>Ga0207701_10006484_pt1 | contig 11669 bp, 7 predicted proteins | sample KBSSwiSSwithPhiX_FD_184294 | JGI IMG/M metagenome (GOLD analysis project Ga0207701, IMG submission 184294) | Switchgrass rhizosphere bulk soil microbial communities from Kellogg Biological Station, Michigan, USA, with PhiX - S5 (SPAdes) (version 2) | ecosystem: Environmental > Terrestrial > Soil...
CATCGGCGCGCTGCACGCCCACCCGATCTTCCAGGACGAAGTCGTCGCCTTTGCCGACGCACAGGTCGATCCGGCGGTCCGCGCCCGCATCGAGCCCTGGACACTCGGGGAGCTCGCCCGCTTCCTGCTCGATCGCTCCGAGGATGAGATCAAGGGCATCATGCCCGGCCTCGCCAGCGACGTCATCGCGTGCACGGTCAAGCTGCTCTCGAACGATGAGCTCGTCGCCGTAGGCCGCAAGGTCTTCAACCCGCTGCCCGGCTCCAAGGTTGGCGCGCGCGGCTACATGGGCGCCCGCATCCAGCCCAACTCCCCCACCGACGACCCCGAGGACATCGTCATGCAGGTCCTCGATGGCTGGTCGTACGCGTGCGGCGACGTCGTGCTCGGGACCAACCCGGTGTCGAGCGACGTCGACCAGGTTGCGAAGATCGAGATCGCGCTGCGCGACGTGCTGCGCGCATTCGGGCTGCAGGACGTGCTGCCGCACTGCGTGCTCGCGCACGTCGACGTCCAGGATCAGGTCGAGCAGAAGTACCCGGGGTCGACCGCGCTGTGGTTCCAGAGCCTGGCCGGCGTCGGAGACGCGAACGCGGTGTTCGACATCGACGTCGAGAAGATGCGCCGCCACGCGGCGAAGCGCACCGGCCCGTTCGGCATGTACTTCGAGACCGGGCAGGGCGCCGACGCGACCAACGGCCACGGCAAGGGCTTCGACATGGTGATCCACGAGTCGCGTAAGTACGGCTTCGCGCGGGCGCTGCAGGCGTCGGTCGCGAAGGCGCGCGCAGCGTCCGGCGCGGCCGGCCGGCCGTGGGTGCACCTCAACGACGTCGCCGGCTTCATCGGCCCGGAGGTCTTCCGCACGAAGGAGCAGCTCGTGCGCGTCTGCCTCGAGGACACGGTGATGGGCAAGCTGCACGGGCTGACTATCGGCCTCGACATCTGCTCGACGCTGCACATGGACGTGACGCTCGACGATCTCGCGTGGTGCATCGAGCAGGTGATGCCGGCCAACCCCGCCTACCTGATGGCGCTGCCGACCCGGAACGATCCCATGCTGTCGTACCTGACGACGGCATTTCAGGATCACGTGCGGGTGCGCGAGCAGTTCGGCTACAAGGTCGACGATCGGATGTGGGCATTCTTCACGCGGCTGGGCGTCATCGACGGCGACGGCAAGCCGACCGCGCACTTCGGCGATCCCCGATGGGTCTACCTGCAATACCGGCGCGCCGTGCGTGACGCACGGGCGGACGCCGAGATCCTGGCCGAGGCCGACGCGACGCTCGCGCGCGTTCGTGGCCGCGGCGTCTTCGTGGCCTCAGGCCACGGCGCAGAGCCGTCGGACATGGATCCGGCGCTCGAACGGCAGGTGCGGCGGCTCTATGAGGATGCGAAGCTCTGCATCCACGCCGCGCTCCCCCCGGCATTCGGATCGTCGCTCGCCGACGCGGTGCCGGTCGCGACCCGCAGCCGCGATCGCGACGACTACATCCTCCACCCACCGACCGGCGAGGCCCTGGCCGAGGAGTCGGCGGTGCGCATCGGCACACTGCGCGACGCGCAGCGCGGCGCGTTCGATGTGCAGATCGTGATCGCCGACGGCCTCAACGCGCTGGCGCTGACCGACGAAGGGCATCTCGCCCCGTATCTCGAGGAACTGCGCCGCCGCCTGGCCGGCGCCGGCCTCAAGGTCGCGCCGCAGCATGTGCTGGTGGTCAACGGCCGCGTGCGTGCCGGCTACCGCATCGGCGAGACGCTGTTCGGTGGCGTGGCGGCGGCGCGCCAGCCGGCGGTGGTGCACGTCATCGGCGAGCGGCCGGGCAACGGGCACCACACCTTCTCGGCCTACATCACCAGGGTGCCGGCGCGCGTCTGGGCGCGGGCGGGCGTCGTCGATCACAATCACACCAGAGTGATCAGCAACATCGCCGACACGGCTCTCGCGCCACGGCTTGCGGCGCAACAGACGGTGGGGCTGCTTACTCGCGCTGTTGCTGGATAGCCGCGCCTGCGGAAACAGAAGATCAGGAGATCAGAAGGGTCAGGAGGCTTGTCCGCGCCACCGGTTCGGCGGACTCGGCCTGCGTTGCAGGCCGCCCAGCACAGTGGCTGCGTTTCAGCCAGGAGCCTTTTGATCTCGTGGCCTCCTCATCTCCTGTTTCTTTTCCGACGCCGCGAGCCAGCAATGCCGCCGCAAGCCAAACAGGGAGCGCTGCGGCGCCGCTATGGAACACCGGCAGGCTGAAGTCGCGGGATTTGTCGGGGACTACCGTCGCGGGAGTTGCAGGGGACGCCCTTCAGGGCGTCCCGCATCAGTGCGTCATCGCGTAGATCAGCGCATTGATGCCGAAAGAATACCCGAGGCCGGCGAAGCGATCGAAGTAGGAGCGATCCTCGCCTTCGCGTTCGAAGGCGTCACTGTAATCGGTGTTGTGCGTGATCAGGACGATCATGTGCTGGTGCTCGTCGAGGATCGCGCGCGCGTGCGGCACGCGGCTGTCGTAGCGCTCGGAGGTCTGACCAGTGCCAATCCAGACGTTGATCGACGGAATCTGGGCGACGCCGTTGACGTCGTAGAGCGTGTGGAAGAGCGGGTGATCGGCGGCGAGATCGATCATCGGAAACGCGCCGGAGGGCAGCGCCTTCCTGATCTCGCTCTCGAAGATCCGCCACGCGTACTCGCCCCAGAAGTCGTCGACCCACAGGAACCCGCCCTTGACCAGGTAATCGCGCAGCCCCGCCGCGTCCGCATCATCGAGGTAGAGCGAGCCGACCTCCTGCATGATCAGGATCGGGCACTTGTAGAGCGCGGGATCGGTCAGCGCGACGATCTGGTGGTTGAAGCGCCCGTGTTCGTCGCGGCTCACCGAGGCCTTGGTCAGCTCGGCGAAGCGGAACGGCAGGTTCTCGTCGGCCTGTGGATAGTCGGTCGTCCAACCACCGCCGTCGCCCTGCGGGTGGCGGCGGTACATGCCGCGGCAGTACTGGAACGCGCCGTCGTAGGGCGGATTGTTCTGGAGGCGCATCCCGAACCGCCCGCCGCGGAACTGCGCGGTGGCCACCGAGGCGACAAGCGCCGCAAGGACGGCGAGAGCCGCCGTCGGCCGCCGGAGGGGGCCGTTCATCGGACGATTCTAACCGCGGAGCGTGATGTCGGACCGGACCGAGTTCCTACCGAACGAAGCGCAGGACCGTCGTCCGATCCGCCGCCGGATCGGCGACAACCGGGCGCTCGGACACGTCCTTGCGCGCAGCGACGGCGATCTTCGGCGCCAATACCTCGAGCAGGGCGGCGTGGCGGTCGGTGAACGGCTCGGCGGAGGTCGAGTACAACGTGATCGCCCCGACCATCTCGCCGTCGACGCACAGCGCGGTGCTCAGGCACGTCTGCGGCGGCGGCGACAGCCTCATCGTCAGGTTGCCGAGATCGAGCGTCGCGTCGGAGTTCACCACCGTCGACCGCTGCGCCGCGACCCAGCCGGTGAGCCGCTGCCCGAGCGGGATGACCAGGCCGCTGATCGCCTGCGCGTGGCGCCCCGAGACATGCCGTGCGATCAGCGCGTCGTGCGTCGAGTCGTAGAGATACATCGCCGTGCAGCCGGCGGGCATGAAGCGCTGCAGCCCCTCGTGCAGCCGCTCGGTCAACGCCGCCGCGTCGCCGGCGGTCGCGATCGTCGAGCCGAACTCGTACATCAGCTCGAGCACGCCGCGGTCGTAGGACGGGCCGGCGTCGTTCCACCGCCGCGCCGCGTCGGACTGCACGGTTTCGGCAATGGCAGTCAATGCCGCCGAGGCCGGCGTCGGCGGCTCGCGCGGCGCTTCCTCCGATCGGATCTCGAGGAATTTCTCGACGATCCGCTCGTCGTACATCGAGCCGGCTCGCTCGCGCAGGATCGCCCCCGCTTCAGCCGCGGTCATCTTCGGCCGGTACGGCCGATCTGAGGTCAGCGCGTCGTAGCAGTCGACGACCGAGAGGATGCGCGCGCCGAGCGGAATCTCCTCGCCCTTCAGCCCCGACGGGTAGCCCTCCCCGTTCCAGTGCTCGTGATGGTGGCGGACGATCGGCACGACCGGGTACGGGAAGTCGATCGACGACAGGATGTCGGCGCCAATCGTCGCGTGCTGCTTCATCTTCTCGAACTCGGTGTGGGTGAGCTTGCCCGGCTTGTTGAGGATGTGCTCCGGCACCGCGAGCTTGCCCATGTCGTGCAGCAGCGACGCCGCTTCGATCGCGCGCAGCTCCACATCGTCCTCGACGCCGAGCGCCCGGGCCAGCCGCATCGCCTGGTGCTGCACGCGGCGGATGTGGCCGTGCGTCACCTGGTCCTTCGCGTCGATCGCGTGCGCCAGCGTCTCGATGGTCGAGAGGTACATGCGATTGACGTGGCCAAGGTGCCGGTATTGATCTTCGATGCGGCCGACCGCGTTGCGGAAGGTCGCATACAGGATGAGCGGAATCGGCGCGACCAGCGCCAGCACGACCAGGTCGGCGCCGCGCGCGTACATCAGCGCGATCAGCAGCGCCGCGACGCCGGCGCCGCCAAAGTGCGTCAGCCAGAGCGGCAGGAAGTGGCTGCGCCAGATCGCGAGCGGCGCCGTCTGCTGCTCGAACGCAATCGCGCCGGCAATCAACCCGGTGTTGAGAACGAAGTAGACGCCGGCAAAGACGATCAGCGGCACGAACAGCGGGCCGATCGACGGCGCCTTCTGAATCAGCGGGCTGACGCCCGAAAGCAGGAAGAAGCTGTGCGCCGCCGCCCACATCGCCAGCGCCGGCGCCGCCGCGTTGAACAGCAGGCGGTCGAGGCGCGAGTTACGCCGCGCCAGCTGATACGAGATGACGAGGCTGTCGATCGCCACCGCGACCGTGCCGGCCTCCGGCCCGTAGAGCAGCGCCGCGGTGATCGTGAAGCTGTCGGAGATCGAGAAGCTGACCGGGATTGTCGGCAGGCGCAGGGTCGCGCAGCCGCTGAGAATCGTCAGGCCGATGAGGACGAAGAACGGCAGCGCGATCGGCGTCGTGATGAGCCCCGCCATCGACGTGCCGAGCACGACGCCGCCGCCGCAGATCACGGCCGCAAGATAGGCCGTCTTCCACGGATGGCGCTGCGCCATCGTCTTCAGCCCGAGGCTGGTCACCGGCGGTCACCACGCTGCCGCCGCGGAACCGCATCGAGACCGCGGACGAAGGCCCAGAGCGCCTGGTCGGCGAGTGCGCCATCGCACACGAATGACGCCCTCAGAATCCCTTCCTGCCGGGCGCCAAGCCGGTGCAGGGCGCGGTTGCTGCGGATGTTGTCGACGGTCGCGCGGGCTTCGATGCGGTGAATTCCCACAACGCAGAAAGCGAAATCTAGCACGAGCCGGGCCGCTTCGGAGAAGAGTCCGGTGCCCCAGTACTCAGGATCTATGAAAAAGCCTAGTTCCGCGCGAAAGAAGCCGGGCTGCATCTGCCTGAGCTCGAACAGCCCGGTTGCCGCCGTTGCACCTTTTGGCACAATCGCGAAGCCGACATAGCGGCCGGCGGCCCGCTCCCCCCACGTCCACTCGATGAAGCGCTCGAAGCTGTCGAGTTCCGCCGGCGCGGGCCACATGAACTGTGCAACAGCGGGGTTGCGCGCGACGCGGTGCAGCGTCGCGGCGTCCGACAGGCGGACCTCCCGAAGGGTGAGGCGCGGGGTGATGAGCACCGGCAGCCCGGCGCGCCAGTGCTCAGCGCAATTGCCGGCTGTCCCGCTCTCGGTCTCGAGCGCAGCCATGATGAAGCAGGATGGCTGCCGCCGTTACGGGACCAGCCCGGGCACGTTCGCCAGGTTGCCCCACACCACCGTCTGGCCGGTCGTATTCGCGCCGTTGCCCCACACCACCGTGTTGCCGTTGGTCTCGCCGATGAGCGCGTTGCCCCAGACGACGGTGTTGCCCCAGACCACGGTGTTGTCCCACACCGTGTCATTGCCCCAGACGACCGTGTTGCCCCACACCACCGTGTTGCCCCACACCACTGTGGCGGCCCATGCTTTCTGGTTCACGAGGATGCTGTTGCCCCAGACAACCGTGTTGCCCCACACGACCGTCTGACCCCACGGCTGCATCTCGCCGCCGATCATCGTCGCGTGCGTGAAGGGAGCGAGCTTCGGGTTCAGCCAGAAGGCGTTGAGTCCGACCCGCGGATCGATGGCGCGCGCGATCTGCACCGCGCCCTTCCCGTTCACCGAGCCGGCGCCCTGGGTCAGGTTGTCGTAGGTCGCGCCGGAGGCGTCGCGCACCGGGATGGCGGTGTACTCGAGCGCGCCTTTCACGGCGTTCGACGTCAGCTTGCCGTCGCCGACCTGCGCGCGGTTGGCTTCGAGCATCAGCGCAACCACGCCGCTGACCACGCCGGCGGCCATGCTGGTTCCGCTCAACTTGATGTAATCATTGCCGACGACGAGCGCGGGATGGTTGGCGTAGAGCGTGCCGCCCTTGGCGGCGTTGGAGAGCAGCTGGGTGCCGATGGCGACCACGTCGGGCTTGGCGACACCGTCGTACCACGACGGCCCGCGCGAGCTGTAGTTGGCGATGCGATCGTCTGCACGCGAGAGGGTGCCCTGCGCGCTGACCGCGCCGACCGTGATCGCCGAGGGCGCATTGCCCGGCGAGGTGATCCCGGCGTAGCCCACTTCGTTGGTCGTCGGGTTGGTGCCGTAATTGCCGGCCGAGACGACCACGACGATGCCGGCGCGCGACGCCGCCTGCACCGCCTGGACGAGCGGGTCGCGGCCGGCCGGCTCGTAGATCGCGTGGCCGAGCGACAGGTTGATGATGTCGATGCCGAGCGCCGCTTTGTTGGCGGTGGCGAACTGGATGGCGCTGATGACATTGGACGCCGAGCCCGCGCCGCGGCTGTCGAGTACTTTCAGGACGACGAACTTCACGTTCGGCGCCACGCCCATGTACGACGCGCCGCCCGACATCCGGCCCGCGGCGCCGATGAGGCCGGCGATGTGCGTGCCGTGGCCGTAACCGTCGGTCGGCGCCACCGCCGGCGCGCCCGGCTGGGTGAAGTCGTAGGCGGCCTTGACGCGGCCGGCGAAGTCGGCGGACATCTCGAGGCCGGAGTCGATCAAGGCGACGGTGATGCCGGCGCCGGTGTACCTGCTTTTCGTCAACCCGAGCAGGCCGCGAAGCGTCGCCGGGTTCCTGGTCGTCGTCGAGGTGTCGCGGGCAGTGCGCTGTGCGAGCACGGACATCGGATCGTCAAACGCAGTCTGGTCGCCGCGCATTGGCGCGTCGAACGAGATCGACTCGACGCGCGGATCGGCCATCAGCTGCGAGAGATCGTCAGCATCGATGTCGACCGTAAAGGCGTTGATGAAATCGTGATCCGCCCGCACGCCGCGGCTGGCGCTGCGTCGCGCCGACTGCAGCGCCGCCCGGGTGCCAGCCTTGGCGCGGATGATCACCCGCTGACGATCGAGCTGCACCTGGTCCGCGGCGCCGCGCTGGCGGTGAAGCATCTCGTGCACGCGCTGGTCCACTTTGCCGTGGAAGGCGGGGCACGAATCGTCATCCTGGGCCGACGCGATCGACACGGTGCCGAGCAGGACGCCGAAGGCCGCCATCGCGGTGATGCAGGTCGAAGCGAGCGATCGACGAACGGCAGTCGAGCGGATCGGACTCATGAGCAGCGTCTCCATGCGCGTGAGTGCAGCCACCGATACGTTCAACAGCGCCGAAGCGAACGCCTCGCGCCGGGTCATATCGGAGCCGCGTGAACTGAGCGATAAAGTCATCTGACGTCAGCTCTATTCAAAACCTCAGCCGATCGCCGATTTCGTCGAACATTCCGGTTTTGGGGCGGAATTTGTGAGGAAACTTCGGCCGGTCGAGGCGGACGAGCTTTGTGATGACGTGTTCTGTAACAGAGCACCTAAAATTGTTATTCACCACAGAATTGAAATTTCCCAATGACAACGTCAAATATTTGGGGTTGTTCCGATACGGGACAAAATGCGCAGATTGATGGTGTTTTTGTGTCATGTTGTGTCATATCGACAGAGAGGAGCCGCGACCGTGCGACATAATCAAAATCGCATGTTGCTCAGGAGACAGACCCGCGCGATCGCGATCGCGCTGAGCCTCGTCGTTGTCGCCGGCGCCGGCTGCCGCTCCAACGCACGCCCCGATTCGACCGCGGCGACAACCGGCCCCACGCGCGGCGGCGAGCTTCTCGTCTCGGCGCGCACCGAACCGCGCAGCTTCAACCGGCACGCGGCGCGCGACAGCACCACCGGGCTTGTCTCGACATTCATCAATGCCACCCTGGTGCGGATCAACAGGGCCAGCGACACCGTCGAGCCGCACCTGGCCGAGAGCTGGACCGCCTCCGAAGACGGCCGGCGCGTGACGATGAAGCTGCGCAAGGACGTCCTCTTCTCGGACGGCCAGCCGTTCACCGCGGACGATGTGGTGTTTTCGTTTCAGGCTGTCTACGACGAGCGGGCGGGCAGCGGGCTCCAGGACACCGTCCTGGTGGGCCACAAAAAGCTGGAAGTCGCGGCCGTCGATCCGCAGACGGTGACGATCACGTTCCCGGTGGCGTTTGCGCCGGGCCTCCGGATTCTCGAGGCGCTCCCCATCCTGCCTCGCCATCGTCTTGGCGGCGCGCTCAGCGACGGGACGTTCACCAAAGCGTGGAGTCTGGACACGCCGCCGACTGAGCTCGTCGGCCTCGGGCCATTCGTGTTGAAGGAGTACGTGCCGGGCCAGCGGCTGGTTTTCGACCGCAACGCCCGCTACTTCGGGCGCGCCGCCGATGGCACCGCGCTGCCCTATCTCGATCGGGTGGTGCTCGAGATCATCCCCGACCAGAGCGCGGAGCTGCTCCGCCTGGAGTCGGGACAGCTCGACATCATGTCGGCCGAAATTTCACCCGACGCCTACGCGCCGATGAAGCGCGCCGCGGACCAGGGGCGGGTCAAGCTGCTCGACCTCGGCGTCTCGCACAACGCGGACGGGTTGTGGTTCAACCTCAAGCCGGGCGTCTTCACCGCGGATCCGCGTGTGTCGTGGCTGCAGCGCGACGAGCTGCGGCTGGCGATCTCGCTGGCGGTGGATCGAAAGAAGTTCGCCGACACCGTGTTCCTCGGCGCGGGCGTGCCGATCTTCGGCGCCGAGACGCCGGCGAACAAGAAGTGGTACTGGACTGGAACGAAGGAGACGCCGCACGACCCGGCGGCGGCGAAGCAGCTGCTCGCTTCGATCGGCCTCACCGACCGCAACGGCGACGGCACGCTCGAGGACGGGAAGAACCAGCCGGTGCGCTTCACGCTGCTGACGCAGAAAGGCCGCGCCAACCTCGAACGCGCGGCCGCGGTCATCCGCGACGAGCTCAAGGGAATCGGCGTCGTCGTCGACGTCGCCGCGCTCGACGGTGCGGCACTGATCGACCGCTTCCTGAATGCGAAGTACGACGCCGTCTACTTCAACGCCGACAAGACCGATCTGGACCCCGGCAGCAATCCGGACTTCTGGTTCAGCTCCGGGAGCGCGCACCCGTGGAACATCGAGCAGAAGACGCCGGCCACCGACTGGGAGAAGACGATCGACGAGCTGATGACCCGCCAGATCGCGTCGCAGGACGAGGCCGAGCGGAAGCGCCTCTACGACGACGTGCAGCGCATCTTCTCGGAGCACCTGCCGATCGTCTACTTCGTCGCGCCGCGCGTCTACGTGGCGCACTCGGCGAGGGTGACCAACGTCACGCCGAGCGAGGCGCGGCCGCAGCTGCTGTGGCGCCCCGAGGCGGTCGCCGTGACTCGCTAGATTAGGTAGGGTCCGCCTTCAGGCGGACCGTGACGGGCATGGCAGGAGATGGCGCGCGAAATCACGGTCCGGCTGCCAGCCTACGCGCTTGGCGCTACGGCTCGGCGGCGCCGTGGCTCCGACGATGTAGTCGGAGCAGAGGCGGGAAGCCGGACACGACGGAGCGGAGACGCGGTGCGCGACTGGTCGACGAGCACGAGGATCACGCCCGCGACAATCGTCAGCGCCGACGCGACCGTCAGGATGGTGACGCGCTCCCCGCCCAGCGCCGCGCCGAGCGCGACCGCAACAATCGGGTTCACGTAGGCGTGCGTGCCGACGCGCGACGCGGTCGTCACCCGCAGCAGCCAGATGTACGCGGTGAAGGTGATCACCGAGCCGAACACGATCAGATAGAGAAGGGCGCCGGCAGACCTCAGCGTGACGTCCCCGGCTGAAAAGCCGCGCCACTCGCCGGTGACCGTGCTGGCGGCGGCGAGCCAGACGGCTCCGGCCAGCAGCTGCAGCGCCGTCGACTGGCGCACGTCGCGCGGCAGCGCAGCGCCGCTGCCGTATATCGATCCCGCCGCCCACGCGATCGCGGCAACCACGATCGAGACGCTGGCCAGCGCCGGGCCGCGTCCGCTTCCCCACTCGGGCGCGAACAGCAGCGCAACCCCGGCAAAGCCGATCGCGAGCCCAAGGCGCGCGTACGTCCCCGGCGCGCGCCCGCTGCCCCAGCGCCAGTCGAGCAGGGTCAGCCACAGCGGTTCGGTCGCGACGAGCAGCGCCGCCTCACCCGAGGCGACGTGCTGCTCCGCCCAGGCCAGCGTGCCGTGCGAGCCGAGGAACAACAGCCCCCCGGCGACGAAGGCAGCGCGCCACGCGCCCGCGCCCGGCGCCGGGGCGTCGCCCCAGCTCCAGGCGTAGAGCAGCAGGCCGGCCGCCAGGCAGCGCACGCCCATCATCGTCAACGGCGGGATCGATTCGACCCCGACGCGGATCGCGTAGTAAGTCGACCCCCAAATCACATAGATCGCCAGGAACGCGAGGACCATGCGGCTGCGGTTCATGTAACCTCCAACAACCATATTGAAGGTTACATCGCGGCCATGCTAACCTGTCAACATCTTTTTGATGGTTACCGAAGACGTCACCGCACGCAGCGAGGACTACGCATTCGACCTGAGCGGCGGGTGCCTCTGTCTCGACTTCGCCAACACCATCGGCTGGCGTGGCCGCGACGAGCCGAACGAGCACCTCGGCTCGTACGGCGATTTCATCGCCTGGGCGGAGCTGGCGGGCGCGGTCGCGCCGCGCGAAGCGCGCGCGCTGCTGCGGCGGGCGGCGGCGAAGCCGGCGGAGGCACGGCAAGCGCTCGCGAAAGCGATCGAGCTGCGCGAGGCGCTCTACGGGGTCTTTGCGGCAATCGCCGGCGGCCGTTCGCCGCGCGCGCCGGATCTGGCGATCGTCAACGCCGCCGTCCCGACTGCCTTCGAGCGCTCGCGCCTGGTGGCGTCAAAAGATGGATTCACGCTGGCCGCCGGCGTCAAAGGCGACGACCTCGGCGCGCCGCTGACGCCGGTCGTGCGATCGGCAGTCGACCTGATCACGTCTCCTGAGCTCGAACGCGTCCGCACCTGCGCGGCCGCCGCCTGCGCGTGGCTCTTCCTCGACACGACGAAGAACCGGGCACGGCGATGGTGCGACATGAAGACCTGCGGCAACCGCGAGAAAGTGCGCCGCTTCCGCAGCGCCTAGACGGAGACCACGAAGGCACGAAGAAACATGAAGACCGGAATTGCTCTGTACAAAGAGATTCTGCTTCGTGATCTTCGTGGAACTTCGTGGCTTCGTGGTCTCCGGCTACCCCCCAGCTC
>Ga0207701_10006486_pt1 | contig 11664 bp, 6 predicted proteins | sample KBSSwiSSwithPhiX_FD_184294 | JGI IMG/M metagenome (GOLD analysis project Ga0207701, IMG submission 184294) | Switchgrass rhizosphere bulk soil microbial communities from Kellogg Biological Station, Michigan, USA, with PhiX - S5 (SPAdes) (version 2) | ecosystem: Environmental > Terrestrial > Soil...
ATCAAACGAAGAATCAGAGCAGCCAGGATCCTTTGAACTTCCCGATCAGACTTAATAACAAACTCGCCGCGCTTGGTGGGGTAGTTGGCAGCGCAGAGGCGGCGCCGACGGCGCAGTCGTACGTGGTTTACGAGGAGGTCGTTGGTCAAATAGATGCGGAACTACAGAAGCTTTCGAAGATCATGAAGACTGATGTGCCGGCGTTCAATCAATTGGTGAGGGATCAAAACATTCCGGCAGTTGTTGTGAAACCGCCGAGCGAGAATCCCTGAGCCTGACGAACAGAACAGTCGGGAAGGTTCTGCCATGTCCGATAAGCTTGTCGCGGTGATGAGGGATAGGTGCTTTGCATCCGGGACGCACCTTCCGTTTGACTAAGACAAGCTAAAGCATATCGGACATGGCAAGCCACCTTCATGACTAGTATTATTCTTATGTAAACCGAAATCGTCATGGCTGAAGAATCTATTCGAGTCAATAAAATCTCCACGACACCTTTCGAGGGGCAGCGGCCTGGTACCTCTGGCTTGCGCAAGAAGACTCGTGTCTTCATGCAGCCAAACTATCTCGCAAACTTCGTTCAGTCAGCCTTCAACGTCATTCGCGAAACGGTAAGCGACCTCTCAAGCCAGACGCTCGTGGTTGGAGGCGACGGCCGTTACTACAATCGTGAAGCAACTCATCTCATCATTCGAATGGCGGCCGCCAACGGTTTCGGGCATTTGCTTGTTGGGCGCGGTGGCCTTCTCTCAACACCTGCCGTGTCGGCTGTGATTCGACGAAGAGGTTCGCTCGGTGGGCTCGTCTTGTCAGCAAGTCACAATCCCGGCGGTATCGATGAAGATTTTGGAATCAAGTACAACGTCCGCAACGGTGGACCCGCGCCTGAAAGTGTGACCGAAGCGATCTACAACCACACGCTTCAGATCAATGAATACTTAATACTTGAAGGCGTGGACATCGATATCGATCAGGAAGGCTCTACCAAGATTGGTAATTCTGAAGTCCACGTGATCGATCCACTCATCGACTATTGTGAGTTGATGGAGGAGTTATTTGACTTCAATTCATTGCGCGCGCTGTTTGCCGGCGGCTTTCGCATGACGTTCGACGCAATGAGCGCGATCACCGGACCATATGCCCGTCACCTGCTGGAAGAACGATTGGGCGCGCAAAAAGGAACCGTCGTTAACGCCGAACCTCTTCCCGACTTCGGCGGACATCACCCGGACCCGAATCTCGTTCATGCCGCTGACCTGGTGGCAAGGTTAGCCGACAAGAACGGGCCTGACTTCGGCGCTGCCTGCGACGGCGACGGCGATCGCAACTTGATCCTTGGCCGAAACTTCTTTGTTTCACCAGGAGACTCTCTCGCTGTGATTGCTGAACACGCACAAGCTGCAATTCCTGGTTACAAAAACGGACTAGCCGGAGTTGCTCGTTCAATGCCGACTTCAACCTCCGCCGATCGTGTTGCTAAGGCTCTCGGCATTCGCTGCTACGAGACGCCAACGGGTTGGAAGTTTTTTGGCAATTTACTCGATGCGGATCTCTGCACGATTTGTGGTGAAGAAAGCTTTGGGACCGGCTCGAATCATGTACGCGAGAAGGATGGCGTTTGGGCGGTACTGGCGTGGCTTTCAATACTGGCACACACGGGTAAGTCTGTAGAAGAAGTTGTTCGCGATCACTGGGGCCGGTTTGGTCGGAGTTACTACCAGCGCCACGATTTTGAAGGGCTCGACAAGGATGGTGCCAACAAGATGATCGCGGCGTTGCGTGAGCAGATCCCGGCGTTGAGTGGTCAGGACTTCGCCGGAGATAAAATCGGAACTGCGGACGACTTTAGTTACAAAGATCCAGTTGACGGAAGCACAACGACGAAACAAGGCGTCCGGCTTTTATTAGCCGACGGTTCACGCGTTGTGGTTCGTCTATCGGGAACAGGAACATCTGGCGCGACCATGCGTCTATACGTCGAACGTTATCGTAATGATGGCGGCGCTGGTGACGTCGAGAAGATCCTCGCGCCGTTGTTGCAGGCCGCGAAAGAGTTGTTGAAGTTGCGTGAGTTTTGTGGAAGAGATGAAGCTGATGTTGTGACCTAGCGAGTTTTGGCCACAGATTTACGCGGATGAACACGAATCAGATGTCGACTTCAACATAGTAGATTCTGCTTTTTCTCTTGTTCCTGATCGGTGTTTATTTGCGTGTGGCTGATTCCTTCTGACTACTCCAACCCTCACTCCGCCGAATACTTCGCAATAATCGTTTCGCGAATCTTCTCCGGCGACATACCTTGCTCTTTCTGAAGCTTGTACGCGAGCAGCGCTTCATCGACACAAACCGCGCAGTGTGAAGCGTGATCATCCACAAAGCAGGTGTGAAGACTCTTATGACCGAATCCTCTGTCGCAGTGACAGTAGCAAGGTAGTTGGGCGAGCGTTTCGGGAATTACTTTTGCCGCGGCATATGCCTCACGCGCCTTACCGAAGAATTCCGCAGGCGCGAGTGTCGCGGGGAGATCTTTGGCGGCCGTCGGGCTCTGATAAGCGGGAACACTTGGCGCCGAATTATTTGCGACGGGCATTTCCTCATCCACCTTATGTACATGCGGCGCTGTTGTCTGACTCTGCGTCACGATAAGCACAATAGCCGACACCGTGAGAACGCCACCAATCGCAAGCAAGATCTTAGTTTTCATCGACTCTCCCGTCTTCTTATTATTAAAGCCTCAAACAATCTTAAAGCATATGCGGCTTTGCCGCCTCCCGTGCGGAAAGCCTCTGGCTTTACGCACGCAACTCAGAACGCGAGAGGCTTCGCCTCGGGCGGCGTAGCCGCCATAAGAGGGACGGGCTTGCCGGAAAGCCGGAGGCTTTCCGCACGGGAGGCGGCAAAGCCGCACTCAAAGCCGCACCCAAAGCCGCAACTCAAAGCCGAGAATGAACAGGCATCAACACATAAGGTGGCTTACAATCTAGACCATGACGGCTGAGCCAAAGTGGATCCCCTACGCGGTCGGCACTGTCGCGGTCTCAAGCACAACGGTCCTACTAAAACTACTGGGCGAGCACATCAACTCCACAACTGTCGCGCTTGTGCTCCTGGTTGTTGTCCTATTGGTCGCAACTCGTTGGGGAAGCGTTCCGGCCATGTTTACTTCCCTCGTGGCGATGTTGTGTTTCAACTTTTTCTTCCTGCCGCCCTTCGGTACGTTTTCAATTGCGGCTACAGACAACTGGGTCGCGCTCACGGCATTTATGCTTACGGCAATTATTGTCGGACAATTGTCGGCAGGCGCGAAACATCGTGCCGAAGAAGCAGAGAACAGGCGGCAACAGATCGAGCGACTTTATGCGGAGCTGCGAGAGGCCTTTGAACGCGCAAAGCACGCGGAAGCATTACAAGAGAGCGAGAGATTAAAGTCGGCTTTGCTCGATGCCGTTTCCCATGATCTTCGAACTCCACTCGCTTCTATCAAAGCGTCGATAACAACGCTGATCGACGAGGCAAGAAGCGAAACCGACGCCGCGCTCGATCCAGAGTCGCGGATCGAAATGATGGAGGTGATCGATGAAGAGACCGATAGGCTAAACCGCTTTATCGGTGGACTCATCGAGTTGGCGCGCATCGAGGCGGGAGAGTTGAAACTGCGCCGCAAGTGGGGAACTGTTGATGAGATTATTTCAACCGCACTGGGTCGTGCTGGAGAGATTACAAAAGGCCGACGCGTCGAAGTCAACATCGAATCAGAGCTGCCCAACGTTCGAGTGGATGAAAGAGCGGTAAGTGAAGTCGTTTATACGTTGGTCGAAAATGCCGCCAAGTATTCGCCCCCCGGAACGGATATTATCGTCGACGCTGAGCGCTCTAGTGATGGAATGATAATGATGTACGTAGAGGACAGAGGACTTGGCATACCCGACTCATTGCGTGAAAGAGTGTTTGATAAATTCTTTCGCGCCACTCGTGATGGCGACATCAGCACTCACCAGCCCTCAGGCACTGGCATGGGACTGGCCATCGCAAAAGGGATCGTTGAGGCTCATCACGGACGTATCTGGATCGAGTCCGGCAGGGAAGGCCAAGGCACGCGCGTCATGTTTACAGTGCCGATCGGTGATGACGAGGAACAAATCAACAAGGTATGAACGATAAGCCTCGAATACTGGTGGTTGATGATGAGCCGCAGTTGACTCGCGTGCTGCGCACGGGACTCAAGTCACGCGGTTACGACGTGCTGGCGGCCGAGGATGGAGTAAACGGCCTCAGGCTTTTCAAGGAGTGGCAACCCGATCTTGTTATCACTGACCTGGCGATGCCCAACATGGATGGGTTGGAGCTTTGTAAACAACTGCGGGCGATTTCTCAGATTCCGATAATCATTCTGTCGGCAAAAGGTGAAGAAAGGATCAAGGTCACAGCGCTGGATATTGGCGCAGACGATTTTGTAACCAAGCCATTTGGAATTGACGAACTACTTGCCCGATTGCGCGCTGCCCTGCGAAGGGCTCAATCGCAACCCGCTAATGCAACCGAACAGAAAACCTTAAGTGAAGGAGATTTTCACATAGAGCTCGAAGCCAGAAACGTAACAGTTGCCGGACGCGAAATTCATCTGACGCCTAAGGAGTTTGAGCTGCTCGTTTATTTTCTCAAGCACTCAGGAAAAGTGCTTACCCATCGAACTCTTCTCGCTGCTGTTTGGGGTGGCGACTACGTGGAACAGGACCAGTATCTACGAGTCTTTGTCGGCAACCTGAGGAAGAAACTGGAAACTAACCCGGCTGCACCTAAGTACATTCTCACGGAACCCTGGGTGGGCTATCGTTTCAGTCCAACTGAAGCGTCTTAGAAATCGTAGGCAAAACCAAGATGCGCGCCGGCTCTAGGACTCGCGGCGAAGCGTCCGCCGATGACGGCAAACGACAAGGTCAACTTTTTAGTCAGCACGTAGTTGCCACCTATCTGAGTTGTTAATTGGCCGCGATCTAAAATGAAACTGCCGGTTACTGCTCCAAACACTTCGACACCAAGTTTGAGCCGTTCAGAAAAGTCTCGGACCAGCGATGCGTCGCCGGTATAGATATGGCCTCGTCCTGTGCGTATGCCAATCAAACCGGTCGAACTGTTTCCACTGAAGAGAATCCCACCGTTAAGCCTGCCTTTAGTTTTCTTCGTCAGCGATTTCTGTACTATTCCGTAGAGCCAATAATCAGTTAATCCCGAGCCAAGTTGTCTTCTAGGGTTGCCGGTTGGTGCCTCGACGTAAAAGACAACCGCAAGTGCGGGCAGCCGGGATTTTTCGCGCTCGGCTAGAAAGTTGTACTTGAGTCCAAACTGGGTATCACCAACGCCGTTAAGGTTTCTCGGAATCGCCACTCGTGAATTACTCAACGTAATCATTGGAGCATTGACGCCTACTTCCAGCTTGTCAGTGATTCCGTAGTCGAGCGTGAAGACAAGTGTGTTTTGTCGCTTGGTTGGGTAAGAGGAACGCTGAAGAATGTCGTGCTCGTCAAAAATCTCGAGATGAAATTTTCCCTTTGGCGTTGTGTCGGCATCGTCGGTGTAGAAAGGAAGCTGTGCCGAGACACTGATCCGGACAACGAACAGAAGCGCGACGGCAATGAGAAGTGATCTGAACGGGTGCCGATGCATCGGGATTGGAGACTAGCATAAGTCAGGGGCAGGAGCAGCGGCAGGAGCAGGAGGCAGAAGGGAGGAAGCAGGAGGCAGGAGGCAGGAGCAGGAGGCAGCACTAGTGGCGCGCATGGTTCTGCGGCTCTGCCGCATTCCGTGCGGAAAGCCTTCGGCTTTCCGACTGATGCTTTTTTGATTCTGCGGCTACGCCGCGTGAGGCGAAGCCTCATCCAAAATGTTTGCTATGACGGAAAGCCATAGGCTTTCCGCACGGACTGCGGCAAAGCCGCCGCAAAAAACTAGAGGGCGAGGACCAAAGGCCGAAGACCAAAGACCAAGGGCCGAAGACCAAAGACCAAAGGCCGAAGACCAAAGTCCAAAGGGCGAAGACCAAAGTCCAAAGACCAAAGGCCGAAGACCAAAGGGCGAAGACCTGAAACGCAAACACCTAAGCCCGATTATCACGACTTCGCATATAATTCGACGCGCTCGAATAGTCCGACCTTTAAAGGAACATCCTATGCCCTGTGAACCTGATTTGCTGGCCAGCATTAAGATGTTTGAGTTGCTTAATGAAGATGATCGAATCGCGCTCGCGAAGGTCATCGATGAGCTAAAGCTTCCCCAAGGTCACACGCTGTTTCAAGCCGGTGATCCCGGCGACTCGCTCTTTATTGTCCAGGCAGGTGAGATCGAGCTCTTCATCAAAGACACCGCAGGTCAAAAAATTGTATTGACTACTGCGGGACCCGGCGACATGTTTGGTGAATTGGCGATGCTGGATAGTGGCCCACGAACCGCGACAGCGCTTGCCCTGAATGACAGTGAAGTACTAGTCCTTGACCGTGACGATCTGATCCTATTGTTTCAGCGACGGCCTGACGCGGCGCTTCACATGTTGGCAGCGCTCAGTGGCCTGACGCGCAAGGCTGACGAATTACTGCGAACACGGGTTTCACGCAACGTTAACGAAGAGATGGAAGAACACTCGACTCCATTGCTTCGAATTGCTGATTGGATTGCGTGGTTTAGTGGCAGCATGCAGTTCCTGATTCTCAACGGCGCCTGGTTCATTATCTGGATAAGTCTCAACACCATCCCGGGCCTTCTGACATTTGATCCGTTTCCGTTTGGCCTGTTGACGATGATTGTTTCGTTGGAAGCTATTTTTCTTTCCTGCTTCGTTCTTATTAGCCAGAATCGCCAAGCCCAGAAAGACAAAGTGCGCGCTGATATTGAGTACGACGTGAATATCAAGGCCGAACTTGAGATCGCGCACCTGCACGAAAAGACCGACCGGATGTACGAAAACATGATGGCGAGGTTTGAAAAACTCGATAGGCGAGTTGCTTAGTCGTAGGGCGGCACTCGTGGCCGCCCCGACAAATTTACGGTCCAAATCTCTGTCGGTACTCCCCTGAGACGATGAAGGCCTTCACCATCTCTGCCGCTCGAAAGTCTCCATTAAACTGATTCAACTTGCCGAGCCAGAAATTGTAGCCATCGAAGTTTGTGTCGGGTGCGCTGTCAGGGTTACGACGCAGGTATCCGAAGTACTGCATCAACACAAACGCTGAATTGAACTCCCTGGCTGTTACTACCTGACCCTCCGCGATTGCTCGTAACACATCGCCGCGCCCTTTGGTGCCAGCCGTGAGTTCCGCTACTAACGAATCCCGTTCAGTTTGTGTAAGCACATTTCCGGCTGTCGTATTTAGTGCGTTGACAAACTCAAGCGGTGATTGTGAAGCGGGATACTTCTGAACAAATTCCGGTCTCAATACAAACTGGTTTGCATACGTCTGTTTGTTTTGTTCGAGCTGAGCTTGCCAGTTCCCCTGACCAACGATCACGTTTTGCCCGAGTTGAGCTACATCAGGAGTGAACTGCTGAAGCGTGATCGGAACGGGTTTGAGCGGAAGATTACCAAAGGCAGTTTTGTAAATACGAAACACCAGGTAGCCGGTTTGCTGAAACTCGATCGACAAGAAGAACGCAGCAGACGTGTCAATTCTTTTCACTGCCAGACACTGCTGATCAAAACCGCAGACTCCGATGTTATTTGTCCAGAAGTTCAAACCCGATGTGTCAGGTTGCCGTCCAAGAAAGTCGAGGTAATGTTGGCGGGCAAAGAATTGTGAACCATCGATCGGATTATTGGTGCCGTTTAGATTGAAATTTCCAAAGCTGATGCTGCTGGGTATCAGTCCGGGCTTCCACGCGCGGGCCTTGAAGAAAAGCGCAGTGTTTATCTGAATGGTATCGCCTGACGTAACAACCGGATCGCTTTCAGTCGGATCGTTGCCATTAATTGTGAAGTGAATCGTAGCGCCTGGAGTCGCGCAGGTAACTGTCACTCCGACGGGACCGATGAAGTTTCCGCCAGCTGGATTCAGTGATGGGGAGCTAACAGTTTCCAGACCACTGACGCGCACCGGAAAGAAACGCATTGTCGTAGAGCCATCACCCAGCTGACCTTCGCTGTTGCCACCCCAGGTCCAAACCGACCCGTCAGTCTTCAGGGCAACGCTGTGATTGATGCCCGCCGAAAGAGCCGACACGCCGTTGAAGTTTGCTATTTGGTGTGGAGTTGGATTCTGACCAATCCCACTTCCTGATCCGAGTTGACCAGCACCATCACTGCCCCACGACCAGACGGTGCCATCACTCGCAAGACTCATGAACCAATCCTGGCCCGCAACAATGTTCGAGATGCCACCTGGTAACCCAGTCACCTGGATTGGATTTGGATGAGCATCGAAATTCATACTTCCGCCGCCCGGACCAAGCTGACCGTTGAAGTTAATACCCCACGCCCAAACAGTTCCGTCTTCTTTGACAGCACCGCTAAACTCATCACCAGCAGCCGCAATGCGCGAAACGTTAGTCAGGTTATTCACTTGGACAGGGAACGGACGCAGAGTCGTCGTACCATCACCCAACTGTCCGCGGGAGTTGTTGCCGGCAGCCCAGAGCGTTTTGTCGTTCTTCAGCATCAAGAGGTGACCACCGCCCGCTGAAATCGCTGTCACATTCGAGATACCAGTAAACTGAACCGGTGTGGTCCTGACAACGCTAACGGTTGACCCGAGTCCTCCACAATTACCCCACAACCAAACGGTCCCATCAGATTTGAGCGCTGCCGAGTAGAACATACCTGCTGCAATGGCGGTGACATTTGACAGGCCGATGGTTTGCACGGGTCGCGAACGATCCACGGTTGTTCCATCGCCTAACTGCCCACTGTTGTTGATTCCCCAGCCCCACACTGTTCCGTCTGACTTCAGAGCCAGGGCAAAGACGTTTCCATCCGCAACTGCAGTGACTCCCTCGAGCCCGGATACCTGAATTGGAGTAACGGAGCGAACACCGATGCCACTGTTTCCATCACCCAGTTGTCCGTTTCCACCCATTCCCCAATTCCAAACTGTTCCGTCGTTGCGGACGCTGGTCGTATGAAACCGGCCCGCCGATATTGCTTTGACTGAAGAGAAGAACGATTCGGCCACTATGGAGGTTGTGTTCGTCGCCGAGTTGTTCGCGAGATTTGGATCGAATCTGAACGCTGTAACACTGGCTGTGTTTTGCAGGAGTGTACCCGGCGCGCCTGTTACGGTGGCTACGATCCTGAAGGTGACGCCGGAGTTTGTGCCGAGTGAAGGAAGGCGCCCCGTGATTGTTCCATTGCTGTTGGAGCAGGTCGCAAAAATGTTTTCAGACGTACATGAGACAAACGCTGCTCCCGCGGGTAGGACGTCCGTCATGACAACCTCTTCAGTAAGACTTGGTCCGAGGTTATTGATGCTTACGTTGTAGGTAACGCTTTGACCTGACAATAGCGGATTTGGACTCGCTGTAATGCTTACCGCGAGATCTGCGGTTGGTGTTGGAGGTGGATTCTTTGGCGCAAACGTCACTCCCTGAGCGTTCGTGAGACTGAGTGGAGATGCTTCGGACGTGTGCGTTGGAACAAGATAACTCGCCGGATCTCCACCCGAGATACCGACTACCACGGGTACCAGGTTTTGGTTGCCGTTACCGTAGCGCGTTCTGATCGTGCCATTCCGCTTTAGTTCTATCTCGAAGTTAGCCGGAGTCTCACTTCCAAAAGTCACAGCTTGCCAGCGGAAGATTACGGTGTCGAGATCGGGCTTAACCATATACACGTTGTCAGTTGCATTCCGATCAGTACGCAGATCGCTCCACATCCCGGCAACCATCGCGAGGCTTTCGAGATTTGATGTCGTAGCAACAGCGGCGTCGGTCGCCCCAACATTGGGATGTGGATTCGGAAATTCAGGTGGAATCGGGATGTAAAGAGCTCCGTTTGAAGAAACTGAAACGCTGGTTGTCGTAAAACCAAAGAATGGAAACGCAAATGGAATCTGAACAAAGTCGAGCGTGGCGTCGTCTGCCTTTACGCCTAACGCGGTACCACTGTTGTTGGCGGTCAGTGCGCTCGGTGAATCAAGCGTGACGGTATACGGATCAGAGACGTCGGCTGCGACGTTAACCGCGATCGTTGCGGTGCTGTTGTTGCCGACATTATCAAAAGTCCGTAGCGACAACTGTCCAGTCGGATGTTTGAACGGAATACTTACAAAGAGGGTTCGCTCGAGTCCGGGATCTGCCGACCGACTCGTATTCAAACGAAACTGTTCACCCGAACCGGAATCAATGAAACGCACTTCATCAAACGACGCGCGACCAGCGGTACCGTCGTCACCTGCTTCATTCCAACGCAGTTCGACACGCCTGCCATTCTGAGAGTTGATCCTGAAATTTGTCGCGATGGCGGGAGCGGTTGCGTCTGGGTCGAGCGCCGCTTGAACTGTCTTGTTAGCGTTGAGTCGCGCACCGGTGATGACAACGTTTGCAAAGGCACCATTCTCGTCGCCACTAAACAGAACGGAAGCCCGTAATTTTTCCAGACTAATGCCGGGATTTGCGGCACACGCTAGCGCAGCCGCACCACTGACGTGAGGCGAAGCCATCGAAGTGCCGCTAAACAACGAATAAGTTGAACCATCCGGTTCTGTTTTATTCCCCAACAGACCCGGACCTGCATAACCGTGCGGCGTAGTACTGACGACGTCATCACCAGGGGCTGCGATGTGAACACTCTGCGGTCCCTTGTTTGAAAATTCGGAAGCAAACGTTCCAAACTTCGACGACGCCGCAACCGAGATGACGTTTGGTAAATCAAAACTTGCGGGAAATTGCGGAATGAAGTCGTTGTTTGTGGTTTCATTGCCGGCTGCTGCGACAAACAGAATTCCGATATCGCCCAATTCCTTAACGCCATCTCGCAAGGCTTGTGAAAAGCCCTGGTTGCCATAGCTGTTGTTGAGCACACGAAGGTTGACGCCTCGTTGCCGCATCATCTTCGCGTAGGCGTAAGCTTGGAGAATCGTCGCATCAGACCCACCATCTGGACCGAGAGCCTTCAGCGGCATCAATTGCACATCCCAGTTCACACCGGCGATACCAATTGCGTTGTTACCGCGCGCGCCGATCGTGCCGGCGACGTGAGTCCCGTGGGCGTCATCGTTGGCGTTGTCGAAAACTGTCTTGTCGTTGTTAAAGAAATCCCAGCCGTTCACATCGTCGACTTTGCCATTGTTGTCGTTGTCAACTCCGTCGTTAGCGATCTCGGCGGTGTTGATGAAGATGTTGTCTTTCAAATCGAGATGGTTGATGTCGATACCAGAATCAATCACTCCGACGACGACACTGTGATTACCGGTGGTTGTGTCCCACGCTGATTCGGCGCTGATGCCTGCGCCTCCTGGAGCAGAGTTCTTTAGTGCAAACTGATCGACATATTGAGGATCGTTCGGGACCGCATCGATGTATCGGACAAAGTTTGGTTCTACATAGACGACGTCGCTGCGCATTTGCAAAGCGATCATCGCGTCGAGTGTCTCGGCAGGCGAGACGTGTCCTAACATCAGGCCTTCGACCAGGTCAGAACCACCGAAATCTTCGATTTGGATTGGTAACGTTTTTCCCCGAAAC
>Ga0207701_10006487_pt1 | contig 11662 bp, 6 predicted proteins | sample KBSSwiSSwithPhiX_FD_184294 | JGI IMG/M metagenome (GOLD analysis project Ga0207701, IMG submission 184294) | Switchgrass rhizosphere bulk soil microbial communities from Kellogg Biological Station, Michigan, USA, with PhiX - S5 (SPAdes) (version 2) | ecosystem: Environmental > Terrestrial > Soil...
CTACGTGTATCCGATCTCACAGCTCACCACCGTCGCCAACAATCAGACCAAACAGGTGAGTTTCCTGGACGCCACGAACGTCAAGGCGTCCAAGGGTTATGAAGTGACCTTCAACGTCCGACTGCCGGACAGCTTCGGCGGTGCGTACAACCTGATCGTCTTCATCGACTCGCCGCGCAGCGTGTGCCAAAGCCGCGCCGTGATCGCGCCAAAATCCGCGTGCTCGACGATCCGGCTGTCGCGCTCGCGCGGCCATTGCGTCTCCACCACGTCGACGATGCACCCGGGCCGGGCCGACATGACGCCGATGCGATCGGCGAGCATCGTCGCCTCGTCGAGCGCGTGGGTGATGAGAAAGACCGTCGCACCGGTCTCCCGCCACATTCGCAGCAACTCGTCTCCCATCAGGAGCCGCGTCTGCTGATCGAGCGCCCCGAAGGGCTCGTCCAGCAGAATGAGCCGCGGTTGCATCACCAGCGTGCGGGCGATGCAGACACGCTGGCGCATGCCACCGGAAAGTTGCGCTGGATAGCTCGTCCCGAAATCGGAGAGGCCCACAAGCTTGAGGACGTCGCGCACCCGCTTGTCCTTCTCCTCGCGCGGAAGTCTCGCGCGGCGCAGGCCGAACGCCACGTTCCCCACGACGTCGAGCCACGGCAGCGAGGCGTCTTCCTGGAACACGACCCCCATGCCCTCCGGCGCCTTGCCCTCGATCGGCCGTCCTTCGAACTCGATCGTGCCCTCGGACGGGGATGTGAGGCCAGCGATCAATTCCAGCAGCGTGGACTTGCCGCAACCCGACGGCCCGACGACCGCGAAGAACTCCCCGCGCTCGAGCTCGAGATCGATCGGGCCTGCCGCATGCAACGGCGCGGGCGGCTCACCCGCCATGAACACCTTGCTCACGCCGGCGAGACGGACGTGCGGCTCGGCCACGCGCATATCCGTCGGAGACGATTCAGCGAAGCGTCTTCAAGTCGTCAGGGAGGAAGCGCGTGTCGATGATCTTGCTGTAGTCGACGTCGCCGGTGATCGCGCCGACCGAGCGCTGCGCCTCGATCATCCGCTTCAGGCCGTCCATGTGAATCTCGCCTTCACCCCAGTACGGCACGCCCTTGGTGGTGCTCGTCACGAGGTTGCGGACAGCGCTTTTCGCCACGTCGAGGTCGATGTTGTATTCCTTGGCAACGATCACCGCCGCTTCGTCGGGGTTGGTCTTCATGAAATTCACCGCCTTGCGGCGCGCGCGAATCACTGCGCGCAGGAAGTCGCCCTTCTTCTCCGCCATCTCGACGGTCGTCACGCCGACGACGTTGTCGAGCGGCGGCAGCACATCGCTCGCGACGACGACCGCGCGGTACTTGCCCTTGACCTTCGACCACAGCGGCTCGGTGATCGGCGCCACGTCGATCTGTCCGGAATCGAGCGCGGCGATGCTCTCCCCGAAGCCGCCGGTCTTGACGAGCTCGGCATCCGCCTCGGTGTATCCACCCGCCTGCAGCAGCATCCGCGCAAGCGCCTGGCTCGTGGAGCGCGGGTTCGTGTAGCCGATCTTCTTGCCTTTGAAGTCCTTCACCGACCTGATCGACGACTCGGGCTTCACCGCCCAGACGAATTCGGCAACCGTCAGCACGTTGTCGCTGATGATCCGGAGATCGGCGCCGGCGATGATGGCGGAGACCACTACGCCAGGATTCACCTCGCCGTAAGGGACGCCACCACCTGCGAGCATGTTGCGGAGCGACGTGCCGCCGCCGGCCGACGTGATGAGTCCGGTGATGTTGAGACCCTCTTCCTTGAAGTAGCCCTTCTGCAGCGCGACGCCGAACGGCATGCCGTTCGCCGACACGCCGTAGTTGCCGATGGCGAGCTCCTCGGCCGCCGCGTACGTGAACGCGCCGGCAAGCAGCGCACCGATCAACAGCGAGCTCAAACGATGCATGGCGGACTCCTCCTGATTCAACGAAAATTAGCGCCGAAAATTGGGGTCAGAGACGAGTTTCGGGCACTGGTGAAAGTAGGGTCAGAGACGAGTTTCGGGCACTGGTGACGGCGTCGCAGCAGTAACGCAGAAAGTCGTCTCTGACCTACTTTTCGTGCATTATCGCGCAGCCGCGCGGAGCGTCACGTTTACGTTCTTGATCTGCGTGCAGGCGAGAAGCTCCTCGATCGACTCCTCGCGACCGATCCCCGACTGCTTGACACCGCCGAACGGCAGGCCGACGTGATGCGTGCTGGCGCCGTTGATCCAGATATATCCCGCCTCGACGCGCGACGCCAGGCGATGCGCACGATCGAGATCGTGCGTCCAGATCGATGCCGTGAGCCCAACGTCGAGCGCATTGACGCGGGTGAGAAGATCGTCCTCGTCCGACCAGCGAAGAATGCTCACGACGGGACCGAAAATCTCCTCCCGCGCGATGCGCATGTCGTCGGTGACGTCGGCGAAGACGGTCGGCTCCACGAAAAAACCTGTCGCGAGCGTCGGGTCCGCGGGCCGCTTGCCGCCGTAGGCGAGCCGCGCCCCGCCCTCGACGCCGAGCCTGATGTAGCTCATCGTCTTGTCGTACTGCGCCTGGCTCGTGAGACATGACATTTCCGTGTCGCGCTCGGTCGGCAGGCCGACCTTTATTCTCGACACGCGATCGACGATCTCGGGCAGCGTCCGATCGTAAATCGCATCGTGCAGATAGACCCGTGACGTCGAATTGCACGATTGCCCGGTAACGTAGCGGAAGTTCATGCCGCGAACGACACCGTCGGCGACCTCGGCCGGCGCCGCGTCCGCACACGCGATCAGCGCGTTCTTGCCGCCGAGCTCGAGCGTCAGCGCCTTGAGCGTCGCCGCGGCGCCGCCCATCACCGCGCGTCCTGCCGCGACGCTGCCGATGAAGCCGATTTTCGCCACCTTCGGATGGGCAACGAGCGCGGCGCCCGCATCCCGGCCGCCCGTGACCACATTGAATACACCCGGTGGGAAAACGTCGCCCCACAGCTCGGCGATCCGCAGCGACGAAAGCGGCGTCTGGTCGGCGGGCTTCACCACGAGCGTGTTGCCCGTGGCGAGCGGCGCGCCGCACTTGCCGGCCGTGAACAGGAGCGGATGATTGAATGCGCCGATCCGGCCGACCACACCGAGCGGCTCGCGCAGCGTGTAGTTGAGCGTGCCCGGCCCGATGGGGATCGTGTCGCCCTTGATCTCCGTCACCAGGCCCGCGAAATACTCCATGTAACCGACGCTTATTTCGACGTCGTAGCGCATCGCCTGGAACGGGTTGCCGGTATCGAGCGCCTCGAGCCAGGCCAGCTCGTCGGCATTGGCAATCAGGATCGCCGCCGCCGCGCGGATCGCTCGCGCACGCTGCTGCGCCGGAACGTCGCGCCACGCGAGGAACGCGTTGCGCGCTGCCGCGACCGCATGCTCGACGTCGTCAGCCGACGCGTCGATGACGGTCCCGAGCACGTCGCCCGTCGCCGGCGCGATGACGTCGATGGTGCGTTGCGCGGACGAGTCGTGCCAGTCACCTCCGTAGTACAGCGAGCGATGCCGAGGAAGCCGCGGATCCGACAGCACTCCGGTAGTCGCGGGCATGGAGTCGTTCATTTGCTGTTCGGAAGATGGCGCATCAGCGCGGACGACACGCTCCGCGAATACTCCGGCGCGACGCGGGCGTCGATCACGGCGACCGCCCCCGCCTTCACGTCGGCGACGCCTTGCGCGATCGCAGCGTCGAGCGCTTCAACGGTGCGCACCGGTCCGTATCCCTTTGCGCCCTGGTCCCGCGCCAGTCCTGCGAGGTCCATGTCGGGGTTCGAGAGGCGCAAGCCGATCCAGCGATTCTCGACCGGGCGGCCGCGAACGCGCGCCATCCGTTCCTGATGGAGCTCGTCGTTGAAGAACGATTCGTTGTTGGCGATGACGATCAGCACGGGAATCCGGTAGTGGACGCCCGTCCAGAGCGCGGTGAGGCCCATCAGGTAATCGCCGTCGCCCAGTACCGCGACCGGCAGTCGATCGCCACCGCGAAGAGCGAGCGCCGCGCCGATCGCCATTCCCGGGCCGGAGCCTATCCCCCCGCCGCCGTCGAATCCCACGTAATCGAGCGGATGCTGGAAATCGCACGTTTCGCCCGGCCACCCGAGCGGCAGGCGAATGTAGGACGGATGATGCGGCGCGAGCGCGGCCATCGTCCGGCGCGCTAAATCGGCGAGTGGCATCCGATCAGCCGCTGGGGCCGGAGCCGCGCCAACTTCCACAGGCGCGGGCTCCGCAGTGCGGGCGAACCACGAGCGAGCGGACCCGGCCCGCCGAGCACCGAGCTTCGCGACCACCGCGGCGACGAGCGCATCGGGCGGCGCGAGCACCGATAGATCCGTTGGCGGCAACGCCTGGTAGTCCATGTTGTAGCCGTTGTGCACGTACGAGTCCATCGAGCACTGGATCACCTTGGCGCGCGGCAGGTCGCCACCGCACGCCTGCCGGAGCGTGCCGCCGAGATCGATCCAGTCGAGGCTCACGATCACGTCGGCCTCGACGATCGTCCGCGCCGCGTCGCCCGTGACGTACAGGCTCGGAGGGAACGGCTGCAACGGATGCTTCGTCGGGAACGCAGCGCCGGTCTTGATGTCGGTCAGCACGACGGCGCCCACGCGCTCGGCGAGCGCGACACGGCGGGCGAAATCCTCCGGATCGTTCGACGTGCGGCCGATCATCAACAGCGGCCGCTTTGCGCCGTCGAGCGCTTGCGCCACTGCGCCGACCACGTCGTCGGAAGGCGCGCCGGGTGCGGCCGCCCGATAGCGGTCGAGGTCAGGCAGCGGCACCGCCGCCGCGAGCGCTTCTTCCTGCAGCGTGACGTCGAGCGCCACATAGGTCGGTCCCTGCGGCAGCGCCATCGCAATGCGATACGCGCGCAGGATCGCTTCGAGCGCCGCGGGCACGGAGCCCGGCAGATCGTCCCACTTCGTGTAGCCGCGCAAGAGCGCGCCCAGGTCGCGCGACGTGTGGATCCAGTCGACCCACGGCCGCCGCTTCATCGCGTCGATCGGCCCGATACCGCCCAGCAGCAGCATCGGGATCCGGTCGCACCACGCGTTGAAGATTGCCATCGTCGCGTGCATAAGGCCGACGTTCGCGTGCAGCGCCACCGCCAGCGGACGACCGGTGACGCGCGCGTAGCCGTGCGCGAGCGCGACCGCCGTTTCCTCATGCACGCACAGCAGCAGCTCGGGCCGCGTATTGCCCAGGTAATTGACGAGGCTGTCGTGCAAGCCGCGAAAGCTCGCGCCCGGTGTGAGCGCGATGTACGGGATGTCGAGCGCGCGCAGCAGATCGGCGACGGCATCGCTGCCCCATTCCGCCTTTGCGTCGACGGTCGACGCGTTGCGCGCGGCGTCGTTCATTTGCATTTCACCTCTCGCATCGGGTGGCGCCTGCTCGCCGTTGAACGCGGCGCGGGCGTCCGCATGTGTGTCCGCGTTATGTCACGGCACCGCCGAACTTTAGCCCACGGTTCTAGTGCGGGCAATGCGACGGCGTGCTCCGTCGGGGAAAGAGCGATGCTTCGCTAAGGGAAAAGGCACATGCTTCCCCAGGGAAAGAAGCACGCGCTCCCGCAGGGAAATTGCCGTAACGATACGGGGAGCGTAAACTGCGCGCCCGAACCGTACTCGCGTCGGGGACACAATCCCTGCCGCGTGCGTCGCATCCCCTACCGGGCGATCGCGCGTTCCCAAGACACGATTTTGTGGAGCAACGTTCATGGCTGCCGCAGCCCCTGCCCTGCGTGAGGTTTCCCTCGACGACAAGTACGCGCTCGAATCCGGGCGCGTTTACCTGACCGGCGCCCAGGCGTTCGTTCGCCTTCTCATCCTGCAGCGGCAGCGCGATGGGCTCGCCGGCCTCAACACGGCGGGCTTCGTGTCCGGCTATCGGGGCTCGCCGCTCGGGGCGCTCGACCAGTCGCTGTGGAAAGCGCAGAAGTTCCTGGAGCGCGCGCACATCACGTTCCAGCCCGGGCTTAACGAGGACCTCGCAGCCACGGCGCTGTGGGGCTCGCAGCAGGTGAACCTCTATGCGAAGGCGAAGTACGACGGCGTCTTCGGCATGTGGTACGGCAAGGGCCCCGGCGTCGACCGTTGCGGCGACGTGTTCAAGCACGCGAACCACGCCGGCACCTCGAAGCACGGCGGCGTGCTGGTACTCGCCGGCGACGATCACGGCGCGAAGTCGTCGACGCTGCCGCACCAGTCCGATCACCAGTTTTCGGCTGCGCTCATTCCGGTGCTCTATCCGTCCTCGGTGCAGGAGATCCTCGATCTCGGCCTGCACGGCTGGGCGATGTCGCGCTATTCCGGCTGCTGGGTCGGATTCAAGTGTGTCGCCGACACGGTGGAGAGCTCGTCGTCGGTCTACATCGATCCGGATCGCACGAAGATCATCGTTCCGGACGATTTCCCGTTCCCGCCGGACGGCGTGTCCATCCGCTGGCCGGACAAATTCCTGGAGACCGAAGCCCGGATGCAGGATTACAAGGTCTACGCGGCGCTCCACTACTGCCGCGTGAACCAGCTCAATCGCATCGTGATCGATTCCCCCGCAAGTGGCAAACCCGCTCGCCTCGGCATCATCACCAGCGGCAAGAGTTATCTCGACGTCAGGCAGGCGCTGGACGACCTTGGAATCACCGAGGCGGACGCCGCGGAGATCGGCCTTCGCGTCTACAAGATCGCGATGACGTGGCCGCTCGAGCCGGAAGGCGTCCGGCAATTCGCCGAAGGCCTGGAAGAGATCCTCGTCGTCGAGGAGAAGCGGCAGATCGTCGAATACCAGCTGAAGGAGCAGCTCTACAACTGGCGCGACGACGTGCGGCCGCGCGTGATCGGCAAGTTCGACGAGAAGGGCGAATGGGTGCGGCCGCACGGCGATTGGCTGCTGCCGGCGCTGTCCGAGCTGACGCCGGCGATGATCGCGCGGGTTATCGCGGGCCGCATCCGGCGGCTCGACCTCCACCCGCGCGCGATGGAGAAGTTGAACGCGCGCGTCGACTGGATCAACGCCAAGGAGAGGGCGCTCGAGAAGCCGAAGATCATGCTCGAGCGGATCCCGTACTTCTGCTCGGGCTGCCCGCACAACACGTCGACCAACGTGCCCGAAGGCAGCCGGGCGACCGCCGGCATCGGCTGCCACGTGATGGCGATCTGGATGGATCGTCGCACGTCGACGTTCACGCACATGGGCGGCGAAGGCGTGCCGTGGATCGGCCAGGCGCCGTTCACCGACGAGAAGCACATCTTCGCGAATCTCGGCGATGGGACGTACTACCACAGCGGCAGCCTGGCGATCCGCGCCGCGGTCGCCGCGAGGGTGAACATCACCTACAAGATCCTCTACAACGACGCGGTCGCGATGACGGGCGGCCAGCCGGTCGATGGACCCATCTCGCCTGGGGACATCGCCAAGCAGGTCGCCGCCGAGGGGGTGTCGAAGATCATCGTCGTCAGCGACGAGCCGGACAAGTATCCGTCTGGCTACTTCGCTAGCGACGTCGAGGTCCACGGCCGCGACGACCTCGACGACGTCCAGCGCAAACTCCGCAATACGCCCGGCTGCACAGTGCTGCTGTACGACCAGACGTGCGCAGCCGAAAAACGGCGCCGGCGCAAGCGGGGCAAGTTTCCGGATCCCGCGAAGCGCGTAGTGATCAACGAGCTCGTGTGCGAGGGCTGCGGCGATTGCGGGATCAAGTCCAATTGCGTGTCCGTCGCGCCGGTCGAGACGGAGTTCGGCCGCAAGCGGACCATCGACCAGAGCTCATGCAACAAGGATTACAGTTGCGTCAACGGGTTCTGCCCGAGCTTTGTCACCGTCGAGGGCGGCAGCCTGAGGAAGCCTAAGAAAGCGGAAGCCGGCGAGTTCCCCGCGCTGCCCGAGCCGGCCCGCGCCTCCACCGCCGAGCCCTACGGGATTCTCGTCACCGGCATCGGCGGCACCGGCGTCGTGACGATCGGCGCGCTGATCGGCATGGCGGCGCACCTCGAAGGCAAGGGTTGCAGCGTCCTCGACATGACGGGCCTTGCGCAAAAGAACGGCGCCGTCGTCTCGCACGTGCGCGTTGCCGATACGCCCGAGCAGATCCACGCCACCCGCATCGCGGCGGGCGAAGCGAAGCTCGTGCTGGGCTGCGACATCCTGACCGGCGTCGGCTACGACGCGCTCGCCAAGATGCAGAAAGGCGTCACCAAGGCGCTCGTCAACAGTGCGCTCGTCATGCCCGCGGGCTTCACGCGCGACCCCGATCTCGCGTTTCCGGTGGGCTCGATGGAGCGCGAGATCGAGGATGCGGTGGGGCCGGGCGACGCCGAATTCCTCGACGCGACGAAGCTTGCGACGGGTCTCATGGGGGATTCGATCGCGACCAACCTGTTCATGGTCGGGTTCGCCTTCCAGCGCGGCCTTCTGCCCGTGGGCGAAGCCGCGATCCTGCGGGCAATCGAATTGAACGGCACTGCCGTCGAGCCGAACAAGCAGAGCTTCCGCTGGGGGCGCCTTGCGGCAGTGGACCCGGCGCGCGTCGCCGCGGCCGCCATACCCATGGCCAAACCCGAGACGCAGCGCCTGTCGGAATCGCTCGACGAGATCGTCGCGCGCCGCGCCAGGTTCCTGACGGACTATCAGGATGCGGCGTACGCGCGCCGGTACACCGATCTCGTCGCCAAGGTGCGGGCGACGGAAGGGTCGAAGGTCGCGGCGTCGTCGGCGCTCACCGAAGCCGTCGCCCGCTATTACTTCAAGCTGCTCGCCATCAAGGACGAGTTCGAGGTGGCACGGCTGTATGCCGAGACGGATTTCGTGGCGCGTGTCGCGGCGCAGTTCGAAGGCGACTACAAGCTCAACTTCCACCTCGCTCCGCCGGTCGTGAACAAACCGGATGCCGCGACGGGCGAAGCGAAGAAATCCGTCTATGGTCCCTGGATGATGACCGCGTTCCGGGTACTCGCGAAACTGCGGCGTTTCCGGGGCACGGTGCTCGATCCGTTCAGCAAGACCGCCGAGCGCCGCATGGAGCGCGCGCTCATCGGCGAGTACGAAGCGATCATCGCCGAGCTATTGGGCGGGCTTGCGCAGTACAACCATTCGCTGGCGGTGGAGCTTGCGGAGCTTCCCGAGCGCATCCGCGGGTACGGCCACGTCAAGGACCGCCACGTCGTCGCCGCGAAGAACAAGGAAGCGGAGCTGTTGGCAGCGTTCCGCGAGGCGAAGCCGGTCGGCCCCAAGACAATGGCGATGGCCGCCGACTGAGCGCGACTCCTCGAAGGAAGACGGAAAGCGTCAGGCCGCGTTTTCGGCGCGGTTGCCGACGTGCGGGATTAGCCAGTCGGACGGCGACTCCCCTGGCAGCGCATCCCCCTTCGGAAACTGCAGCGGGATTGCGCCGGACGGCGCGGCCGCGGGCACCGCGGCCTCTGCGGTGCGCCGATCGAGCACTTCGTACGGGAGCCAGACGAAATCATCCTGCTCCTCGATTGGCTCTTTGAGGCGGACCGTGTATTCCGCGCTCGCCGAGCGCAGCGTCAGCGACCGCGCTCCCATGTGCGTGCCCGCCGACATGATGAGCGTCTTGAACGGCATGGCCGGCTGCCTCACGCTCTCCAGCAGGTAAAGCGCGGTGAACACGCCCGCCGTCCGCTTGCTGGATTCCTGCGTCCCTTCGAGGGCGCCCGCTTCGAACGCCATCGTAACACCGCGCGGATTCTGACCCACGTACTCGACGCCGATATCGACCCGATCGCCGATGCGCGTCTTGATGCGGCGCACCACGACGAGCGACCAGCGCATGCTTTCGTCGTCGCGGATCGCAACGAGGGTGCCGGGAACGACTCGGGATGCATCCTGGCTCGGTGCCCGCAGGCGGCAGCCGGAAGCGCTCTTGTCATTGAGTTGCCACAAGTGATGCTGGACGCCGAACTCGTGCCCGGAAGGAGCGGCGTTCGGCCCTTCGGTGTTGACGGATTCGGCCGACGATTGCGTGTAGCCGCCGGTGACCGTGATCGTGATCTCTTCGACCTCCGGCAGGAGCGGCGCGGTCGCCAGCTTCTTCTTCTCCTCGTGCCGCAGCATCTTCACGATGTGGCCAAGGCCGACAACCGCCTTGACAGCGAACGCGGCCGGCTTGCGCTCGCCGCGGCGGTTGACGCGCCGCGGTCGAGGCGAATAGCTGTTGGCCACCTTGCGCAGCAGCTTCGCCTGACGCGACGAACCGAAGGATGACGGAATGCGGCTCGGATTCAGCGGGTCGCGCAACGACTCGATCTCCGAGCCGATGGACGCCAACAGCGGCGTGGCGTCGATGTAGAGCGCATGCCCAAGCGGACCCGGCGAGATGCGCTTCAGTCCTTCGGCGCTGTCCAGGTCGACGACGAAGTGATCGGCTTCAAGGGTTCCATCGGCCAAGCTCGGGCGGAGAGCCACCGTGTGGGTCCAGTGGAGCACCCAGCGAGAGAGCCAGAATGCGTCGTACGGGGAGAATTGCCCGCCGTTCATGAGGTCGAGCAGCAGGATATGGATGTATTCCTTCTGGAGCGTGCTCGCCGCGTCCCCTTCGCGTTCGCCCTTGTCGGGAATCGGGTAGTGGGCCCAGCCCTGCGCTTCGACGAATTGATACGTCGAGTGAAGCTTGGCCCAGGTCTCGGGTATCGACGCGTCGTTGACGAACGGACGAAGCAGGAACTCCACCTGCCGGTGCCGGAACATCCGCAGGATTACGGCCGGCGCGTATTCGCGCCAGTTGCGCGCCGTGGGCTCGTCTCGCAGGTAGTGCAGGAAACACTCGAAGGTCGTGGCGAACGCGCGCGAGAGCTCGACCGCGGCACGCCAGTAACGCCGTTCGAACGGCTTCGCGCTGGCGCTGCGGGCGCCGTAGTTCACGAGCAGGGCACTGCCGAGCGCTCGTGCCCGCTGCTCCATGGCGAGCAGAGCACGAAGCTGGTCACGGCTCAGCTCCTTTTCCAGCACGATGTCGCCGAGAGCCTCGCAAACGCTCCTCTGCGCGTTGAGGGGGTCATTGCGAGGCAGAGAGCGCCAAAAATGGTCCGCCTCCCCGACGTTGGCGAGGGGACCCGCTTGTTCGCGGCGAGTGGTCGTGAGGAATCCAAACATGGTTCGGTCGGCAACCTGTGCGGTTTGCCGGGACATATGCACAAGTCGTGCCAAAGGGCTGGCATGCAGCGCGACCGTCGCTGTCTCCGCAGCCGCCGCCCACGGCTCACTGCGGCGGGGCAAAGGCGGGGCACCGCCGCGACCCCGCGCTAGAAGCCGACCTCGCCCCGTCCCTTCAGCGCCAGGATCCGCCGCGCGTCGTCGGGCGTCGCGACCTCGAGCCCCAGCCCTTCGATGATCTGCCGCACTGCGCGCACCTGCGCCGCGTTCGACTCGGCGAGCTTGCCGGGACCCAACCACAGGCTATCCTCGAGTCCGACCCGGACGTTGCCGCCCATTGCGGCCGACATCGACGCGATCGGCAGCTGGTTGCGTCCCGCGCCGAGCACGCTCCATCGGTATTGATCGCCGAACAGCCGGTCCGCGGTGCGCTTCATGTGCGCGACATCGTCCGGGTGCGGGCCGATTCCCCCCAGGATGCCGAACACGCTCTGGATGAAGAGC
>Ga0207701_10006490_pt1 | contig 11661 bp, 8 predicted proteins | sample KBSSwiSSwithPhiX_FD_184294 | JGI IMG/M metagenome (GOLD analysis project Ga0207701, IMG submission 184294) | Switchgrass rhizosphere bulk soil microbial communities from Kellogg Biological Station, Michigan, USA, with PhiX - S5 (SPAdes) (version 2) | ecosystem: Environmental > Terrestrial > Soil...
CGCCGTCGCTGTCGCTGTCGAGGAAGCTGGTGCCGGGATAGGCGTTGCGGAACGGCGCGTCACCGTAGATGTCGACCCAGTACTGCGGAGAGGACAGCTCGCCCGACGTCTCCTGGACGTTCGTGAGGAAGTCTCCGTCCTCGTCGCGCTCGCCGTCGTTGAGGCAGCCGTCGCCGTCGGTGTCGAGGCTGTAGATGCGGTACTCGGCGAAATAGGCGTTGAAGTACCCGTTGTCCACCGAGGGGCCGACACGCGAGAACCCGACATATGCCCAGCCGGGATCGGTCTCGGCGCCGTCGAGCGCTTGCCCGGTGATCGCGATGTCGTCGACGAAGAACCCTTGCCCTGCGGTGGCACCGTCGGTCCAGTAACGGAAGCCGATCGTGTGCGTACCCGCCGGAAGGTTCGCCGTCAGGGTGACCCAACCCGCCGAAGTCCCGGTAATCCCGTTGCCGAAATTCTGGCCGTTGGGACTCGTGTTCGTCGAGAGGTTGGTCGCAACCGGGGCGCCGTCGATCGTGAGATACGCGTAATCCCAGTCGAGCTCGATGTCGTACCTCACCTTGGCGCTGATCGTCGCGCCCGCCGGAAGCGTGACTTGCCGCGTCATCCTGTTGTCGAGGTTGTTGCCCGCGCCCGAGTAGTACTGGAGCGCACCCGCGTACGGAGCGCCCACCTGCGTCTGGACATGCTTGTCGGGGAGCAACACGATGAGCTGCTGCGCCTGCTTGGTATTGGCCGTGGAGGGACCGAGCTTGGTCGACGCCTGCTTTCCGGGCTGCACGACCTCGTAGTTCGACCAATCGAGGAAGATCTTCTCGTACGCGCTCATCGGGACCGGCTTGCTGCCGATGCCCTCCGAAGGGATGCCGGTGCTGCCGTACGAGCCGCTCGAATACAGCGTCCAGAACCCGGTCGAATTTTCCGCGCCGCCGACGTTGCCGCTCGTGTCGTACAGGTCCGGCAGCCCGAGGTCGTGACCGAACTCGTGCGAGAACACGCCGACGCCGCCGTTCTCCGGCTCGACCGTGTAGTCGCCGATCCAGTAGTTGCTCTGTCCGATGCGGATCCCGCCGAGGCCGTGCGGCCCAGTCCCGTCGGGGCCGGTCGCGTCGTAGTAGGCATACCAGCGATGGCTCCAGATCGCGTCGGATCCTTGCGCGCCGCCGTCGGTCTCCTCGCCTTCTCCCGCGTGGATCGCCTGGAAGTGATCGATGTACCCGTCCGGCTGGTTGAAGTTGCCGTCGCCGTTGTAGTCGTAGCGGTCCCAGACGTCGAACTGCGACAGGTAGGCGTTGATCTGGGCCACCGTCTTGCCCGCCGCGATCTGCGCGTTGTACCAAGCGTTCGCCGCATCGCGAACAAATTGCCACGTCTGCCGGCACACGATGCTTCCGCAGTAGTTGCGTCCATAGTGCGCGGCGTTATAGGGCACCTGGACCCAATCCGTGACGTCGCCGGTGACTGTGTATCTGTTCGACGATTGCTCGATGTAGAAATTGCGCATCGACACCGCACCTGGCGCGCCGGAGAACAGAAGGTTGGTGTAGTACGCCTGGTTGAAATCGGGCGCCCAGATCGTAGTGTTGTCCTTCGCGCGGTCCGGCTGCGGAATCGAATTGCGTACCGGCCCCGGGATGCCGGACTTCAGAACATTGAACGGCGAGTCGTTCGGACCGAACTGACCGACGATCGTGAAGATCTTGTCCTCACCCTGTCTTGCGAGCTCGACATACTGGCCCTTGGCCACCTGCACGACCTTGTTGCTCCCCTGCCCTTGGGCTTGACCCTTAAGCACCTTGTGCAGACCTTGGGTGCGCAAGTCTGCCTGCTTCTTGCCGAGCGGATGCTCGGCGTTGTCGTGCTTGCTGCCCGGATGCGTGTCCGGCAAGGCATTCGGGTCGATCGCATGCGCAGACGTCACGGCGAACAGCGCCGCGAATACGCATGAAGACAACGCTTTGAACTTCATAGTGTTTCCCCCAGTGAAGTGCGTTGGCGGACCTGTGGGTCCACGCGGAGTTGGTTACGGGCCGGTAGGCCCGGCCGCAAGTGTACGGCACACGCTACCGGAGGACTTCCTCCGCCTGCTTGTCCGCGTGATACGACGAGCGGACGAGCGCGCCCACTGCGGCATGCCGGAATCCAAGCACATGCGCTTCGCTCTCGAATGCCGCGAACGTGTCGGGGTGCACGTAACGCAGCACGGGCAAGTGGTCCTTCGAGGGCTGGAGATATTGTCCGATCGTGAGCATGTCGATGTCGTGCGCGCGCATGTCGCGCATGACCTCGCGAATCTCGTCGTCGGTCTCGCCAAGCCCTACCATCAGTCCCGATTTGGTCGGCACGCCGGGCACGTGCGCCTTGAACTCGCGCAGCAACCGAAGCGAGTGCGCATAGTCGGAGCCAGGCCGCACTTGCTTGTACAGGCGCGGCACGGACTCGAGGTTGTGATTCATCACGTCCGGCGGCGCCGCGACGAGGATCTCGAGCGCGCGCTCGAGGCGCCCGCGAAAGTCGGGCACCAGCACTTCTATTTGCGTTTGCGGCGAGTGCTCGCGCACGGCGCGGATGCAATCGACGAAGTGACCCGCTCCGCCGTCGCGCAGGTCGTCGCGGTCCACGCTCGTGATCACCACGTACTTGAGCTTCAGGGCCGCGATCGTCTTCGCGAGATTGACCGGTTCCTCGGCGTCGAGCGGCAGCGGCCGCCCGTGTCCGACATCGCAGAACGGGCAGCGCCGCGTGCAGATGTCGCCCATGATCATGAACGTCGCCGTGCCCTTGCCGAAGCACTCGCCGATGTTCGGGCACGACGCTTCCTCGCACACCGTATGGAGGTTGTGCTCGCGCAGGATGCGCTTGATCTCGTAGAAGCGCGGCGATCCCCCGGCACGCACGCGAATCCACTCGGGCTTCTTGAGGGTCTCTGCCGCAACGACCTTGATCGGGATGCGCGACGTCTTGCCGTCGCCCTTGTGCTTGACGCCCGCAGCGTTATCGATGCTCACGATAGTTCCGCCCGCAGAAACGGCGTCAGTTCCTCGCCCGCTTGCGCGACAGTACGCGCGACACCGAAGTCGGCGAGCTGCGTCACCGCGAGGCCCGGATAGCCGCAGGGATCGATGTCGTTGAAGGGAGCGAGATTCATCGCGACGTTGACCGCGAGCCCGTGATAGGTGGAATGCCTGCGCACGCGAAGGCCCAGCGCCGCAATTTTCGCCTCGGTGGCGTCGCGCGCGACGTACACGCCCGGCGCGTCGACTTTGCCGTACGCGGCAATGCCGTGCGTCGAGAGCCATTCTATCACCGCACCCTCGAGCCTCCGGACCATGTCGCGGATGCCCATGCGCGCGCGACGAAGGTCGACGAGGGTGTAAGCGACGAGCTGGCCGGGACCGTGGTACGTCACCTGGCCGCCTCGGTCGACCTTGACAGTCGGTATCCCGTTATCGCGCAGCACGTGCTCGCGACGGCCGGCCAGGCCCAGCGTGTAGATCGCCGGATGCTCCGTGAGCCAGAGCTCGTCCTCGGTTTTCGCGTCGCGCTCGTCGGCGAAGCGCTGCATCGCGTGCCACGTCGTCGCGTACTCGGTGGCGCCGAGGGCGCGGACGATCATCGGCGCGTGCTACAGAACCATCTTGACCATCGGATGCGCAACCAGCTCGCGGTACAGGTTGTCGAGCTGCTCGCGCGACGTCGCATTGACGGTCGCGGTCACCGACAGCCAGTTACCTTCCTTCGAGGCGCGCATCTCGAGCGTGGCGGGATCGAAATCGGGCGCGTGCTTCTGCACGATCTCGCTCATCGCCTGCGCGAACCCGTCCTGCGTCCGGCCCATGATCTTGATGGGGAACGCGGTCGGAAACGTGAGCCCGGCTTCCTTTTCTTCGGTATGCAGGGCGTCGAGGCTGGGGTCGGGCTTCGAAGTCATCGGGTCAATATGCGGTCGGCCATCGTCGATTGCAACTACGCGTGGCGGTACATGTACTCCCGCGTGAGCGGATGGGGCAGGCGCCCGTCGGCGTGCGGCTTGCCGCCGAGAAGCTGCCACAGCGAGAGCCATCCGCGGTCGAACGCGTGGGCCGAGCCGGCCATGTAGATGCGCCACACGCGGAAGCGCTCCTCGCCCACTTCCTTGCGGGCTTCGTCGGCGTGCGCTTCGAGGCGGTCGACCCAGTGCCACAGCGTCTTGGCGTAGTGCTCGCGCAACGCCTCGGCATCGACGCATTCGAGACCCTCGCGGCCCATGCCCTCGATCACCCTGGACACGTGCGAAAGCTGGCCGCCGGGGAACACGTAATCCTCGACGAACTCGCCGATGCCGCTGCCGAGGCCGATGCCCGAGAACTGGGTATGCGTAATGCCGTGGTTGAGCACCATGCCGCCCGGCTTCAGCACGCTGTAGATCTTGCCGAAGTACTTCGGAAAGCGGGCGACGCCGACGTGCTCGAACATTCCCACGCTCGCGACCTTGTCGTAGACCGCATCCTCCGGCAGATCGAGGTAGTCGCGCAGCTCGACCTTCACGTGACCCGTCAGGCGTCGCGCGACGATCTCGCGAGACACGTGCTCGTACTGGTTCTGCGACAGCGTGATGCCGTGCGCGTGCACACCGTAGTTCTCGGCGGCGTGGAAGACGAGCCCGCCCCAGCCGCAGCCGATGTCGAGGAAGCTCTCGCCGGGGGCGAGGCGCAGCTTGCGGCAGATGTGGTCGAGCTTCGCGACCTGGGCGTCGTCGAGCGACTGCGCTTCGTCCTGGAAGTACGCGCACGAGTACACCATGCGCTGGTCGAGCCACATGCGGTAGAACTCGTTGCTGACGTCGTAGTGGTGCGCGATGTTGCTGCGGTTGGGGCGGCGCTGGTGCAGGAAGGTCTTGAAGCGCTGCCCCAGCTTCTCCCGGCTGTGGTCCACGGCGCCGACCATCGACTCCGCGATGCCGAGCACCTTGCGCGCGCTGCCGGAGAAATCGATGTCGCCGTGGACGTACGCGCGGGCGAGCGATCCGAGCGCCGGCTTGGCGAGCGCCTGCAGGCCCCTCCAGGTGCGGGCAACCACTTCCACGGCCGGCGTCGCCGACAGCGGCACCCGCGCGCCGTCGGGGAGCACGACCGTGATCGGCAGGTCGCGGCCGCCGTAGCGGTCGGCGATGATGCGCTGGAGCGCAGGCATGGCGAAAAGTGTATCAGGCCGCCTTGGGAACCTTCGGCTTCATGGTCTGGAAGACGTCCCACATTCTACGAAAGATCGGCCCCGGCTTGCCGCCAGCGAACGGCTTGCCGTCGACCGTCGTGATCGCGAGGACTTCCTTGGTCGACGACGACAGCCAAAGCTCGTCCGCCGACAACACTTCCGCCTTCGGCACCGGACGCACCGTAAGCGGAATGCCCGCCTCGCGGGCGAACTCCATGGTGGCGTCGTAGGTGATGCCGGGCAGGATGTGGTTGTCCTTGGGCGGCACCACGATCGTGCCGCCGATCACGACGAGGACGTTCGACGCCGAGGCTTCGGTCAGGAAGCCGTCGCGGAACATCACCGTCTCGGCGGCCCCCTGGTCCGTCGCGAGTTGCCTCATGAGGACGTTTCCCAGGAGCGATATCGTCTTCAAGTCGCAGCGATGCCATCGGTTGTCGTCGGCGGTGACGACCGCCACGCCGTTGTCGACTTGCTCGCGCGACGGCAGCGGCAGCGGGTTGCTCATCATGAATACCGTGGGCGCCACCCCCTTCGGGAAGGAGTGGTCGCGCTTGGCGGCGCCGCGCGTGACCTGGAAATAGACGCCCTGGTCGTCGAACGGCTGGCGCGCGACGACCTCGCGAATGATCACCTCCCATTGCGCGTTGGTGTGCGGGTTCGTCATTCCGATGCCGTCGAGGCTGCGCTGCAGGCGCGCAAGATGATGCGCCAGCCGAAACGGCTCGCGCTGGTACACGGGCACGAGCTCGTACACGCCGTCGCCGTAGATGAATCCGCGGTCGAGAACCGAGACGTGGGCCTGCGAAATCGGCAGGTACTTGCCGTTGAGGTAGACGATCTGGTCGTTCTCGGGCATGCCATCACCTCATTTCTTGAACCAAAGACGAACGCTGTCCCACATCCTGCCGAAGAAGCTCGCGAGCGGCACTTCCTCGAGCGCGATCATCGGGAACTCCGCGACCGGCTTTCCCTCGAGCGCGACCTTGACGGTGCCGACGCGCTGCGCACGCGAGATCGGCGCCACGAGCGGCTCTTCAGCCTGCATCGTGACCGCGAGCTTGTCGGCCTTGCCCTTCGGCAACGTGAGATAGCGGTCGGCGAGAAAGCCGGCGGGCACATCCTGCTGCGTGCCCTTCCAGACCCGCAACGTCGTCACCTGCTTGCCCGATTGGTAGAGCTGCACGGTGTCGAACGCCTGGAAGCCCCAGTTCAGGAGCTTTTGCGCTTCCGACGCGCGGGCCGCGTCCGAGCTTGCACCGAGCACCACCGCAAGCACGCGCCGGTCGCCGCGCAGCGCGGTCGCGACGAGGCACCATCCGGCCGCTTCCGTGTGACCGGTCTTCATGCCGTCGACGTGCGGGTCGGACCAAAGGAGGCGGTTGCGGTTCGGCTGCGTGATGTTGTTGTAGCGGAATTCCTTTTGCGAATAGAGCGGGTAGTACTCGGGATAGTCGCGGATCAGCGCCGCGGCGACCTTCGCCAGGTCGGCTGCGGTGGAGTAATGCTGCGGATGGGCCAGCCCCGTGACGTTCGTGAAACGCGTGTTGCTCATGCCGAGCCGCGCGGCCTCGGCGTTCATCTTCTGCACGAACGCCTCCTCGGAACCGCCGACGAGCTCGGCGAGCGCGATGGACGCGTCGTTTCCCGATTGCACGATCATGCCGCGCAGGAGCTCGTCGACCGACACGGCGCGGCGCGGCTGGATGAACATGCGCGAGCCTTCCGCTTTCCAAGCGCGCTCCGATACCGCAACCATCTGCGACGGCACGATCGTCTTCGCGCGCAACGCGCCGAACACGAGGTACGCGGTCATGAGCTTGGTGAGCGACGCGGGATCGCGTCGCTCGTCGGCGTTCTGCGCGCCGAGCGTCTGGCCGCTCGTCACGTCCGTGACGAGCCACGCGGCGGCGGCGGGGCTAGGCGCTGGGATTGCGGGAACGGAAGACGGCTGCGCGATCGCAGCCGATCCGGTGACCAGCGCGGTCGCGATTAAGAAGCTACGGAGGAAGCCAAGCATGAATGGTGCACGGAAAGCGCACCATTATAGCTACCATGGGTTGACGTCGACGTAGCCCACGATTTCGCCGGTCTTGCGGTCGACGATGACGGCAAAATCGCGGTTGCGTGCCCTCGCGGGAATGTAACCGAGGCTGCGCGCACCGTTGCCGTTCGCCGTCAAAAAGTCGTTGATGGCCGATGCCTGCTCGCGCCCCTTTTGCGACAGCGACACGAGCGGTCGCGATCTCTTTGCGACGTTCTCGGCCGCTCGCGCGTAAGGCTCGTAAAGGTGCGGGAGGTTTTCAACGTCCGGTCCGCCCACCGCCGCCATCATCGCGACCGTCGCGGCCTCGTTGCGGTCCTTGGGCACGTTTGCGGAGACGACGCGCGGCCCCCCCAGCGGCAGCGACTGGAACTCGGGTGCGGCCTTGTCGAGCGACCCGGGATCGATGCTGTTGGCCGCGACCGTCTCGAAGCGGTCCTTGACGAACACGTTGTAAACGGGGCGCGCCTCGAACATCACGTAGCTGCCGTAGGCGAGTGCCGCGACCTGCAGCGCCGCGATGATCGCGAGATCCTGGCGCAGGCGCGGCTTCTTCCTGTCGAAGATGATGAGGGTGATGAGGGGACCCATCGCGACGTCGACACCGATGAGGAGCCGAAGCAGCGTTTCGCCGCCCATGGCGCTGAAGTAGGGCGCCGGATACCAAAGCCACATCACGAGGCCGATCACGGTCGCCGCGATCAGCGCGCTGAGCACGAGGTGCGCCCCGAAAGCGGTCCAGCGGTTGAATGAATGGAGCGTCATGACTGCCTGGCAAACGCAAAATCCACGCCAGGCTGGCGTCCGGCGATCACGTCCGACAGCGCCTTGCCCGATCCGCAGGCCATCGTCCATCCCAGGGTACCGTGACCGGTGTCCAGGAACAAATTGCGGTAGCGCGTGGAGCCCACGAGCGGCACGTTCGACGGCGTCGCCGGCCGCAAGCCGGTCCAGAACTGCGCGCTGTCGCGCTCTCCCGCGTCGGGAAAGAGGTCGAACGTCCGGTCGACGAGAGCCTCGCAGCGCACGAGGTTCAACTCCTTGCCGTAACCCGACAGCTCGGCCGTCCCGGCGACGCGGAGGCGGTCGCCCAGGCGCGTGAACACGATCTTGTAGGCGAGGTCCGTGAGCGACACCGTGGGCGCGCCGCGGTGATGGTCGATCGCGATGGTCGCGGAATAGCCCTTGGCGGGATAGATGAGGCAGGGAACGCCCAGGGGCCGGAGCAGGAACGGGCTGTAGCTCCCGAGCGCGACCACGTAGGCGTCGGCACGCATGATCTCCTTGCGATGCTCTTCGTTGACGCAGCGCACGCTCGCGATCGTGTCGCCGTCCGCCACGATCCGCTCGATCTGCACGTTCCAGCGGAACGCCACGCCGCGCGCCGCGGCCATGCGCGCGAGCTCCTGCGTGAAGCGTTGCGCGTCGCCTGACTCGTCGCTTGCGGTGAAAATGCCGCCCGCGAGCTTGCCACGGCACGATGCAAGCGCGGGCTCGATCGCGACGCATTCGTCGACGGTCTTGACGTCGCGATCGCAGCCGAACTCCCGCATGAGCGCGGCGGCGCGCACTCCGTGCGCGAACTCCGCCGTGTCCGTATAGAACGAGAGGATGCCCCGCTCGAGATGGTCGTAGGCGATGCCGGTCTCGGCGCGCAACGCGCGCAGGCAATCGCGCGAGTACATCGCGAGCCGCAGGCACTGGATCGTGTTGCGCCGCGTGCGCGACGGCAGGCACTCGATCAGGAATTGCAGGCCCCAGCGCCATTGCGCAGGGTCGAGGCGCAAGCGGAACAGGAGCGGCGCGTCTTCCTGGCCCAGCCACTTGACGATCTTTGCCGGCGCTTCCGGGTTCGCCCAAGGCTCCGCATACGACGCCGAGATCTGGCCGCCGTTGGCGAACGAGGTCTCGAGCGCCGCGCCGGCGTGGCGATCGACCACGGTGACCTCGTGCCCGTCCTGTCGCAAGTACCAGGCAGACGTCACGCCGACGACACCCGCACCGAGGACGAGGATGCGCATGAACGGACTACGCTGATTGCGTTTCGACGTCGGTCACGGGAATGCAGCTGCAGAAAAGGTTCCGGTCGCCGTACACGTTGTCGACGCGGGCCACGGGCGGCCAGTACTTCGACTGCCTGGCTACACCGGGCGGATAGGCCGCGAGGCTGCGCGAATACCTGTGCGTCCAGCCATCGTCGGCCACCGACGCGGCCGTGTGCGGCGCGCGCTTCAACGGATTGTCGGCGCGGTCGAGATCGCCCTCCTCGATCGCGCGGATCTCGCCGCGAATCGCGATCATCGCGTCGATGAAGCGGTCGAGCTCGTACTTCGACTCGGATTCCGTGGGCTCGACCATCAGCGTGCCCGCCACCGGGAAGCTCATCGTCGGCGCGTGAAAGCCGTAGTCGATGAGGCGCTTCGCGACGTCCTCGGCTTCGATGCCCGACGAAGCCTTCAGCGGGCGCAGGTCGAGGATGCACTCGTGCGCCACGAGGCCGCCGGGTCCCGAGTACAGCACCGGATAGTGCGGCGCGAGGCGCCTGGCGATGTAATTGGCCGCGAGGATCGCGCTCTCGGTCGCGGCACGCAGCCCATGCCCGCCCATCATCGTGACGTACATCCAGGAGATCGGGAGGATCGAAGCACTGCCGAATGGCGCGGCGGAGATGGCTCCGATGCTGCGCGCGCCACCCGGTCGGAACGGCGCGAGATGCGACTTGCACGCGACAGGCCCGACACCCGGGCCGCCGCCACCGTGGGGGATGCAGAACGTCTTGTGCAGGTTGAGATGCGAGACGTCGGCGCCGAAGTGACCGGGTGCCGCGAGGCCGACCAGCGCGTTGAGGTTTGCGCCGTCGACGTAGACCTGCCCGCCGTGCGCGTGCACGATCTCGCAGATGCGGCCGATGCCGGTCTCGAACACGCCGTGCGTCGACGGGTACGTGACCATGATCGCGGCGAGATTGCGCGCATGCTGGGCGGCCTTCGCCTCGAGGTCCGGGATGTCGACGTTGCCGTTCTCGTCGCACGCGACGACCACGACCTGCATCCCGGCCATCTGCGCCGATGCGGGATTCGTGCCGTGCGCCGATTGCGGGATGAGGCACACGTTGCGATGCCCTTCGCCGCGGCTCTTGTGGTACGCGTGGATCATCAGCAGCCCCGCGTATTCGCCTTGCGATCCCGCGTTGGGCTGGAGAGATACGGCGTCGTAGCCCGTGACCGCGCAGAGCATCTGCTCGAGCTCGCCGATCATCGCGCGATAGCCCGCGGCCTGCTCCGCGGGTGCGAAAGGATGCAGCGCGCCGAACTCCGGCCACGTCACGGGAATCATCTCCGACGTCGCGTTGAGCTTCATCGTGCACGAGCCGAGCGGGATCATCGCCCGGTCGAGCGCAAGATCGCGGTCCGCGAGCCTGCGCAGGTAACGCAGCATCTCCGTCTCGGAGCGGTAACGGTGGAACACCGGATGCGCGAGGAACGGGGTCGACCGCGCCGGTGCCGCATTCACGTCGCCGATCGCTGCATCGATGGCGTCGACGGTAAACGGCGCGGGCACGCCGGCGAACGTGCGCCAGATCGTCTCGACGTCGTCGCGCGTCGTGGTCTCGTCGAGCGAAACACCCAGCATGCCGTCGCCCGCAAGGCGGAAGTTCATGTTCGCTGCAACGCTGCGCGCGACGATTTCCCTGGTGCGGGCGCCTTGCACGACGATGGTGTCGAAGTGCGCGCGCGTGGGGACGTCGAATCCTAGCCGCACGAGGCCTTCGCGCAGGATGGCCGTGAGGCGTTGCACGCGGCGCGCGATGCGGGTCAATCCTTCGGCACCGTGATACACCGCGTACATGCTCGCGATGACCGCGAGCAGCACTTGCGCCGTGCAGATGTTCGACGTCGCCTTTTCGCGCCGGATGTGCTGCTCGCGCGTCTGCAGCGAGAGCCGATACGCCGGATCGCCGTGCGCGTCGACGGTGACGCCGACGAGGCGTCCGGGCAGTGACCGCTTGAACGCGTCGCGCGTGGCGAGGAAGCCCGCGTGCGGGCCGCCGTAGCCCATCGGCACGCCGAAGCGCTGCGACGACCCGACGACGGCATCGGCGCCCCATTCCCCGGGCGAGGCGATGAGCGCGAGCGCGAGAAGATCGGCGGCGACGATCACGAACGCGCCGCGATCATGCAGCTGCGACGCAAGCGCGCCGTAGTCGCGCACGTCACCGTCAGCACCCGGGTATTGCAGCAAGGCCGCGAACGCGTCGGCCGAACCCGCCGCATCTGCGGGACCGGTGACGACCTCGATGCCGAGGGGCGCCGCGCGCGTGCGCACGACGTCCTGTGTCTGCGCAAATACGTCGTCGGCCACGAAGAACTTGCGGCTCGTCGACTTGCCGGTGCGAAGCGCGAGCGTCATCGCTTCGGCTG
>Ga0207701_10006492_pt1 | contig 11661 bp, 7 predicted proteins | sample KBSSwiSSwithPhiX_FD_184294 | JGI IMG/M metagenome (GOLD analysis project Ga0207701, IMG submission 184294) | Switchgrass rhizosphere bulk soil microbial communities from Kellogg Biological Station, Michigan, USA, with PhiX - S5 (SPAdes) (version 2) | ecosystem: Environmental > Terrestrial > Soil...
CCTGCCTGACCGCCTCCGACGGGTCCGGGCTGGAGCTGGTGTCGCTGACGGCGCAGGCCGTCGTCGAAGACCCGCTGGCCTTCACCGAGCTGCACCTGACCTTTCGCAATCCGGAGAACCGGGTGCGCGAGGGACGCTTCCGCATCACCCTGCCCTCGGGCGCGACGGTCAGTCGCTTTGCCATGCGGATGGGGGATCGCTGGCAAGAGGGGGAGGTGGTCGAGCAGCAGGCGGCGCGCGTCGCCTACGAGGACTTCCTGCACCGCCGGCAGGACCCGGCGCTGCTGGAGAGCGAGGCGGGCAACGAGTTCTCGGCCCGGGTCTTCCCCATCCCGCCGGCCGCCACCAAGGAGCTGATCGTCTCCTATTCACAGGAGCTACCGCGCGCCAGCGAGCCCTATCGCCTGCCGCTGCGCGGCCTGCCGCAGCTGGGCAGCCTGCACATCCGCGCCCTGGTGGGCAAGAGCGTGGTGACCGGTGGCGCGCCGGCCTCCAGCCTGGGCGGGCGGCGCGACCAGCGCGAGGTGGTCGAGGTCGACCGGCGGAATTTCCAGCCCGACCGCGACTTCGAGGTCGCCCACACCGGCGCGCCCGGGTCGGGGCGCCTGGGCCTGCGTGACGGCAACCTGGTGGTGGCGCGGGTGGTCCCGCTGGCCGACAGCGATCGCCGCGACCCGGTCGCCTCGCTGCTGGTGCTGGTCGATACCAGCGCCTCGCGCGCGCTGGGGCTGGCCGACGAGATCGGCGCCTGGGAGGCGCTGGTCGCCGAGCTGCGCAAAGCGGGCGGTGGCGCCGATCCGATGCTGACCGTGGCGGCCTTCGACCAGGAGGTCGCGCCGATCTTCACCGGGCGCGCCAGCGCGCTGGGCGCCGAGACCCACCGCCGGCTGATCGAGCGGCGCGCGCTGGGCGCGTCCGATCTCGATCGCGCCCTGCGCTGGGCCGCCGACAAGCTGCGCCCCGCCGCCGAGCGGCGCGCCCGCGTCCTGCTGGTCACCGACGGCGTCGCCACCGCCGGCGACACCACGGCCGGTTCGCTGCGCCAGCGGGTCAAGGCGCTGGCCGGCGCCGGCGTCGAGCGGCTGGACGTGCTGGCCGTCGGCGGCATCCGCGAGGACGCGCTGCTGGCGCAGCTGGTGACCGCGGGCCTGGCGCGCGACGGCGTGGTGCTGGATGCGGCGCGGCCCGCGGCGGCGCTGGCCGCGCGGCTGACCCGCGCGACGCGCTCGGGGCTGAAGCTGGAGATCGACGGTGCCGGCTGGATCTGGCCGAGCGTGGTCAACGGCGTGCAGCCGGGCGACGAGATCCTGGTCTACGCCGACCTGCCGGCCGACAAGCCGCTGCGGGTCAAGGTCGCGGGCCAGACGCTGGCGCTGGCCGGCACCCTGGCGGCGGTCGACCGGCCGCTGATCGAACGGGCCTGGGTCAAGGCGCGCATCGCCCGCTTGCTGGATCTGCACGACCGCAATGAAAGCGCCGCCGGCGTCGACCCGGACATGCGCGACGTCTTCAAGAAGCAGGCGATCGAGCTGTCGATCAAGAACCGGGTGCTGTGCCCGTTCACCTCGCTGCTGGTGCTGGAGACCGAGCAGGACTACGCGCGCTTCGGCATCGAGCGGCGCGCGCTGGCCGACATCCTGACCGTCGACGGGGGCGGCATCCGGCTGCTGCACCGGACCGAGCTCGCGCCCGCGACCGCCATCGCCATGAACGCCGCCGAGGAGCGGGTTCAGGTCCTGGATCGCGCCGATCTCGACGCGCCAGCGGACAAAGCCGAAGCCCCCCGGGCCAATGACCGCGAGGTCATGCAGCGCCCCGAAGCGCGCAAGGCAGCGCCGCCGATGCAGGCGCAGGCGCCGGCCAAGGACAGCGTCGCGCCCCGCCCGGTCGCTCCGGTGGCGGCCCCGGCGCCCGCGCCCGCGCCCGCCGCGGCGACGCCGCCCGCCTCATTGGCCTCCTCGGGCGCGGGCGGCGGCCTTGCGCCCCGGCCACGCCCGCCCTCGGCAAAGCGCGTCCAGGGGTCGGACGACTTGCTATCAGGCAGGGTGGCCGAGGGCGGCGCGCGCCACGGAGCGGCCGCCGACCACAAGCGCCGGACCATGAATAATGATTCGGTCGACGGTCTGTTCGAGCGGGAGGCCCGGCCGGCGCGCTCGGCCCCGGTCGGCATCGCCCGCGGTCCGCTGGCGCCGCCGCCGCCCGCCCGCCTGCCGGCGCAGGCCCCGATCGCCGCGGAGATCCCGTCGCTGCAGGGTGACCTTGGCGCCATCCTGGCGCTCATCCACCGGCGCGACCTGTCGGGAGCGCTGGCACGGGCGCGCGCCTGGCGCGACCGCGACGCCGGCGACGTCCTGGCCCTGGTGGCGCTGGGCGAATGCGGCGAGGCCGCGGGTGACCTTGGCCTGGCGGCGCGCGCCTACGGCTCGATCATCGACCTCTTTCCGGGACGCGCCGACATGCGGCGGTTCGCCGGCGAGCGGCTGGAGCGGGTGCGCGGCGCCGCGGCGCTGGCGCTGGCCGTCGACAGCTACCGCAAGGCCGTCGAGCAGCGGCCCGACCACCCGGCCTCGCACCGCCTGCTGGCCTACGGCCTGGCCAAGCAGGGCCGCGCCCGCGAAGCCTTCGAGGCCATGCTCGCGGGCGCGACCCGCCGCTATCCCGACGGCCGCTTCGCCGGCGTCGATCGCATCCTGCGCGAGGACCTGGGCCTGCTGGCGCAGGTCTGGATGCGCGCCGAGCCGGCGCGCGCCGCCGAGATCCAGGCCCGCCTGGCGCGCGCCCACGGGATCACCGAGAGCGCCCCCTCGGTGCGCTTCGTGCTGAACTGGGAGACCGACGCCAACGACGTCGACTTCCACATCCACGACGGCAAGGGCGGCCACGCCTACTACGGCTCGCGCCGGCTGGCGTCGGGCGGCGAGCTCTACGCCGACGTCACCACCGGCTATGGCCCGGAGTGCTTCACCATCCGCGGGCCGGCGGCGGCGCGGGCGTTCCCTTACCACCTGCAGGCGCACTACTATAGCCGGGGTCCGATGGGCTACGGCATGGGCAAGCTGCAAATCATCGAGCACGACGGCCAGGGACAGCTGCGCTTCGACGAGCGGCCGTTCGTGATCATGCAGGACGGCGCGTTCGTCGACCTTGGCACGGTCAGCGGCGCCGCGGTCGCCGCCCGCGGGATGGCCATCGCGCGGTGAGCGCCCAGGACAACAACGACGACGACAACGACCACGACCACGGTGACGATCCGCCCGCCGCGCGCGGCGCCAGCGTGGCGCCGGCCGCGGCGCGCGAGGCGGCGGCGGCGCTGGACGGCGCCGCCGCCTTGTTGATCACCGCGGGCGCCGGCATGGGCGTCGATTCGGGCCTGCCGGACTTTCGCGGCCACGAAGGGTTTTGGAACGAAGGGTTCTGGAAAGCCTACCCGCCCTTTCGCCAGCTGGGACTGTCCTTCGTCGCGCTGGCCAATCCGCGCTGGTTCCGCGACGACCCCGAGCTGGCGTGGGGCTTTTACGGCCACCGCCACAACCTTTACCGCGCGACCCGGCCGCACCAGGGGTTTGCGCGCCTGCTGCGCTGGGGTGCCGCGATGGCGCACGGCGCGTTCGTCTTCACCTCCAACGTCGATGGTCAGTTCCAGCGCGCCGGCTTCGACGCTGATCGGATCGTCGAATGCCACGGCGCCCTCGAGGTCTGGCAGTGCACCCGCGACTGCGGCGCCGGCATCTTCCCGGCGCCCGCGCGCGAGGTCACCGTCGATCCTTCCACTCTGCGCGCCGCCCTGCCCCTGCCCGACTGCCCGACCTGTGGCGCGCTGGCCCGGCCCAACGTGCTGATGTTCGGTGACGGCGACTGGGACAGCCGGCGCACCGACGCCCAGCAGGCGCGCCTGGCGCGCTGGCTCGAGGGGCTGCGCGCCCAGGCGGCGCGCCTGGTCATCGTGGAGTGCGGCGCCGGCACCGGCGTGCCCACGGTGCGCTCGTTCGGCGAATCGCTGGCCGCGCGCCTGCCGGCCAGGCTGATCCGCATCAACCTGCGCGAGCCTGAAGCGCCGCGCGGCGCGATCTCGATCGCGGCCCCGGCCAGCGCGGCCCTGGACGCGATCGACGGCTATCGTTCGGCTAGGTCGTCGTGAACCAACCGGCGTGAACCCGGCTCCACAAGTGAGCGAAGGGGCCATTCACGCCGAAGCCCACCAGGCCGAGGCCGACCAGCACGGTCACCGCCACGCCCGCGCAGGCGATCGCCACCCGCATGGTCCGGCGCCGCTTTCGCCGGGTCTCGAGCTTGTCCATGATGCCGGCGAACAGCTGCTCGGAGCGCTCTTCGGTCCACTGCACCAGGTTGCCCTGCCAGAGCTCGCCGAAGGTCGGTCGAGCCTCCTCCCACCCGGTCCTTCTCATCCCCGCCTTGCCACCACCAAGTACCGCGTCCACCTCTTACCTCCTTGAAATAGGGTTAAACAGTTTAAGAACGGTTCATTGTTAGTCCGACGGACAGGCCGCAGCAACAATGATCGGACGAATTTACCGTCCCGAATCCAACAATTATTCGGCCGGAAACATTCCGGTGACGGCGACGACCTAGCGCGGGATCAGGCCGGCGGTAGGCAATACCCACACACCCTCGAGCGGACCGTACCCGACGGCGATGCGTCCGAAGGAGCCGGCGTCGAACCACACCGTGCCCTCGATGCGGAAAGGAATGCGGAAGGAGATCGAGCGGCCCGCCTTGAGCTCGCTGACCGACTGCATGGCCAGCTGGCGCAGCGTGGCCAGCAGCGGCTCGGGACCGAAAGAGAAGCGCACCACCACGTCCAGCTCCGCCGCCGCTGACACCTTGGGCGCCTCGAAGGTGAAGGGCTGACCGGTCGCCGCCGCGATGCCGCCGGCGATCAGCAAGTTGACGGCCGCGCCCGCGAAGTCGTTCAGCGAACGCACGTCGCTCGACGAGGCCTGGCAGGCGCTGGCCGCCGCCGGCCCGCCGCACCCCGCGCCCGCGCTGCCCGGCGCGCACAGCTGGAAGCAGCTGGCGCCCAGGCTCTGGTTGGTCGCCGCTGGAAACACCGTGGCCGCGGTCAGCACGCTGGCCAGCGGGATGGGGATCTGGTTGGGGTTGCTGATGTGAAAGCTCAGATCGAAGGCGACGTTCATCTCGGCGGGGCTGGGACGGCGGCCGAAGAAGCCCTGGCACAGCACGCCTGCGGTGCCGAACGGCGCCGACACCAGCTCGGGGCAGTAATAGGCGGCCAGCAGCTGCTCCGACGGCGACTGCACCAGGGTCGCGCCCGAGAAGGAGATCCGCGGCGGGGTGATGTTCAACCCGCCCGGGCCCTGCGGCAGTTGCAGGTTGTTGAGCATGGCGCAGGACGAGGCGGCCGTGGCCGTGACCAGCAGCGCCAGCGCACCCATACCCAGCGCAAGCCGGGGCCGAGACCAGATCGAAGATCGCATCGCTCGGGCTTCGACGGGCGCCAGGGTGCCGGGATTCAGGGGTGACCGCAGTCGCATCGCCCGCACTTTGCCACAACCCGGGAGTCATTGCCTTGGCCTTGGCCCTCCCCGGTGGCATCGGTCACAGCCGGCCCGCGAAGGGTTGCGACTGGAAGGTGTCGACCAGCAGCGTACCCAGGCGCCGGCGCACCAGGATCGCGCCCGAAGCGCAGGTCAGCCCGCAGGCGAGCGCGTAACCGCAGGCAGGCGGCCAGTCCAGCGCCCAGCACGCCAGGGTCAAGCTGGCCTCGCCGAAGAACAGCACCAGCGACACCCACAAGGCGTCCCGCCGCAGGTCGAAGTAGTACAGCACCAGGATCTCCAGCAGGGTGATGACTTGCAGGGCGGCGCCCACCACCGCCAGCCGGAAGGGCAACACCGCCACCGGCGCCAGGCCGGCCAGGCGCATCAGGTACGGCGCGCCCAGCAGCGCGACCGCGGTCACCGCCGCCTGCACCACCCCGGCGCCGCACAGGATGCGCACCGTCTCGGTGGTGACCGCGTCGGCGCGCGACTGCAACTGGCGCAGGGACGCCCCGCCTTCGAGATCGTCGTAGAAGGCGCGGAAGCGCCGATAGAACACGGTCTCGATCTGCACGTAGATCCACCCGAAGGCCGGGATGACCGAGAACCAGGCCAGCGCCGACACCGCCGCGTACAGGGCCGCCGGGTCATGGCCCGCGACCACATAGATCACCAGCTTGTCGATCCAGATCGACAGGTAGTAGGCCAGCGCCGACAGGGCCAGCAGCCGGTATTCGGAGAAAGCCGGCGCCAGCCGGGCCGTCTCGTCGCTCTGCTCCGGGATGGCGCGCGCGACCCCGTTGAGCATGATCACCAGGGTGACCAGCTGGCCGGCGCCGAAGCCGTACAGGTAGCCCACGGCGCCCAGGTGAAACAGACGCTGGATCGCCATGGGTGCGATCAAACTGATGGGCGCGCCGAAGCCGAAGGCGTACAGCACCGTCATCGGGCTGCTCATACCACCGCCCACCGACAGCGCGAGCCACTGCGCGCCGACGATCACCGTGACGATGGCGCCGGCGATGCCCAGCGCCAGCGGCACCCCCATCACCGCCATGGCGATCGCGCCCACCACGGCGAAGCCAAACATGGTCAGCGCCAGCGCGCGCCGCAGCGGCGCCGCGATCAGATCCAGCCGCTTGTCGTACAGGCGGTCGGCGGTGTAGCGCGAGACCACCACGTGCACCGGCGCCGACAGCACCACGGTCACCGCGTAGATCACCGTCAGCAGATGCTCGACCGACTGAAAATCGGGCGCGCCGTTGTGCCGCGCCAGGATCCGCAGGCTCATGAGCACGGTGGTGGTCAGCAGCCAGGGCGCCGAGGTCACCGCCACTCCGGTCAGGTAGGCGCCCAGCGTGCCGGTGAGCGACCCGTGGTCGATCATCCGCTGCAGCTTCCAGCCGATGCCAGCTATGACGTCACCAGGGAAGCGTAGAGGGCACGGTAGCTGGCCAGCATCGTACGGCGTTGATAGAAGGCGGTGACCCGGCGCCGGCCGGCGCGGCCCATGCGCCGGCGCGCGCGGGTGTCCTGCGCCATGGCGACCAGCGCGGCGGCGGTGTGCTTGGGCGAAGCGACCGGGCAGACGATCCCGCTCGGGCCCAGCGCGCGATCCTCCTGGGTGCGGCCCTCGATCATCTCCCGGCAAGCGCCGACGTCGCTGGCGATCACCGGCAGCTCGGCGGCGTAGGCCTCCAGCATGACCAGCGGCTGTCCCTCGCTGAAGCTGGTGAGCGCGACGACGTCGAGGTCGCCGTAGATCTCCGCCGGTTTCTTGGGGCCCAGGAACCGGATCTGCTCGTGGCGGCCCAGGCGGTCGACCAGCGACTGGCAGCGCGCGACGTAGCCGGGGTCCTCCTCGACCGGGCCGATGATGCGTACGTCCAGTTCGACGGTGCGCAGCGCCAGGTCGCAGGCCTTGATGAAGGTGACCACGTCCTTGATCGGCACCACCCGCCCCACGAACCCGACGCGCAGCTTGGGCGGCCGGATGGGGATCACGTCCTCGTCCCAGCTCTCGTCCTGCTCCGGGTCGGGTGACTCGGCGGCCGCGCCGGCGCCCACGGGGTGGGGCGCCACCACGCCGTCCACTCCGTCGGCGCTGATGGGCGCGCCGCGCAGCACCACGCCGTTGGGGACGATCTCGATCTTGTGCGCGGGCGCTCCGTCGTCCAGCTGCTTGCGACGATTGACCTCGCTCAGGGTGACCAGGCGCCGCGCCTGGTGGTAGCCGATGCGCGACAGCGTGCGGAAGAAGCGTGACCAGACCCGGCGCAGCGGAGAGACCCGCGGCGCCCAGGTGGTACCGGCGCCGCCGCCGGGCAGGCTGGGATGGTGGTCCTGGATCCAGTCGGCGCGCGACAGCTCCATGTCGCGCTCGCGCGCGTAGATCCCGTGCTCGGTGATCATCAGCGGGCGGCCCGACAGCCGGCTCCAGATGGCGCCCACCAGGCCGGCGTAGCCGGTGGACACGGCGTGGTAGCAGGCAGCCGGCGCCGGATGGGTCGCCAGCACCCGCAGCAAGGGCACGTGCATGGCCCGGAAGTGCCAGAACAGATCCAGGAACGGCGCTTCGGGCGCCAGCCGCTCGGCCATCTCGCCGAACAGCTCGAAGGCGGCGCGGCCGTGCAGCAGCTCGGAGATCGACAGGTCGGCGCTGGCCAGATCGTCGATCAGCTGATCGGTGACCTCTTCTTCCAGGTGAATGCGCCGGAACGCGGACAGCATGCGCGACGGCCTGGTGCGCGCGTCGGCGCGCGCGCGCGCCGCGCGGATCTGCTCGGCCAGCTCGTTGCGCGCGGGTCCGTCCAGCGCCACTGGGAGCCCGTCCTGGCAGAACAGCCGGTGCAGGGCCAGGACGTTGGGCGGCATCTGGAAGCGCGGCTCGCCGTAGGCGCCCGGGTGCGATCCGATGTTCACCACCGAGAAGCGCAGCTCCGGATGCCCGAGGATGATGTCGTGCACCCACGACGACACCCCGCCCGGAACGTACGGGTAGGTTCCCTCGACCAGCAGGCACACGTCGATGCCCGCGCTGGCCGCGGAAGCCTGCCCCGGGGGCCGCGGCTGCTCCGCGACCAGGGGCAGCGGCTGGCCCGCGAGCAGCTTGGCCACCTCAGGCGCGGCCACGGGTCACCTCGGTGCCGAGAAGCTTGACCAGCGAATGACGGCGGGTGACGCCGCGCCCGACGGCGCGCCGGTAGGTCGCCAGCGACGACGGCCCTTCCCAGGGCATGCTGTGCGACGCCAGCACCGCGTCCTGGCGCAGGGCATTGAGCTCGACCTGCGCGCTGCCCGACGCGGTCTGCAAGGCGCGGTCGATGACCTCGAGCGCGGTATCGGGGCGCAGCACCGCCAGCTCCAGCCGGGCGCGGCCGATGGCGATGGCTTCGAAGCGCGCCGGAGCCATCTCGGCGGCGCGGTTGTAGGCGTCGCGCGCCTCGTCGGCCAGGCCCGGCACCAGCGGCGCGTCGGCGACCCCGGCCTCGATGGCCTCGGTGATCGATCCGGCCACGGCCAGCGCGCTGTCGGCGGACGGGCTCTCGGCCAGCTTGGCGCGCGCGCCGGCCAGATCGGAGTCGAAGGTGGCGCCGATGTCCTCCAGCGCCAGCGCGGCCTCGACCGCCAGCTCGGGGTGCGAGGATGACAGCGCCCAGCGCAGCAGGCCGACCGACTCGCGATCCGCGTTTCGGCTCAGCGTGGCCAGGATGGCGCCGCGCTCCTCGGGCGCCGAGGCCAGCAAGGCCTCGCAGCAGGACAGCCCGTCGGCCATGCGGCGCAGCTCGGCCGGCGACATGTTCGGCGCCGACAGTTTTGCGCGCGGGTCGGCCTGCGCGATCTCGTTGCGGCCCTGGATGCCCAGCAGATGGGCGGCGATGGTCGCGCCCACCAGCGGCAGGGTCAGGGTCAGCGCCGCCGACAGCAGGCGCTGGCTGCGGCTGGCACCGCCAGCGAAGAGGGCGACCGCCACCGCCAGCAGGTGCGCGGCGATGGCCCACAGCAATCCGCTGGAGCCGGCGTGCGCCCCGATCCAGCTCAACCCGACCGCGTCGAGCAGGGTGGCCGCGGCGAGCGAGGCGTCGGCCAGGCGCGCGCTGGCGCGGGCGCTGCCCGCGGCATCGGCGGTGGCCAGGTACTCCGCCCGCCCCGGGGAACCAGGAAGGGAGGCTGTCGAGGAGAGAGAGGGCTCTGGGCTCATGTTGGACAGGCTCGTGGTCGCGAAGGTTGAGGGAGATATGGAGAGGTCAGGGACTGACGCTGGCCAGGGTGCGCGTCACCCGCGGATTGCCGTCCTGGTCCCTGGCCGATCGGCTTTCTCGGCGGTCGGAACCCGTGCCGTCGTCGTCGGAGGAGACCACCGCCAGCGTGGCCAGCCGGCGCTCGCCGCTGTCCGAGCCCCCGCTCGGGCGCCGGGCCGCCAGCGCCCGACTGGACCAGCTGGCGATCAACGACAGGTCGTGCAGCGCCGCGCTGCTGGCGCCGCCGTGAGGTACCCCGCGCAGCAGGATCAGGCCCTGCAGGTGGGTGGTCTGGTCGTTGACGATCGGCGCCACCAGATCGCTGTCGTTGGCCGATGGCGTGCCTTCGGTCAGGTCGACGGCGCGGGTCGGCCGCCGGTTGCGCAGCACCGAGACCACGGTCCGGTCGGCCTCGAAGTCGGGCGCGGTGGCCCATGGGCCGCTGGATGCGACCACCTCCAGGCCGGCCGCGCCCGCGCCGGCCACCCAGCCGGCCCGAGCGCCGGTGCGCGCCAGCGCCAGATCCAGGGCCGCCTGCGCCGCCGCCGCGGGGTCGCTGCCCTCCAGTCGGCTGGCGACGTCGCGCAGAAATGTCAGGGAGGTCTCCAGGCGATCGGCGCGCGCCCGCAGCACCACGGCGGTCGAACGCAGCGCCGCCAGCGCCTCGCTCTCGGCGGCGCAGCGCCGCTCCAGGGACTCCAGCGACGCGCCCAGATCGGCCGCGCGCCCTTCGTGAAACGACGCCACCCAGCCGATCAACACCACCGCCAGCAGCGCGCCCAGGTCGGCGCCCGAGGCCGAGCGCGCCACGACCGCCTCCAGCGGCACGTGCATCGCCGCCGCCGCGCCCGTCGCCAGCGCCCAGCCGAGCACGACGCTGAACGCCAGCCCGCGCGCCCCGTAGCGGGCCGCCAGCAGCGCCACCGCCAGCCACACCGGATAAGGGTAGATCGACGTCAAACCCACGTCGGCGGGCGCCAGCAAGGTCGCCGCGCCGACCGCCAGACCCGAGGCGGCCAGCGCCTCCAGCGCGATGGTCTTGCTGGCCACCGGCTGGGTGGCCTGGCGCACCGCGGTCAGCCGCTCGGGACGAGCCTCGCGCGTGTCGCCGCGCGCCTCCAGCTGAGTCTCAGAGGTCGGCATGGTAGCTCACCCACCCGGTTTGCAGCGTGCCCGACAACCCGGTCGCGGTCTCCCGTGCCATGTCATAGGCGAGCGAGATGCGGCTCGACCAGGTGGGCGCGATCAGGACGGCGACGCCCCCCTGGGAGAGCGTCCGTTCGCGCTCGGTGTCGTAGCCGCCGCCGCCATGGATATCCACCCCCAGGCGGCCACCGACCAGCACCTTGCGGATCACCATCGACAGGTTGTGGATGGCGGCGCGAGGTGCCAGCGCGATCCGCGACGCGAAGTCCGGCTCGGAGCTGGTGAACAGCTGGTAATGACGGTAGCTCAGCACCCCGGCGTCATTGAGGTAGGTGCGGCGGACCAGACGCTCGTCCAGCGCCTCGCCGCGCAGCAATCGCGTCGGGTTGGCCCACATGACGACGTCGGCGCCGGCGAAGAACAGCGCCTGATTGGCGGTCGGCGTCCGATCCTCGTCGCGCGGCGCCAGGCCCAGCCGACGTATCTGGGTGCCGGCATCCAGCAGCACCCAGCGTGAGCGCGGGAACAGGTACAGGTGACCGGTCAGTCCGGTGGTGACCCCGCCCTCCTGGATGGTGACCGGCGACTCGCTCCACTGCTCGTTCAGGTCCAGGTGCAGATTGACCTGCATGTTGCGCCCCAGCATGGAGTCGCCTTCGGTCTGGCCGCCCGCGCGCCAGACCTGACGGTCGCTGAACACCACGCCGTTGCTGGTCACCTCCGCGCTGCCGTAGCGGGCATCGGCGGCAGCCGCC
>Ga0207701_10006495_pt1 | contig 11659 bp, 9 predicted proteins | sample KBSSwiSSwithPhiX_FD_184294 | JGI IMG/M metagenome (GOLD analysis project Ga0207701, IMG submission 184294) | Switchgrass rhizosphere bulk soil microbial communities from Kellogg Biological Station, Michigan, USA, with PhiX - S5 (SPAdes) (version 2) | ecosystem: Environmental > Terrestrial > Soil...
CCATCACGCCCAGCCGTGACTGATCGGCGGGGAAGATCCGCCACGTCGGCTTGTCATCGTCGCCGGTCTCGTGAACGGCAGCGGGGCTGAGATCGTCGAGCGCGGCGGCGACGCGGCCTGGAAGATCCTCGTCGCCCGCAAGGGAGGGAAAGTGCAGGTCGAGTGCGCGAAGCGATCGCGTCACGTCAGCCGAAGATGTCTTTCACGCGATCGAAGATGTTCTTGTCTTCGTGCGTCTCGCCATTGCGGCGCGGCTCGAACTTCTCGGGCGGCAGCGACCTGGCGAGGGACTCGAGCAGCTGGCGCTGCTCCTTCGTCAGCTTCTTCGGCGTCGTCGCGTGGACGGTGACGAACATGTCGCCCTTCCCGCGGCCCCCGACGTCGGGCAACCCTTTGCCGCGCAGGCGAAACGTCGTCCCCGTGACGGTGCCTTCGGGAACCTTCAGCGGCTCCGGCTCGCCGAGCAGCGTCGCGACCTTGATCTCGCCGCCGAGTGCGAGCGTGGGGAAGTGCAGCGGCATCTCGCAATAGAGGTCGTTGCCCTCGCGGCGGAAGAACGCGTGATCCTGCACCTGCACGACGACGTAGAGATCCCCAGGGGGTCCGTTCTGCACGCCGTGCTCGCCTTCGCCCTGGATGCGGAGGCGCTGGCCGGTGTCGATGCCGCCCGGGATCTTCACGGTCAGCTTCCGGTCCTTCATGACGCGCCCTTCACCGTGGCAGACGGCACACGGCTTGGCGATGATCTGCCCAGTCCCGCGACATTGATTGCACGTGCGCGCGACAGTGAAGAAGCCCTGCTGATACCGGAGCTGTCCGCGGCCGCCGCAGGTCGGGCACGCGGTGGGACCGGATCCGGCCGCGGCGCCCGAGCCCCGGCAGACTTCACAGCCCTCCGCGCGTGGGAATTGGATGGACGTCTCGGTGCCACGCGCGGCCTCCTCGAAGCTGATCTCGAGGTCGTAGCGCAGGTGCGAGCCCTGCTGCGGCCCGCCGCGTCGGCGGCCGCCCCCGAACAGATCGCCCAGGCCGAAGGCGTCGCCGAGTCCGCCGAGGATGTCTTCGAAGCCGACAAACGTGGACGGATCGATCCCGCCGCTGGCCCCGCTTACGCCGGCGTGGCCGAACCGGTCGTACGCCGCGCGCTTCTGCGGATCCGAGAGGACCGCGTAGGCCTCGGCGGCTTCCTTGAACCGTTCTTCCGCGCTCTTGTCTCCGGGATTGCGATCCGGATGGTGCTGCAGCGCGAGCTTCCGGTAAGCAGACTTCAATTCCGACTCGGCGGCATGACGGGCCACGCCGAGCACTTCGTAATAGTCTCGCTTGCTCACGCCTGCGCCACCTTCACCATCGCGGCTCGAAGAAGCCGGTCGCCGAGCAGATACCCGCGCCGCAGCTCCTCGACAATCTCACCATCGGGGACGCCGGGCACGGATTCAGTGGCCACGGCCTGGTGGAGGTTCGGATCGAACGTCTGGCCGACGGTCTCGATCGGCTTCACGCCGCGGCGCGTGAGCAGGTCCAGAATCTGCTTGTGAATCAGCTCCACGCCACGCCGGTACGACTCGGCCGATGTCTCGTCTGTATCGGCGGCGAGCGCGCGCTCCAGGTCGTCCAGGATCGGCAGCACGTCGCCCAGCACGCCCTCGGCGGCGCGCTCGGTCGCGTCGCGCCGTTCGCGCTCGATGCGCTTGCGGTAGTTGTCGAACTCGGCCGTCACCCGCAGCAGCCGGTCGCGCAGCCCGTCGCGCTCCTCGGTCAGCTGAGCCAGCGCGGGATCGGGCTGCGGCGCGGCGGTCTCGGCGCCGTCTGCCTGGTCCACGGGGTCGTCGGCCATGCGGATGTCCACTTCGTGATTGACGTCGGTACTCATGGTTCGTTCGATGCTTCAGTTGCCGCCGAGCGCCTCGCCCACGGCGCGCGCGGCGCTCTCGACGACGCTGATCGCGCGCGAGTAGCGCATGCGCGTCGGGCCGATGACGCCGACGCTGCCGCCGCGTCGGCCGTCGAGGTACGAGGCCGCGACGAGGCTGAACGGCTTGAGGTCTGGCAGCGCGTGCTCGGCGCCTATGACGACGGCCAGCCCGGGCGCATCCAGGTATTCGCTCAGCAGGCGGACCAGCCGCTGCTTTTCCTCGATCATCTCGACCAGTGCCCGCAGCGTGTCCAGCGACAGTTCCGCATGCAGGTGCGAGGCATCACCCAGCAGCGAGGAGGTGCCGTCCACATGAAGCGCATGCCCGGCCGACTGCGCGTCGAGCGCACGGCTCGCCATGGCAAAGGCGCGCGCCATCAGCGTGTCGTAGATGCCGCGCGCTTCCTGCAGGCGCGCGACAATTGCCTCGCGGACCTCGTCGATCGGCCGGCCGGCGAACTCGCGGTTCACGTATTCCGCGCCGCGCCGCAGTTCCTCGGGTGAGAGGATCTCGCCGGTGTCCACCACCTTCTGCGTAACCTGTTCGCCCTCGGTGACCGCGACGACCAGCACGCGCGAGGCCCCGAGCGTGACGAACTCGATCTTCTCCAGGCGCTGATCGCCCGTCGCGGGCCCCAACGCGAAGCCGATGTGGTGCGACTCGCGGGACAGCAGGCGCGAGACGCTGGCCAGCAGCGCGTTGGTCGAGTGCTCCTCGTCGGCCGCCTGGCGGATTTGCGACAGCAGGCCCGGGCGCTCGACGGGGCGGCGGTGCTCGAGCAGCAGGTCGACGTAGAAGCGATAGCCCCGATCCGTGGGCACACGGCCGGCGGAGGTGTGAGGCTGGCGAACGAAGCCCTGCTCTTCGAGACGCGCCAGCACGTTCCTGACGGTGGCCGACGAGACGCCCAGGGTCCCGCGCCGCGCGATGACGACCGAGGCCACCGGCTCGCCAGTATGGATGTACTCGCGGACCACCGTGGCCAGGATGCGGCCCGAACGCGTGGAGAGGTCGGAGTTGGTCACTAGCAGTCGTCCAGTGTGAGTGCTAACGCGCTCGCTCCATTATAGCGGGTCCACTCGCTCCTGGGCGGATCTCAGCCAAGTCTCGCCCGCAGAGTCAGTTGCCGTACCTGTTCGCGGCCGCGGGCGACGGCTTCCTCCGGATCCAGCCCCGTGAGGCGTCCTTCGTCCACCAGCACACGCCCGTCCACCAGCGTGGTGCGCACGTCGCTCGACCGCGCCGCATACACCAGGGCCGAGTAGGGATTCGACATCGGCCCGGCGTGCGGGCCGCCCCGCCCGACGAGAACGAGATCGGCTCTCTTGCCAGGCTCGAGGCTGCCGATCTCGCTGTCCAGCCCGAGCGTCCTGGCGCCGCCGCGGGTGGCCATCCACACCACGTCGCACGATGTCAGAGCGCCCGGCCCGAGTCGGCTGGCTTGCAGCAGCCCCGCCAGCCGCATCTCGTCGAACATGTCGAGCCGGTTGTTGCAGGCCGCGCCATCGGCCCCGAGCGACACCGTGATCCGCCGGCGCGCCATCTCGACGACGGGCGCGACGCCGGAGCCGAGCTTCAGGTTCGCGCTCGGGCAGTGAAGAACCTTGACGTCGAACTCGGCGAGCAGTGCCTGCGCGGTGTCGTCCACGTGGACGCAGTGCGCCGCGCAGAGCCGCGGGGAGGCCAGACCGGTGGCCACCAGGTACGCGATGTTGTCCATGCCGGTCCGCTTCTGGACCAGCGCGAGCTCGCCGCGCGATTCCGACGCGTGCGTGTGCACGAGCAGCCCGCGCTCGGCCGCCAGCACGGCGACGGCCTCGAGGAGCCGGCGGGAACACGAGACGGCGAATCTCGGCGCAAAGGCGACGCGGATGCGGCCGTCGTGCGTGTCGTGCCAGCGATCGAACAGCGTCAGGGCGTCGCTGATCGACGTGTTGGTGTTTTCCTTGAGCCGCGCCGGCGCGTCGGCCGCGTCGTCCATCATGCACTTGCCGATTGTCGCGCGCAGTCCCGAGCGGGCGATCTCGTCGAAGACGACGTCCGTGTCGTGCACCGTCTCCATCGTCAGGATTGACGTGGTGCCGCCGCGCAGCAGTTCGCAGGCAGCCAGGCGCGCGGACGCACGGAGCGAGGCGTCCGTGTGCGCGGCCTCGAGCGGCCAGACGCGCGTGCGCAGCCAGTCCATCAGGCTGAGGTCGTCAGCCAGCCCGCGGAACAGAGTCTGGCACAGGTGGACGTGCGTCTGGACGAAGCCGGGCAGCAGCAGATCGCCGGCGGCGTCGATCACGCGGTCGTGCGCGCCGTCAGGAACGTGGCCGAGCGCGGCGATCTTGCCGTCGCGGACGGAGAGGTCGCCCTGCGCGACCTCAAGCCGGTCGTTCATGGTGACGAGCGTCGCGTTGCGAAATAGGACCGACAAGCCCTACTTGATCGCGCTCCACTGCAGCGCGAGCTTCGCAGTGGCGGGGTTGTTCGCCTTGCCGCGGCGGACGGCGATCAGTTCGGCGAGGATCGAGACGGCGATCTCTTCAGGCGAGATGGCGCCGATGTCGAAGCCGATCGGCGCGTGCAGGCGCTGGATCCAGTCGGCGGAGACGCCGGCTTCGAGCAGCGCCGTCGTCAGCCGCGCCACCTTGGCCCTGCTGCCGATCAGGCCGACGTAGCGGAAGTCGCGATTGGCGAGCGCCCGGAGCACGTCGAGATCCTGCCGGTGCCCGCGCGTCAGGACGACGACGAAGGACGAGGCTGGGATCCCGGCGCGGGTGGCCCACTCGGCCAGGTCTTCGACGACGATCTCGTCGGCGGCAGGGAAGCGCGTGGCGTTGGCGAACTTCTCGCGGTCGTCGGCGACGTGCAGCCGGAAACCCACGGACGGCGCGATCTGTCCGAGCTGGTATCCGACGTGTCCGGCGCCCAGCAGGTACAGCCGCGGCGCGGGTTCGATTGGCTCGATGAACACGTCCATCTGGCCTCCGCAGATGAGCCCGGTCTCTTCGGCGAGGTCGTCGTTCAGCTCGTAGTGGATGACGTCGGACTTGCGTGACTCGAGCGCGCTGCGCGCTTTCCAGAACGCGTCGTGCTCGTAGCAGCCGCCACCAATCGTGCCCACGGTGCGGCCATCGGCGAAGACCAGCATCTTCGCGCCGACGCGCTGCGGGGTGGACCCGTGCGCGCGGATGATGGTGACCAGGGCGACCGACTCCCCCCGCGCGAGCGCCTGGCTCAGGGCGTCGAGGACGGCTTCCACGTGGCAATTATAGCGGCTGTCAGCTGGCAGCCGTCAGCCGCCAGCTACTTGTGCACGTCACACACCTCGGTCGGTTCCGTGCCGCTCAGGAACGATTCCTTGATCAGGCGCGGGCAGGAGGGGCCGGCGAGCTTGCCGGTGTCGCGGTCGATGACGACGGTAGTGATGCCCGGCGGTTCGGCGAACGGCAGGTTCGGATGGCCCGCCAGCGCCCGCACCATGAACGGCGTCCAGATAGGCACCGCGGCCTGTGAGCCGCTCAGGCCGAGCGGCTGGTTGTTGTCGAGGCCCACCCAGACGACGGTCAGCAGCTCCGGCGTGAAGCCGACGAACCACGCGTCGCGCAGGTCGTTGGTCGTGCCCGTCTTGCCCGCGGCGTCGAGCGCGAAGCCGCCGGCGCGCGCGCCGGCGCCGGTGCCTTCGTTCAGCACGCTCCGCATCATGTTGACGACGAGGTACGTCGTGTCGGGGCGCGCGATCTTCTTCTGCGGCAGATCCGCCGGCACGGTCGTCTTGCCGCCCGCGACGACCCGTGAGAGCACGCGGAGCGGTCGGATCTGCCCGCCGTTGGGAAACAGCGTGTACGCGGTGGCGATCTCGTACGGCGTCGCTTCGAACACGCCCAGCGTAATCGACGGGTACGCGTGCGCGTTCGTGCCGACCCCGATCTTGTCCCACAGCGCCGCGACCTTGTCGAAGCCTGCGGTCTCGGCAACCTTGATCGTCGCCACGTTGCGCGACAGCGCCAGCGCGCGCCGCAGCGTGATGATGCCGTCGTACTCGTTCTCGTAGTTGTTGGGCGTCCAGTCCTCGTCCGCTCCCGTCGTGAACGTCGTCGGCGAGTCGTCCACGAGCGTGGCCGGGGTGAGGTCGTTGCGGCCTTCGGCCGCGGCGCGCTCGAAGGCTGCCAGGTAGACGAAGGGCTTGAAGACCGAACCGGTCTGGCGGCTCGCGCTGACGGCGCGGTTGTACTGGGACTGGTTGTAGGAGCGGCCGCCGACGAGCGCCAGCACTTCGCCGGTACGAGGGTCGATCGCAATCAACGCGCCCTGCGATTTGACCGCCCGCTTCTTCTTCGTGAGCAGATCGTCGACGCGCGCCAGCCCCTCCCGCAGCGCCTCCTGCGCGATGCGCTGCATGTGGATGTCGAGTGTCGTGTAGACATCGAGCGATCCCGTCGTCGCGGTGAGCCCGGGATACTGCTCGCCCAGTGTCTGGCCGACGAAGTCCACGAAGTACGGCGCCTGCGCGTCGAGCGCCTGGCGCACGACGACGATCGGGTCGGCTTCGGTCTTCCTCGCGATCTCGTCGGAGATGAATCCTTCGTCGGCCATCGCACGAAGGACGACGTTGCGTCGTTCCCTGGAGCGCTCGGGCGAAGCGAAGGGCGACCAGGTGTAGGGCGACTGAATCACGCCGGCGATCGTGGCGGCCTCGCTCAACGTCAGGTTGCTGACATCCTTGCCGAAGAACAGCCGCGCCGCCTCGGCGACCCCGTGCACCGCAAACGATCCGCGCTGCCCGAGATACACCTCGTTGAGGTACATCTCCAGGATCTCGTCCTTGGACGCCTTGCGCTCGAGAATGATCGCCATGTACTGCTCGGCGAGCTTGCGCTTGAGCGACTTCTCGGGCGTGAGGAAGAAGTTCTTGACGAGCTGCTGTGTGAGCGTGCTGCCGCCGACGAGATACTTCTTCTCGCCACGCAGGTTCGTGATGACAGCGCCGATCGTCCGGATGACATCCACGCCGGGGTGGTCGTAGAACCGGCGGTCCTCGATGGCCAGCACAGCTTGAACCATGCGGGACGGGATCGCCGAAAGCGGCACCTGCCGGCGCTTCTCTCGGCCGGTGTTGATGAGCGCGGTCAGAAGCGGCGGATCGAGCGTCACGCGATCGAAGCGTGATTCGGCGACGGTGAGGCCCGCTATGCGCGCCACCGGAGCCGGCGCCGCCCGCGGCGGCGCCGAGGCCAGTGGCTTCGGCGTCTCGAATGTCGCGCGGACGATGGCGCCTTTGTGATCGCCGTCGCGCGGGATCAGGACGATGGCGTCGCGGCCGATGGTGAATTCGCCTTCCTTCTCGACACGGCTGCGCTCGGAGTAGCCGAGGTCGTTGAGGCGATCGACGAGCTGCTGCTCGCCGAGGGCCTGCCCGCGATACAGCTCCAGCGGCCTCGCATAGACCCGCGGCAGCACGCGCTCGCGTTCCCCGTGCAGGCGCTCTTCGATGCGCTTCCCGAAGATCACCCAGTAGTAGCTGAGGACGCCGACGAGGACGAGTGTGCAGAGAAAGAGAAACGCTCCGACGACGAGCCACAGCTTTCGCGGGACGCGGAGAATCAGGCCCTTGAACCGGCCTCGAGTGTTTCGTGTGCGGGACGGCCCGGAGGACCGGGAGGGCATCGGCGGCTAGACCGTCACGATCCAGTGCATGCCGCCGTCGATCGGAAGCTCCGCCGTGAGGCGTTCGACCAGCGCGGGCCCGTAGCGGTTGACGAAGGCGACGAACCCCACCGTGCGCTCCTGTGGTGAGCCGCCGGGGAACGCCTGGGCGCGGACGTGCACGAACTGGCGGCGCAGGGTCTCGTCCCGCCGCTTGGCGGCCTGGAGGATCTTGCCGCGAAGGTTCTTCATGTCGTGCTCGATCTTGCCGAGCGTGCTCTTCGCGGCCCCTTCCAGCGTCGGGTCGATCGCGGGCACGGCGCGGACGATCGCGTCCATGCGCGCGCCGATCTCGGCCTCGGCGTCATGCACCGCGCGCTCGACCGAGGGCGGCAGCTGCGCAGTGAGCAGCTCGTTGAGCGCGCGCTCGTCCTGCGCGACGAGCGATTCGAGCGGCACCTTGTACCGGTTGAGGAAGCGGATGCCCGCCGCATCGAGAATTGTCGCCGTCGCGCGCGGGGCGACCAGCGGCATCGGGAGGCCGAAGCTCTCGTAGACGCCACGGAGCTGCCCGAGATAGGCGAGCTCGTTGGGTCCGGCGACGTAACAGATGGTGGGAAACAGCGTGTCCTGCACCAGCGGGCGCAGCAGCACGTTCGGGCTCAGCGTCTCGGGATGCGCCGTGGAACGCTCGAGCAGCGCGTCGCGGCTCACGACGTCGTCGCCGATCTGAAACCCTTCGTCCCTCGTCCCTCGTCCTTCGTCCGTCGCGACGCGAATCCCGCGGCGGCCGCCGTCGAGGTCGAACAGGGCCAGGCTGCCTTCCGCAGGCACGACCTGGCTGTGGTAGCCGAGCTTGACGAGCGCCGATCCTGCCTCGGCAGCCAGGCGCGAGGTGCGGCCCGCGTGCTCGACCTCGGCGCGGAACAGCGGCGCCACCAGTGGCTTGGCGGCCGGATCGGACGCGTCGTACACGACGAGGCCCTGCGGCCCAAGGGTGCGCTCGAGCCAGCGGCCGAACGCGTCGGCGACGCTCTGGCCCGCGCAGTAGTCAGACGCGAGTGCGTCGACGAGCTCCGGCGTGAACTCCGTGGGCGGCAACGCCTCGCGCAGGTCGGCCACGGCACGCGAGATGTCGTCCGTGTACCGGAGCCACCCGACCGGTTTGTCGCCCGCACCGTCGGGCGGCGCCGCCGTCACTTGACGGAGCGCGTCGTCACCGGCAAGGACGTCGCAACTGGCGATCTCGGCCCAGTCGTGGTCCTCGGCGTCGATCCAGAAGACCGGGACCACCGGCACGCTTTGCTCCCGGCTGACGCGCGCGGCCAGCCGGAGGGCGGTGATGGCCTTGAGCAGCGTGTAAAGCGGGCCGCCGAACAGGCCGGCCTGCTGACCGGTCACGATAGCCACGGAGGCCGGATCGGCCAGGCGCTGGGCGGCGGTTCTTGCAGCGTCCGGTGCATTGCGCCGTGCCTGCTGGGCGGCGATGACCGCGGCCAGTTCGGTACGCGGCCGCGCGTGCGCGCGCTGCGCCGCCACCTGGGCCGCCCACGACTCCGGCTGCGCCGGATCGCCGGCGAAGAACGCGGCGACCTTCGCGTGGTCGAACGCGTAGTCGAGCGCCAGCGGCCGCATCCAGGGGAAGCGTCGAATATCCACGGCCAGCCGGAGCGCGCTGTCAGAGGAAGGGGCGGAAGGCGACTGCACGGAAGCCGTACTGTCGCACCGGCTGAAAGATGCTGTCAAGGCAGCGACATCCGGCCGGCGCGAGAGCGACAAAGCGTGTTACGATCTTTCGACCGCCAGGTCCCGCTGAGGAGCACCACCGCTGAACACTGACGGATCCACCCTCGACCCTCCGCCTGCCGCCTGTGGCCCCTTTCGCATCCTGCATCAGATTGGGGCAGGCAGCCTCGGTCCCGTTTTTCGCGCGCACGACCCGGCCCGCGATCGTCTCGTCGCGCTGAAGATCTTCCGGCTTGGCACGACGCCCGAGCAGAGCGCACAACTGGCGGCAGCGCTCGAAGATCTGGTCGCCGACCAGCCGCAGCATCCCGCGATTGTCGCGGCGCTGGCGGCGGGAATTGAGGGGACGTCCGCCTACTTCGCGCAGGACTACGCCAACGGGGACGCGCTCGACGCGTCGCTCCGGCAGCACGGCCCGCCTCCGCTCGAGTCCGTCATCGTGACGCTGAGCCGCCTGGCCGAGGCGCTGGATCGCGCCGCCGGCGAGGGCATCCACCACGGGGCGCTGCATCCGCGCGATCTGCTCATCAGCGGCGGCGGCGAGGTGCGACTCATCGACCTTGGCGTCGCCCAGGCATTGCAGCGCGCCGGACTGCGCGCGTCAGTGCGCCGCCCCTACTCGGCCCCGGAACGGATGGAGGGACGCGCGTGGGGCGGCCCGGCAGACATCTTCGCGCTCGGCGCCATCGTGTACGAGATGGTGACGGGCAAGCGCATCGCCGGTCCCGGCGCGCCTGCCGTGTCGGCCGAGGGCGTGAGCGGCCTGGACACGGAAGCGCTTGCCGAGGTGCTCGGCCGCGCCCTGCACGCAGACCCCGCCAGTCGCTTCGCGTCGGCGTCGGATCTCGAAGACGAGCTGAGGCCGATTCTCGCGCGCGGCCGCCGAGCGGTGCTCGCATCGAGGCGTCCGCGCAGCCGTCCCGAGGGCGTGATGCCGCTGCCGCTCGACCCGGACCCGCCGGTGCTCGAAACGTTCGACCCCGAAGTCACGCTCACGCCGACCATCGCGATGGCGCCGGTTGATTTGCCGTTGTCGCACGGGGACAACAAGGCGATCACTGATACAGAGAGCTACCGCGACGTCCTCGCTGAGAGTGTCAGCACATCGTTCTCGACGGAGGAGACGCCGGCGCCCGAGGCGATGGTCCTCCCGCCACGAGCGGTCTCCGTTTCGAAGGCTCGAGCGGATGCCGCGCCACCAGAAGAGCCGGAGCCCACGGTTCCAGTCGCCGTCGAGCCGCACCAGGTGGAGCGCGAACTGGAGAGAGCGACGACCGAACGTCCGATGGAGCGCGCGAGCTTTTCCACGTGGGGAACCCCGCCTCCCGAGCCCGATCGTCGCTCGCTCGTCATTCCGCTGTCGTTTGCCATGTTGCTGGGTCTGGCAGGCGGCTTTGGCCTCGGCTACTGGACCGGCTGGCGCTCCGCGCTTCGCGAGTCCTCCGCGAGCGCAGCGAGCGCCGCCCCCGAGCGCCGCGAGGCGCCCCCGGCGAGCGTAGCGAGCCCCCCCGCGCGCAGCGCGCCTAGTGAGACCGCAGGCCGAACGCCCCCGGCGAGCGCTGCGAGCCCCCGCGCGAACGAAGCGAGCGCCCCCGCGCGCAGCGCGGCGGCCCCGGCGAGCGCAGCGAGCCCTTCCCGCCGCGAAGCCGCGCCCTCCCCGCGCGAAACGCGCGCCCCTACGGGTAAGCTGTTGGTCAAATCGACGCCGTCGGGCGCGCAGGTTCGCGTGGACGGCCGGGTGCGTGGCAAGACGAGCCCTGGGAAGGTGATGTTGTCGCCAAGGTTGGAGACAAGATCTTCGCGTTCCTGGGCGACGGGACCGCGATTGGTTTGAAGTGTGGCGACCGCGAAACTGCCGATCTGCTGCTGGATCGCTATCGGGGAGCTGCGTCCAAGACGGCCTACATCGGCCAACACGGCTGGAACACCTTCGCCCTCGACGGGACGATTCCGGCCGATGAAATGCAAGAGCTGATTGACACGTCGTACCTGCTGGTCGTGGCGAAGCTGCCGAAGTCCAAGCGTCCGGCCTAACACACGTCGGGAGATAGGGTCATCTGGTGCAATCGGCGAGTCCCTCACAAGCGGCGTCTCGTGCCGACCGGCTCGTCCTGTTGCCGGCGGTCGATATCGCCGGCGGGCAAGCGGTGCAACTGGTTCAGGGCCGCGCCGGCTCGGAACAGAGGTTCGGCGATCCGCGGGCAGCGGCTCAGCGGTGGCAGGATGCAGGGGCCGAGTGGATCCATCTGGTCGACCTCGACGGTGCCCGACCGATCACCGACCGCGAGCACGGCCGGCGACGGGGTGGCATCGGGCGGCGGGGCGGCGAGCTGGGGGCTCGATCGCTTGCGCGCGCCGGGCGCGGC
>Ga0207701_10006496_pt1 | contig 11658 bp, 12 predicted proteins | sample KBSSwiSSwithPhiX_FD_184294 | JGI IMG/M metagenome (GOLD analysis project Ga0207701, IMG submission 184294) | Switchgrass rhizosphere bulk soil microbial communities from Kellogg Biological Station, Michigan, USA, with PhiX - S5 (SPAdes) (version 2) | ecosystem: Environmental > Terrestrial >...
CGGATATGATCCGCGATCTGAAAAAACGAATTTTTGAGGTGTCCGAACTTAGCCTGCTTGCGTTTTTCGAAGAAATGCATTCGCACCGCGAACTCGTGACGGCTTTTATCGCAGTTCTCGAGATCGTTCGGACCGAAAGTGTGAAGCTCGTCCAGAAAAAAACGTTCGGCGATATTTTGCTTAGGAGAGTGGAGCCAAAAACGACATGAGCGAACAAGCGACCGAAAAGGCTGAACAACCGGCTCGAAGCACGACCGATCTTGTCGCGGCCGTGGAAGCGATCATATTTGTTTCGGATGAGCCGGTTACCACGAAATTGCTCGCCGAGGTCTTGGGTGAAGACAAACAAGCGATCGAAGCGGCGATAGAGCATCTGGTATCTGAATACGAAAACCGCGACAGCGGACTTCAGATTCGCGAGGTCGCTGGTGGATGGCAGATCGCTACAAAAACCGAGTATCACGAAGAGATCCGAAATTTTCTTAAGACACGGCCGAGTGCAAAACTCTCGCTTGCTGCACTCGAAACGCTCGCTGTGATCGCCTATAAACAACCGGTCACCGTTCCCGAAATTCTGGAGATCCGCGGCGTACAGTCCGCATCTGCCATCAAGACACTTCTCGAAAAACGCCTGATCGTCACCAAAGGGCATAAGGAAACCGTCGGCCGCCCAATGCTGTACGGCACCTCAAAAGAGTTTCTCCTGCAATTTGGTTTGAAGGATCTTGAAGAGCTTCCATCGATCGAAGACTTTGAAGATCTCGCCGGCTCGATGGCGTGACATGATAAGTCCGAATAAATGAAAGAACGCCTGCAAAAACTAATTGCCCAGGCCGGTATTGCTTCACGGCGTGCCGCAGAGCAATTGATCCTGGATGGTGAGGTTTCCGTAAATGGCTCGGTCGTAACCGAACTTGGAACGAAATCGGACCCGGAAACCGATCACATAAAGGTTCGTGGAAAACTCATAAATACTGCTTTGAAGGACCGGGAAAATGTCTATCTTTTATTGAACAAACCCAGGGGCTATCTTTCTAGTGCCGCTGACCCCGAGGGAAGAAAACTAGTGACCGATCTTGTGAAGGGATTTGGAAAACTTCACCCAGTCGGGCGCCTGGATTTTAATACCGAGGGCTTATTGATACTTACAAATGACGGAGCGTTGACCAATGCGGTCGCTACTTCAAAGAAAATTCCGAAAGTTTATCAAGTAAAAGTCAAAGGTCTGCCGACACCGGTCGCGATCAGAAAACTCGCTCGCGGCGTTGTACTCGAAGACGGTTTCAAAACGGCACCGGCCGAAATAAAAACATTGAAACCAACGGACAAAAATGGTTGGTACGAAGTGACTCTTTATGAAGGGCATAACCAGCAGATCCGTAAAATGTTCGATTCGATCCGACATTCCGTCGTTAAGCTCAAACGCGTGCGAATCGGCGAAATCGTCGATGAATACTTGCCGGTGGGTAAATATCGAAAACTTTCTGAAAAAGAAGTTCGCTCGCTTTCCACTACGTCCGTCAGACCAAAGCCCGGTGCTCGACCATCAGGCAAAGGTCCTGCACGACCTTAATCCCGGCCTTTGCCAGGGTTTCCGCGATCTCATCATTTCTAAGTCCTGATTGGATCCACACGAATTTTGGCTTCGCTTCGAGTATCTCGTCCGTATGCTTTGGAATATCATGCGGCAGACGAAACACGTTTACCAGATCGATCTCGCCCGGAATGTCCCGCAGATCTCGATAAACTTGCTCGCCCATAATTTCCGTGACCTCTGGATAATAAACCGGCACCGGAATTATTTTGTAACCAGCACTCTGCATGTATTTTGGCACGTAGTGCGCCGGCTGGTCGGCGCGGGTCTCCGGCTTTATGCCAAGCACCGCGATGCGTTTCACCGCAATGAGAATCTGTTTGATCCCCTCGTCCGTCGTTAAAAGATTGGATCTCCAGTCCATCTCTCCATTTTACCGCACTTTTCTTGCTATCAACTCTAGGTTATGGCACTATAAATCCCGCTTATGATGAATTTTGAACTAAACGAAGAGCAATTACAGATCAAATACAGCATCCGGGAATTTGCCGAAAGCGAGATCCTGCCGCATGTAATGGAATGGGACGAAACGCAGCATTTTCCTGAAGAGTTGCGGCCAAAGTTGGCAGAGCTCGGCCTGATGGGCGTTCTTTTCCCGGAAGAGTATGGCGGCTCGGCGATGGGATATGTCGAGTATGCGACGATCATCGAAGAGCTCGGCCGCGTTTGCGGGTCCGTTGGACTGTCTGTAGCCGCTCACAATTCGCTTTGCTCGAACCACCTCTACATGTTCGGCAGTGAAGAACAAAAGAAGAATTACTTGATACCTCTCGCACAAGGCGAAAGTTGGGGTGCTTGGGGGCTTACCGAATCGCAGGCAGGATCGGATTCCGCAGGCACACGAACAAATGCCGTCCGATCTAACGGCGGCTGGAAGGTGAACGGGTCGAAGAATTTCATAACTCACGCGATCGCATGCAACACGCTCGTGGCGGTAGCGGTGACCGACAAGTCAAAAGGAAATCGCGGTATTTCGGCCTTCGTTTTCGACAAATCGATGGAAGGTTTTCGGTCGGACAAGAAGGAAAACAAGCTCGGAATGCGAGCTTCGGAGACCGCATCGGTCGTATTCGAGGATTGCTACGTTCCGGAAGCGAACATTCTTGGCACCGAGGGTGAGGGTTTCTTGCAGTGCATGCAGGTGCTGGACGGTGGCCGCATCTCGATCGCCGCACTTTCGGTAGGCATTGCGCAGGGTGCATACGAAGCGGCGCTCAAATATTCAAAGGAAAGGCAACAATTCGGAAAGCCGATATCAGAATTCCAGGCGACGCAATTCAAGCTTGCCGACATGGCGACGCAGATCGAATGTTCACGGCTCTTGACCCTCCAGGCAGCCGCAACTAAAGACGCCGGAAAACCGGTTACGCAAAAGTCCGCAATGGCGAAGGTTTACGCCTCGGAAACCGCTGTTCGGGTTTCTGAAGAGTCGGTACAAATTCACGGCGGTTACGGCTATACAAAGGACTATCCGGCCGAGAAGTACTGGCGCGATTCCAAGCTGTGCACCATTGGCGAGGGCACGAGCGAGATCCAGCGGCTTGTAATTGCGAAAACTCTATTGAAAGCGGCGTAGAAAAAGCGATTTTATTTGTTAATTGACGTTGCACGAATGCAACAAACGCGCTATCATTGTCTTCCATTTTAATTCCAACAAGAAGGAGAACTTTATGAGCACAAGTAGCGCAGCAACGTCACGAAACATTAGTACTGCCTTGATCGGCGAAATGGAGCATGAGGCAAAAACGACACGGGAATGCCTCTCACGTATACCGGCTGATAAATTTAGTTGGAAACCGCATGAAAAATCGATGGAATTCGGTCGGCTTGCGTCGCACGTTGCCGAGATGTTCGGCTGGACACCGGCAACGCTTCAGCAGCCTGAACTGGACTTTTCAAAATGGGACTACAAGCCGTTTGAGCCGCAAACCACCGAGGAATTGGTCGAATATCTTGATAAGAATGTAGCCGAGGCGATCGATGTCTTGAAGAACACCGGCGACGAGGTTTACATGGAAAACTGGACAATGCGGAACGGCGAACAGGTTTATTTTACGATGCCTAAGATCGCCGTAATGCGCTCTTTCGTGATGAACCATATCGTTCACCACCGCGGACAGCTTTCGGTCTATCTGCGTTTGAACGACATCGCGGTTCCGGCGATCTACGGGCCGTCAGCCGATGAGGGTCAAATGTAATTGGACGAACACGAGATTTATCGGGGCGAGCGAATCCAGCTCGCCTTTTTTATTTGAAAGGAAAAATGCGAAAATTTCAGCTAATGAAACGCTCGTTCATAACAGTTTTTGCATGGGCGACCTTAGGCGTTTCGAATTTTGGGCAATCAAGCTTGGTTCCGAAATTCTCGGCTTTTCCCACGATTGTTGAGACAACGAAAGCAAAGTCGATCGATTTCAAGAAAAGTCCCGAGGCCCAAACGTTTCGGACGCGGCTTACCGAAGGATTGCGAGGCGGTGTAAACTTTGCGGGCCATTTCGTCGTTGTCGGCTGGGGCTGCGGGACAGGTTGCATTTCCGCAGCGATCATCGATGCGCGCACGGGCAACGTCTTTTGGCCGGAGCAGTTCAATGCTTTGGGCGTCTGGTATGGCGGTGATAGTTATGCTGATGAGCCAATTGCGTACAAAAAGAACAGCCGCCTGCTCGTCATCACCGGCGTTCCGGGCGAAAAGAGCGACGATGCACCCGAAAAACCGTCCGGTGTTTACTATTACGAATGGAAGAATAACCGTCTGCGGCTGATAAAGTTTGTGCCGAAACCGATGGAATAAATGCCGGATAAAGAGTTCCTCGAAAAATTATTTAAGGGCGATCCGCGATCCGTCGCACGAGCGATCACGCGCGTAGAAAACGGCTCGACCGGGGCAGCTGAATTGATGAAGGCGGTCTTTCCGGAAACCGGGAATGCGACCGTGATCGGCATAACCGGTGCGCCTGGTGCGGGCAAATCGTCGCTGGTAGATAAGCTCGCGCTTCATTACAAAGAAAAAGGTGAAAAGATCGGGATCGTTTGCGTCGATCCGTCTAGCCCATTTTCGGGCGGGGCGATCCTCGGCGACCGCATCCGAATGGCGACGCTTGGTCTTGATAAGAACGTTTTCATTCGTTCGATGGCGACGCGAGGCAATCTCGGCGGATTGTCGCGCGCGACGGTCGATGCGGTCGCGATCCTTGATGCCGCCGGCTTTGACAAGGTGATCGTCGAAACGGTCGGCGTCGGTCAGGACGAGGTCGAGATCGTGAAAACGGCAGATGTTTCCGCGGTTGTTCTTGTACCAGGAATGGGTGACGACATCCAGGCGATCAAGGCCGGGATAATGGAGATCGGCGACGTGTTCGTGATTAACAAAGCAGACCGCGAAGGCGTTTTGCGAACACAAAAAGAGCTTGAGGCTTTATTAAATCTCGCCCATCGCCCGGATATGTGGAATCCGCCGATTGTCAAAACGATCGCGACCGAAAGTAAAGGCATCGAAGACCTTTCGCTCGCGATTTCGAGCTATCTTGAATTTCAACGCTCGGGCACACAGAACAAAGAGCGCCGCACCGCGATCGCACGATGGCGGCTTACCGAGATTTTACAGGAGCGGCTTTTATCTGATCTTTTGAGCAACAACGGGACCGGCGAAAAATTGGAAGAATTATCCGCCAGGATCGCTGATAAAACTATCGATCCATATTCGGCGGTCGAGGAGTTATTGTCAGAACCCGCTACGTAAGGTTCCCCACCACTGGAGTCCGGAGCGAATGCAGAAACCGACCGCCCACTTACGCCGGCGGTTCTACCTTATGAAGATCGACCATCTCGGCATTGCAACAAAAGGTATTGACGACGCTCTGAAATTCTGGGCCGATGCTCTTGGCCTTGAAAATGTGCATACAGAAGTGGTTGAAGACCAAAAGGTGCGGGTTGCGATGCTGCCTATCGGCGAAAGTCGCATCGAATTGCTTGAGCCTACCAGCGACGATTCGCCGATCAGCAAATTCCTCGAAAAACGCGGCGGCGGCATTCACCATGTTGCGGTCGCGGTCGAAGACATTGAAGCTGCATTGGCCGGTTTGAAAGCGAAAGGAATGCGGCTGATCGATGAAAGCCCGCGTATCGGTGCCGAAGGCTGCCTGGTCGCGTTTGTCCACCCCTCATCTGCCAATGGCGTGCTATTAGAATTGGTGCAATCTATCAAAACTTAAGTGCATCCTAGTTGTTTCGACCTCGGTCTGGTATCATATCCGTTTGATTTTCGGACAGAAGGTTAAATATTTGTTTGTGAGGAATTTACTTTGAGCAGTCTAACTAAAGGCCTAATACTCGTAATCGTTATTCTCGGCATCGGCGGAGCTTTGGTTGTTTGGAAAAACAAAGTCGGCGGGCACGCTGGAGCTAATTTCAACAGCATAAGTCAGGAAGAACTCGATACGCTTGTGGCGGACATCGCGAAGCAGGATCCTGTTGCACTCAAGCGTCTGGGCGCAGACCCTGAGATGAAAAAGCAGCAGCTTGAAAGCCTGAAGCAGATCCTGGCGTTTGCGAGTGAGGCTCAACGTGAAGGCCTTACCAATGAAAAGCCTTACAAACAGGAGCTCGAGAATATCAATGCCGAAGTGGTCGCGGTCAATTACGACCGAGACATCAACAAGGATAAGGGCCCGATGCCGCCTTTCGGTTTCATCGGCGAAGACCGTGTCAAAGCGTATTGGGGCGAGGGCGACCAGCCGCCGGCAGGTTGGTGGGAAAACTTCAAGAATAAGGTCGGTCTTGGAAAAGAAGATCACAACATCGAGTTCGATAAGTTCATCGAGACAAAGCTCACGATCCTCGGCGAAAGCAATCCCAAAATGAAGGATCATCAGCTTACCGACGATGAACGCCAGCAGGCACGGGACTTTTTCGCGAAGATCAGCATCCTGAACGATGAATATAACGAGAAGCTCGCGAAGGGCGAGATATCGAAAGAGCTTCAGAAACGCATCGAGCTGCAGGCAAAACTACAGCAGGCACAATATCTTGCTCGCATGTATTCGACCAAGATGGCAGATAAGCTGAAAGTGTCCGACGAAGATGTCAACAAATACATTGCAGACCATCCTGAACTTGGTTTCGAGGAAAAGCGTGCAAAGGCACAAGGTATTCTTGATCGGGCGAAAGCAGGCGAAGATTTCGCGGCACTCGCCAATGAGTTTACAGACGATCCAGGCAATAAGGATTCAAAAGGCGTCCAGCAGGGCGGCTTTTATCCTGACAATCCGAAAGGGAAAATGGTCCCAGAGTTCGAAAACGCTGCTCTCGCACTCGAGCCCGGCCAGATCGCTCCTGAGCTTGTTCAGACCGACTACGGATTTCACATAATCAAACTTGAGAAAAAAGGCGTCAGCGACGACCCGAACCTCAAAGGCCAGGAAACTTACGACGCGCGTCATATTTTGATCTCGACGGGTGTCAAGGACCCTGAGAGCCCGTTCGGTGGTGAAAAGCCGATAAAGCTGTATGTGAAGCAGAAACTCGAAAAGGAAAAGGAAGACGAAACCCTCAAAGAGTTGATCGCGAAAAATAATGTCACAGTTCCTGATGATTTCAATATTCCCGAGATCTCGGATGAGCAGGTCCAGGAAGCGATGAAGAAACAGAGCCAGGGCCAGGGTCTCGACGAATTGCAAAGCGGCGGCCCTGAGGAGGGTCCCGGTGCACCGCCGGACAAAAAAGACGATAAGAAGGCACCTAAAAAGAACGGTAAATAATGCTGCTTTTAACGGGTAATATAAGGAATGGGAAATTCAGGTTTCCCGTTCCTTTTTGCTTATGGAGATCGGCGACTACAGGTTTGAGGTCGTTCCCGACACCGAGTTTTGGCTCGATGGCGGAGCGATGTTCGGCGTCATTCCACGTGTATTGTGGGAACGCGTGACGCCGCCAGATGAACGCAATCGAATCCGGCTAACGATGAACTGCGTCTTCATCGACACGGGCAAGGAAAAGATACTCATCGACACCGGCATCGGCGAAAAATGGAACGCGAAACAGACGGAGATCTACGTCATGGATCGCAAGCGTCCTTTTGCCGCGTCGCTTGAAGCTATCACCGGTTCGACTCTCGACGACATCTCGATGGTAATAAATACGCACCTGCACTTCGACCACGCCGGCGGAAACACGACCAGCAGGGAGTTTGCAGATGCGGGGGAGACACCCACGTTCCGGCCGCAATTCAAGAACGCTCGGTATCTAGTCTCTCAAAGCGAATTCCTCGAAGCCGAAAACCCGCACGAACGCGAACGTGCCAGCTACTTGCCCGAGAACTGGCAACCGATGCATGAGACTGGCCAGCTCGAGTTGATGCCTGACGAATTCGAGGCCGTTCCGGGCCTGAAATTCCAGACCGAACGCGGCCACTCGCCGACCATGCAGACTTGGCGCCTCGGTGCCGGCGGCGAGACGGTCTATGGCTTTGCCGACCTCATTCCGACACGCCATCATCTGCCGCTGCCGTGGATAATGGGCTACGACCTCGAACCAGCCTTAACGCTCGAATACAAAAAACGCATTCTCCCTAGAGCCGTCGCCGAAAGCTGGCTCTGCCTTTTTTACCACGATGCCGAAATGCCGCTCTGCCGTCTCACCGACGATAACGGCAGGCTCCGTGCTGAAGCCGCGTAACAATCCCGTTAATTTTTTTCCCAAAATGTTTGAAGTTCTACGCGGCCGGGAGTATTATTCTCGCACCGAATTTTCCGCTCCCATACTTCCATTGTCGACCTTTGTTTTCTCTTAAGGGGGATTTTAATGAAGATAAACACCGCAGCTGCCGGGCACACAGGGCCGGTTAAGAATGGCGTTGCCGAATGGCTCGCTTACGACAACAAATTGGACAAACAGTTAAAGATGCTTCAAAAGGCGTTGGAGACAATAAAGACCGTCAAGGGATGGAAACCGTGCAACGATTGCTTTAAGAAACTGCCCGGTGGGAAATCGTTCGACGATATTCTCGACGACGACACCGTCTGGATCAGCTATTGCCCTGATAATGCCAATTACGGTTTTACGAACAGGGTTAGCGGCAGCGAGATCACGGTCTGCGAACTCGCGTTCCGTTGGGGCGTTTGGACCGTCGGCGGAACGATCGTTCACGAGATGGGCCACGTCAACGGAGCTCCGACCGACACGCACGCCGCCGAAGGCACGCTTCTTTGCTGCGGATATTCAAAGGTTCACGACCCGACAATCATCGGAACCCGCGATGTCGAATTCCCGACCTACGCATAATTAATGATCTAAGTTGTTAGGGATAAAGCTTCCGTCCCGACGGGAGCTTTTTTCTAACGAGCTGACAAGCTGCGGACAACCACCGAATGACCGCCCGGTGATTTGCAAAATCGACAACAAATACCTTAATTTGCCCGCATGAGTTTTTTGTCAGCTTCCCGTTCTATCTGTAAATCGCTGGCTCTGGGATCGGTCGTCGTCGCGATTGTGACGGTTTCGTGTACGAGCAAGAGCTCAAGCGGGCGGGCACGCATAGCGGTGCCGCTCGAGATCAACTCGGATGCGGTCAATATCAATACGGCCGACGCAGCAGGCTTGCAACGCATTCCGCATATCGGCGAAAAGCTGGCCGCCGACATTATCGAATACCGGCAGTCGCACGGGCCGTTTCGGCGTCCGGAGCATCTGCTACTGGTAAACGGCGTAAGCGACAAGCGATTTCGCGAGATCAGGCAGCTGGTGCGTGTCGATTGAACTTCCGATGATTCTCACTCGTCCTCAACAAAGGCCTTCGCTAAATCCGCTTTCGTGGCTCGCAGTTTGTTTTTGCGTCGGCATCACGTCAGAGAGCCTTTTCGATATTCCGCTGTCGCCGGCAGTTATCTCAACATTGATCTTGGTATGTGCCGCGTTCATAATTCGCGGCCAACGGATTGCCGCGTTTCTTTTGCTGGCCGTGTTTTTCGGTTTGGGGATTACTTGCTCGCAGCTTGAAAAGGCAAGTGTTTCGGCAGATCGCATTCGAAGTCTTTACGACTCCGGCCGCTTGATCTCAGGCGATCCGGTGGAGGTTGAAGGCACGGTTGAAAGCTCTCCGGAACCCGCCCCGGAAGGCTTTTTTATCACACTTGACACGGACCACATTGTTGCAAACGCCGCGGAGCAACCTGCATCGGGCCGCGTGCGGATATTTGTTCCGTTATCAAGCGACGAGGCGAAGCTCGATTTCAACGAATTGCAGATTAGACACAGTTCGCGAGTTCGAGTAGCTTGCAGGCTGGAACGCGAGGAGCGGTATATGAATCCGGGCGTTTATTCACGAAAGCTTCTACTCGATCGGCAGCAACTGGACGCAACCGCAAACCTGAAAAGCCCTCTGCTGATCGAAAGGTTGAGCGACGGAAACCGATATTCCCCAATCGGGCTTGTAGCTGACCTGAGAGCTGAATTGATCCAAAGATTTCGTTCGATCTTCTCGATGCAAACTGCCGGTGTGATGATCGCGTCAATGCTCGGGAATAAGTATTTTCTCGATAAGCAGACCGCGGACGTATTTCGTGAAGGAGGTACTTTTCATGTTTTGGTCATTTCGGGATTGCACATAACGTTCATCGGCGGACTGATTCTGCTGATAGTTCGGATTTTTACCAGGCGTCGCTGGACGCAGGCGGCCATCGCCATTTCCATCCTGTGGCTGTATGGGATCGCGGTTGGAGGTGAGCCGCCTATCCTGCGGGCATGCGTGATGTTCACGATCCTGATGATCGGATACGCCGAGTATCGGTCGTCGAGTCTTCTGAACGCACTTGGCGCGTGTACCCTTGCATTACTCGCGTGGCGGCCAAGCGACCTGTTCGATCCCTCATTCCAACTGACGTTCGTCAGCGTTGCCGCTATCATATGCGTCGGCTTGCCGTTGGTGACAAAGTTAAAGGCAATCGGCACGTGGATGCCAACCGCGGAACAGCCGTTTCCGCCGAATGTTCCGATCTGGCTTCGCCGACTTTGCGAAACCATTTATTGGCGAGACGCGGCCTGGGAGATCGAACGGGGAAGGCAGGTTTGGACAGCCGAGATTTTTAAATCGCCGTTTTTCAAACGCCTGGACGATTTTGGTCTGCAACGAATAGCTATATTTGTCTTCGAAGGCGTGATCGTTTCTGCGGCTGTGCAATTGTGTCTATTGCCGATGCTGGTTTATTACTTTCATCGGTTTCCGCTCGCGTCGATCCCGCTGAATCTTTGGGTCGGGATCGTGTTGGCAGCGGAGAGCATAAGTGCGCTGATCGCCGCGATACTTTCAATGGTGAGTACTAACTTTGCGTTTCCTTTTGTCATATTCACCGAAATCTGCAATTGGTTGATCGTAACAGTCCCCTCGTCGCTCGGAAGCGTCGTGAGGTTTAGCACTCGCATTCCGATCTATTCCGGGAATATGAAAGCGGTCTATTTTATTTACTTTGTCCCGGTCGGAGCTATCGCATTTCTAATTACTCAATGGGATCCGTTTTCGCTTGTGGCCCGAAAAGTTTGGGCAGTTCGCCTCGCGATGGGCATATTCGCCCTCGTCGCGTTTCTCAGCGGATTGATCATTTTTCATCCGTTCAGTGCTCCCGCAGCGGATGGGAAGCTGCATGTGGATTTTCTCGACGTCGGCCAGGGCGATGCGGCATTCATTACGTTTCCGAATGGAAGGACAATGCTGATCGATGCCGGCGGGCGGCTTGATTATCGAAAGTCAGATGACAGTGAGGAAGAATTTGAACCGGACGTGCCGAGGATCGGAGAGGCGGTCGTTTCCGAGTTCCTTTGGGAAAAGGGCATTTCGCATATCGATATGATCGTCGCCACACATGCCGACGCGGATCACATTCAGGGCCTGGGCGACATTGTCAGGAATTTCGATGTCGGCGTCGCTTATTTTGGGCGAATCAACGATGATCCGGAATTAAAACCATTGCTTGAAGAGCTAGAGGGTTCGGGTATGCCAAAGACGACGATCGCATCGGGCGATCTATTGAATATCCGAGATGTTCAGATCAATGTGCTTAACCCGAACGGTGAAG
>Ga0207701_10006500_pt1 | contig 11655 bp, 11 predicted proteins | sample KBSSwiSSwithPhiX_FD_184294 | JGI IMG/M metagenome (GOLD analysis project Ga0207701, IMG submission 184294) | Switchgrass rhizosphere bulk soil microbial communities from Kellogg Biological Station, Michigan, USA, with PhiX - S5 (SPAdes) (version 2) | ecosystem: Environmental > Terrestrial >...
TGCGTCCCCGGGCTTCCGCCACCGCCGTCTTGATGAGGAGGCAGTGCTCCTCGACGTCGACCGTCGGCGATTCGCCGGTCGTACCGACGACGACGATCCCCGCCGTGCCGTTGGCGATGTGAAAGTCGATGAGCTTGCCCAGCGCGGGGAGATCGAGCGAGCCCCCCTTCGTCATGGGCGTAACGATTGCGACGAGACTGCCGGTCAGCATGAAAAACTCGTATGGAAAAGCCGCCGGTGTGGGAAAACGCGGCGCGGAAAAACCGTCAAAAGGGTCGATTTTACCCCATTCGAGTGCTGCAAGCCCGAGTCGTTCCGTCCGGGCAAAGGACGAGGGCTAGCTCCGCTCGGTCGCGGCCCCTGGCAGGTCCGGCGGCCAAGGGCGGCCGACACCCGTCGCCGCCAGCCGCTGCACGACGGCGGTCGACCCGCGCTCCGAAGCGATCCCCTGTTCGAATGCGATCACCGTCAGCCGGCCCTGCACCAGGCGCAGCAACTCGTCCCGCTCCAGCAGGAAATCCGGATTGGTCGGCCGGCCATAGGCCTCGTTGCCGCGGGCGAACGTCTCGTAAAGCAGGACGCCGTCGTCGGCGAGCGCGCGCAAGAGCGCCGGGAACAAGGGACGATGCAGATAGTTCGCGACGACGATCGCGTCGAATCGCTCGCCTGCGATCGGCCACGGGCCGGATTCGAGATCGGCGACGCGGGTCTCGATGCGCGCAATTCCAGCAAGGCCCGAGAGCGCCGCCGCGTCGCGGTCGACGGCGAGGACGTTCGCGCCTCGCGCGGCAAAGAAGCGCGCGTGGCGGCCGTGCCCGCATGCGAGATCGAGCAGGCGCGCGCCTGGCGCGACGAGCGGCGCGAAGCGCTCGACCCAGGCCGAAGGCTCGGAGAGCGACGCGTGCGAATGCGCGGTGGTGGGTCCAGGCATGTCATCTGCCGCCGGCAGCTGCGCGCGGCGTCTTGCTGCGGCGCGGCGCGGCGCGGGGCAACTCCGGAGCGTTGGCGTGGCCGAGCTCGCGCGCGGCTTCGTCCGCCAGCCACGATACGAAACCGGCGACATCGGCGCGCTCGGCGGCGTGCGGGGCGAGCACCGCGTAGTAGCCACGCGCGGAGTCGTAACGCTTCGGGAACGGGGCCATGAGCCGACCGTCGCGCAGGTGCTCGGCAATGAGCGGAATGCGGCCCAGCGCCACGCCCTGCCCGCCGACCGCGGCCTGGATCACCTGGTCGTAGAGCTTGAAGCGCAGCGAGCCGACCGGCTTTAAGCCCGGCTGGCCGTTGGCGGTGAGCCACATGCTCCAGTCGAGCCACGGCATGCGGCCGTCGGGATCGTCGAGATGCAGCAGGACGTGGCGAGAGAGGTCGGATGGAGCGGTGAGCGGCGTCCCCGTGCGGCGCGCGAGCTTCGGGCTCACCACCGGCATCATGCGCTCGCCGAAAAGCCGCACCGCGCCTTCGGGTGCGCTCGAATCCGCAAGATAGCGCACGGCGACGTCGACCTCGCCGCGCCCGAGGTCGATCAGCCGGTCGTCGGCCGAGACGTACACCTCGACTTCGGGATGACGCTCGCGGAACGACGCGAGCCGCGGGATCACCCACAGCGACGCGAACGAAACGGTGGTGGATACCGTGAGGCCGGGCGCGTGCACCACGCCTCGCGCGGCTTCGGCCGCGGTTGCGAGCGCACCAAGTGCCGAGGTCACGTCGCGGTGAAACGCGACTCCTGCCGGCGTCAGCGACAGCGAGCGATGCCCGCGCACGAAGAGCGGCACGCCGAGCGCGGCTTCGAGCGCCTGCACCTGGCGCGACAGCGCCGACTGCGTGACGAAGAGCTCCTGCGCAGCGCGCGTGAACGACAGGAGCCGGCCCGCGGCCTCGAAGCCCGTGAGGAAGTCCAGCGACGGCAGCCGCCGCAGCGCCTTATGCATGCGTGCAAGTCATGCCAAACATTCGAAGAGACCGTTTGAACGCGGGCTCCGGCCCGCCTAGCATCGGTGCTGTCGCGACTGTGATCTCAGTGGCGGCCCGAGGTGGCAGCGGCAACAGGCTGTCTTCCTTCGGATGCAACGCACGCATGATACAGGAGGTTGACCATGCTATGCACCGGGTACACGAAGGTCTGGGATCTCGCCCCCAACGAGTTCGTGCGGCTGGATGGCGCGCGCGGCACGACGCTGCGCGTCACGAGCGGAAGGCTGTGGATCACGCTCGAGAACGACAAGCGGGACATCGTTCTTTCGGCGGGAGACTCCTACACGATCGACCGCGGTGGCTTGACGCTGGTCGAAGCGCAGGGCGCGGCGACGGTTTGCGTGCTCGCGCACCATGTCGAGGAGACTCGGCACACTGCGGATCGTCCGCCGGTGACCCGCCGCCTCGCCGGGTGGATCACTTCGGTGCTCGCTCCCGACGAGATGGGCGGTTATTCACCCTATTACTGAGCACCTTGCCACTGAACGTTCGAATCAACCCTTCGCGAACGCGATCTCGCCGCCGGTGGCGCCGACCTTGACCACGTCGCCGGCGGCGTACTTGCCCGAGAGCAGTTCCTTCGCGAGCGGATTCTCGATCTGCTGCTGGATGGCGCGCTTCAATGGTCGCGCTCCGTAGACCGGGTCGAAGCCGGCAGCAGCGACCGCCTTCAACGCGGCATCCGACACGGTGAGCCGGATCTCGAGCTTGGCAAGCCTCGCTTCCAATGCCCGCAACTGGATCTTCGCGATCTCCCCGATCTGGTCTTCGGCCAACGGATGGAACACGACGATCTCGTCGATCCGGTTGACGAATTCCGGGCGGAAGTTCGCCTTGACCTCGGCCATGACCGCGATCTTGATGAGCGCCTGCGCCTCGCCGGCATCGGTCATCTGCTGGATCTTCTGCGAGCCCAGATTGGACGTCATCACGATGACCGTGTTCTTGAAGTCCACTGTGCGCCCCTGGCCGTCGGTCATCCTGCCGTCGTCCAGGACCTGCAGCAGCACGTTGAACACATCGGGGTGCGCCTTCTCGACCTCGTCCAGCAGGATCACGCTGTAGGGCTTGCGCCGCACGGTCTCGGTGAGATACCCGCCTTCTTCGTAGCCGACGTAGCCGGGCGGCGCGCCGATGAGGCGCGCAACCGAGTGCCGCTCCTGGAACTCCGACATGTCGATCCGCACGAGATGCTGCTCCGAATCGAACAGGAATTCGGCGAGCGCCTTGCAGAGCTCCGTCTTGCCCACACCGGTGGGCCCAAGGAACAGGAACGAGCCGTAGGGGCGGTTGGGATCGGATAGGCCGGAGCGCGAGCGCCGGATCGCGTCGGCGACGAGGCGCACCGCTTCGTCCTGGCCGACCACGCGGCGGTGCAGCGCATCCTCGATGTGGAGCAGCTTGTCGCGCTCGCCCTGCATCATCTTGGACACCGGAATGCCCGTCGCGCGGGACACGACCTCCGCGATCTCCTCGGCCCCGACCTCGGTGCGCAGGAGATGCGGCTTTTGCACCTCGCCCTTCGCGGGCTTCTTGTCCGCCCTGTTGAGCTGGGCCTCGAGCTGCGGCAGCTGGCCGTACTGAAGCTCCGACATCTTCTGCCAATCGCCCTTGCGGCGCGCTTCCTCCATCTGAAGCTTGATCTTGTCGATCTCTTCCTTGATGTGCTGCGTGCCCGCGACGTTCGCCTTCTCCGCCTGCCAGACCTCGTTCAGGTCCGAATACTCGCGCTCGAGCTTCGCGATCTCCTGCTCGATCAGCGAAAGGCGCTTCTTCGACGCCGCGTCCGATTCCTTCTTGACGGCTTCGCGCTCGATCTTCAACTGGATCATGCGGCGGTCGAGCCGGTCCATCGCTTCCGGCTTGGAATCGATCTCCATCCGGATCCGCGCCGCGGCTTCGTCGATCAGGTCGATCGCCTTGTCCGGCAGGAAACGGTCGGTGATGTAGCGATGCGAGAGCTCCGCCGCGGCGACGATCGCCGGGTCGGTGATGGTGACGCCGTGATGGATCTCGTAGCGTTCCTTGAGGCCGCGCAGGATGGCGACGGTCGACTCGACCGACGGCTCGTCGACCAGCACTTTCTGGAAGCGGCGCTCGAGCGCGGCATCCTTCTCGACGTACTTCCGATATTCGTCGAGCGTCGTGGCGCCCACGCAATGGAGCTCGCCGCGGGCGAGCGCGGGCTTCAGCATGTTGCCGGCGTCGATCGCGCCTTCGGCCTTGCCTGCGCCGACCATCGTGTGCAGCTCGTCGATGAAGACGATCGTCTGACCGGCATCGGCGGCGATGTCCTTCAGCACCGCTTTCAGCCGCTCTTCGAATTCACCGCGGTACTTGGCTCCGGCCAGGAGCGCCGCCATGTCGAGCGACAGCACCCGCTTGCCCTTGAGCGTCTCGGGCACCTCGCCGTTGACGATGCGCTGCGCGAGCCCCTCTACGATCGCCGTCTTGCCCACGCCGGGCTCGCCGATCAGCACAGGGTTGTTCTTGGTGCGCCGCTGCAGGATCTGCACGGTACGGCGAATCTCGTCGTCGCGGCCGATCACGGGGTCGAGCTTGCCGTCGCGCGCGCGCTCCGTGAGATCGATCGTGTATTTCTTGAGCGACTCGCGCTGGCCCTCGGCTTCGGCCGAGTCGACGCCCGCGCCGCCGCGAACGCCTTCGATCGCGGTTTCCAGCGCTTTCCGCGTGAGCCCGGCATCCTTCAGCATGCGGCCGATCTCTCCCTTGTCGTCCGCCAGGGCGAGGAGGAAGAGCTCGCTCGCGATGAACTGGTCACCGCGCTTGCTCGCCTCCTTGTCCGCGAGGTTCAGGAGATTCGTGAGGTCCCGCGATACGCCGATTTCACCACCCTGCCCCTCGACCTTCGGGAGACGGTCGATGGCGTTGCCGAGCGCCTGCTTGAGCCTGGGAACCGCGACACCGGCGCGGGAGAGGAGCGAAGCCGTCCCGCCGTCGTCCTGCTCGAGCATGGCCGCCAGAAGGTGCTGCGGCTCGATGAAGCCGCTGTCGTTGGCAAGGGCCTTGCTCTGCGCATCGGCCAGCGCCTGCTGAAATTTGGTGGTCAACTTGTCGAAGCGCATCCTCGTCTCCCTCGAATCGCTACGTCGCAGATGGGGTCTTGGCATACCGATTCAAGCGCCGGGCGTCCTGCACTCCGCAATGGCGCCGTGGTGCGCCGTGGCCCTCCATCAGCTCTCCCCTGCATTCCCGGCTCGACGGGCCGGGCCGGGACGGCAATAATGGCGCGCCATGGAGCCGTCGCCTCAGCCGCAGCCCTCCCCGTCCCGAGGTCCGGCGCGAGCCCCATCCTGGCTTTCCCGCTGGCGGCGCATGAGCCCGAAGCGCGAAGGCGCTCCAGTGCACTCCCTCGCGCGCGACATCGTGATCGTGCTGGCCGTCAAGGCAGTCGTGCTCACCCTGATCTGGTTCGCCTTCTTCTCGGCCCCCGTCGCGCGGCACATGACGATGGATCCCCAGGCGGTCGAGCAGCAAGTCGCGGGGCGCCCCGCGATTTCCGAGCCGGCGCATGCCGTCCGCTGACGTCGTCGACCTGTCGCGGCTGCAGTTTGCCGTCACAGCGCTCTACCATTTCCTGTTCGTCCCGCTGACGCTCGGGCTGTCGTGGATTCTCGTCATCATGGAATCGGTGTACGTAATGACGGGGCGTGAGATCTACCGCGACATGACGAGGTTCTGGGGCAAGCTCTTCGGCATCAACTTCGCGATGGGCATCACCACCGGGATCACGATGGAATTCCAGTTCGGCACGAACTGGGCGTACTTCTCGCATTACGTCGGCGACATCTTCGGCGCGCCGCTGGCGCTCGAGGGACTGATGGCGTTCTTCCTCGAGTCGACCTTCGTCGGCCTCTTCTTCTTCGGCTGGGACCGGCTCGGCAAGGTCCAGCACCTGCTCGTGACGTTCCTGGTCGCGCTGGGCTCCAACCTGTCGGCGCTGTGGATCCTGATCGCCAACGCGTGGATGCAGAATCCGGTCGGCGCCGAGTTCAACGTGGATACGATGCGGATGGAGCTCGTGAACTTTGGCGAGCTCCTGTTCAACCCGGTCGCCGGTCCGAAGTTCGTGCACACCCTCGCGGCCGGCTACGTGACGGCGTCGATGTTCGTGCTCGGCATCTCGTCGTATTACCTGCTTCGGTTGCGCGACCCGTCCTTCGCCGTGCGCTCGTTCGCAGTCGCCACCGGGTTCGGCTTGGCATCGGCGCTTTCGGTCATCGTGCTGGGTGACGAGTCGGGCTACACGACCGGCGAGGTGCAGAAGGTGAAGCTCGCGGCGATCGAGGCCGAGTGGGAGACTGCGAAGCCTCCCGCATCGTTCACGGCGTTCGGCTTTCCCGACCAGGATGCGGAAAAGACGCACTTCGCGATCAAGATCCCCTGGCTCACCGGACTCGTCGCCACGCGATCCATCGACACCCCCGTGACCGGGATCAAGGAATTGAAGCGGGAACACGAAGTGCGCATCCGCAACGGGATGAAGGCGTATGCCGCGTTGCAGCGGCTCAAGTCCGGCGACCGGTCGACTGCGGCGAAAGCCGAGTTCGATGCGCTCAAGGACGATCTCGGCTACGGTCTCTTGCTCAAGAAGTACGCGCCGAACGTCGTCGACGCGACCCCCGAGCAAATCAAGGCGGCAGTCAACGACACGATCCCGAACGTCGCCCCGATCTTCTGGTCGTTTCGCATCATGGTCGGCCTCGGCGTCTGGTTCCTGTTCGTGTTCAGCGCTGCGTTCATCGTGCTCGCGCGGCGCCGCCTCGCGCGGAATCGCTGGCTGATGAAGATCGCGATGTGGAGCATTCCGCTCCCCTGGATCGCGATCGAGCTCGGCTGGATCGTCGCCGAGTACGGCCGCCAGCCGTGGACGATCAGCGAAGTGCTGCCCACGTACCTGTCGGTCTCCTCGGTCGGGCTCGGCGAGATCCTTTTCAGCCTCGGCGGTTTCATCGCCTTCTACACGTTCCTGCTCGTCGTCGAGCTCTACCTGATGCAGAAGTACATCCGCATCGGTCCTTCGTCGCTCGGCACCGGCCGCTACCACGAGGAACCGGTGAAGTCATGATCTACGTCTTCGACTACGAGACGCTCAAGATCATCTGGTGGGGCGTCGTCGGCCTGCTCTTGATCGGCTTCGCCGTCCTCGACGGATGGGACCTCGGAGTCGGCATGCTGCTCCCCTACGTTGGCCGCAGCGACGACGAGCGGCGCGTCGTGCTCAACTCGGTGGGCCCGACGTGGGAAGGCAACCAGGTGTGGTTCATCACGGCAGGAGGCGCGACGTTCGCGGCGTGGCCGCTCGTCTATGCGACCGCGTTCTCGGGGTTCTACATTGCGCTGATCGTCGTCCTGTTCGCGCTTTTCCTGCGCCCTGTAGGCTTCGACTATCGCAGCAAGGTTCCGGATCCGCGATGGCGCGGCGCCTGGGACTGGGGCATTTTCGTCGCCGGCCTCGTCCCCGCGCTGGTGTTCGGCGTCGCTTTCGGCAACCTTCTCCTGGGCGTTCCGTTTCATTTCGATGGCGACCAGCGCTCGTTCTACACCGGGTCGTTCTTCGGCCTCCTGAATCCGTTCGCGCTCCTCGCCGGTGTGGTGAGCGTCGCGATGCTCGCGATGCACGGCGGCCTCTACCTGCAGTTGCGCACCGAGGGCGCGGTGCAGGCGCGCGCGATCCATGCGGCGAGAATCGCCGGCCTCGTCTTCGTCGCGGCTTTCGCCGCGGCCGGATTCTGGGTCGCGACCGGGATCGAAGGCTTCCAGATCGTCGCGATGCCGCCGGCCGATTCCGCATTCGCGCCCGCCGCGAAGACTGTCGAGCGGCTGCCGGCCGGCTGGCTCCAAAACTACTCGAAGCACCCGTGGACGATTCTGGCGCCTCTCGCGGCATTCGGCGGGACGGCGCTGGCGCTCCTCGCCTCGGCCCGGAGATGGTCCGCATGCGCACTGGCCCTTTCCTGCGTCGCCGTCAGTGGCGTGCTGCTTACCGCGGGATTCGCCCTGTACCCGTTCATCATGCCGTCGTCGAGCGACCCCAAGAGCAGCTTGACGGCGTGGGACGCGGTATCGAGTCATCGCACGCTGCAGATCATGTTCTGGGCGGTCGTGATCTTCATGCCGCTCATCATCGCGTACACAAGTTGGGTGTACCGGGTAATGCGAGGCAAGGTCACCGTCGAGCACGTGCGGCGGGACACCCATTCGCTCTATTGACCGACCGAAGAGGCGCGAAGCGATGTGGTACTTCACCTGGATCCTGGGGCTCGGCGCCGCGCTCGCGTTCGGCATCATCAACGTGATGTGGCTCGAGGCGTCCTACACGTTCGGCGAGCTCGATGAGGACCGAATCCGCGAGCGTTTCGCGAAGCCGCCCGAAGATGGAGCCGACTGAGCGGGAAGCGGTCAACGATCCGTCACGGCGGCGCCGCGTTAGAATGGTCCGCGATGAATGCGCGCGCCCTCGTCGAATACCTCGCCGGATTGGCCGAGAACAACAACCGCGCGTGGTTCGTGATGACAAAGCCGTCCTACGACATTCTCCGCGCGGAATTCACTGAGCTCGTCGGGCAGGTCATCGACGGAGCCGCGAAGTTCGATCCTGCGGTCGCCGGCCAGGATCCGAAGAAGGCGCAGTTCCGGATCAACCGGGACCTGCGGTTCTCGAAGGACAAGAGTCCCTACAAGACGCACTTCTCGGCCGTGATCGCGCCCGCCGGCCGGAAGGATCCCGGCTCGCACTACTATTTCCATATCGACCAGGAAGGAAAGCTGCTCGTCGCCGGCGGCTGCTACATGCCGCCGCCGGACGTGCTCGCGAAGATCCGCGCGTACATCGTTCGCGAGCCCGCGAGGTTCAAGCGGCTCCTCGGCGCGAGAAGCCTTTGGAGCCACTTCGGTGCGTTCGCCGACGAGGGCAAGCTCGCGCGCCCGCCGAAGGGATTCGCACGCGACACGCCGCACATCGATTACATCAGGCAGAAGAGCTTCGTTGTCTGGAGCGAGGAGCCCGTCAAGGGAAAGCAGGGCGCGGCGCTGACGAAGGCGATCACCGCTGGGTTCAAGCTATCGCTCCCTCTCATTCGATGGTTGCGCGAGGCGACCGCCGGCGACGCTCGCGCAAGTGATGTCGCCCTCTGACACCCCATCACCGGACGTGCCGCCGCCCGAACCTTCGGTCACGCCGAAGCCCGCGACGCTGCTCGAGGTCGCGAGTGCCGTGTTCTGGAGTTTCTTCGGCGTCCGCAAGGGCCGCGACATGCTGCGCGACGCCGCATCGATCAAGCCCGCGCACGTCATCATCGTCGGCCTCGCGGCGGGACTCGCGTTCGTGCTTGTGCTGCTCGGCCTCGTGCGGATTGTCATGAAGATCGCGGCCTAGGACCTCCGGCACAAGACGGCCCGAGACTCTCGACACGACGACGGGGGCGCCGCGAACGCACGGACAGGCCCCCGTGCCGCGGCGCGCTGCAACCTACGCGAGCGAAGCCAGGGACTCCCTCGGGAGAGGGAGCGAAGCCAAAGCCGATCCCACGCAAGCGGGATCGGCCAAACGGAGTTCTAGGCTTTCCTGCGCCCGAGCGCGCCGATTCCCGCGAGGCCGATCGCCAGCAACGCGAGCGTTGCCGGTTCCGGAACGGTGGGGCCACCAGAAGTGCAGGACGTCGCCCACCGCACGCTGTCGACGCCCACGATGTCGCCGGGCGCGTTGTAGGTCACGCTTCTGATCTGGCCGCACGGCGCCGTGGCCCCGCCATAGTCCGTGAACCCCATGAAGGTGATGCCTCCCTGAGAGATGCTCGGGGACGGAAAATTAAGGGCTTGGGGCGCCGGATCGGAGAACGTCAGTGTCTGATCGAGCTGAACCCCGGTGAAATACGCGCCGAAGGCGTAGATGGGTATGTTGAACGTGAACGTTACGCTGCCGCCCGCCATGCAGTGAAAGAAAGTACCCTCGGTGGCAAAGCCAAAAAGCGCTGCCGAGCCGCCACAAGACGATGCAGTGGCTCCCGAACCCGTGACGCTCAAAAGATCGGCCGGGAGAGCCCCCTCGAATCCATAGAATCCGGGTCCGTTTCCGGCTATTGCAGCATCGAAGGAGTTGGAAGCGTTCAGGGCAGAACCGCTGACGGTAGACCCACCGGCGGTGTACCCCGAAAAGGTTGTCGGCGCGGCGGATGAATACGATGCAAGCGACGCCAGCGCCGAAACGACTGCGAACCGAAGCAGATTCGTCATCTAGAACCCCCCCTGTGGATTGATCGACCGGATTCGATCCGTACGCGGCACCGAGTGCGGCTCGTAATACCGGTCGTCGGTCACAGCAAGCAACTTGCGCGCCCGAAATTTAATTAGCTTTTTATCAATTGCTTGGAACTCGTGCCCGCTGAACCGCACTCAAATCTGTAATGTTTTCCGACATCGGCGCGAAATCGACAACCGTGGCGCCCGTCGCGAAATCGATCCCTACCGTTTCGCGATCTCGGCAACCGTATCGGCGCCGGCACGCAATTCCATGTCGGTCGTCAGCACATCCGGACACAGCCGCAGCCACGAACCGCGGGCATCCGTGACGACGCCGCGCGCTTCGAGGTCGGCGGCGAGCGCCGTGGCCGCGCGATGCCGGACCGTGACGAAGGCGCCGCGTTCCGGAGTCCCGCCGCGCGCCGCGACCCCGCGCTCGGCGAGCAGCAGCACGAGCCGCCGCTGGAGGTCGAGCGAGTATTCGCGCAGCCGGGCGACGCCGACGGCTTGCGTGAATATCTGTCCGGCTCGCGCCTGGTAGAGGGGCAGCACGGCCGGAGTCGATTCGAGCCAGGCGTCGCCGCCGGCGGCAAAGCGCGGGGGATCCGGGCGCGCGTAGGCGAACGGCGAATCCTTGGCAAACCAGCCGACGTCGAGCGTTGCGACTCGAGGATCGAGATGACGCGGAGCGAGATAGAGAAAGCATGCGCCCGGGCCGCCGCGCAAATATTTGTAGCTGCCGCCGACTGCGAAGTCGACGTCGAGCGCGGCGAGGTCGACGGGAAACACGCCGAGCGAATGGTAGACATCGAGGAGCACGCGCGCTCCTGCCGCATGTGCCGCCGCGACGATTCGCGGCAATTCCGGCATCACCTGACCCGTCTGGAACAGCACCTGCGACATGACGAGGAGATCCGCCCCGGGCGAAAGCGCGCGAGCCACGTCTGCGGCGGCAAAGAAGCCGTCGACGTCGGGTTCGACGAAGGCGAGCGTCACGCGCCCGCGCCTCTCATACTCGCGCAGGATCAGGTCGAGCGAGTCGAACTCGCCGCGCGTGGCGACGACGCGCGGCACGCGGTCGTAGCTGTTGAGCACCGCGCGCAGCCCCTGTCCCGCGCTCGTCTTCGGCACGATGCAATCGGCGCGCGGCGCTCCGGCGAGCGCCGCGAGACGCGAGCGGTACGCCGCCATTTCCGCAGCCCAGTCCTCCCACGCATCACCCAGCCGGGCGGACCAGGCGGCAAGTCCCTCGCGCACGTCGTCCACGGTCGCGTCGAGCGGCCGCCCCAGCGAATGATTGGCGAGGTAGATCCGGCCGCGCTGGGCGTCGAGGACGCGCGAGAAAAGCGGCGCGATGCGCTCGCGAACGAAGGCTTCGGTCAGCGGCCCCGAGCCCAAGTCCGCGGCGATTGCCGGCGC
>Ga0207701_10006501_pt1 | contig 11650 bp, 8 predicted proteins | sample KBSSwiSSwithPhiX_FD_184294 | JGI IMG/M metagenome (GOLD analysis project Ga0207701, IMG submission 184294) | Switchgrass rhizosphere bulk soil microbial communities from Kellogg Biological Station, Michigan, USA, with PhiX - S5 (SPAdes) (version 2) | ecosystem: Environmental > Terrestrial > Soil...
GGCCGCCAGCGCCGCTGCGGCGGGCTCGACGATGGTACGCAGCTCGAATAGGCCGTGGAGCACCTCGGGCTCGGGTTCTCCCGAAAAAGCCCACGCCAATACGTCCGGATCGAGCAGCTGCCATTGCTCCAGCGCGCTCACCCGAGTACCGACACGCGGACGGCTGTTGACGAGACCCTTGGCGGCGAGGATGCGCAATGCCTCGCGATAGGCGGTGCGTGAAACTTTGCGTTGCTCACTCGCCTCGACTTCGCCATCGAGAATGTGCCCGGGCCGATATCGACCGGAGACGATGAGCACTCCGAGATCGCGGGCAATGGAGCCATGCAATCGCAGTGATTTGCGATGCGTGTGCGCACCGCTACCGGCGACTGGTTTCCTGGTCTTCTTTGCGGCCATCCCCTCTCCCCCGCCATGCACTCGGACCTCAAGCCGCGGAATTGTCTGCGCAGCGCGTAACGACTACAAGGTTGTTTGCGGCATCTCCGCGGTCACTCCTTGTGTCCGCCGGACATCCATTTCTGCCCGCAAGCCCTTGAAAATAAGAGCCGCGCCTCCGCTCAGCGCTTATGAATGAAAGTCCCTTCACTAATCAAGTGTGGCAAAAGTACGAGTATTGGGGAACACTTCCAAGTGCCTGACATACATATCAGTCTGATCATGGAACGATGACACGGCCGACATTGTTACAACACTTGTCCTGCCGCTAGCATTTGTCCGAGTAATCAATAAACGGACAGCTCACCCCGAACCCGAGCAGTCCGTCAGAGGGGGTATCAACGTGGCGGGAATCAATCGGATCAGTTCTGCGTCCGCACTTGCGGCGCTTTCAATTTCGGCTTCCGCAATCGGACAGCAGGCACCTGCCACTGAGCCACCGAAAACTGAAGAAGTGGAGACGGTGATCGTCACCGGTGTTCGCGAAGCGCTTGCGAAAGGCCTCGAGAACAAGAAAGAAGCCACCCAGGTGCTCGAGTCGATCGTCGCTGAAGACATCGGCAAGCTGCCCGACAACAACGTCATCGAAGCCCTGCAACGCGTCACCGGCGTACAGGTCACCAACCGCGGCGGCGGCGAAGCGGACGGCATCGCCATCCGCGGCCTGCCCGACAGCACCACCACATGGAACGGCCGCAACGTATTCACCGGCGTCAGCCGCAGCCTCGCGCTGCAGGACGTGCCGGCCAACATCATCAGCCGCATCGACGTGTACAAGACGCGTTCGTCGGACCAGATCGAGACCGGCCTCGCCGGCCAGATTGACGTGCGTACGCGCCGGCCATTCGACCTGCCCGGCATGGAAGTGTCGCTCAACGCGCGGGCCACGATGCAGGACCAGCGCGACGATTCGTTCGACCCGAACGTCAGCTTTCTAGCTTCCAATCAATGGGAAGGTGGCGACGGCCGGTTCGGCGCCCTGATCAACCTGAGCTATGGGCGCACTCGCTGGCGCGACCAGAGCGTGACTGCTGGCGCGTTGGTGCCGTTCGTCCTGCCCAGTGGTGCGATTCCCCCGGGCTTCACACCGTTACAGCGCGTCTTCAACGGCACCCCGCCGATCTGGGAAGCGGGAACCGACCGCGGCCTGCCGACGGCGCCTGGCTCGACGCTCGATTTCGACACGGGCCCCGGCACGGCGGCCTTCCCCTACCTGCTCGCGCGCGACGCCTTGTTCGCCAGCGATTTCGAGGGCGATCGCGAACGTCCGGCGGCCAACGTCGCGCTGCAGTGGGCGCCCAACGACACCTCGGAATACACCCTGGAATTCTTCTACCAGGGTTATCGCGAGAAGATGTTCAACAATCTGCACTTCACGTTCGCCGACTGGTGGGGTGCTCTCGGCCCGGACCCCGGATCGACGATCACGACGTATCCGGACACGAACCTCATCAAGACGCGTGTCGTGGGTTTCCCCTTCGGGTTCAACAGTGGTGACTCGACCGAGCAGTCGACCAACACGCTCGTCTACGCACTGGCCGGCAAGTGGGAAGTGGGTGAACGCCTCACACTGAATGCCGACTTGTCGATTCAGACCAGCGAGTTCGACACGCAATTCCTCGCGGTGCGCACCGAGCGCGTACCCGAGGGAATCACACTCGACTTCAATCACAACGATGGCATTCCGTCCTGGCATTTCACCAGCGCCACCGGCGCCGACCAGGACTCCCTGATGCTCGCTCCAGGCGTGTGGAACATGGGGCAGATCTTCGAGAATGTCGGCCGGGATCTTGGCGATGCCCAGACCATCACGCTCGACGGCGACTACAAGCTGGGCGGCGACGAGAGCATCTTCCGCACGCTGAGCTTCGGCGTGCGCTTCGATAACCGTGGCACGACGCACCGCCAGCCCGTCACGACTCCCGCGCCGTTCCTCCCGGCTCCTCGCACGCTCGCGGACATGCCGGAAGGCATGCGCTGGGCGAACGATGGGTTCTTCGATGGAAACGCCGACATGCCCACGAGCTGGCTCGTCGTCAACGGCTACTACCTCATGGACCATGCCGATGAGGTGCGCTCGATGTATGGCGTCCAGGCCGGTGGTCCGACCCTGGTTCGCTCGTATGAAGTGGAGGAACGCACCGAATCCGCGTATGCCCAGATCGACATGCAGTTCGGCGAGAAGCTGCAGGCGCAGCTTGGCGTGCGTTACTCAAAGTTGAACACTCCCATGGAATTCACGGATCTGGTTTCGCCAACCCTGGAGGAGAACAGCACCAGCAGCGAAGTCGACGATCTCATGCCGTCTGCGACTCTTCGCTACAACATCACCGATGACTTCCGCCTGCGCCTCAACTACGGCGAGACCTTGCGGCGTCCCGCCTTCGCCGATCTGAATCCGAATTTCACGCTCGTGCAGGATCTGACGAACGTGGGTTATGGATCTGGCACCGGCGGCAATCCCGATCTCGAAGCAACCAAGGGAAAGAACGTCGATTTCACGGCCGAGTGGTATTTCTCGCGTGACAGCGCGATTTACGGCACTTACTTCAAGCGCGACATCGAAGGGCTTGTGGTGCCGTACGTGCAGACGCTCAACATTCCCGGCACGGGGCTGAACGTCGACGTGTTCAAGGTCACCCGGCCGGTGAATGCTTCGGACGGCAAGATCGACGGCTTCGAGCTCGGCATCCTGTACTTCCCGGAGAGTCTCCCCGGGATCCTCAACGGACTCGGTGTTCAGGCGAGCTATACGTCCCTCGACTCGAGCCAGAACATTCCTCGTTTCGACCAGGCCGGCACGGTCATCGGCGAAGACATCACCTCGTTCTTCGGAGTTTCCGACACCTCGTACAACGTGACGCTCGCCTACGACAATTCAGGTCTGGGCATGCGCCTCTCGTACGTGTGGCGTGATGACTTCCTGAACAACAACGAAGCGCGCCTGTTCGCGAATCCGATCGGAATCTGGAGGCAGCCGGAGGCCAGCCTGGATTTCCAGTTGAACTACGACTTCAGCGAAAACTTCTCGATGTCATTCGACGCCGTGAACATCAACGAGGACCAGCAGAAGTCTTACTACGCGTTCGCGGATGCCGGTGGTCCGGACATGTTCAACTTCGGCAACACGCTGATCAGCCGCGCCTTCTCGCTCGGGTTCCGCTGGAAATATTGAGACCTTGGCGGGGCCGCTCGGCTCCGCCTTTTTTCACGAGCGGCGCGGTTACACGCGCCGCTTCTTTTTCAACGCTCTACTCGAGATAGGCTTTTGCCGGCGGCCACGCATCCCACAACGTCGTGTCGGCCACCTTCATGGCGAGCGATTTGGCGTGAATCTGCTTATCGAACTCCGTCGCCCTGCGCCCCACTCCGTCGATATGGACTCCAGTGACGACCATGGTGGCTAGCAAATCGCCCAGGTCGCCGCGGCGCATCTCGTGTACGAAGCGCACGCTCTTGGGACGCACCTCGATGACGGCGGTGCGAATCGTCACGACGTCGCCAGGCAGCGCTTCGCGCCGATAGGCGATTCGCTGGTCCACTGCCGCCATGCCGCGCTTGGCGTCTTTGAGGTATTGGGCGGTCATACCCATCATCGCCGCGAGATTCCACGTCGCTTCGTCGAACTTGCCGACGTACCACATGACGTTCATGTGGCCCATGTGATCGCACTGCCACTGGTGCACGGTGCCGCGGTAGGTGAGGAGTGTTGTTGCCATGGCCGCATGCTAACCCGGTTCGCGGGGTAGCTTCGTGCATGCACGAAACCGTTGACTAACTACCGGCGCCCCTCTCAGGAAAATAATTTTCAATAGGGGCTGGTGTTCGATTCGCAACTGAGTATACACTGTATGCACAGTATGTACAGCGGCATCAACATCTCCCAGACCGACGCCCGCCCCATGTATCTGCAAATCATGGAGCAGATCCGGGCGCGCATCGCCGCCGGCGACTGGCCGTCTGGGAAAGAATTGCCGTCAATCCGGGCACTTGCGGCTGCCTTGAGCGTCAGCGTCATCACCATCAAGCGCGCCTATCTCGACCTCGAGAACGACGGAGTCATCGTGACCCGCCACGGAAAAGGGTCGTTTGTAGCCGACATCAACGGCCTTGCCGGCGAACTGCAGGCGGAAAAGCTCGACGAGCACCTGGCCGCCGCCGCGGCCTTGAGTCAACAGCTCGGCCTCTCGGAAGAAGAACTCGCGACGCGTTTGCGTCGCGCCATCCGCAACGTGGACAAGAAATGACCCAGACCAAACACATCGAGATGCGCAACGTCCGCAAGTCGTTCCGCTTCTTCACGCTCGAAGACCTGTCGCTGGATCTCGAGGCTGGTCAGATCATGGGTCTCGTGGGACCCAACGGCGCGGGCAAGAGCACCGCCATTCGCCTCATGACGGGACTGCTAACTCCGGACGGTGGCGAAGTGCGCGTTCTGGGCCACACGATGCCGGACAACCAGGCCGTCGCCAAACGCGACATCGGTTTTGTCTCGGATGACATGCGCCTGTTCGCGCACGCCACTCTTGGATGGCACATGCAGTTCGTCGCTTCCATCTACCCCGGCTGGGATGCGAAGTACGCGCAGGCGCTGATCAAGCGCTTCAACCTGCGACCCGAGCAGAGCGTGCGCAGCCTCTCCTCCGGTGAACACGTGAAGGCAGTGTTGCTGCTCGCCCTCGCCCGCCGGCCGCGTCTGCTGATACTCGACGAGCCGACTTCGGGAATGGACCCCGTCGCCCGCCACGAAGTCCTCAGTGAGTTCATGGACGTGCTGCAGGACGAAGACCGCTCCATCCTTTTCTCGTCTCACAACACCGTCGATGTGGAGCGCGTCTCCGATCGCATAACCTTCATCGACCGCGGCCGCCTGGTCGACAGCAGCGACAAGGAAGATTTTCTCGAGCGCTGGCGCCGCATCCAGTTGCAGGTTCCCGTCGGGACCAGGGTTCCGGACCTGCCGCACGTGATCAGCCGGGTCGTGGACGGACAATTCGTCACGCTCACCACCAACCGATTCTCTCCGGAACTCATCTCATTCCTGGGCTCCGGCGTGCGCGAGGTGCAGCGCATGAACCTCGAGGAGATTTTCGTCGCAAATGTCATGCATCACCGCGAGGTTCGCGGCCAATGAACATGCTCACCCGAAAGCTGATCGCCAAAGAGTTCTACCTGAACCGCTGGCTCATCATTGGTGCGACCGGTGCCGGCCTTGCCGGGCTTGTCATCGCCGCGGAAGGCAGGATGCGCTTCAACATCGGCATGCTCATCTGGCTCACCACCATCATCGCGTTCGGCGTGACGCTCGCGATGCTCAGTATCGCGTCCGAGCGCAAAGATCGCGCACTGCAATTCGTGCTCAGCCTGCCGATCTCGCCCGGCGACTACATACGCACCAAGTTGCTGGCGCTGATGTTCTGCTTCCTGGTTCCCTGGATCGTCCTCACCGTGGGAGCGATGGCGCTCATTCTGATCCAGCCAAACCTTCCGGATGGTCTGCTGCCCTACGCGCTGCTGCTGTGCGTGTTCATGCTGGCCAACTTCTCGCTCGTCCTGAGCGGCGCGCTGCACACAAGCTCCGAAGGTCTCATGACGCTGCTGATCATCGTGACCAACACGGCAGTGACGCTGTTCATCTTCCTGATCGGGAGCATCCCGGCCCTCCATGACCACCTGGGGGACGCGCAGCCCGTCTGGAACAGCGCCGTGTGGACGGTGCTCGCCGTCGAGCTCGCGACGCTCGTACTAACCCTGTCTCTGCCTTACTTGGTGGCGGCGCGCCGTCGCGACTTCAACTGAAGGGATCCAACATGAACGACACACAAACCTCCGAAAATCGCCTGCACGCACTGGACGCGGTGCGCGGCTTCGCCCTCTTGTTAGGTGTCGCCTTCCACGCGGCCCTCTCGTTCATGCCCGGCTGGCCGCCCGGCATCTGGGCCATGAACGACAACTCGCCCAGTCAATTCCTGAGCGACGCGGCGTTCGTCACTCACATCTTCCGCATGTCTCTGTTCTTCTTTGTCGCGGGCTACTTCGGCCGACTCCTGTACCAGCGACTGGGAGCGCGCTCGTTCTGGGCGAATCGCGGCAAGCGCATCGCGGTGCCGCTCATAGCCGGCTGGATCGTGCTGTTTCCGGCCATTGCATTCGTCTGGACCGTGGGCATCACCAAGGTGTTAGGCGGCACGACGCCACCCATGCCGGAAATGCCGAAGGTGCCCGGTGCATTTCCGCTCACGCACCTGTGGTTCCTCTATCAACTGCTGCTCACCTACGTAGCGATGCTCGCGATTCGCGGCATCGTTGCTCATCTCGATCCCGCGCAGAAACTGCGCGGCCTTATCGACTGGGCGGTCACCGCGTCGATTCGCACGATGACCGCGACCTTCACGCTGGGACTACCGGTTGCGGCCGCTCTCATGTCGCTGTCGTTCTGGTTCTACTGGCAGGGCATTCCGACCCCGGACCAGTCATTGATTCCGCAGGTCCCCGCGTCGGTGGGTTTCGGCACCGCGTTCGCCTTCGGCTGGCTGGTGCACCGGTCGAAAGATGCGCTCGCCGCCATCGGAAAGCGCTGGTTTGCGAATCTCGCGATCGCGATCCTCGCCACCGGCTGGCTGCTGCACACCATGCACGCAAGCCCGATGGCTCAGCCAGGCCTCACCAAGACGCTGTACGCGATGGTGTTCGGCGTGGCGGTTTGGGGATGGGTCTTCGGACTCACCGGCGCCGCGCTGCGTTTCCTCTCCAACTACAGCGCGGCACGCCGCTACATCGCCGATGCCTCGTACTGGATCTACCTCGCCCACCTCCCCGTGGTCGCGGCCTTCCAGGTCTGGGTCGGTCACTGGCCGCTGCACTGGAGCGTGAAATACCCGCTGATTCTCGTCGCGAGCTTCGCGGTGCTGTTCCTGAGCTACCACTACTTCGTTCGGCCCACCTTCATCGGGAAGTTGCTGAACGGCCGCAAGTATCCGCGTAAAGCGCATCCGGCTGGCTCCACGCGAACACCTGCCTCACCGCTCCCCGCAGATAACGTCAACGGCGGACCGGTGGCCCAGCTGCGCGGCATCACCAAGAAGTTCGGCGCCGTGACCGCGCTCAACTCGATCGACATCGAGGTGCGTCGCGGCGAATTGTTAGCTGTGCTCGGACCCAACGGCGCCGGAAAATCCACTGCGATCGCGCTGTGGCTCGGCCTCATCGAAGCCGATTCCGGCGAGGTCACTCTGCTCGGCGGTGATCCGCAGGATGTTGCCCGGCGTCGAGGACTCGGCGTCATGATGCAGGACGTCGAGATGCCCAAGGAGCTGCGCCCACGTGAACTCGTCGCTCTCGCTTCCAGCTACTACTCGAACCCGTTCGAGGTCGTAGAAACGCTGCAGCGCGCTGGCATCACACAGTTCGCGGATCGCCCGTACGGGAAATTGTCTGGTGGTCAGAAGCGCCAGACGCAGTTCGCGGTGGCCATCTGCGGCCACCCCAAGGTGTTGTTCCTCGACGAGCCCACCGTCGGGCTCGACGTCCAGGCGCGCGAGGCGCTATGGAAATGCATCCGCGCGCTGCTCGCCGATGGCTGCTCCATCGTGCTGACCACGCACTATCTCGAAGAAGCCGAGGCACTGGCGGACCGGGTGGCCGTCATCTCCAAGGGCCGCGTCATCGCCTCCGGCAGCGTGGACGACATGCGCTCGCTGGTCGCACGCCGCCAGATCAGCTGCGAGTCGTCATTGACCGTGGACGACGTGCGCAGTTGGCCCGGCGTCGTCGAGGTCAGCCATGACGCATCGAAACTGAATATCACCGTCACCGACGCTGAAGGCGTCGTGCGGCGCCTGCTTGCGAGCGACGCGAAACTCACGCGCCTCGAGGTGCGGCAGGCCGGACTCAATGAAGCATTCACCGAACTGACGCGGGAGGCCGCATGAACTCAATGACATTGACATCACCCGACTACACCCTTGCCGCTCCGACCTCGCGACGCATCTTTGCGGCGTATCTCACCGAAACGCGTTATGAATTCATGCGGCAGGTACGAAACCCGGGCGTGGCCATTCCAGTGCTGCTGCTGCCCGTCGCACTGTATGCGCTGTTCGCGGTTGCGATCTTTGGCGGAGAAATTACCAAGGACGCCAACCTCGGCATTTTCTTCTTCGCGGCATTTGGAATCATGGCGGTGACCATGCCGGCTTTGTTCGGCCTTGGCACGACGCTGGCCATGGAACGGGACATGGGGCTGCTTCGCCTCAAGCGCGCGCAGCCAGCGCCCGCGGGTGCGTGGCTGGTAGCGAAGATTGCATGTGGTATCGGGCTCGGGATCATCTCGTATACGCCCATCGTCATCGCCGCGCTGGCTTCGGGAAAGCTCGCACTGGACGCGGCGCATCTGGCTGCCATGAGCGGCGCGATGCTGTGCGGCACCATCCCGTTTTGCGCGATGGGCCTCATGGTCGGCACGCTGGCCAGCGGCTCCGCCGCGCCGGGTTACGCCAATCTCATCTATCTACCCGGCTGCTACCTCTCGGGGCTGTTTTTCCCGCTGCCGAAGTCGATGCACTGGCAGGTGCCGATCTGGCCACAGTTCCATCTCGACCAGTTCGCCATGTACGCAGCGGGAGCCACCAAGTTCCAGTTTGAACCGGTGCTCATAGCCGTCGTCTCGCTGGTCGGGTACACCGTCCTGTTCAGCGCGGTGGCAATCTGGCGGCTCGCCAAGAAAGGCTAAGAGACAAACGGGGTAATACTGAATGACCCCATTTCCCGGCTTCTCCTACTTTCGGCTATGAGCGGTGCCAACTTCGGGACGACGCGGTATCTTTGCGGCGTAACCGGAGGGGGCACGATGAGCGGCAAGGATCGACGCGAGTTTCTGCACAAGGCCGGGCTTGCCGGCATGTTTTCAGCTATTGCACCAGCGGCCTTCGCCCAAAGCTCTGGCGCCTTCACCGTGGATCCCGCGAACACCTCCACGCCCGAGATCAAGCCGACGCACTCGATCAGGTTCGCGGCCATCGGCCTCGACCACGCGCACATCTTCGGAATGATCGCCGCGGTACAACGCGGCGGCGGCACTCTCGCCGCGTTCCACGCCACTGATCCGGCGCAAATAGCCGACTTCAACAAGAAGTATCCGGACGTGAAGCTCGCGAGCGAAGACGAAATCCTCAACGACAAGTCGATCCAGCTCGTCGCCGGCGCGCCCATTCCGGATCTGCGCGCGCCGCTCGGCATCCGCGTGATGAAGGCCGGCAAGGACTATCTTGCCGATAAGCCCGGCATCACCTCGCTCAAGCAGCTTGCCGATGTACGCAAGGCCGTGAAGGAAACCGGCCGCAAGTTCGCCATCATGTATTCCGAGCGTCTCGAAGTGCGTTCCGCCGTGTACGCCGGCGAGCTCATCAAACAAGGCGCGATTGGCCGCGTGGTGCAGACGGTGAATCTGGCGCCGCATCGCGTGAACGCGCCCTCCCGTCCTGCCTGGTTTTTCGACAAGGCGCGTTACGGCGGAATTCTGTGCGACATCGGCTCGCACCAGGCGGATCAATTCCTCTATTACACCAACAGCACGAAGGCCAAGGTCGTCGCCGCGCAGACCGGTAACGTCGCGTATCCGCAGTACCCGAAGTTCGAAGACTTCGGCGACATGGTGATGTCAGGCAACGGCGGCACGGGGTACGTGCGCGTCGACTGGTACACGCCGGATGGACTTCCCACGTGGGGTGACGGCCGCCTGTTCGTGCTCGGCACCGAGGGCTACATCGAGCTGCGCAAGTACGTCAACGTCGCCTCGAGTCTTGAAGGCGGCAATCATCTCTACATCGTCGACAAGAAGCAGGCGCGCTACATCGACTGCAAGAATGTGCAGCTGCCATTCGGCCCGCAATTCGTGAGCGACATCGTGAATCGAACACAGGTCGCGCAGGACCAGGAGCAGGCGTTGCTCGCCGCCGAACTCGTGCTCAAGGCTCAGACAATCGCGACGCGGCCAATCTCAGTTTGAAGAATCCATCGAGGGGGATCATGAAGTTCACACGCGCGCCGCTTCTCGCGGCACTGTTTCTTTGTGCCTCGGCACTGGCCGACGAGTCGGCGGGCTCCGCCTATGTGCCGTACCAACCCTCGGGGATCTACGCGCTCGGCGAAACTGCCGGATGGAACGTCACGCTGCCGTGGAGTTCACCGACGGTGAGCTACGTCATCCGCAAGAACAATCTCGCCGAGCTCGGGCGCGGCACGATCACGCCGGGTCATCCCACCAAAATCGAAGCGAAACTCGATGAGCCCGGCATGGTGTACGTCGAAATCACCGAGAACACACCCGGCGCGAAGCCGCGCGCGCTCGGCGCGGCGGTAGCGCCCGAAAAGATCGCGCCGTCGATTCCGGCACCTGCGGATTTCGATTCGTTCTGGGCGGCGAAGATCAAGGCGCTGCGCAAGGTTCCGGCGAAACCCGAGCTCACGGAAAAACCCAGCGAGAAGGACGGCGTCGATTTCGCCATCCTCAAGATGAATCACGTCGAGGGCAAACACATCTGGGGCCAGGTCGCCAAGCCCCACGACTCTTCTAACAAGAAGAAATATCCGGGCCTGATCTTGCTGCAGTGGGCAAGTCCACCCTACCCGCTGCAGAAATCCTGGGTCACGGATCGCGCCGCCGAAGGCTGGCTGACCGTGAACATCGAGCCCCACGATGTCATGCCCGATCAGCCCAAGGAGTATTACGACGCGCTCCCGGCTGAGCTCAAGGCTTACAACTCCATCGAAACGCGCAACCGGGACAAGAACTACTTCTTATATATGTATCTGGCCGACGTCCGTGCGGTCGACTACCTCGCCAGCCGCCCGGACTGGGACGGCAAAACGCTGGTGGTCATGGGCACGAGCATGGGCGGCCAGCAGAGCCTGTGCGCCGCGGGCCTGAATCCGAAAGTCACCGCCATGCTCATCAATGTCCCCGCCGGCGCAGACGCCAATGGCAACGCGCATGGCCGCAAGATCGGCTATCCGTTCTGGGACGTGAATGATCCGCAGGTCCTGAAGACCGCCGAATATTTCGACACGGTGAACTGCGCCGCTCGCATCAAGGTGCCATCGCTGGTGGCGATGGGCTTCATCGACACGACGACGACGCCAGTCGGCATCTGGGCCGCGTTCAACCAGATCAAGGCGCCGAAGGAAGCCGCGCCCATGATCGAGTCGCCTCACAATC
>Ga0207701_10006502_pt1 | contig 11650 bp, 5 predicted proteins | sample KBSSwiSSwithPhiX_FD_184294 | JGI IMG/M metagenome (GOLD analysis project Ga0207701, IMG submission 184294) | Switchgrass rhizosphere bulk soil microbial communities from Kellogg Biological Station, Michigan, USA, with PhiX - S5 (SPAdes) (version 2) | ecosystem: Environmental > Terrestrial > Soil...
GCACGCTGGTGTAGTAGTCGATGGCGTTGCCGGGCGAGATCGCGGTGTCGTTCCAGCCGTGATACATGAGCAGCTTGCCGCCGCGAGCCTTGAACTTGCTCAGGTCGGGATTCACGGCGTTGACCATCGAGCCGACTTTCTCGTCGACGATCGGCAGGTCTTTGTCGAGATCGAACGTCTTCCAGTCCCAGTTCGCGTTGTTGTACGCCACCTGGAACGACCCGACCGAAATCGGCGGCGCAGTCTGGCCGCCGACGTAGCCCGCAAAGCCGGGCGCGCCACCGAGCTCAGCACCTGGCACTTTACCGGGGAATACGACTTGCCCCGATTTGGTTTTTGCCGGCGAGTACGCCCGCTTCATTGCGCTGACCTGCGACCCGGTGAGGCAATTCTCCGCGTCGCCGGCCTTGCACTGCAGCGACGCAACGTCGAACGTGCACTTCATCGGATCGTTGAGCACACCGTCGGACACGCCATCCTTCGCGTCGCACGCATTGATCATGGCCTTGTTGACCAGGTCCAGCTTCGCCGCTGGAACCGCGCTCGCGGTGTCTTTCAGCACCGGTACCGACGTAGCCAGATCCCAGGTATGGAGATGCGTCTGATAGTTGGCCGGCGCACCCGCGAGAATCGCGTCGAAGTCCTCGGGATAGCGTTGCGCCGACATCAGCCCCTGACGTCCGCCCGTCGAACAGCCGTTCCAGTACGAGAGCCGCGGACCACGCTCGTAGTATTTCGTGATCGTCGATTTCGCAGCGACCACCGTTTCGTGCACGGCGCGATACGCGAAGTCGGTGAGCTTTTCAGGATGGTCGATCGCAAAGAGCGCGTTGCCACCCTTGTGGCCGGTGTCAGTCGACGCGGTCGCATAGCCTTCGCTCACCGCCGTGGCCATCGCGGCGTAACTGATCACGCCGGCCCACCCGCCATTGCCCACCATTTGAAACTTGCCGTTCCAGCTCGCCGACTCCGGCATCCAGATCTCGATGTCGATCACCGAGTCCGGCGAGGGCTTCAGCGTGGCCGCAACGCGGCAATGCGCGGGCAACACGGGGCCCGCGGCCGCAGCGGGTGCTCCGCCGCCGGCGCCGCGGCCACCACCGCCCGCACCACGGCCGGCCGCAACCGCACCGTCACCGCGTCCGCCGCCACGGCCAGCGTCACCTCGTCCTGCGGCAGGCGCAACCGGGCCTCCCGGAGGTCCACCCGGAGCAGGCGCCACGTACGGCCCCGCCGCAACGGGTTGCGCCGAGGTGATAGTGGTGTTCGGAAGCGAGAGAGTGCGAAGCGATTCGCACGGCGCGGCCTGCGCCAGCGCCGCAGCCAGTCCGAGGGCGGTGACTGTAATCATGGCGCGTATTGTAACGCCGCCAGTCGGTGCAAGCTCTAACGCGGGTCGGGGCGAGGGACCCTCGCGATGGTCGGTTCAAGGGTCCTTCGCTGTCGGTGCAATTTCTTCGCGCTCTTGTCGTTGGTTCTGACGAAATCTTCGTGGTCTTCGTGGTTTCAGTTGTCCGACGGTTTTTCGATCTTGTCGACAACGATGACCTCGACGGGCGCGGTCACCGAATCCAGCTTCAATCCAAGCTGCTCCTGGATCGCCGTAAACAACCCCGGGAACTTCGCGTCCGCGGGCGGCGGTGGCACCTGGATCCCCATGCCGTGGAACTGGGATTCATCAGGCGTCCAGTTGAGCGTGAAGTCGAAGCGACCTTGCAGCCCGGTCCGATCGACCACCGGCCGATCGAGCACGGCGTTCTGCATCATGTTGGTGAAGTCTCCCATCGTCGCATTGACGACGCCGAGCTGTCCGAGACCTCTGAAGCCGAGACCGGGCAGCCCGTTCGGATTGCTGTCATTCTTCGTCAACTTTGCGCCGCTGCCACCGGTGAGCGCGTACGCCGGCAAGTCCCGCTTCTCACGATGGAAGGTAAGCTTGAGGCGCTCCGTCAGGAGGTTGCTAATCATCGCGCGGATCTGTTTGTCGTTGGGCGAGCCCTCCGCCACAGGCCGCCCGATGATGTCGTAGTTCTCCGATTGCGCCCATGAGGGCAGGCCAATTACCTGACGGTCGTTGAGGCCATATGCGAACTGGATCAGGAAGGACGCGGGGGTGTTGATGGTGATGACCTCACGACCTCGCATCGTGAGGCCCCGGCCCTGCCGGCCCGGCTCACTGAGCTTGATCGTGGCGACTTCGAACTGCAATGGGGCGTCCGCCGCCATGACCTTCGGCGGCGCCGGGAGCGCCCATGCGGTCTCCTTGTTCGTACGCTCGAGCGTCAGCGGAATCGATCCAGGCCCCTGCGTAAACGTGCCCACGATTGAGTTGCCATCCGCGCTGACCTTGCCCTCGAACGAAATCCCGGCCGGGGCGACCACCAGCCTGACATTCCCGCCCGCGACCGTCGGCGTCGCGCCGATTGCCACCGGCGACTGATCGATGCTGTACATCGTTGCGGTGAGGGTGTTGCCCTGCCCGCTTGCGGCAAACACGAAGACGAGCCGCAGCTTCCCGTCGAGCGTGCCCTGCCACTGACCAACCAGATTCGGGGTCTGCGCCGCGACCGCGCCCACCAGGCACAACAGCCCAACAACGATCCGTAACAACATCTTCATCGGCATCTCCCGCAGGAATTACGGCGGCAACCACGATTGGGTTTCACGAGGTCAATTCTCCCACCACTTGCGGACATGCCGGGGTGGATACGCCAGACTGAAGTCCGGCCGGTCCAGGGACAGATTCGGGTTGAAGTAGGGGTCTTCGTTCAGCAGATCCGCCCACCGGTCTTTCAACAGCTCCGATTCGGCGACGAACCCCGGCCGGACGGGAGCACTGGCATCGTCTTTCCCGCGACTGAAGCCCTCGAAGTGATACAGCTCCGCAAACGGCGTCCACACGTTTCGCAGTCCGCGGGCGCGAAGCCGGAGACAGAAATCGACGTCGTTGTACGCCACCGCCAGCCGTTCATCGAAGCCGCCAACGTCGATGAACAGTTGCTTGCGCACCACCAGGCACGCCGCCGTCACCGCGGACATCGCCTGCGTGAGCGTCGCACGGCCATGGTCGCCTGGCGCCCTCCTCGTCAGACCGGTGTGTGCATGCGCGGCGAGACCGCCGAAGCCGAGAATCACACCGGCGTGCTGCACGGTGTTGCCGGGGTAATAGAGCATGGCCCCGACGGCCCCGACGCCGTCTCGAACCGCCAGTCCCACCATCTCCTCGAGCCAATCCGGAGAGATGACTTCTGTGTCGTTGTTGAGAAAACACAACACGTCACCAGACGCGCGGGCGGCAGCCAGATTGTTGAGCCTCGAAAAGTTGAACGGCTCGTCAACCCGCAGGATCGAGAAGCGACGATCCTGTCGCAGCTGGTCGAAGTACGCGCGAGTCTCCTCGGCCGTGCTGCCGTTGTCGACAATCAGAACGTCGTAACTCCCGTACGTCGAGCGTGCTGTCACGCTGCGCACGCACCGTGACAGCACGTCGATGCGATCCCGGGTGGGAATGATGATCGTGACATGCGGCAGCGGCTCCGGCAGCGCATAGCGGATTCGCTGGTGATAGCTCAGGCGAGGAGCTGGCTCACAGGCCGCCCTCACGCCGGTACGGTCGAAGTGATCCTGGAGGGCACGCCGCGCGGCGCCGTGTGCGTACGTTTTTTCTCCAACGGTCCGCGCCGCCGACCCCCGCACCGCCCGCCAGTGATAGAGCACGTGCGGAATGTGTCGAATCCGGTCCGACGTGGTGCGTTCAACGATGCGCAAGGCAAGGTCGTAGTCCTGACTGCCCTCGAAACCTTCCCGGAATCCCCCGACCTGCCGCACGAGGGCGGTTCGATAGACACCGAGATGGCTGATGACGTTCTGGCCGTAGAACAGCTCCGGGCTCCAATCCGGCTTGAAGTACGGGTCGTACCTCTTGCCAGACTCGTTGAGCCGATCCTCATCGCTGTAGACGATGTCGGCGTCTGGATGGCGATTCAGTTCGTGCGCGACGGCCAGCAACGCATGATCCGGCAGCACATCGTCATGATCCAGAAGCGCGACGAACTCGCCAGCCGCCAGCGCCAGCGCACTGTTCGACGCCGCTGAGATGTGGCCGTTGCTCGCACGAAAGTCGATCTTGATTCGGGGATCGCGCGACTGATACTCGCGAAGGACCTCCCCGACTCTGGCCTTCGTGGAATGGTCGTCGGCAATGCAGAGCTCCCAGTTGTCGTATCGCTGGCTCCGCACCGATTCGATCGCGGCCCGCAACCACCGCTCGTCGGTGTTGTAGACCGGCATGAGCACCGAGACGAGCGGCCGGTATGACAGTCGCGTCGTCGCCTCGCGAAGGGCCTGCAGATCTGCGTCGCTGAGCTGGTCGTATTGGCGGACCCATCGACGATAGCGAGGCCCCTCGAGCGTCTCGTGGATTTTGGCCAGCAAGGGACCCGTCAGGCTCCCGCCTTCGAGAGCCAGGGCATGTGTCCCGGCATTGAACGATCGAATGAGTGCGCGTGGGCCTGCGTCGCGCAGAGTACGCCTGGCGTCTCCAACCATGCGCACGACGTCGGCGCGCCGCGGTGGTTGAGCCCGCCACCGCCGCAGGAGCACCTGCGCAGCGACCAGGCGGACAAGAACGATGCGGTTCGCACGGACGATCAGATCTCGCCAGGACTTTCCTGTCGACCCGTCCGTCATCCTGAACGATGCCCAGCGCGGTTACGTCCGTCATGCCACTGCTCGATCAGCAGGGCGATGGGACCGACGATGAAAAGGGCGTAAAACGGCGCGTAGACGACCTCGTTCAGCCGCAGCACGGTCTCCAGGGCCGCCACGAGGAAGACCACCACACACTGGCCCTTCACCGACTTCACTGTGGTCTTGGGGTCCGTCACCATGAAGAACGTGAAGAGCTGGTACATCGGCCCGGTGATCGGCGCCACGTTGGTGACCCAGGGGGTCGCGGTCCACCAGGCTCGAAAGACCGAGAAGAGCAGGAACGACAGCACGTAGGTGACCGAGATGTGCACGCGTCCGACGCGCCAGACGATCACGGTGCCCAGTATCCAGATCACCGCCATCGGCGCAACGACGTTGCCCCACTGCACGCTGAGGACGGCGACCGTCGCCGGCGCGAGAAAGACGACGGCGCTCACACCGAAGTTCGTCGGATTCCACAGGTGGCGGCCGCGGACACGAAGGACGTACTTTGACGTGATCGAGATGAGGCTCGTCAGGAAGTACGGCCAGTAGAAGGGTGAGCGCACCAGGATGCCAGCGCTGATCCCGCTGATATACGCGCTGGCCGGATGGGGCCAGACCCCGTACGTCGCACGACCCATGATCATTTCCGCGCCGATTGCCGTGATGATCGCAAGGGCCGTGCGCTCCCATCCTTCGAGGATGCCGAACGACAGGTGCGCCGTCACCAGAATCGACGTGATCAGCAGCGGCGGCAGCAGGCGGTTATCGATGCGGAGCAATCGCTTCCGCGGAGCGATGACCTGTCCTCGTGGCAATGCGCCCGGCTCAGCGGCCATCGGCGCCCGCCCTCGTAGTGTCCGCCTTTAGGCGGACCTCCCCTTTCAGGCGGACCTCCTCCTTCAGGCGGACCTCCTCCTTCACCTTGTGCAGCTGGTCGATGGCCGGATGTTCGATCGTCTGCGTGGCGCCTGACGGCCAACGGATGACGACGCGGTCCACCGAGGTGTCGGCGCCGAGACCGTAATGGACGCGGCGCTGGTTCTGCGCGCTGAACCCGGACGCGGCCGAGATCTCCTGCGCCTGCACCTTGCCGTTCCAGTGCAATTCGACGCGCGAACCGATCGGCGACCGATGCGTCTGGGTCGGGCTGAAGCCGGACACTACGGCAGGCTCGAGCTCAAACTGGATCCAGTGCCGGCCTGGCTGGACGGTGTTGCGGTACACCAGCAGGGGGCCGCGCTGATTCGCCACCAGGACGTCGAGCACGCCACGGTTCCCGAGATCGGCGAGTGCAACGGCGCGTCCGTCAAACGTGTCGGTCGCGCCCACCACCTGCGCAACGTCCGTCAACTGGCCGGCACCGTCGTTCACCCACACGCGCTTCCGCTCGTAACCTGAAAAGCTGCGGCCCTTCATCGGCGGCCAGTTCTTCGCATCGCCGATGATGGTGCTGTGGCCACCCGCGATCACGCCGAAGTCGTACCAATAGCTGCTGCGCTCACCGGCCGAGACGTAGCCATTGGTCAAATAGATGTCTTGAGTGCCGTCGTTATTCAGATCGCCGAACTGCGCGCCCCAGCTCCATCCCCCCAGATCGATCCCCAGCGCCGTGGCCATATTCTCGAACGTTCCGGCATCTCGCCCGGACTTCGGCACCCACAAATCATTTCCCTGGAGCAGGTTGCCTGGCTCGGTAATGTTGGTCTTGTAAATCGCGAGTCGCCCGTCGTTGAAGATGTCGCCCACAGACGCGTTCATCCCGCTCTTCGGGGTCATCCCGACGCCGGCCGTCGCCGCCACGTCCTCGAACCGCTTACCAGCGCGGTTGCCGAAGAGTTCCGAGACGCCGTAGTCGTTCGCGAAAAAGAGATCGGGATAGCCGGTGCCGAGCAGATCCGCGGCGATCACCGCGAGCGTCCAGCGATGGCTGCGGATACCCATCGACTCGGTCCGATCCTCGAAGGTGCCGTCGCCACGATTGCGCAGGAGATACTTGCGCCCGCCGTTGGTCGCGTACTCGAAGCTCTCCGGCATGATCTTCGTCGTCTCGAGCTTCCAGAGATTGACGTCGTCTGGCCAGTAGCCGGCGATGAAGAGATCGAGGAATCCGTCCCGGTCGTAATCGAGCCAGGTCGCGCTGTTGGCGTTGACCCGGGCGGGAAGACCCGCACGCTCGCTGACCGCGACGAACGAGCGACCCTCCACGTTGCGAAAGAGTTCCGGCCGGCCGTATCGGTACAGCAGCAGGTCTTCCCAGCCGTCGTTGTCGAAGTCGCCCCAGACCGAGCCCATCGACACGCCGGTCTCGCGGCGGTTGACGTCGGCGAGGCCGACGGCCTGCGCCACATCGGTAAACGTGTTGTTCCCGTTGTTGCGATAGAGGCGATTGAAGCTGCCTTCGCCGCTGTTCGTGACGTAGAAGTCCTGCCAGCCGTCGCGATCGAAGTCCGCGACAGTCACCGAGGCACCCATTGCCGCGACCTGCGGCATGATGTGCTCCAGACGTGAATCGAACGTCGGCGCCTGATGGGTGAAGTCGACGCCCATCGCCTTCGCAGACTCCTGCAAGCGGAATCCAAAACGCGCATCCCCGCCACCCTCGTTGTCTGCCACGAGGGGACGGCCTTCTGCCTGACGGTTCAACGCATAGACGGCGGTCAGCGACGCGATCAGGACGATCGTCCAGGCGATCCAAGCGATTCGCTGTCTTATCGGTAACGTCATCTGCTGGTCTTTACCGCGAAGGCCGCGAAGAGCGCGAAGACCGCGAAAATCCGACAGGTTCTCCTCCCGGGCTTCGTGATCTTCGCGTTCTTCGTGCTTAATTCACTTTAGCTGGCTTCAAGGCGTTCAGGAAGCGCCGCGGCGTCACATACCGCGTGTGATACCGCTGCCAGTCGTCACGATGACGCTGGTAGACCGGATCATCTTCCAGGACGAGGCTGGTGGTCCCGGCGCCGTAGTTCGGGTGATCGTGCGATGGCAGCGGCAGGACGGTGTCCGAGTACCCGGTGTTGTAGTCGCCGTCCTTTTCCCAGCCGTCTCCGATCAGGACGAAGTCGCGTCGCCAGCCAGCGTCCGGTGGCCGCGCTTCCGCGAACTGCAGCCGCATTTCGTCGCCCGCATTCATGATCACGTACCGGTCGTCGACCGTGTCGATGAGCTCGCGAACGTCGCCGAACCGCGTGTGATATCCCGTCAGGTCGCGCCAGCGTGGTGACGTCGAGGCGACGCGATCGTAGTGGGGCGTTTCGGGCGCGTCACCACGCACAGAATCCGTCTGTGAGAACCCGCGGTATCGCAGCTCCGCACTCGACGCCGGGATCTTCGTGGTCCGAACCGGCGACGCGGCGTGCGAGCCAATCTGCAGCGAGTCCCAGTAGATCTCGAGATTGGTCCGGAGCCGAATCCGCTGTGCGCCGGCTGCGGCCTTCAAGTCGATCACCATCGTCTTGTTCTTCCCAGCCGGGAAGCCCAGATCGCGATTCACGACCCGCCAGGATCCGTCGGGGTTCTGCGCTTCGAGCGACAACCCGTGGGGCACGATGCCGGCCTGCGCGATCGCCACGTTGATACTGCTGTCGGTCGGATAGATCCAGCCGGTCGCGATCAGCACTGCGTCAGGACCGATCGCCGCGGTTTCGATCTCGACGAAGTGCTCCTCGGCGATTCCCTGATAGCGGCCGCGCTTGAACGTGGACAGGTACTTCCCGTCTCGAACAGCGACTGTGCCCGTCACGTCGGCGCCTCGGCTATCCCACGCACGTGTCACCGCGCGAAGGCCCTGCACGGCCTGGACGTTCAGCGCCGGCGGCGATGCCGCTGAAAAACGCTCATCGACGAACACCTCGGTGCCCTGAGGATGGTCAACGGCCAGGAGAGCAACATGATCAAAGAAGTGTGTCTCCCACAGTTCGGCCGTGATGCGGACGTCGTACATCCCGCCGCGCGGGACCAGTTGCTCCCCACGCAGTTTCACCCAGTCCTCTGTCTGCGTCACGCCCGCAGTGTCTTGAGCGTTGATGCGCAGCCCGAGCGGAGAACGCCAGAGGAAGTCGGTCACGAACACCATGCGCGAGCCATCCCAGGCAAACACCCACGGGCAGGACCCTTTCAGCCGCTGCTCCGCCACCATCGAGTCGTCCACCGTGGTGCCGAACTCCGCTTGCGGGATGCCGTTCGGCCAGACAATGCGCGCGACGTCGATAGACGGGTGCGTGCCCAGGCCGATGTGGACCGGCCCCCCGGTCAGCCGCTGCTTCTGAAACAGCAGACCCGCGCGCGCTTCGATGTACCCGCCGACGCCGAACGAATTGATGCGCTGGTCGCCGGCGGTCTGCTGCGCACGCGGGCGAATCTGCTTCCAGTGATAGGTCGCGGTGCCCTTGTTGATGAGTCTGCCGGCCTGCCGCCCTCCGTTTGCAGCGGTCGCACCATCAGCAGCGCTCGCCGGCAGCAGCGCAAGCAGATCGAGCCTGCCATCCGCATTGAAGTCGACGACGTCGAACACTTCACCGGCGGGCTGGGCCGCCAGGCTCACCAGCTCGTGCCGCTCATTGGACAGCCAGATTCGTGACCGACCAGCACCGGCGGCGATCAAATCGAGTGCGCCGTTGTTGTCCAAGTCCGCCGCGATCAGTCTGAAATCAGACGAGCGGACATTGAGTTGGTCCCATGTTGCGATTTCGACACTGCGCCAGTTTCCGTCAAGCCAGGTACGACGAATGTGTCCGTCGGCGTCGAGCGTGACGATGTCGAAAATGCCATCGGCATCGATGTCGGCGATGGTAACAGCAAGGAACGATGCTCGGGGCTCCTGGAGGATGTCACCTGCAAAGTCACCTGCCTGACGGTTGAAGAACACCTGAATGCGTTCTCCGGTAGCGGTTCGTTCGATGACCGCGGCATCAGAATCACCATCGTTATCGAGATCGCCCCACGTCAGGCCCGCGAGCTCGATGTTCGTGAACATCGGTGCGCTCGTCCACGTGCCATTGCCGTTGTTGCGCAGCATCGTCGGGGCGCCGTTGTTCCAGCCGGCGCACAGCAGATCCAGGTCACCGTCCATTTCCACATCGGCTGCCGAAAGGTCGCGACAATTCATCGGCAGTGTCGGTCCCTTGCTGAAGGTGCCGTCTTCCTGCTGGAGCGCGACTAGCACCAATCCGGTCCCTGCAAGGGCGATGTCGTCGCGAAAATCGTTGTTCAAGTCGGCCACGACGATCGACCTGGCCGTTGGACCCGTGCCGTCGGCCGCTATCGGGAATCGTCCCACCTCGGAGCCGCCGCTAGCAGGACGCACGAGATCACGCTCAAAGGTCTCGTACACATCGGGAATCGGGTTATCACCTTTGGCGACCGTGAAGAGCAGGGACGGGTCGGATGGGGCTGACGTTGAGCCAATCCGTTCGGGATCGAACCGGAGCTGCGCATCGGCGGGTGCCGGCATCGCCGTGGGATTGGTCAGCACGACGAACCGTTCGAACGGCTCCGCGATCAACTCCGTCGGCGTCCGGACGGCGCCGAGGTCCTCACTGAAGGCCGGGACACGTGCCAGCACGTTTCGCAGATAGGCGGTCGCCCGCTGCGCCATCGCAAAATCGTTCATGGCCGCGGCCTGCCGCAGCGCCTCGTACTGCTCCATTGCTTGAGCCGGCCAGTTGCCGGCCATCGGCTGGAGCCTCGCGATCGAATCATCCAGCCGCTGCCGATCGCCCGCCTTGGCGGCGACGCGGGCACGCTCGACGAGCACGGCAATGTTGCGCGGCGTCAGCTTCGCCAATTCGTCCAGCAACGTCAGAGCCTGTACGTCGGCGTCCGGGGCAGCCGCGCGCTCGACCTCCTCCGCCAGTGCGAATCGAGGCTGCAGCGCGCTCGGCGAGAGATTCACCGCCCGCTTCAGATACGCCAGGCCTTCATCGAGGCGTCCGCGAGCAATCTCCATGCGCCCGGCCAGCAGCACGACCTCCACGTTCTCTGGCGCGAGCTCGAGTGCCCGGGCGATCGGCTCCGCCGCCGGATCCAGCTCACCGCTGAAGGTCGGGACTTGCTGGAACAGAGCCGCGCGGTGCTCGCGCAAGTCGATGCGATCGACAAACGGGCGAGGGCTCTCATCGCCGGTGCGGTCGGAAACATTCGCATCGGGGCGACGCCGCAGACCATGCAGAGCCTCATCGCCGGATTCCTGGCCCGGTACGGCCGCTCACGGCCGGGGGTCGAGATCAGCCTGACCGAGGCCGGCGGCGCCCGCCTCCTCGACCTCTTGCGTCAAGGCGACCTGGATCTGGCCGTAAGTGGGATCCTGGCTGGCGCGCGATTCGCCAGTCGCCTGCTCTTTCCAATTCGCCTGCTTGCGGTCGCGGCCGCTGGGCCGCGATGGCGAGGTCGCTCGACGCTCGAAATTGTGGAGCTCGCCCACGAACCCTTACTGTTGCTGGGCCGGGACTTCGGGACCCGACAGCTCTTCGATGCCGCCTGCCGCATTATTCATCTCCAGCCGCGCTGCGTGCTGGAAAGCACCGAGCCACACTCGCTGATCGCGCTCGCCGAAGCTGGTCACGGGATTGCAGTCGTGCCGTCGACCGTGCAGTTCATGTCGAAGATGATTCGGATCATGCCAATCTTACACGACGGGAAGTCGCTCGGCACTTGGTGCACAGTGTCGTGGGACGAGCGTCGCATCCTGCCGGTCTACGCGCTGGGCTTCGTCGAGGAACTCGACGTCTACAGTCGTCGCACCTTTCCAGGAAAGCAGTTCAACGGCGTAGCACCGCCAGTACCGCAGCCGCCAGACCACCAGGCGACCCTAAGGTCACGCCGCCGACAGTAATGAGTGCCGTCCGGGCCAGTTGTGAGGCCGGGGCGACTCAAAATGGTCGCACGCCCTACGAAGTTCGACCGAGACGTTGCTGGCCCGGGCCGGGTGGAACGTCGAGCGCGACGGCTTGTTCGGCGC
>Ga0207701_10006503_pt1 | contig 11649 bp, 11 predicted proteins | sample KBSSwiSSwithPhiX_FD_184294 | JGI IMG/M metagenome (GOLD analysis project Ga0207701, IMG submission 184294) | Switchgrass rhizosphere bulk soil microbial communities from Kellogg Biological Station, Michigan, USA, with PhiX - S5 (SPAdes) (version 2) | ecosystem: Environmental > Terrestrial >...
GGCCTGGCTGGAGCGTCAGATTTCGCCCGAAAACGAGTGCGGCAGCTGCACAAGCATGGCTTCGTCGACGTGAGTTTGGCGGATGTCGACTACTACAATCCCTGGGCGGCGACACGTTTCGTGGCCGTGTGGATGACGCTTTTGCTCGACGAGGCTGCCGGCGATCTGAACGTGGCAGTACGTGCATACAACCGAGGGATCTCGAATGCATTCGACCCACAGGGAACGGAGTATCTCCACACTGTCCATCACCGGATGACACAATTCATCCGGAACAGGAATGCACCACCGGCATGGGATTACGTGTGGCAAACAGCTCGTGATCTAGAGCGGGAGGAATGGCCGTGGACCTCACACTCCGGTGCAGGAGGGAACTCGACCTGGCCAGCAACCGGCGAGGTCTTCCGTCCGACACCACGGCGGCTGAATCAAGCGCAAGGCCCCATTTAGTTGACGGCGGCAGCGTTCGCGGCGTCTTCGTCGGCCTCGACCGTCTCCACGTGTCAGGTCAGAACCTCGTTCACCTTCACAGCGGTCGAGAAACGCCGCTTTTCCAACTGAAACGCTACCTGCCGCGAGGCCCGGTGAACGATCGCCGCGCGTGTCGTCCGCTCAGCGCAGGTACTGTTCCGTCAGCGTCACCCAATACGCGGCACCCATCGGCAGAATGTCGTCATTGAAGACGTATTGCGGATGGTGCACCATCGGCGTGTCGCCGTTCCCGAGCAGGCAATACGTGCCTTGCTTCTTTAGCAGCATGAAGGCGAAGTCCTCACTACCCAGGTAGCTCGGTCCGGGGTACATCACTGCGTCGTCGCCGAACGCCTGACGCGCGATCGTCGCAGCTTTCGCGGTCTCGGCCGGCTCGTTGACAAGGACCGCTCCAGGGACGCCTTCCCGGATGTCGTAGGTGCAGCCGAACGTCTCCGCTTGCGCGTTCGTGATAGATCGTACTTTGCCTAGCACCAGCGCGCGATCGTCCGGCGTGGTCGTGCGAACCGACAGACGCAGGATCGCCGACTGCGCGATGACGTTCCCGGCGTTACCTGAGATGAACGCGCCCACGGTGACGACGGCGCTGTGCTGCGGCGAGATGTTGCGCGAAACAATCGTCTGTAGCGCCATTACAAGCGAGGAGCCGGCCACCACCGGGTCGATGCTGAGTTCCGGCATCGATCCGTGGCTGCCCTTGCCGATCAGCTCAATTTCCCAATTGTCCACGGCGGCCATCATCGCACCGTCGCGGAAGTGCAGCTTGCCCAGTTCGAGCCCAGGCATGTTGTGCATGCCGAACACGGCGTCGACCGGCCAGCGCTCGAACAGCCCGTCCTCGATCATGGCAGGGCCGCCGGCCATGATTTCTTCGGCAGGCTGAAAGATCAGTCGAACGGTACCGTCGAAGTTGCGCGTCCGGGCCAGGTGTTCTCCAGCCGCCAGCAGCATCGTCGAATGTCCGTCGTGGCCGCACAGATGCGCCACCCCGGGAACATCGCTCTTGTATGGGAGGTCGTTGTCTTCCTGGATTGGCAGCGCGTCAGTGTCGGCGCGAAGGCCGATGGACTTCTTGCCACTTCCTGCGGTCAGGGACGCGACGATCCCGTATTTCCCGATGCCTTCCACGACGTCGTAGCCCCAGGATCTCACCAGGTCGGCGATGTACTTCGCCGTCTGGGCCTCTTCGAGTGACAGTTCTGGATGTTTGTGGAGGTGATGGCGCCACGCCTTTATCGCCTCGATGTTGCCTTTGAATTCATTGACGAGTGCATTCATCACACGTCTCCGCGTGTGCGGCCTTTCGGCACGGTGAGCATGATTGACACGATCGCCGCCACGACCATAAGCAGATTGAACGCCAACGCGACTAGCGCCGCCTGGCGGACGGCCACGTTGTCCTGGCGACCGGCGAACGTGATCATGCCGTCCAGCCATCGAGTCGATTCCCTGTCGACGCTGAGAGCCGTAAAGATGGCGGCCGAAATCGCCACACCGAACGAGGCGCCGAGTGACGACGCCATTTTGTAGATGCCAGATCCAGATCCGGCCTGGTCATCGGGCAGGTTCGAGAGCGCTGCATCGGTCGAGGGCGTCGCGTAGAACGCCAATCCCAGTCCGAAGAGTGTGTACGCGGCGACCGCGAGGGTCGTGTACTGGCCAATGAGCAGGTTGGTCGGCATCAGCATTGCGATTGACACCCCGACGATCAGGCTTCCCCAGATCATCGGTTTGCGCGCCCCGAACTTCTGCAGCAACTTTTCGCCGACGCGGATGAAGGCCACAATCGCGACGGCGTAGCCGAGTGTCAGCATCCCAGCCTCCTGAGCTGACAGGCCGCCGCCAAGCTGCACGAGCATCATCGACACCAACAGCATCCCAGCCACGCCGTTCAGCAGAAAGTTCGAAATCGTCGCCCCCGTGTATGTGGAGTTACGGAAGAGCGCGAAATTCACAAATGGATGACGGGCGTTGGTCTCCGCCTTGAAGAACATCACGCCGACGACCACCGCGATCGCAGCCAGGCCCAGTGTGATCGGGTTCGTCCAACCGATCTCGCTTCCTTGAGTGGCCAGCACCTGCAATGCCACCATCGTCACCATGAACGTCAGGACGCCCATCGTGTCGAAGCTATAGTCCTTTTCGACCGCGGCCTTGCTCTCCGGTGTGCCGCGTACCATCAGCATCCCGGCCGCTGATACAGCAGCCGATGCGAAGAAGATCCAGCGCCAGCCGATGTTTTCTGCCATGAGGCCGCCGAAGAGAGCGGCGAATCCAGACCCGCCCCACGAGCCCATGGACCAAAGGCTCACCGCGCGCTGACGGCCGGCGCCGTCCCAGTACGTTTTGATGAGCGCCAGGCTGGCGGGCATGATGAACGCGGCCGAAAGCCCCTGAACGATGCGGCCAAGCATCAGCAGCGGTACCGCCATCGCGCCTGCTGGCGCAATCCCGACCAGCAGCGAGCCGACGATGCCGAGGATGAACCCCCACATCAGCATCTTCACCCGTCCAACCCGATCGGCGAGACCGCCAACGACGACGATGAAGATGCCCGAGAACAGCGCCGTAATGGACACCGCGATGTTCATGACGCTGGTCCCGACTTCAAGGTCGGCCGCCATGGCAGGCGCGATGTTCAGAGTAGTCTGAGCGAACAGCCAGAAGGCCAGCACACCGAGAATGATGCCGAAGAGGAGCGTGTCGTTGCCGCGATACCGACCGCGCTCTGAACTCATCGCGCCGCTACTCTCTCGCCGCGTCTTTGCGATCGCTCTTCCAGCGTTCGCGCTTCGTTGTTCCGCGGAAGACCGGCAACGACCAGCCGAGCTTGATCGCCAGGCCGCGCACGGTGAACGTCACAAGGAACGCGGCAATCATCGCGGTCACACGGCCGGCGCCCAGGCCGGTGAGCCCGACATACGTGCATCCACCGAGCACCGACGCCGTCACGTAGATCTCCTGACCGAGGAGAACCGAAGGTACGTGGCCAAGCGTATCCCGAAGGATTCCGCCGACGATTCCAGTGACGGCGCCCATTGCGATCGCGACTAGTGCCGGCGCTCCCACGTCTGAAGCCTTGACCGCGCCGGCGACGGTGACCAGCGCCAATCCAAAGGCATCGAACCACAGAAGCGTCCGGTAGCGTGATTCGACGAGTGGCGCGACGAAGTGCATCACGACAGCCGTCACCAGGCAGGCGGAGACGTAAACGGGATTCTGAACCCAGAACACGGGCACGTTCAGAATCAAATCGCGCACGGTGCCGCCACCGACGCCGGTAATCACCGCGAACCACATGAACGCCATCACGTCCAGGCTCTTGCGCGAGGCAACGAGCGCACCGGACACAGCGAACACGACGGCCGCGACGACGTCGAAGAAATGGACGAGACGGAACAGGTTCTCGGAATCGACAACGATGGGCTGCATACGATGAATACGGCACGATGGTGCGCGGGTCAGACCGTATCAGAAAATCACGCCCTTTAGGAGAGCTGGCGGAGGACGAGAGCCGCCCCCAACGCTATGAGCATGAGCGCGAGCGCGCCACCTGCGATCTGCTGGAACCTGCGACTGCCTAAAAACAGTGCAAGTCCTAGCTTCATCCCCGTGTTCGCCAGTACCCCAACGGCGATGGCGGTGGCGGCAATCGTCGGCGAGACTGTCTGCGCCACTCCTCTTGCCATCGACACTGTCAGCGCGTCCACATCCGTGAGGCCCAGCACTGCTGCGGATGTGAGCACACCGGACGCTCCCCACCATCGGCGGACGATGTATACAGCCATCAGCACCACTTGAAATAGAACGGCCATCTGAAGCGCCCCAGCAAGTTGCAGCGGATTGTCCAGCGACACATCCGGCGCGCCGTCCGGCGTCGACCGAAGGACACCTACAACGGCGACGAGCGCCGCCACCAGTGCGGGTGCGGCCAGATAGGGGATCAGCGGGGGCACCACCGCCGAATTGAGAATCGCGGTGGCCACGATCACTCGTGGATAAAGCATCGCGTTCGCGGCGACGGCGCCAAACGCGAGAGCGCGATCCATCGTCAGATCAGTCCGGCTCGATCGCGCGAACGTAAATGTGGCGTTCGTTGAAGACACCATCCCGCCCAGTAAACCTGTGACCAGGTAGCCATGACCGGGACCGACGAGGCGGCGCGCCACATAGCCCGCAAAGCTCAGCCCTGAGAAGAACAGGACAAGTGCCCAGAGTTCGCGCGGGCGAATCCCGCCGAGCGGACCGAAGGGCCCTTGCGGCAGCAGCGGCAAGACGACCAGGGCCATGACCGCGAATCGCACGCCGGATCGCAGGCCGACATCGTCGATTCGTTGCACGAGCGAGTGCAGACGCGACTTTTCGATGAGCAACAGTGTCGCGAGCGCAATGATTCCGCTCGCGAGCCTGACAGACCCCGTGCCCGCGATTACACCCGCCGCGAGCACGACGAGCGCCGCGATCTCCGTCGTGCCATCGATGTCCTGACGGCTGGCCACCAAGTAGCCTGCTGCAACAATACCGACGGCTCCGGCGAAAAGGATTGCGGCTGGCGCTGTGATGCCCGCAGTCCATAGCCATCCACTGCATCCGCCTAGCGCTCCGAGCATCGTGAAGGTACGAAGGCCGGCGAACCGCGCTGCCGGGCCCTCAGCGTGTCCGGACCACTGGCGCTCGAGACCTACGGCCGCCCCGCCCAACGTGGCGATCAGCAGGCCGACGATATCGGATGTCGTCATGGTGAAAGGGTGCTCCAGGGCGCACGTTGAAAGGCGATCGGCATCACTCCTTCCTGCCATGCGCACGATGCGAGCGCGTGGACGATGCGCCAGAAGTCGAGCGATCGCGCCGCCCCGATGGAACGTCCCATGGGACAACCAGCACAGCCCACGCCGCGCGACGTAGCACCCGTTCTCCGACGGACCCCTCCCGGAAACGCTGCCACCCCCGCCGCCGGTTGGATCCAAGGACGACGAGATCGGCTCTCCTCGCATTGGCATGCAGCACGATCGTGCGAGCGGGATCGCCGTGTTGCTCGACGGTCCGTACCGCGACGCCCTCGCGCTCCGCACGTTCCCGCAGGCTGGTCAGAAGTTCGAGACGTTCGCGCTGGTGCCGTGAAAACGGATAGTCGGCGGGCACCGCGTGAAAAATATAGAGCTTGGCCTTGCTCGCACGAGCAATGCTGAGCGCTCGATCGAAGGCGTTATGACTCGCCTTGGTGAGATCGATCGCGCACACGATCTTCTTAATCGTTGTCACATCGACACCTCATCATCGATCCCAGAGCGGAAGGCAGGTCCCATGGTCAGTCAGCTTCTGCTCGATCACAGCGGTGCAGTGGCCCGCGCCAGCCATCGTCCTGGCGAGATACATGCCCGACTTTTCACTTCCGGAACACGAGAATGTCGTAGCGGTCGTGGTCGGCACGTGACATCTCATGGTCGAATCGGCGCAGCTTCGCCGCGACGCGCTGCTGATCCGTCGCCCCGACATCCTTTCACGCGTGGCATCGGAACACAACGACCGTCAGATCGAGGGTGCGCTCTCGTTGACATGCTCCGTCACGACGCACACTCTAGCCGATTAGAATGTGCGGGTACGAGACGCTTCCACGGAGGACGAATCGATGTACGACACAAGTCACGATCTGTCGCCGGCGACGCGCCAATCGATCAGCGAGATTCTGAACGAGCAATCTGTCCGACGCTCACGCGGTCGCCATCGGTCACATTGGACCGCGGACGCCTACGCCCGGCTCGTCGTTCTGAGGTGCCCATCTGGCATCTCGCCGTTCATCGAGCACGGTGCCCTCGCATAAGGGCACGCCTGCGAAGTACGAAGCTCTGGCGATGACGTGACCTGACACTGGCGTCGTCAGCAACACAAATGCTCCGATGCTCGCGACTCGGATGAATGATGCAAAGTCGCCCAGTTGGACGGCCGCGCCAATCAAGAGACACGCCAACCCAAGAGTCGATGCTTTGGTAGACGCCTGCATTCGCGTGAAGACGTCTGGCATGCGCAACACGCCGATGGCTGCCAGCAATGCGAACGCTGATCCGGTAAGCCACACTATCGCGGTCACGATGTCCATCATTGCGGATCTCCTCGTTCCACATACGTTGCGTACGCGATTGTGCCGAGAAAGCCGATGAGCGCAATCACGATTGCCGCGTCGAGCGTCGCACGCACACCGCTCAATCCGGCGAGTACGACGATGAGTCCCACGACCAGCATGCCGAACAGATCCATCGCCACAATTCGATCGGGCAACGTTGGCCCTTTCACCAGGCGAACGAAGGCAATGAGCAGCGCCACGCCGAGCGTCACGAGCGTCATCTGCGACACGATCTCGAGCATGGACCTCATCCTTGATCTATTCGAACAACAACTTGACGCGGCGTTCGAAGCCGTCCTTGATCTCTCGTCGCGTCTCCTCAGCGGTTTTCATGTGCATGACGTGCACGTAGAGCGTCCGGCGGTCGTCCGACAAATCGATGGTCACGCTGCCGGGCGTGATGTTGATGAGCATCGAGAGCAGCAGAATCTCTCCGTCCCGCGTGACATCCAGCGGGATCGCGACCACGGCGGGCTTGATCCGATTGCCTCGAAGAACGTCGGCAGCGACGCGAAAGTTCGCGAGCAGTAGTTCCCACGCGAAGAAGGCCGCCAGTCCCAGCGCGCGCGTTGTTCGGGAGACCAGCGTCGACGGCATCACACCCCCCCTTGCCAGAAGTGCAAGGATGCCGTAGCCAACCGCGTAGCCCACCAGCAAGTTCACGAGCGTGACCTCACCCTGCAACGCCGCCCAGGCGAGTGCGAGGAGAATGCTGCCCAGCAACATCAGTGTGTGCCTCCGAGCACGGCGCGCACATACTCATCCCGCTGCAGCAGCTGCTGTGCGCCGCGCGACGTGAGCTCGAATAGGGGCTCGGCGCCGATCGTCATCGCCACCGTCACCAGACTGAGGGCTGCAATCGCCACCAGAAACGGCGTGCCTGGCGCCGCCACGTCGTGCGCGTCGGCGGCAGGCCGCCAGAAGCTGTCTGCCCATGTGCGGCCCATCGACAGCAGCGTGAGCAACCCCACCACGAGCACGAGCCCGCCGGTCCAGTACGCGCCGGCCGCGAACGTTCCTTCGAGAATTGCGAGCTTACCGAGGAAGCCTGAGAACGGCGGCACACCTGCGAGAGAAAAGATCGGAATCATCGCCAGCGCAGAGAACACTGGTTGATCACGGTACATGCCCCCGAGGCCAGCCATATCTGTCGTTCGGCGCAAACGCAACAAGACGCCGCTCACCAGATAGAGGTTGGTGATGACGACGATGTGATGGAGGACGTAGAAGATGGCGCCCGCCAGCGCGGCTGGCGTCAGGAGGCTGAGGCTCGCCGTCGTATAGCCGATGTGGCCGACGAGATTGAACGAGAGGACCCGGCGGAAATCCCGTTCATTCAATGCAGCCACCAGCCCGATCACCATCGTCGCCGCCGACATTGCGAGGAGGAGGGCGAAGAGCGCCGGCGACGCGCTGTGGAACAGTAACGTGAAGACGCGGATCAGGGCGTAGACGCCGACTTTGGTGAGTAGACCAGCGAACGCTGCGCCGATCGCCGCCGGAGGGGTGTGATACGACGCTGGCAGCCAGAAGAACAGCGGGAACAACCCCGCCTTGATGCTGAACGCGATCAGAAAGAGCACTGCGAGCACGGTGTCGACGCCTGGGGTGCTGATCGTCGGCCACACGCGCGCGAGCTCAGCCATGTTCAGCGTGCCCGTTGCGCCGTACAGCAGCCCGAGGGCTGTAAGGAAAATGGACGAGGCGATCAGGTTGATGGTGACGTACTTGAATGCCGCCTCCATTTGCACGCGGGTCCGGTTGAGCGCCATCAACACGAAGGACGCCACGAGCATCACCTCGAACCAGACGTAGAGGTTGAAGAAATCACCCGTCAGGAATGCGCCGGCGACTCCCATGAGCAGAATCTGGATCAGCGAGTGGTAGCCGAATGCTTCACGCCGTGGGTCGACGCCAGAGAACGCCACGACGGATATCGCGGTGCCAACCACACCGACCGCGACGACCAGAACCGCGGCGAGGAGGTCGGCCACCAGGGTGATGCCGAACAGGGCCGGCCAGCCACTGATTTGCAGCACCTGAACGCCTGCCGCGTTCACGCGAAGGAACACCAGGATGGCACTGGCCAGCAGAAGGACCGACCCGGTCAGCGAGATCCACCGCTGAGGGACAGGCCGCTTCGGCGCGAGCATCAACACCACAGCGGTGCTGAGCGGCACCAGGATCGGGAGCACCAGCGTTCTCATCGCTCCCGTCCCACCTCGTCGATGTCGTCTGTGCCCACCGTGGCGTGCACCCGTTGCGCCAACACCAGCGAGAAGGCCAGAAGACCGAACCCAATCACGATCGCCGTCAGGACGAGCGCCTGTGGAACGGGGTCAGCGTACGGCTCGACCAGGGCCTGTGCGCCGTCGGGAACGACCGGCGGCCGCGCTCGGGTGAGCCCGCCGGCCGTGAAAATCAGCAGGTTCGTTCCATTCGACAGCAAACCGATTCCGATGATGAGTTGTGCAAGGCGGCGCCGCAGCATCAGGTAGATGCCGGCGGCGTACAGCACACCGGACGCGAGCGCGAGCAGAACCTCCATCTAGGATTCCTCTGCGAGACTGAAGATCATCATCAGCACCACGCCGGCGACGACGAGAAAGACGCCGACATCGAACACAGCGGGCGTGCCGACGGGTACGGGCCCGGAAGCCCATAACGCCGACAAGAACGGTTTGCCACGAAGGACGGCAGGCACACCGCCCAGTAATGCGACGAGCAGGCCAACGCCTAGCAGGGTCAAGGGTTTCACCAACAGGGCCTGCCGCGCACGCTGCACGCCGAAGGCGATCGCATAAAGGGCGAACGCCGCAGCCGCCACTAAGCCGCCGACAAAGCCCCCTCCGGGCTCGTTGTGACCGCGCAGCAGGAGGAACACGGAGAACAACAGGAGCAGTGGCATGAGAAGCCGCGCAGCCGTGCGGAAGATTGGCGAGTTCACGGGCTGCACGGGTTCATGGCCGCGGCGACCGTCAGCGGCGAATCGCAAGAGCCCACGAACGCCAATCGCCGCGGTTGCAAGGACCGTAATTTCGCCGAGTGTGTCGAACGCCCGGAAATCGACCAGGATGACGTTGACGATGTTGCGCCCGTGTCCCAACGTCGGTCCGAACTCGGCAAAGTACTCCTTTAGTCGCGGCGCAGTCTCTGTCGTCGCTACCGACATGAGCAGACCGCCAATGAAGATGCCCGTGCCGGCCGCAATCAGTCCGTCGCGGGCGCGAACGAGCCGCGTTGACAGCTCCCCGAGTCGCCGGAAATGCCTGAAGACGAGTACGTAGATGAGCACGGTGAGGGTTTCCACCGAGAACTGTGTCATCGCAAGGTCGGGCGCGCCGAAGCTGAGGAACATCACGGCGACACCGTAGCCGACCGCCCCGAGCGCGAGGACGGCGGACATCGTCGAGCGCGCAACGGTCGCGGCTATCGCACCGGCGATGATGATCAAGACGATGAGGACGTCGTGGGCGGTGATGCTGGTGCGCGGTACCGCGGAACCGAGACCCGGATCCGTCAACAGTGCGGCGCCTCCAACCACGAACGTCGTGGCGACGATGACCATGACGTAGGTTCGCAACGAGGCGCTGTGCAGCGCCGGAGCGATCGCACGGCTCACCGCATTCAGCACCGAGAGCACGCCGTCGTACACATCCTCGGTTCCGTGGCGCGTCCTCCATGTGCGCGTCCGAACGGCTTGATGCATGGCGTAGGCAACCCCGACTGCTGTGAGCGTGAGCACGCTGAGCAGGAGCGCCGGCGTGAGTCCGTGCCACATGCTGAGCGAGACATCGACGGCCGTGCCGGCGGTTGCGGTCGCAGCACTCGAGAGCGGTCCGTTGAGGATGGACGGCGCGAGGCCGGCGAGCAGACCGCTCGTCGCGAGGAGGAGTGGCGGGATCCACAGCGGCCACGACGGGTCATGCACCTCTTTCAGCGGCGCCATACCGCGAAACGGCAACACGCCCGCGATCAATCCCGCCAGCCCCAGAAGGATGCTTGCGAACACTATCAGGGCGAGCAGCCAGGGGAACCACTGGCTCGCGTGCAGTAACGCGTCATAGGCTCCATCCTTGCCGACGAATCCGAGTGTCAGCGGCACCCCGGCCATCGAGAGTGCGGCTGCGCCTCCGGCGAGCGCCGTCATCGGCATCGTTCGACGCAGACCGGCGAGCGCAGTAATGTCGCGCGTGCCCGCCTCGTGGTCGATCACGCCCGCAATCAGGAACAGCGCGCCCTTGTATCCGGCATGCGCGACCAGATACACCAGCGCTGCAATGATGGCTTCGCGCGTGCCGACTCCGAGCAGCATCGTCAGCACGCCGAGGGCGCTCAGCGTGGAGTACGCGAGCAGGCGCTTCAGGTCGGTCTCCTGCACGGCCCGGTAGGCGCCGACGACCATGGTCACCGCGCCGGCCACGGTCACCGCCGTCGTCCACAGAGGCGTCGACCCGAGCACAGGGTTCATCCGCGCGATGAGATAAATGCCGGCCTTCACCATCGTGGCGGAATGGAGGTATGCGCTCACCGGTGTGGGCGCCTCCATCGCGTTCGGTAGCCAAAAGTGAAATGGAACCTGTGCCGATTTCGTGAAGGCCGCGAGAAGAACCAGCCCGGCGATCGCCGCATAGAACGGGCTCGCCACAATGGACGCCCTCGACGCAGCCATCGCCGAGAGGTTCGCCGTGCCGGTCAGGTCGACGAGCAGCACCCCGGCTGCCAGAAGAGCCAGACCTCCGGCGCCGGTGACGATCAACGCTTGTATCGCGGCTGATCGAGCGGCGGCCCGCTCGTGTTCGAAGCCAATGAGGACGTACGAGGTAAACCCTGTGAGCTCCCAGAACACGAACAGCGTGAGCACGTTGTCGCTGAGGACGACCCCGAGCATCGCCCCCATGAACGCAAACAGCGAGGCGTAAAAGCGGCTCCCTTGCGCGTGGCCTGCGAGGTACCGGCTCGCGTACAAGACGATGAGCGCGCCGATGCCGGTGATCAGGGTTGCGAACAACAGCCCCAGACCATCGAGGTTGAAC
>Ga0207701_10006504_pt1 | contig 11648 bp, 12 predicted proteins | sample KBSSwiSSwithPhiX_FD_184294 | JGI IMG/M metagenome (GOLD analysis project Ga0207701, IMG submission 184294) | Switchgrass rhizosphere bulk soil microbial communities from Kellogg Biological Station, Michigan, USA, with PhiX - S5 (SPAdes) (version 2) | ecosystem: Environmental > Terrestrial >...
CGGCACATGCAGGCCGGCGTGCTCGAGCGCCGCGATCGCGTCCTCGCTCTCCGCCAGCGACATCTCCTCAGGCAGCGTGACCCAGTGAAACGTCGTCTGGCGTCGATCGCGCAGGCGCGCCGCGATTTCGTGCGCCTGCTCCGCCAGCAGCGCAATCAGGCGGTCGGCCGCCTCCGGCCGCCCGACCCGTGCGAGCTGCTCGCGAATCACGCGATGATCCTCCTGCAGCAGATCGAGAATCTCTGCCACCGCCGCGACCGTCTCCGGCGCCGTCAGCAGCCGCAACGTGTGTCCGGTCGGCGCAGTGTCGACGACAACGACTTCGTATGGAGGATCGCGAAAAGAATGATCTTCTCTGCGGTCTCTGCGTTCCATGCCGGCGAGGCGGGCGACTTCGAGCAGCCCGACGAGCTCGTCGATCCCGGGGATCGACAGATCGAGCAGCGCGTCGACGTCTTCGGCGTCGAGCCAGGTGCCGTGTTCGAGGATCTCACCGAGGGGTCGGCGATGCTCTTTCAGCCAGCGCGCGAACGCCCGTGGCGCGTCGAGCTCGACGGCGTGGAGCGTCCGGCGAATCGACTTGGGCGTGCTCGAGAGTGGGACGCCGAGCGCATCGCCGAGGGAGTGGGCGGGGTCGGTCGACACCAGCAGCACGCGGCGCCCTGCCGCCGACTCGGCAACAGCCCGCGCTGCCGCCGACGTCGTCTTGCCGACGCCGCCTTTGCCGCCGTAGAAAACGAACTGCGGGGAGCTAGTGGCGGTCAGACTCGAAGCTCTCGATGTCTACGCCGCTGATCTTGTCCTGGGGCGACATCGAGATCGGGCCCTGCTGCTTGCCCTTGATTTCGCGGATGGCGGCGATGACGTCGCGCTCGATCTCGGCGAACTCGTCGTCGGTGATCTCGCCAAGCTCGAGCCGCATCTGCGCCTCGAGCAGCTGATCGCGCAGCGCCGAGTCGTCCTGCATCTCGGCCTCGGCCGCCTGGACGACCTTGTCGAGCACGAACCGCAGGCTGCCGATCAACAGAGTATCCAGGATGAACATCGTTCTTCGCCGTAGGTACGGCACGGCTTCAGCCGTGCCATGAGGCGCCGCTGAAGCGGCGCCCTACGTACCGAGGCTAGGCCCGCTCCAGCTTAAGGCGGATATTGACGAAGTTGTACGGCGGCCAGGGCCCGGTGTACTTGAACGTCAGCTTGTCGAAGCGGCTGGCGATCGACTTCACCTTGCCGTCGAACGCGGTCTCCTGATCGCGGGCAATCAGGAATGCGGCGTTCATGATCATCTTGTCGCCGATCGGCTTGTTGATGCGCGATGCGACCGACACCTCGCGCAGCTGCTCGAGGATGTCGGCGACGTAGCGCTCCGATCTCGACTGCAGCGCCGAGTCGATCAGCCGCCCGTACTGCATGCGCGCGAAGTAGGTCGGGCCCTTCTGCCCGGAAATCTCCTTCTTCAGCCGGCTGATGTCCTCGTCGTCATTCTCCACCTCGCGCACGGCCTGGTCGCGATCCCACAGCACCTTGAGGCCGAACTCGAGCTTGTTCTGCATCTTGTTGAGCACGTCGCCGAAGGCCTCGGCGGCCGAGCGCAGCAACTCGACGATGTCCTCGCGGGTCTTGAAGATCGTGCCGAACGACATCGGGATGACGGTGTGCTCGCGCATCACCGTCTCGTTCACCCGCTCGTGGGCGAGCACGTTCTCACGCGTCGAGTCGAGCACCTCGAGCGGCGCGTCCGACACCACCGCGGCGAGGTTTTTGTAGTGCACCGTGTAGACGTCGGAGGGATCGGCGCCGATGCCGATCGGCCCGAAGCGCAGCGGATCGGTCGATTCGATGATGCAGTAGACGTACTTGCCGCGGCTCGGCCCGGACGGGGCTTCCACGGCGTTGCTGGTGCGGCCCCCCTGGACGACCTTCTCGGACGCGCGCCGATCGGGCGCCGACCGCGCGGAGCGTGCTGGTGGCTTCGCGACACTGCGTCCGACGCCACCGTTTGGCTTCGGGGCGGACTTGGCGCTACGGGCCGGCTGGCCTTTCGTGGCCGCCGACTTGACCGGTGCGCTTGCCGCCGGCCGCGAACGCTGGCCCCTGCGCGGGCTAGCTGGTCTTGGCATATTTGCCACTCCTGCGCGGTTTCTTGTTTGAAGTAGCTGACGGCGGCCCATCGAGGATCCGGCGAATCTCGCGCACCAGATCTTCCGGCAGGCATGGCTTGGTGACGAACGCGTCGCACCCCGCCTTCTTGGCGCCCTCGGAGATCCCCGCGAGGGCGTGGCCGGTCAGGGCCACCACCGGAATCGACGCCGTGCGCGCATCGGCTTTCAGCCGGCGGGTCGCTTCCCACCCGTCCATCACCGGCAGCGAGAGGTCCATCAGGATGATGTCCGGCGACGCATCGACCGCCTTCTGCAGCGCTTCCATCCCGTTGCCCGCCTCGACGACGTCGAACCCGGAGAACTCGAGATACTCGGTGTACATCTCGCGCGCATCCGGATAGTCGTCGACCAGCAGCACTCGTGGGCGATCCGGTTTTGTGGTCATTTCCGTCCCTTGGTCGGCAGAGTCAGCGTGAAGGTCGATCCTTTGCCGACCTGACTTTGCACTGAAATACGGCCGTCGAGCATCTGCGCGAGACGCCGGCAGATGGAAAGCCCCAGGCCCGTGCCGCCGTAGGCGCGGGTGGGCGAGTTGTCGAGTTGCCGGAAGTCTTCGAAAATGCGGTCCTGGTCGGCGGGAGCGATGCCGATGCCGGTGTCGGCGACCGACAGCACCATCATCTTTTCCCTGGCGTTGCGTTTGCCGGCGATGGTGACGCCGCCCTGGTGGGTAAACTTCAGCGCGTTGCTCAGAAGATTCAGCAGGATCTGTTTCACCTTCTGGCGGTCGCTCGTAATCGGGTCGAGGTCGCGCGGCATCTCGATCGTCACGCTCAGCTTGCGCTGCATGATAATCGGTTCCAGCTCGGCTTTCACCTCGTTGACCAGATCGGGCACCCTGAAGGTCGAGATCTGCAGCGGCATCCGCCCCGCCTCGATGCGAGAGATGTCGAGGATCTCGTTGATGATCGTCAAGAGGTGCCGCCCGTTGGACTCGATGCGTCCCAGCTGGCGTTTGACCGGCGGCTCCACCGGCCCGGCCACCCCCTGCAGCAGCATCGACGTGTAGCCGAGCATCGCGTTCAGCGGCGTCCGGAACTCGTGCGACATGTTGGCGAGGAACTGCGACTTCAGCGCCGACGCCTGCTCCAGCTCGATCGCCTGGCGGCGGAGCAGCTCGTTCTGCTGCGCGATGTCGGCGGTCGCCGCCTGAATCTTGCGCTCGAGGCCGTCGGCCGCGACCTGCAGCTGCGAGTACAGCCGCTGCCGTTCGAGCGCTTCGCGGCGGTCGTGGAGGATGGTGACGACGGCGGTCAGCTCTCCGTGCTCGGACAAGATCTTGCCGGCGATCGCTTCGACCGGCATCGGCTCGCCGGTGCGCGGATCGGTCAAGCCGATCTCGCCGCCGCGCCGCTGGTCGGCGCTGACGAGCATGCCGGCGATGAACGAGGAGAAGTGCGCGTCGTTGGCCTGCACCCAGCGCTGCTCGATTTCGCTGGCGTCGACCGGAATCGTGAACAGGCGCTCGGCCGGCTCGTTCATCAGCGAGGTGCCGCCGCCGGCGTCGGTCACGACAATCGGGTCGGCGACCGAGTCGATGATCAGGTTCAACCGATCGCTTTCGGCGCGCGCCTGCACTTCGGCGATGCGCATCTTGCGATAGTTCTCTTCGATCTCTTCGCTCGCGCGCCGCAGGTCGGTGACGTTGCGCAGAATCGAGACGACGCCGCTGCCCTGCCGCGGATCCTCGGTGACAGTGCTGAGCAGCTCGAACACGAGATCGGATCCGTCGGCCGGGTTCACCAGCAGGAGCTCGCGGCGGGTGGCGCCCGTTTCCTCAATCGCCTTGCTCGACAGCGCGGAGGACAGCAGCATGTTGTTCATGCGCACCGCGACGCGCCGACCTTCGCCCTCCTCTTCCGAGGCGGTGAACAGCGTCAGTGCACGAGCGTTGGCGATGAGCAGGCGCCCTTCGGTGTCGGTGAGGAGAATCGGGTCGCTGACCGCGTTGATGATGTTGTAGAGGAGGGTCCGCTCGCGGCCCTGTTTGCGATCCCCCTCGGCGAGGATCTGCTGCCTGAGGATCTGATCGAGCTTCTGGCTGAAGATGGTCACGAACCAGTGCAGCTCGGAGGGCAGCGCCGAGGCGCCCTCGAGCAGTAGCAACCCCGCGCCTTCCTCCGAGCCGGGGACGCCGAGCGGCACGGCGTGGAACGCGGCGTCCTCGAGCGGGGTCACCGGACGGCGCTTGCGGTCGGCGGCGGAATGCGGCGCCGGAAAAAACAGCTCCTTGCGGTTGGTGTAGGCGGAAACGAGGGGGTTGCGCCAGTCCTCGAGCGAGACGCTGTAGCTGGTGACGGCCGATCCGAGTCCGTAGGAGGCGACGACGAACAGCGCCTGCTCACTCTCCGGCCGGATCAGGCAGATCGATTGGCGGATGCCGAGGACCTCGCCGAGCCACTGGAGCCCGACCTGCGCGCAGTCGGCGATTTCGCCGCGGCCGATGAAGCCCTCGAGCAGACGTACGCGCGACGCCAGCAGATCGCCATCGTCGCCGGCGGATTCGCCGACCGCGACGCGGACGCGCGGGACGCCCGTGTACGGCGCGGCGCCGTTCCGCTTAACCGCGGGTCGACGCGGTGCGCCGACGGCCACCAGTGCGGCGGGCGGGGGCGCTATTGAGTTGGGCCCTGAGCGCGGCATTTTCAGCAACGACTTCCTCATACCCCTTGCCTTCGATCGCCGGCTTCGACACAGGGGCGACCTGGCCGACTGCTTCGGAGTACTTCAAGTAGGTATCAATCGATGCAACCACGATGCGTGCTTCAACGGTGATCAGGTCGATGCCGACAAGGGAAACCCTGACCCACGCATCGATGACGATGCCCTTGTCCAGTACTCGGTCGAGGACATCGATAAGACTTGTGCCGCCTGCGGCTCGTTCAACGGCCATCGAACACTCCTTGTGTCGTCGGTCCTTCTCTCGCGCGAGGGCGACTTACCGTGACTCCGGCGCCGATCGCCGGCGGTTGAGCGACGCCAACTGCCGCTCGAGCGAACGCACTTGCTTCCGCAACTCTGCATTTTCGGCCGACAGCACCTGCTTGCCCGGCGACAGGTGATGATCGTACTTCCACCAGTCGAGCCCGATCTGTTCGGCTTTATCGATTGAGCAGATGAGGAGCCGGATTCGGATGGTGAGCAGCTCGACTTCCGCCAGCGATACCTTGACATCTCCTGCGACGACGAGCCCCTTGTCCAGGACACGGTCGAGAACGTCGACGAGGCCCGTGGACCTGGTGTGACCCTCAGTAAGTGCCGTCGGCATAAGTCCGGTATTCTACGAACTTTCTGATGCGCTCCGCTATCGACTGGATTGGACGATGGGACGTAACCATCTCAGCAATGCGGGTGCCATCCTTTGTCGGCGGTTTGAACGGGAATCGAAATCGGGTGCATCGAAGCCCGACAGCAGCATCAAAGTCACCGTAGCGATTCATTACAAGGCGAGGATGTCCGCGGGCGCGTCGATCAGACGGTCGGACGCGGCGATCGCGTCGCGCGGAAAGCCCTCGTAACCGAATCCATACCGCGCGAGGCAAATCGGCGTCGCCGCCGCACGCGCGGTCCGCCAGTCGACGATCGAGTCGCCCACCAGCAGCGTCGCCGCCGCATCCACGCGGGCGCGCGCCATCAGGTGCAGGAGCCCCGCGGGGTCGGGTTTCCGCGGAAACGGACCATCGCCACCGACAACGGCGTTGTCCGGAAAGTGGCGCGCGAGCCCGAGGCCGGCCAGGATCCGCCGCGTCGAGGCGAGCGGCTTGTTGGTCAGGACGGCGAGCGGCGACCGGAGCCCGAGCGCTTCGAGGACTTCGGGGATTCCGGCATACGGGCGGGTGTGATTCAGCAGCCGCGCATCGTAGAGAGCGAGAAACCGTTCGAGCGCGTCGGCGGGACGTTCGACGCCGCTCGCTTCGAACGCGCGTGCGACGAGCGTCGCGGCGCCGTCGCCCACCATGCGGCCGATGCGCTCTTCCGACAAAGGCGCCGCGCCCTCGGATTCGAGCAGCGCGTTGGCCGCATCGGCCAGATCGCGTCGCGAGTCGATGAGCGTGCCGTCGAGATCGAAGACGATGAGACGGGGAGATTCAACCAAGGTGGGAAGGCGGGAAGGCGGGAAGGCTGAAAGGTTCAAGGTAGAACGGCTGAAAGGGCTGACGGGCTCAAAAGGTTTGAAGGCGGCAAGGTTGAAGGAAGCGTCGTTACGCGCGGTACTCCGCGAACGACGTCGGCGTTTCCCAGACCGTGACGCGCACGACCGGCAGGCCGTGCTCCGCCGCCTTGTCGAAGATCAGGCGGGCAATCCGCTCGACTGTGGGATTGCTGTCGAGAAGGTAAATCGGCTCGCCGAGCTGCTGGAGCGGCGCCACCAGCGGGTCGTCCTGGCGCAAAATCATCTTGTGATCGAGCTCCCGATCGATCCATCCCTTGACCACGCGCTTGATGTCGCTGAAATCGCAGACCATGTTGCGGTTGTCGAGCGTGCCGGTCCGCACCTCGATCTCGGCCGTGGCGTTGTGCCCGTGTGGATGCTTGCAGATGCCGTCGTAGTCCAGCAGGCGATGGCCGTAGCAGAACTCGATGCGCTTGGTGACGGAATACATGGTGGCTTCGCTGAATCGGGTAATCGGGTAATCGGGTAATCTGGTGATTGATTGGGGATTGGCGGATGGGATTGCCAATCAATTCGCCAATCGAGCAATCAATTAGCAGATTACCAGATTCCCCGATGCCCACAGCGGTGCTTCTCTCGGGCGGGCTCGACAGCGCGGTGCTGCTGGTGGAGGAAGCCGCAGCGGGCGAGGTGCAGCCGATTTATGTCAGCGTCGGCCTCGCATGGGAGCCGGCCGAGCAGGCGATGGTGGCGCGGTTCCTCGAGAGCGGACCGCTCCAGGCGCGTGCCGACCGCGTGCGGCGCCTGGTGTCGCTCTCGGTCGACATGCGCGACGTCTACGACGCGACGCACTGGGCGATGCAGGGGCGGCCGCCGGCGTATCACACGCCCGACGAGGAGGTGTATCTGCCCGGGCGCAACGTCATCCTGCTCGGCAAGGCGTCGGTCTTCTGCGCCGCCAGCGGCATCGATCGCCTGGTCCTCGGCACGCTCGCCCACAATCCGTTTCCGGACGCGACGCCAGAGTTCCGGACCGCGATGGCGCATGCCCTGTCGCTCGGCCTCGCGCATCCGCTGCGAATCGATGCGCCCTATGCCGGCACCAGCAAAGCCGATGTCGTCCGCCGCGGCGCGGCGCTCGGCGTGCCGTTCGAGCTGACGATGTCGTGCATGAACCCGCGCCCCACTCCGGGCGGCTCGACGTCAACCATCCACTGCGGCGAGTGCAGCAAATGCCGCGAACGACACGATGCGTTCGTGGAGGTCAGCGTCGCCGATCCGACGGAGTACGCGACGCGGGACAACGTCGCGGCAAGGCGGGAAGGCTGAAGGGCTGGAAGGCGGGAAGGCGAAAGGCTGGAGGGCGCCAAGGCGTGAAGGCCGGAAGGCGCCAAGGCGTGAAGGCGAAGGTCGAAGCCGTCGCCGTTTGACTCTCCATAGACCGCAGCGTATTGTGCCGCGGTGCTCTCCGTCAGCCAGTGCGACGTCGCGGTCATCGGAGCGGGTCCGGCGGGCAGTACCGCCGCGCAGCTTCTCGCCTCCTGGGGGCTGTCGGTCGCACTGGTCCACCGCACGGCGCCGGTCCCAGGCCGGCCGTCGCTCGCCGAATCGCTTCCGGCCAGCACCCGCAAGCTCTTCGCCTTCCTCGGACAGCTCGAGCGCGTCGAAGCCGCCGGCTTCTATCCCAATGAGGGCAACGTCGCGCGGTGGGCGGACGCCTCACGCGTCACGCGCTCGCAGGACGCCGGCTTCCACGTCCAGCGCGAGGCGTTCGACGAGGTGCTCCGCGCCGGCGCGGTGGCCGCCGGCGCGACGAAAATCGACGCCATCGTCCGCGCCGTTGACCTCGAGGCTGGCGCCACCGTCACGCTGGCCGACGACCGCGGCGTTCAGACCCTGTCGGCGAGGCTGATCCTCGACTGCTCCGGACGCGCCGGCGTCGTGGCGCGACGCGGATTCCGCCGCAGCGAGGCGGGATACCGCACGCTCGCGATTGCGGCCGAGTGGGAATGCACCGAGTGGCCCGCCGACGAGCACGCGCAGACGGTCGTCGAGAGCTACGCCGATGGATGGGCGTGGTCGGTGCCGCTGTCGCGGACGCGCCGGCAGTGCACGGTGATGATCGACACCGGCCGCTCGCCCCAGGACGCCCGCGGCCTCAACGCGATCCACCAGCGCGAGCTCGAGCGGTCGGCGGAACTGCGCGCGCGCCTGCGCGGCGCGACCCAGGTCACCTCGGCGTGGACGTGCGACGCTACCGTCTACGACTCCGCGCAGCCTGCCAGCGAGCATGTGCTCCTCGTCGGCGATGCCGCGTCGTTCATCGAGCCGCTGTCGTCGGCGGGCGTGAAGAAGGCGCTGCTCTCGGCCTGGCGCGCGGCCGTGGTCGCGAACACCTGCCTGCGCAACGAATCGCTCGCCGGCGCGGCGCGCGATCTCTACATCCGGCGCGAGCGGCACGTCTACGACGACTGCATGCAGCGGTCGCGCGCGTTCTTCGCCGAAGCCGCCGCTTCCTACGGCACCGCATTCTGGTCGGCGCGTGCGGCGGCGGCGAGCGACGCGGCGCAGATGTTCGACGATGCGGAGGCGATGGGCTCGGAGCTGAGCGACGCGGCGCTGGCCAGGGATCCCGAGGTCCGCTCGGCCTTCGACCACCTGCGCGCGGCGGCCCACGTGCGGCTGCGGGCCGTGGACGCCGTCCGCTTCGAGCCGGCGGCGATCATCGAGGGGCGCGAGGTGGTGATGCGCGACGCGCTCATCGTCCCCGGCGTCGACGCGCCCCTTCAGTTCGCGGCCGGTGTTAATCTTCCGGCTCTGGCGAGGCTGGCGGCGGCGTGCGGAGAAGTGCCGGCGCTCATCGAGGCGTATCAGGCCCAGGTCGGGCCGGTCCCGCTGACGGGGCTGCTGACCGGGCTGTCACTGCTGGTCGCGCGTCACGCGCTGGTTGCGGAGTCATCGTAAACGTCAGGCGGTCCGGCTTCATGGCCGACCGGATGCAGTGTCCGGCTTTCGCCGGACCGTCTCAACGCAGGCTGCTATGTACCTGGGCGAGTTCACCGGCAAGGGCATTCGCATCGCGATCATCGACAGCGGGGTCTTCGCGGCGCACCCGCACGTCGGCGGCGTCGCCGGCGGCATCGGCATCCGCAGCGACGGCAGCGTACATGGCGACTACGTCGACGAACTCGGGCACGGAACCGCGGTCACCGCGGCGATTCGCGAAAAGGCACCCGACGCCGAAATCATCGCGATCAAGGTCTTCGAGCGCGCGCTGAAGACCGACATCGCCACGCTCGTCCGCGGCATCGACGAAGCGGCGGCGCGTGGCGCCGACGTGATCAACCTGAGCCTCGGCACGTCGAAGAGCGAGCACCGCGCCCTGCTCGAAGACGCCGTCGCGCGCGCCCGCACGCAGGGCGCGCTCATCGTCTCCGCCAACGACGATGGCGGCGTGCGCTGGCTGCCGGGTTGCCTGGACGATGTGGTCGCCGTCCGCGCCGACTGGAGCTGCGAGCGCGGCGCCTACTCAATCGGCTTCGTCGAAGACAGGCTGATGCTCTCGACCTCCGCCTACCCGCGCGACATCCCCGGCGTGCCGCGCGAGCGCAACCTGAACGGCGTCAGCTTCGCGGTTGCCAACGCGAGCGGATTCGTCGCGCGCGCGCTCGAAGCGGCACGGCGCACGCCGGCGCCGCATGCGGCCGCGATCACCAGAGTGTTCACCGCGCTCGAGCAGGGCGCCGGCATGCAGCGTTCGCCGGTGGTGTGATGGCGACGCCTCGCATTTCCACCGTGCTGGCCGCGCGCTCCGCCTGGTCCGGGCTGGGCGTGCTCGTGCTGGTTGCTGCGGGCATCACGGCCAAGGCGCAGGGCGATCTCCCGGCCGTCCTCCAGCGCATCAGCGATCGCGTAGAGCGCTACTACGGCCGCGCCCAAAGCATCGTCTGCCTCGAACGGGTGATGGTGCAGCCGATGCGGCACGACATGACGCCGGACGGCTTCGCCAAGGTGCTCGAGTTCGAGCTGCGGATCGACTGGGATGCCGCGGCGGAGAACGAGCGGCCGCTCGAAGCCCGTGTGCTGCGCGAGCTGCGCAAGGTGAACGGCCGGGTCCCGCGCCCGAACTACGAGCCTGGATGCCTCGACCCCAAGTCGGGCAGCCTCGAACCGCTCGCGTTTCTCCTGCCGCACAACCGCGCCGACTACACCTTCGCGTGGAACGGCGTCGGCCGCCTCAAGGATCGCCGGACGATGATGGTGGACTACCGCGCCCGCATGGCCGGCGCGGTCGAGGGGAGATGGAAGGGCGACTGCGTCAGCATCGACGCGCCGGGGCGAACCAAAGGGCGGATCTGGATCGACGAGACGACGCACGACGTGCTGCGGCTCGACGAATCGCTGACCAGCCAGTTCGAGTATCGCGTCCCCCGCGAGCACTGGGGCGTCGCCGGCCCGCAGACGTGGGTGATTGAGCGCGCCGACTCGTCGATCCGCTATCGGCCGGTCGTGTTTACGGACCCGGACGAGACGGTGCTGCTGCCCGAGTCGATCGATGTCGTGACGGTGTTCAGAGGGGCGCAGTCGTACCGGATTTCGCAGACCTTCTCCGGCTACAAGCGGTTCATGACCGGCGGACGAATCGTCAAGTGACCCAACGGCAGTAGGGCGTAGTGTCCGGCTTGAGCCGGACTTCGCGAGGTCCGGCTGAAGGCGGACACGACGCAGATTCGAAAGCGTTAGAACCGACGGAGCGTGATCGACCCGTCGCCGGTGCGGACGCGCACGTTCTTCCCGCCCGCGCCGAGCGTTCCACGCACCGAGTTGCGGGCAATCTTCCCCGACACGTTCGCCAGCGTGATCTCTTCCATACGGATGCCGCCGTCGCCGGTGTGCGCGTCGAGCTCGGCGCCGAAACCGTCGGGCACGGCGAGCGTCACCGAACCGTCGCCGGTGGTGATATCCCAATCCGCTTCCGCGGCACTCCCGGGCTCCGCCTCGACGACGACGCTGCCATCGCCCGAGCGCGCGTGAACGCCGGTGAGCTGGCCATTGAGGGTGATCCGGCCGTCGCCGGTGGTCGCGTTCAGGTCGCCCTTGATGTCAGCGAGCTGGATGGACCCGTCGCCGGTGTTGGCGTTCACCGCGCCAGAAAGCATGCGCCCGTTGATACCGCCGTCGCCGGAGCGCAGCTGGAGCTTACCGCTGATCTTCTCGATGTCGATTGAGCCGTCGCCGCTTCGCGCGCTGACATCCGATGTGGCGGGCAGCGACACGAAGAGCTTCGCCGAACGGTGGTTGTTGAAGTCGAGGTTGAAGCCGCCGCGGTTGTGCGGCTCGGTGACCGCGATCTCGAGGTGGTTGCCGTCCTG
>Ga0207701_10006508_pt1 | contig 11644 bp, 8 predicted proteins | sample KBSSwiSSwithPhiX_FD_184294 | JGI IMG/M metagenome (GOLD analysis project Ga0207701, IMG submission 184294) | Switchgrass rhizosphere bulk soil microbial communities from Kellogg Biological Station, Michigan, USA, with PhiX - S5 (SPAdes) (version 2) | ecosystem: Environmental > Terrestrial > Soil...
CGCCCTTGAGCGAGACCACCATCGGCTGCTTCATCAGATTGTTCTTCTGGATGGCGGCCTGCATCATGCGCGCCATCTGATCCGACGCACCGCCGGCTCCTGCCGCTACCACGATTTCAACCGGCTTGGTCGGCTCCCACGCAGCGAGCGCCGGGGCGCTTGCAATCATGGCCGCCAGAGCAGCCGTGGCTTTCAGAAGATGTCCCACGAGTTTCTTCCCTATATATTTGTTTTATTTGCGAAAATTGGTTCCACAGGACCCCATTGTGCGGGGTTCGCAGCACCAGTTCAAGCCGAACTGCACCTGTAGGCTTATGACTTTCGCATGAGATTGCGGTTGCAAGCCCAGCCGTGCATGTCGATCGCACCGTCCGTACTCCGGCTGGATCCCTACTTGCCCTTCCAGTTCGGCGTTCGCTTGTTAAGGAAGGCGTCCATACCCTCGCGAAAATCCTCGCTCATATAGGCGCGCAAGATCAGATCCCGGCCCTCCTCGCGTGACAAGGTGCGGCGGATACGGAGCACCGCTTCCTTGGCGGTTTCCATCGTGATCGGCGCATGGCCGGCAACAAGCTTTGCGGTTTCGTCAACGCGGCGCTGCAGTGTCGGAACGTCCGGCACTACTTCGTTGAGAAGACCGAGCGCCAGCGCCTCGGGCGCCTCGATCAGCCGCGCCGTAAAGATCAAGTCCTTGGTCCGCGCCGGCCCGACCAGCGCGACGACCCGGCTGATGTTGGACATCGACAGGCAGTTGCCAAGCGTCCGCGCGATCGGAAAGCCGATGCGCGTCGCCGCGGTGCCGATCCGGATATCGCAGCAGGCGGCAATCCCCGCGCCGCCGCCGGTACAGGCACCGGCAATGGCCGCAATCGTCGGCACCCGGACCCTCTCCAGTGTGCCCAGCACGCGATCGATCCGCTCCTCATATTCGAGCGCATCCTCCGCGGTCTTGAAGGCACGGAACTGCGAAATGTCGGTACCCGATGCGAAAGCCTTGTCGCCCGCACCGGTGAGAATCATGACCTTGATCGCGCGATCCTTGTTGACGGCCTCGCAGATCGCCGCCATCTGCTCGTACATCGCAAAGGTCAGCGCGTTACGTGCCTGCGGCCGGTTGAACGTCAGCCGGGCGATCCCATCCTCAACCGAATAGATCAGGTCTTCGGTTGCAGCTACCGGAGCGTTCATCGCAGTTCTTTCTGTTCATTTCATTTCTGTTATGGGGTAGAGGTTCAGGCGACGGCGGCCTTTGGCATAGCCACGACATCGCGTCCCTTCAGGACCTCCATCGCCGCCAGTACGCCACCGCCACGATGCGGCACCTTGGCGAGATCAAGCCCCATCTCGATACCCGACAGGGTACCCATCAGCATCAGATCGTTGAAGTGACCCATATGGCCGATCCGGAACACCTTGCCCTTGATCTTGTTCAGGCCGGTCCCCAACGACATGTCGAAGTTTTCCAGGACGACTTTGCGGAAATTGTCGGCGTCATGGCCTTCCGGCATGACAACGCCGGTCAGTGCGGGCGAATGCGCGCCCTGCTCCTGGCATTGCGTTTCCAATCCCCACACCTTGATGGCCGCCCGCGTCGCAGCACTGTGGCGCTTGTGGCGGGCGAAGACGTTTTCCAGCCCCTCTTCCTCGAGCATCTTGACCGCTTCGCGCAGCCCGAACAGCAGATTGGTGGCCGGCGTATAGGGCCAGGTGCCGACCTTGTTGATCGCGATTACATCCTGCCAGTCCCAATATGAGCGCATGGAAGTGTTGGCTTTCGCCACCGCCAGCGCCTTTTCCGAAACGGCGTTGAAACCGAGCCCCGGCGGCAGCATCAGACCCTTCTGCGATCCGGCCACCGACACATCGATGCCCCAGGCGTCATGTTCAAACTCCAGCGAGCCAAGGCCGGAGATGCTGTCGACCATCAGCAGCGCCGGATGCTTGACGCGGTCGAGAATATTGCGGACGTCGAACGGGTGGGTAACGCAGCCGGTCGATGTCTCGTTGTGCACGATCATGACCGCTTTGATCTTGTGCTGGCGGTCGTTCGTGAGCTTGGCCTCGATCTGCTCGAGGTCGGCCCCATGGCGCCAATCGCCGGGGAGAAAATCGACGTCGAGCTTGAATTTGTCGGCGATGCCGCGCCACAGCAGAGCGAACTGCCCGGTCTCGGCCATCAGCACCTTGTCGCCAGGGGCTAATGTATTGACGATCGCAGCTTCCCAGGCGCCGGTCCCGGACGACGGATAGATGATCACGGGCTGCTTGGTCCGGAACACCCGCTGCATGGCCGCCAGCACCGCATGTCCGACCTCGGCGAATTCGGGGCCCCTGTGGTCCATTGTCGGCATATCCATGGCGCGCAGCACCCGGTCCGGCACGTTGGTCGGTCCCGGAATCTGCAGAAAATGCCTTCCAGAGTGCACAGTCATGGGCGTCCTTCCCGGTATCGTCGTGGTTTCGCGAGCCGCTCGAATATCACTATTTAGTGGGCTTGTCCCCCGCCCGGCGGGGCCCGTCAATGCATAAGAAGCGGGGCTTCGCCTTGCCAAGGCGGACCCTGGCAGGCAAGACATTTCGGACCATTCACGAGAGCGAGACCATGGCGGCAACAGGGGCCGAAAAACCACCAAATTCGCCCAAAAACAGTGGCCTTGCCGCGCGTCTTGCCAGCGAAATTACCGGCGACGTCTTCTTCGACGCCTTCAATCGCGGCCGCTACGCGACCGACGCCTCGTTCTACCAAATCATGCCCCTTGGCGTGGTGGTGCCCCGGACGATGGATGAGGCGCTGCGGACCTTGGCCATTGCTGGGGATGCCGGCCGAATCGTCACCCCCCGCGGTGGCGGCACCTCGCAATGCGGCCAGACGGTCAATGAGGGGATCGTCGTCGACTTTTCCAAGCACCTGAACCGGGTCCTCTCGCTCGATGTGGTTGGTCGCACCTGTGTGGTCGAACCCGGCATCGTGCTTGACGACCTCAACCGTCAGCTCAAAAAGTACGGACTTTGGTTTCCGGTCGACGTATCGACGGCATCGCGCGCCACCATCGGTGGCATGGCCGGCAACAATTCCTGCGGCGGACGTTCACTTCGCTATGGCACCATGCGCGACAATACGCTGTCGATGGATGCGGCGCTGGCCGACGGCACGCTGCTCCATTTCGGCGAGGTGCCGCGCGATCTTGCGCACGTCAATTCGCCTGACAGCGGGCTTGCACTGTTTCGCGACATGCTCGACCTCGGCCAGCGCGAAGCTGCCGAGATCGCCGAGCGATTTCCGCAGGTGCAGCGGCGGGTCGGCGGCTACAATCTCGATGCGCTCGTTCCGCGCAACGCGCCGAACAATATGGCGCATCTATTGGTCGGCTCCGAGGGCACGCTGGCCTTCACCACGCAGGTCGAGCTCAAACTGTGGCCCGTCATCCGCAACAAGGTGCTGGGCGTCTGTCATTTCGGCAGCTTCTATGAGGCGATGGACGCAGCCCAGCATCTGGTGAAGCTGCGCCCGATTGCAGTGGAACTGGTCGACCGCACCATGATCGCGCTGGGCCGCGAGATCGCGATGTTCGAGCCGATCATCGGCACCGTCGTGCGCGGCGATCCAGACGCGGTATTGATCGTGGAATTTGCGGAGGAAGATCAGGCTGAAAACCTTCGCCGCCTGAAACAGCTCGGCGAGCTGATGGCCGACCTCGGATTCAGCTGGGACAAACCGAAGCGCAAATGGGGCGGCGTGGTCGAAATCACGGAGTCCGCGCTGCAGACCGGCGTAGCCGATTTCCGTGCCGCGGGCCTCAACGTCATGATGTCGATGAAACAGGAGGGCAAGCCGGTCTCCTTCGTCGAGGATTGCGCTGTGCCGCTGCAGCATCTCGCCGATTACACCGAACGTCTCAATGGCATCTTCGCCAGGCACGGCACCCGCGGCACCATGTACGCGCATGCCTCCGAGGGTTGCCTTCACGTACGTCCCGTCCTCAATCTGAAGCTCGAGAAGGACGTCAAGACGATGCGCGCCATCGCCGAGGAAACTTTCGAAATGGTGCGCGAGTACAAGGGATCGCATTCCGGTGAGCACGGCGACGGCCTCGTCCGCTCCGAATTCCACGAGGCAATGTTCGGTTCGCGTATTGTCGCCGACTTCGGGGCGGTCAAGCAGCGCTTTGACCCGGACAACGTCCTCAATCCCGGCAAGATCGTCGATCCACCCAAGATGGACGACCGCTCACTGTTTCGCTATCCGCCGGGCTATCGCGTCGCGGAACTGAAAACCGTGCTCGACTGGTCGGCCTATCCTGGCGCCGGGGCAGGTTTCCAGGGTGCCGTCGAGATGTGCAACAATAACGGCGCCTGCCGGAAGCTCGAGGGCGGCGTGATGTGTCCGTCTTTTCGAACGACCCGCAACGAGAAGGATGTCACCCGCGGCCGTGCCAATACCCTGCGGCTTGCGATCTCGGGACAGCTTGGGCCGGATGCGTTGGCCTCCGATGAGATGATGGACACGCTCAAACTCTGCGTGTCCTGCAAGGCCTGCCGCCACGAGTGCCCGACCGGCGTCGACATGGCCAAGATGAAGATCGAGGTGCTGGCGGCGCGCGCGGCCAAACACGGACTTTCGCCGCGCGACCGGCTGGTTGGATATCTGCCCCGCTATGCCGGGCTCGCGTCCCGCTTCGCCCCGATCGCCAACTGGCGCAACAGCAGTCCGTTGCTGCGCCGGCTGTTTGAACAATTCGCAGGCATCAGCGCACAACGCGTCCTGCCCGCGTTTCGGCGCGACGTGTTCCGGCCCGATGCCGAGGCGTTCGGGCCGGAAGGTGGCCGCGAGGTCGTGCTGTTTGCCGACACGTTCAACCGCACCTATGAAAGGGAAAACCTCGACGCCGCGCTGCGCGTGCTGGTCGAGGGTGGATACCGTGTCCACATTCCAAAGCCCGGGGATCACGCCCGGCCGTTGTGTTGCGGGCGGACGTTCCTCTCAGCCGGCCTGGTCGATCAGGCGCGCGCGGAGCTGGACCGGCTGGTCCGGACGTTTGCGCCATTCGCTGCACGTGGTGTCCCGATCATCGGACTGGAGCCGAGCTGCCTTTTGACGCTTCGCGACGAACTGCTTTCGTTGCGTTCCGACGACGAGGCCAGAAGCGTCAGCGCACATGCACTGCTGATCGAGGAATTTCTGGTTCGCGAAGCGGAGGCCGGCTGCCTGCACTTGCCGCTGGGGCCCATGCCGGCAAAAGCGCTGGTTCACGGCCACTGCCATCAGAAATCCTTTGGCGCGTTCAAGCCGGTCGAACAGGTGCTTCGTCTCATTCCCGATCTCAACATCGAGATCATCGAGTCCAGTTGCTGCGGCATGGCTGGCGCCTTCGGCTATGGCGCCGACACCTACCGCGCTTCAATGGAAATGGCCGAAATTTCGCTGCTTCCGGCGGTTCGGCGCGCCGAAGAGACGACGCTGATTGTTGCCGACGGCACCTCGTGCCGGCACCAGATCAAGGATGGCGCCGAACGTTCCGCGCTTCACGTCGCGCGCGTGCTCGCGATGAGCCTCGACCGTGCAACACCCAATTCAACCCGCTTCACCAATACAAAGGAACAAACGCATGGCTGAACTCACCCTCGAAGTGGCTCGAAAGATTCTCGATGCCGCTCTCGCCAAGGGCGTCGAGAAAAAGCTGAAGCCGCTCGTGATCACCATTCTCGATGCCCGAGGCTGCGTCAAAGTGACCGCCGCCCAGGACGGCACCAGCCTGTTGCGGGCCGAGATCGCGCACGGCAAGGCTTATGGCGCACTTGCCATGGGCATGGGATCGCGGACGCTGTTCCAGCGCGCGCAGGAGCATCCCTATTTCGTCAGCGCGGTGAACAGCCTGGCGCAAGGCCGTCTGGTGCCGGTACCGGGCGGCGTGCTGATCCAGGACCGCGGTACCCTGCTCGGCGCCGTCGGCGTCAGCGGCGACACCTCGGACAATGACGAGACCTGTGCCGTCGCAGGGATCGAGGCGGCCGGACTGAAAGCGAACGCGGGATGATCGGGGATCAAGGCCGCAATTGATCGGACACCGCCGGAATGGATGACGAGTTCAGACAGCGGCTTCTGCAGCGCTTGGAGGCAATCGAGCATCGGCTCGACGGGCTAGCTGCCGACCAAAGCCAGCTGAAGGAGGCCTATGCGAGGTTGCGCGCTCATGGCCGGCGTATTTGGCTTCGTCCGCCGATGTGGACATACGAACAGCACGCGCCCCGACGACTCGACCTGCGCATGCTGCCAGCCACGCCGGCTCTGCCAAAACAGCCGCCTCGCATTGCCATCGTGACACCGAGTTTCGATCACGGCCGCTTCCTTCGCGCGACGATCGACAGCGTACTCGCACAAAACTACCCACATTTGTTTTATCATATTCAGGATGGCGGGTCCGATGATGGCACGGTCGAGATATTGAAGAGTTACGGCGACAGGATTTCGTGGCGAAGCGAGGCGGACGACGGGCAATCCGACGCAATCAACAAGGGCTTCAAGGATGTCGATTGCGACATCATGGCCTACCTGAACAGCGACGACGTCTTGCTGCCGGGAACACTCGCCTGCGTCGCAGATTTCTTTGAACAGCGGCCGGAGGTTGATTTCGTGTACGGACATCGCATCTTCATCGACTATGCCGGCATGGAAATCGGCCGGGCAGTTTTTCCTGCGCATCACAGCGAAGCCCTTAAATACGCAGGCTACGTTCCCCAGGAGACCATGTTCTGGCGTCGTCGCGTATGGGACAAGATCGGACCGATGGATACTGGATTTCATTATGCGATGGACTGGGACTTCATGCTGCGCGCCGAGGCGATGGGCTTCAAGATGGAGCGGCTGCGACGATTTCTCGCCTGTTTCCGCGTCCACGACGAGCAGAAAACCACAAGGGACTACGAGCGCGGCCGGCAGGAAATGCAGAAGCTGCGGCTGAGATCGCTTGGATATATCCCAAGCCAGCGGCAGATCTATCGCGCCATGATGCCCTACCTGGTGCGGCAGCTTGCCTTTCACTGGGGCTACCGGCTCGGCCTACTGAAGCAATGACAAACATCCCGGATAAGCCCAATCCAGAGCGACCGGGTTGAGTTGCGGATCAAGCCCACTGGCACCGAGGGATTTTTTTTGAACGAAGGCGCAACCAGCAGCCCGTCATGGCTCGCGAAAGCATCGATCGTTTTCGCTGCATGGCATGATTCGTACGCACGAATCCTGAACATTGATCTGGTAGCGGTGATCATCGCAATATTGTTACCTTGGTCGACGACCGGCGTCGTCATTTTCGCGACGCTCTGGATCATTGCGTTGACTTTTGCACTCGAACCGTATGCGTTCCTGCGCCTGCTGAAGCAGCCGATCTGCTTCACGCCCCTCGCTCTGCTCGCCCTGGCGGCTGCGGGAACATTGTGGTCGGATGCCTCCTGGGAAGCGCGGCTCCACGCTATCGGTCCAGCTACCAAGCTGCTCGTCCTGCCGCTGCTGCTCTATCATTTCGCGCGGACCACGCGCGGTGCCTGGGTTTTCGTCGCGTTTCTGATTTCTTCAACGCTATTGATGCTGGCGTCATGGGTCACAGGCTTTGTTCCGGCGCTGACGTTCAAGTGGTATATGGAGCCCGGCGTTGTCGTCAAAAACCACATCGACCAGAGCCACGTATTTGCGCTTTGCGTCGTGGCTCTTGCGTGGCCGATCTCGCTTCTTCTTCGAGCGAAGAAATTCCCGGCGGCAGGATTACTCGTGCTCTGCGCGCTCGGATTTGCCGCCAACCTGGTGTTCATCAACCTCTCGCGCACGGTGCTGATCACCGTTCCAGTCATCGTGGCCATCGTGACCCTGCATCTGATGTCGTGGCGGCACGTGATCGGCGCGATGGGCCTCCTCGCGGTATTGGGCGCGGTCGGTTGGTCCATATCGCCTGTGCTGAGGGTGAAGACGGCAAGTCTTTTTCCACCCTATCGCCTGTACGAGCCGGCCAGCGAACCGACGTCGATCGAAATACGGTACCAGTACTGGCAGAAGTCGATCAGGTTCATTCGAGACGCCCCCCTGATCGGACATGGAACCGGCTCAATCAGGGGCCTGTTTGAGCAGGCCGCCTCCGACCAGAGCGGGGCTGCGGCCGAGGTTACCGGTAATCCCCACAATCAGACGCTAGGCGTCGCCATTCAGTGGGGCGCCGTTGGCGTATTGGCGCTTTACGCGATGTGGCTGTCGCACATCATGCTGTTCTGGAGTGCAAGCTGGACCAACTGGGTCGGATTTCTGGTCGTCGTCCAGAATATCGTCAGTTCACTGTTCAACTCCCACCTGTTCGACTTTCAGGAGGGATGGATTTATGTGCTGGGAGTCGGCGTCGCCGGCGGCATGGCATTGCGCGAACGTCGATTCAATGCGTCACCGCCCCGGCCATGACGGTTTGCGCTTTTCGCCGAAGGCCTTGAGTCCTTCTTTGGCGTCTTCTGTCATTGCCAGCAACGCAATCTGGCTTTCCGTGTAGGCTATGCTTTCGTCGAACGACATCGAGGCGATCGCACGCATGGCATATTTGCCGCGCCGGATTGCGGTCGGCGATTTATCGACGATACGGTTGATCAGCCAGTCGACCTTGGCGTCGAGTTCGGCCGACGGCACCACATAGTTCAGAAGCCCGGCAGCTTGCGCGCTTTTCGCGTCGAAGGGCTCGCCGGTCAGCGCCCATTCGTTGATGAGGCGCGGCGGCGCCATCGATTGCAGCAGGCTCATCACCTGCATCGGAAACACCCCGACCTTGACCTCAGGCAACCCAAAGATCACGTGGTCGGCGGCAACCGCCATGTCGGTCATGCACAGCAGGCCCATGCCGCCGGCCATGCACACGCCCCCGACCCGCGCGATGGCGGGCTTCGTCGCATTCTGTGACAGCCGTAACAGATCGGCGTAATCGACATTGGGTCTGGAAAAATCCATCGCAAAGGCGGCGCCGCTGTTCTGCAGGTCGGCGCCGGCGCAAAATGCCTTGTCGCCCGCGCCCGTCAGCACAATGACGCGAACTTCCTTGTCGTCATGCGCATCGCGATAGCCTTTCGCGATGCCGGCAACCACATCGGCATTGATGGCGTTGCGCTTGTCCGGCCGGTTGATGGTAATCCAGAACGCCTGTCCGCGCTTTTCGCGTATCACGCTGCTGCTGTCGGTCATTGTCCGGCCCGTCCTGTTTGCGATGGATTGGCAAACATTTGCGGCAGGATGGCGGTAGACTGCAAGCAGGATTTAGGCTGCGGGCGCGACCTTCTTCACCCAAACCTTGTTGTCGTGGAACGCCGCGCCGCCCACGGGGGCCACCGCCTCGGCTCCAGTCAGCATGTTGATGCCACGGCCGCCGACATGGGCCTTGTTCGGCTGAACGGATTCAGCGATCAGAACACCACGTCGCAAGCCGTCGAACAGTTTCACCGTCAAATTGGTCTCGCCTCTGATGTTACCGAGTGTGACGACCTCGCCGTCGGCGATCCCGAGTTCGGCGGCGTCTTCGGGATGCATCATCACCGAGGGCTTGCCTTCGCGCGCAATCGACGAGGGCGTTTCATTGAAACTGGTATTGAGGAAGCTGCGCGAGGGACTGGTGGCGAGGCGGAACGGATGCGCCTCATCCGCCTCCTCGATAATCGTCCAGTGGTCCGGCAGCGACGGCATCTGCGCCCACGGCCCGAGGCCTGGGTTACCAAACGGAGGGTTGGCCCAGTCGGCCTTGAAATGGAACTTGCTGTCCGCGTGGGCAAAACCGTCGAGGTAGTGCGAGGTGCGAAAATCCGGCTGGATATCGCGCCACAGGTCCGCCTCCAGTGTGTCGATATCGCCATGACCGCTCTTCTTCAGCGTCGCGTCGATCAGTTCGCGCGGCGACATCTCGAAGCCGGGATGCACCGCATTGAGACGGCGCCCGAGACCCTGCAGCACCTCATGGTTCGAACGGCACTCACCGGGAGGATCGATCAATTTCGCACCGACCGAAATATGCTGGTGGCCGCCGCCATAGTAGAGATCATCGTGCTCCATGAACATGGTCGCCGGCAGCACGATGTCGGCCATCTGCGCCGTCTCCGTCATGAACTGCTCATGCACCACCATGAACAGGTCTTGGCGGGCAAATCCCTGGCGTACCAGCGCCTGCTCCGGCGCCACCGTCATCGGATTGGTGTTCTGGATCAGCATCGCCTTGACCGGCGGTCCGCCCTTCAAGGCCTCGCCGTCGCCGGTCAGGATGCGGCCGATCTGGGATTGGTCGAGCCAACGGATTTTGCTATCGATCGCATCATGGCCCTCGATGATGGATTCATCGAACTTCCAGATCGCATAATTGTTGAAGAACGCGCCACCGCCTTCGTATTGCCAGGCACCGGTCACCGCCGGGATACACAGTGCTGCATGCATCTGCGCCGCGCCATTGCGGCTGCGAGTGAAGCCGTAACCGAGACGAAAGAACGCGCGCTTCGTCTGGCCAACCAGGCGAGCGAAGGCTTCGATCTCTTGCACCGGCACGCCTGATATCGACGACGCCCATTCCGGCGTACGGGTCTCGAGATGCGTTTCCAGTTCATTCGGGCAGTCGGTGTAGTGCTCCATATACGTCCGGTCCGCATAACCTTCGCGGAACAGCACATGCATGACGGCGCAGGCGAAAGCTCCATCGGTACCGGGCCGCAGCAATATCCTGACGTCGGCCTGCTTCATGGTGTCGTTGTTGTAGACATCGATCGCTGCGATCTTCGCACCACGCTCCTTGCGGGCGCGCATCGCATGCGTCATCACATTGACCTGGGTGTTCACCGGGTTTGTGCCCCAGATCACGACGAGGTCCGAGACGCCCATCTCGCGCGGATCGACGCCCGCGATCTTGCCGGTGCCGATGGCGAATCCGATGCGTGCGATGTTCGCGCAGATCGTGGAATAGAAACGCGAGTACTTCTTCACATGCGCAAGGCGGTTGATGCCATCACGCATCACGAGTCCCATCGTGCCAGCGTAATAATAGGGCCAGACCGATTGGGCGCCGAATTCGCGCTCGGCCCGATCGAAACGCGCCGCGGTTTCGTCGAGCGCTTCATCCCAGGAGATCCGCGCGAACTGACCGGAGCCTTTGGGTCCGGTGCGGCGCATGGGATGCAGCAAACGGTCGGGATGGTGAATGCGCTCGGCATACCGGGCGACCTTGGCGCAGACAACGCCGGCAGTGTAGGTCTGCTGCTTGGAGCCACGGACCCGGCCGATGCTCTTGCCGTCGATCACCTCGATGTCGAGCGCACAGGCCGACGGACAATCGTGCGGACAGGTGGAGTGACGAATATCGACCTTGGCGTGCTGGTTCATGTCCCGATAGGTAACATCAAATTCCGCCATCGCCGAGAGGCTTTATCCGGGCCTGCACCGGCGAAAACAACAGCCATGCCATGCATTACGCGCCGAGATAGGCCCCGCCATTGGCGTGGATCGCCTGCCCGTTGATGTAGCGCGCGCCCGGCCCGCAAAGGAAGCGTACCATGGCCGCGACATCGTCCGGGCGACCCCGCTCGCCGGTGATGGTCTGATGGGTCAGATGATGCGCCGGTTCCGGTTTGTCCCTGGGCCGCGGCGTGCCGATCA
>Ga0207701_10006509_pt1 | contig 11643 bp, 11 predicted proteins | sample KBSSwiSSwithPhiX_FD_184294 | JGI IMG/M metagenome (GOLD analysis project Ga0207701, IMG submission 184294) | Switchgrass rhizosphere bulk soil microbial communities from Kellogg Biological Station, Michigan, USA, with PhiX - S5 (SPAdes) (version 2) | ecosystem: Environmental > Terrestrial >...
CCAGTGCTTTGCTGATCCGTGCCTGGTACTCGTGCTCCAAAGTCTGGTACATCGCCTTGCTGCGCACGTTGACGTAGACTTCGATGCCATTCCAAGCGGAGTCGTAGGCTTCAAAGGCAGTCCTTGCGCGCGCGACATCGCCCGCCTTCAAAGCGTCGATGGTGTTGACCAGCGTCGGCCGTACGGCTTTGATGCTCGTGATCTCGAAACGCTCAGCTTGCGCCCATGCCTGACCAGCACTGCCCGTGAGGAACAGCGCTGCGATGATAACAGAGGTGATGTGACTAAACTTTTGGATCATCCCGATGCTTCTCCCGGTACCGGCGCTTTGAAGCTTTTTCGAAACCTCCGGCAAATTGCAACTAGCATTACTCCAGAAAGCAAAACGTGTAAATGGGACGAAACGCGGACAGTAATCATTCATGCCGCAATCGACGGAGGTTGGCGCGGTTGGCGACAAAGCGAAAGATTTATACGATACCGCGCAGCTCGAAGAGAAGCAGTTCAACAAACCGCACGCTACAAACTTTACCGGCAGATCGTAGGGGAATATCCCGACTCGCCTACGGCGAATCAAGGGAAGACTCGCTTGGCCGATTTGGAGAAAGCGCGTTAGGTGTTGAATGTCGAAAATAAAGATTTGACCCTATTTTGGGTTCTCGTGTCCCTCCTTTTCCATCCGTTTGAGAGTAGCCCATAATGCACACCCAGATGCGCCGCGATCTCGCGGAGCCGATAGCCATGCTCGTTGTATGCCTGAACCATTCCTCGATTGTCTCCCTTTTGAGATTTTTTCCAGCTTCGGCTCGACCGCTTTCACTTGCGCGCGCGATCTCCTTCAGTTCTCGATTTCGCGGTGAGTGCCTTTCGATGAACGCATCACTGCCTGGATAAATTTGCCCGCGGAGCGCCTCCCACGGTCGACTGTCTAATCCCATTCGAACAAATTTACGATAGTGCTTTGTGCCTGTGCCAGGTTCTTTGACCGTCAATCCCTGCGCCGGCTATCAATTTTCTTGGCCACGAGACCGAGCCAGTCACAGTGAGACGGTCTATTAAATTTAGATTTTTCGTACCCGCGTGGCGCCGACAAAAATTCGAAATGTCAAAATACAAGACCCGACCTGCTGGACCTCACGCGACAAGAGTGGCTTTATCGATTCGGTCTATAAGGAAACGGCGCGGAGTAAATAACGCTGAGTTTGGATATGTTCAACGCACCGCCTCAAAAGCCACCGATTCCCAGCGGTTGACCAGCCAAAGATCTGAGCCCTCATTGCGTGTACGCATCTCGACCTCGCGAAAAACGGGATCGGTTTTTTCGTCAACACGATATTCGGTGATCTGCTTAAATCCCGCCAGTTCGAGACTCTTTCGTAGGGTTGCTGAGTTGTAGAGGAACTGGTGACCCCAGTCGTGGGCTTGTCGGTTAAAGATATACGCGCCGGTCACGGCCGTTTCAGGCCAGCCGGTTGCTCGCAGCTTCGCAGCGATGAAGCGCTGCGCTTCAGCATCCGGATTCTCCGTTAACAAGCTAACGAATTTCGCGAGGTCGGGTGTGACAATGCGCAATTTTCCGCCTGACACAAGGACGCGGTAGCACTCCTGTAGCATTGCTAAACCGCCTTCCCACGGAACCGCCTGGATCATATGCTCGCTGAAAACGTACTGGAACGATCCATCGGGAAATGGATATCGTTTGGTAGCGTCGAGATAGACCTGATCACCTCTGGGTGCAATATCAGTATTCAACCATCCTGTCGGCGCATGACTGCCAGCGCCAAGCTGAAGTTTGCGAACCGAATGCGATTCGAGGTAGTCGCGGATGATTCTCGGCTCTGTGATGCGGCGCCGATAAGAATCCCTAACTATCTTTGGCAGATCACTTACGGCCAAGAAGGCGACGCCCGCGATCGCGATCAACAACAAAAAGCCGCGGCAATAGTCCGACCTTGTGAATTTCATCGTTGAACTTATGCATCTCAATTAGCAGCGTATCTCAACTGTTCTTCCAATGGGGGGTGTTTCATCTGGACAGCATTGCCTTAAAAACGGTCGCCTCGGATAAAACTCCTTAACGCTAGTCTCTCAGCTTCGACAGAATGATACGAATTGATACGAATGGGGGTCAAGTCTTTACTTTTGACGTTGCCGCGAGGGGAAACCAAAGGCGCAGCCGTTTACTTCGAGTTTTTCTTTTTCGTTTCCTTTCGTTTCATTGCATCATCAGCTCGAGGCTCCGCGAAACAGTTTGTGGAATTCCTTGCGCTTCTCCGTGTAAACCTTCTCGCCGAGATCGTCCATCTCAATGAACTGGATTTTGTCCGCGTCGGGCACCGGCGGATAAACGCCTTTGCGATTGACGAACTCGCCGGCCTTCGCCATAAGATTCATGCTTTCTTCGTCGAGAAAGAAGTCGATGAAGGCTTTGGCCGCGTTGGGGTGTGGCGCTTTGTGAAACAGCGACATGTAGCTGGCGTCGCCGAGGAATTTGCCTGTCCGGACGTAGTCGAGCGGCGCGCCTGTTTTAATACCGTTCAGATAAACGTAATAGACATAGGTGATGCCGACGCCGAACTCGCCGGAGGTGATGCGGTCGGCGACGGGATTGAACGATTCTACCAAGGTCGGTTTCATCGCCGCCAAGTCGCGGACGAACTTTTCTGCCTTTTCCTTGCCGATGAGCTTGTGCAGGTTGGTGAGCCACTGGGCCGTGGTCAGGTGCAAGGTCGGGTCGGCCATGACCAGTTTGCCGCGGTACTGGGGCTTGACCAGGTCCTCCAGCGTTTTCGGCGCTTCCGCGGCTTTGATGACGTCTTTGTTGTAGACAATACCGACGATGTGGTTGCGGGCGCGCGGGCCGAGCAGCGGATCGATGGCGTCTTTGGGAAAGTCCTTGTTCAGCGGCGAGTCGTACTTGGCCAGGATGCCTTCCGTGAGCAGGATGCGCATGCAGTCTTCGGTCGCCATCACGAGATCGAAAAGCGCCTTGCCGGCGCGCGCTTCGCTCAGCGCCCGCTCCAATACTTTGGTCGCCGAGCTGCGCCAGTAATCGATCGTGATCCCGGTCTTTTTTTGAAATGCGTTTTGCAGCAACTCGAAGATATCGGTCTGCATGGTGCCGTAGAGCACAAGTTTGCCTTCTTTCCTGGCGGCTTCCGTCAATTTGGCGTCCTGCGCAAAAGCGCCCGGCACAACGGTCAGCACGATAATTAGAAAAAGAAGTTTCATGCGGGGTTCCCGCTAGATGCGGTAGAACTCCTTGGCGTTATCATAGAGAATTTTTTGCTTGGTGGCATCCGAGAGCTCCGGGCGAGCAAGCAGTTCGGGGATGTCCTTGAGAAACTCGCCGTATACGCGCTCGTGGGGATAATCGGACGGGAACATGATTCGCTCAGCGCCGATGACCTGTGTCACGAAGGCGAGCGAGGTTTCTTCCGGCTCGCAGGTGACGTAGACAGGGCAGTCTTTGACGTACTCGCTGGGCTTTTTTTTCATGTTTGGAAACGAGCGCCCGCCGCGGGTTTCATACTCGTAGTCCAAGCGATCCATCATGTAGGGAAGCCAGCCGCATCCGGCTTCGAGAAATGCGATCTTCAACTTGGGGAATTTTTCCAAAACGCCGTCGCAGATGATGCTGGTGAACTGAATCATCAGCGGGAACGGGTGCTCGAGAGCGTGGACCTGGCCCTGGTCCTCAAAAAAGTCGAACCCGAAGCCGCGACTCGGCGCGCCGTGAATGCCGAGCGGTACGCCGAGCTCTTCGGCGGCGCGAAAGATCGGGTGGAAGTCCGGATGGCCCAAGGCCTTGTTCATTACTGTCGCCGACGGCAAAAAGGCGCCGACCATGTCGAGCTTTTCCACGGCGTAGCGCAGCTCGTCGGCAGCCGCCTGTGGATTTTGTATTGGAAGTACGGCAACACCTTTGAGACGGGAGTCTCGTTTGATGTAGCGGGCATGAAACCAATTGTTGTAGGCGCGCGATACCGAAGCAGCCCAACTGGGATCTTGCACCAGACCGATCGCCAAGGCGGCTGTCGGATAGAGTACGGTGCTCTCCAGCGCCATGCTGGCGACGAACTTGAGCACATCTTCGGGTCGGGTTTCGGTTACTTTGTCGGGACGTCCCGCGCCGAGACCGCGCGGCCAACCGTCAAGTGACGGAAAGAGCGCATAGGCGCGCGCCCGGCGCATGCCGCGATATTTGCCTTCAAAGTACTCCTCGATCTCCTCATGATTCTCGTAGATATGGCCGTCCGCATCGATGACTTTTGGGCGCGTCATAAGACTCCTCACTGTTTTCTCGGCAGACCTTAGGTCGGGCGCGTGATCGTGTCAAGGAAACACGTTCACCACCAAAGGTCGTTGCTTGCCAGGGCGTTCGTGGGGTAGGAGACAAGTTTAGGTCAAATCTTTATTTTTGACACCATTCGAACAAATTTCCGATAGGGCTTTGTGCCTGTGCCAGGTTCTTTGACCGTCAATCCCTGCGCCCGGCTATCAATTTTCTTGGCGATGAGATCAAGCCAGTCATACTGAGCCAGGTTTATTCAAAGTAGATTTTTCGTACCCGCGTGGCGCCGACAAGAATTCGAAATGTCAAAATACAACGGGCTGTTGCCCAAACGTTTTGGTTAGCAGAATAGCTGGTCTCCACCGAACTAATTCAGAGAGCCCCACTAATCCGACAAAACGGTTGCTTGGATAAACTGATAGCATCCAAGGAGTGAGTCTCTCGCCGCAGAAGCGATTTGTTGGTGTAAAATTCGCTAAAGCTAGAGCAGCTCTGGGCTTCGTCGAGCGTGGGCGATGAGTAGTTCTATATTTTGTACGATGGCGATCAGATAATCCTGGATCTGTACGCGCCACTGTCCACGCCAGCGCGCACGCTTTAGTCCGAGCCGTGTCGCTTGTGCAAATGACCCCTCCATGAAATGTTGACGAATCTTAATATCTCGTCTCGCTGTTGCACTTTGAGCGTGAGCACGTAAGCGATCCAACAACTGTTGGCGTTCGTGCCGTTTGAGAGTTCGCCTACCGCTCTCGGATTGTGTGCATTGAATACGTAAATTACACTTTTGGCAGATTCCCTTCGCCGTGACGTATTCAAAGGCTTGGCGTTTCGCCCAGTGCTTGCGCTTACTCAGCGTTTGTCCGGCAGGACAGCGGTAAGTGTCACTCTGAGGATCATAGATAAACTGGCTTTGAGGAAAAATCTTACGCCGTCTTTCTTGCTGATCTTGGGTCTGCTTCAATACCGGCATGTGAGCGGTGATTCCATGGTCATGGCAGTCAAAAAAATTGGCCGTGGTGCCGTACTTGCTGTCCGCTACTACCACTTCCACTTGATGGCGAGTGTGCTCTTGGTGCGCTTCGTTCTGATCTCCGGGACCGACAACCGTTGCCGTTATCACGCCGTACGCCCCGTCTATCCCGCGATGGGTTTGATAATGAAGCTTGGCTTTCCCTTGCCCTTTACGAACCACCGATGCCTCAGGATCGGTCGTCGAGACAAAACGTTGATTGACGACATTGTGTCGAGGAGGATCATCGCTAGAATTATCTTGCTCTTCTGGCTGATTGTTTGGTTTGGTCTGTTCTTCGAGACGCTTCTCCAGCTCTCGATACGCTGGATTTAAATAGCGTCGCAGCCCCTGTGTATCGACAATGGAGTTGCAAGAGGCATCAGCCTGAACCAAGCTGGAATCACAAAACAGCTTGCTCCCATCAACCAATCCGTTTTCGACTCATTGCCACACGATCCGTTCGAAAAAGGCCCGAAATAATTCCACTCCCCATCGCTTGCGTGCTTTACTCAGCACGCTATGATCCGGGATCTCAGAATCCAAATCCCATCCCAAAAACCATAACCAATCGAGCCGCTCGGGTAATGTCGCCAGCTCGCTGCGTACGTTATACAGCACTAACAACAGCATCAGTTTAAGGATCACCGGCGGCGCCACCGAAACATTGCCGTTGTTACCGTATCTATCCTTAACTTCCCCGTACACAAACTCAAAGTCTACCAGCCGCGCTACTCTGCGAAACACGTGTTCACGTCGAACTCGCTTCTCTAAATTAATCCCGGTGTAAAACAATGAACGCTGTGTCGGTTCGTCTCGACCCATCATCGCTATGCTCTCCAACTCGGAAATAATTCCAAGGATTATAACGATGGGGTTCGCTCAGCGCACCAAAAAATTAGGATTTGGGCAACAGCCCGTTTAACTTTTGACATTCAGCGCCGCGAGAGTTTCAGGACTCCTCAATATAATCGGAGTCAAGCCTGGCAGTTGAGGTCAACTCCTACTCGCAGCGGGTGATCGCCGCCGCCCGGTATGGCCGAGCAGTGCGACTGCGATCTCACGCCATTCTGCAACCGGCAGCGCCTGCGGCTCCGGCGGCAGCACCTGAATGCAAACATGATCGGCGCCCGCGGCTTGATGGGCGCGCACACGATCGACCGTTGCAGCGACGTCGCCCCACGCGATGATGGCGTCAACCAGGCGATCGCTTCCGCCATCGCCGAAGTCCTCGTCACTGAAGCCGAGTCGGCGCAAATTGTTAACGTAGTTCGGCAGGCGCAAATAGAACGAGGTGTGTGCACGCGCGATTTCGCGTGCTCTGCTGGCATCCCTCTCCAGCACCACCGCCTGCTCAACTGCGAGGAAGCGGTCGGTACCGAGAATTTTACGCGCCCCAGCCGTGTGTTCCGGCGTGACAAAATAGGAATGCGCGCCATCGGCTCGTTCGGCGGCGAGTTGGAGCATGCGGGGGCCCAGCGCTGCCAGCACCCGTGCCGGCTTCACGGCGGGCATCACCGCGCGGTAGGGTGCCTGATCCATGCGATCCAAGTACGCGCGCATGGCCGGAACCGGTTTTCCGTAAGTATGACCTCTCACCTCTTCCACCAACGGAATATGGCTGACACCCAGACCGAGAAGAAAGCGGCCAGGATACGCTTCCGCGAGACTCTTCTGCGCTGCCGCCGCTGTGACGGGATCGCGCGCGTAGATGTTCGCAATTCCCGTGGCTACGACGATCCGCTTGGTCGCGCTCAAAATCAACCCGGCGTGAGTGAAGGCTTCGCGGCACACGCTCTCCGGGAACCAGATGGCGCCGAAGCCGAGCTTTTCAAGATCTGCCGCCGCCTTGCGCAGTTTCGCGGCGGGCTGAAAGTCGAACTGCGACGTCCAAATCCCGATCTCGCCGACATCCATGCCTTCTAACTTCATACTTCCTCCTCTTTATCCTCCTCGTGCCGCAAACGTCATTGCGACGAGTGAACAATGACCAGTCTACCAAGCCACGTCGGTAACGCTATCCGCACAGCGCGTCGGGCTCAGGTGACCAGGAAATTCCGCGAGCACAGCTAAAGGCAATCAAGCCGACATTAGAGCGGATCTTTGCGAAAGATACTGATACCGGCAGCGGCCGAAGCGTACCGCGAGCATGGGTACCGGTTGTAAGAGATTGCCGCGCATTCGGGAGTCCACTACGCGACGGTGAGCCGAAAGCTCAAGAAATTAGACCAGAGAAATTGCTGATATCGTATTGCAAGACCTGACCCGCAAGGTGTGGTAAAGTGCGCGTGAAAACCGGGCCATTCCGACATGGAATCTAAAATTAAACACCCCATTTCCTGCATCGCCTGGCCGGGGCTGATGGTCCTGTGTGTGGCGATCATGGCGTATGGATTTACGCACGGCCATCCAGTCCTGTATTTCAACGTGGCGTATGTTGTCCTGATCGTCACGTTGTTTTTCCTCGAGCGCTGGATGCCGCATGAGCGCGAATGGACCAAACCCGACGGCCAGACGCTCGCCAATATCCTCCATACGCTTTCCAGCAAAGGCACGTCGCAGCTGCTCTTGCTGTTCGGCGGTATCATTGGGCTGACGGAGTTGATGGAAGACCCGACGCCTGGCATTTGGCCGCGGGGCTGGCCGCTGACGGCGCAGGTGGTGCTCGGGGTCGTCGTGGCGGAATTCCCGCTCTATTGGGCGCACCGAGTGGGGCATGAATGGCCGTTTCTCTGGCGTTTTCACGCCGTGCATCACAGCGTTATCAAGCTCTGGATCGTCAATACCGGCAGATTTCATTTTGTGGACTCGCTCTACAAGATCGTCCCGAGTGTGGGCCTTTTATTGGCCTTGGGCACGCCGCCGGCGGTGGTCGTATGGTTCAGCGCGATCACTGGCTTCGTCGGCATGCTCACGCACTGCAACGTCGAGATGCGCTTGGGTCCGCTGTCTTGGTTCTTCAACACGCCCGAGCTGCACCGCTGGCACCACAGCAAGGATTCGCGCGAAGGGAACAAGAATTACTGCGAGAACGTGATGGTCTGGGATCTAATGTTCGGCACCTATTTCCGCCAAAGCCATCGCCGCCCGCCCACCGATATTGGCATTCCGGAATTCATGCCACCGCATTTTGTTCATCAAATCATGTGGCCGTTTTTGACCAAGGAAGGCAAGCGGCAGATCGAGACGGGGTGTCTTTCGGCATCCTAAGGCGCATTACGATTGGCGCACGATTCGCGCGTTCACCATCGACTGTCGAAATCACAGCCCATGGAATGCCTGATCGAAATGAATTAGGCGCGCGCCGCGCTCGCCTTCACGGGATATTCGAGCGAAGCGTACCAATTGCCCCGACCTTCGGAAGTGAGATCCAGCACGTTGTAGACCGGTGACAAAAGATCCAGGCCTCGTTCTTTGATATCGGGCGCCATGTGCGGGTGAGCGCTGTAAAAGTGCCGCAGGGTACCGTCCCCATCGCGCGTGAAAACCGAGATGGTCGAGTCCTGATTTCCTTCGCGATCTTCCGAACCCAAGTCATATTTGAAGGTGCTGCCCTCGGCGGTACTTAGGAGGCGTAGATTGTCCCATCCTTGCCTGCGCGCGTGCGCACGGAGCTTCGGTGGATCGGCCGCGGCGACGATGGCAAGATCGACATTCTGCGCCAAGTGATGTGCGACTCCGTTGAGACTGTCGATGATGAGTGTGCACATCGGACACGGGCTGGTTTGCCGCTTTCCATACATGAAGTGATAAATCACAAGCGAGCGCTTGGCCGCGGTGAACAACTCGCTTAAACGAACGACTTGGGTCGGCGCGTCGCCGTCATCGAGCTCGGCCGGACCCTCGATGAAGGCGTAGTCATCGACAATCGCGCCTTTGGGGAGCTGGCGGCGAAGTTTCGCGACACGTTCGCGTGATTTCACCGATTCGATCTCTGCCAAGCGGAGTTCTTCTCTTTTGGCGACGTATTCCTCGGACTCCTTCGACAATCTGGTTGGTCGTGTATCGTCTTGAACTTTTTTCTTTGCCATCTGCATGATCCTCCTTGCGTGTCAAAAAATCGAACTGTCGTGCGGACGCATCACGCTCCCGCTGATTTTTTTCCTCCAAGTGACAACACTTACAAAAGGTCTTGTCGCAATTTTACGACAGAAAACTCTTTCCAAGTTGCGACACGACGCTTCAAAAGAGCAAGCTCAAAAAGGCGATTCTTAGATCTGGGACCAAATCGCTAGCGATACTACTAGCGTATAAGACGGTGAATCGAGGTCAAGGCAGCTTCGAATGTTTCAAGGACGAGAGTGGAGTTTAAGGAGACAGGCTGAGCTGATTATCGATGAGCAGAAATCAGCAAAAAGCGTCTTTCGACGAGGTCAGCAGAAAGCAGGTACAGCCGGTTTCACTCCACACACGATGATCGACGCTGCCTGCCTCGCTGTGGATGAAATCGCCGGGATGTAATGTTCTATCATCGACGTTCAATATGCCGTGGAGAAGATGCAGTTCTTCGATCCCCGCATGTTTGTGTCCGGGATAATCGGTTCCCGGACCAAGCCGGACCAACATGCTCACGCTGTCGTTTTCCCCGTTTCTCGCGAGTATTTTGACGCGGATCCCTACCGCCGCTTCCTCCCACTCTGGTTCAATCGGCGCTTGCAGGGGAGGTACGAACGGCTGCGTAGCCGTTTCACGGGCGATTTGTTTAGCGAGCCGACCCCATAAAGACTTCGGGGGGCGCAACACATTAGTGGCCCGGCCGACAAACGAGCGGGTAATAAGCCCGAATCGCAGACGATCAACCGCCTTGCTGCGCGCCTGATTCATGATCCAGCCGATGACCGAGCCGTTAGCAGGATCATAGGTCGAGGCTTTTCGCCACACTTCATAGAATAGATCGAGTGTGATCTCTTCGGCAGTTTCTCGATTCGCGGTTATCCGCACGATCAACGTAAAAACAATTCGATGCGTTTGCTCGTAGAGGGAATGCAGTGAACGCTGGTCACCTCGGGCGACGGCTCGGATAAGCTGTAGCCACTCATCTTCGGATAAGCGAACCTTCGACTTATCGGCAAAGAGAATATCCCCCAGCGTCTTCGTATTCGGCGGCGCAGAGTCCGAAGCATCGCCGGACCTTCCGTTCCTGTAGCCAGGGGAATGTAATGCCTCGTCGATGTAGGACGCGGCTATTGGGTAGAACTGCTTCGCTCGTCTCAGAAGAACCCTGGCGTCGTCTTCGGAACAAAGCAGGGTCGCGACGTTTCCATCGCGAAGATGCGCTGGAACGTGATCGATGATCGCGTTACGTAGAACGTGGTATTCACGACTCTCGAGATAGCAGCGCCCAATAAATGCCTGATAGTAAGCTAATGGAATTTCCACCACCACGGCCATTAAGCCACCCTGACACCGAACTGTTGAGTGTTTCAAGGTGTCGGCGACAGATTCTTGAAAAGGCCTCAAATCACACGGCAGAAAGAAGCCTGGAAAAGCCCGGAGCTCGAAAGAGCCCGTCGAATCTTGCAATCTAACATTTAGCTTGATCGCGATGGAAATTTCCGGATGACACACACCCTTTGTGCAGGGAGAATCCCGATGAGGAAATGTTTTTCGCCGGGAATCTGTTGCGGTTGTGTTTTGATTTCTTGAGAGCTTCAGCTTCTTGTAGAAAACCTGACGCTTCAGTATTAAAAGACAGGCTACGGTGTCTCGCCTGCCAGGAGGAAACGTGAAACGGGAAGTCGCGGCAGAGATTGTCGATTCTCTTAAAGAAGCCGGGGTTGATTTCGTTGCGAGCTTGACTGAAGCGAATCTGCATGACTTGGTGATCGCCTTAGGCGAAGATCCAGCTATTCATCATGTCCCGGTGACCCGCGAGGAAGAAGGCATAGGGATCTGCGCCGGCGCGTATCTGGGCGGAAAAAGGCCGGCCATGGTGATGATGAACGCCGGCTTTCTCTTGTCCGCCAATGCGTTAGCAACGGTCTGTATTCATCCCGGCATACCGGTTTTGATGTTGATCGGGCACAGCGGCGGCGTCGGCGAGGAAAACGCCGGCCATGCCACCGTCGGTAGTCTGACCGAACCGATATTGCAAGCCATGCACATTGTCTACGAAAAAGTCGGCCGCTTCGAAGATCTTCGTCCAACCATTCGCGATAGTCAGATCCTTGCACGCTCCTCACGCCGGCCCACCGCAATTGTCCTGAACAAACAAGCCTTGAGGTAGTGCGATGAAAAGATACGATTGTCTTAAAGCGATCGCGCCACGCTTCGGTGAAGAACTGGTGGTTACGAATCTCGGCGCGGTACGCCACGAATGGCAGGCGCTGAGGCCTCATCC
>Ga0207701_10006510_pt1 | contig 11638 bp, 11 predicted proteins | sample KBSSwiSSwithPhiX_FD_184294 | JGI IMG/M metagenome (GOLD analysis project Ga0207701, IMG submission 184294) | Switchgrass rhizosphere bulk soil microbial communities from Kellogg Biological Station, Michigan, USA, with PhiX - S5 (SPAdes) (version 2) | ecosystem: Environmental > Terrestrial >...
CAACGTGCTGGTGCTCGACGAGCCGACCAACGACCTCGACCTCGAAACCCTGGAACTGCTCGAGGAGCAGCTCGTCGAATGGCCTGGGACGCTGCTGCTGGTCAGCCACGACCGGGCCTTCCTCGACAATGTCGTCACCAGCACGCTGGTTTTTGAAGGGGAGGGGCGATTCAGGGAATATGCCGGCGGTTACCAAGATTGGGAACGCTATCAGCGCTCGATCCCCGAAGTGCCGATCCATGGCGCTAAACGCTCGAGCGCGACGGCGATCTCAGGGCAACCGGAAATCAAGCCACGCAAGCTGAGCTACAAAGAGCGGCGCGAGTTGGAAGCGTTGCCGGCCAAGATCGAGACGCTGGAAACGGAGCAAGCGGAATTGCACGAGCGCATGAGTCACTCGGCTTTCTATCGACAGCCGGGTGATCAGATAACCTCGACGATCGACCGGCTGGAAGCGGTGAAACGCGAGCTCGAAGAATCCTATGAGCGTTGGCAAACACTGGAATCGATCGCTTCGTGATCAAACGACGTTGGCGTTGCGATCATTCTTCACAAACCCGTAGAATGCCGACGCCACGGGCAATTGCGCCGTATCAGCTTTTCATGGATACAGCGCTTTGATGAAGCCGCTTTCTTCCAAGGGTTTGATCAGACTGTTGTCGATGAATGAGTTCGGATCGGCGGTTTTCGCTTTGGGAAAATCCTTGACGAGAAATTCCAGCACAGTCTTGGCACCGTTCACAGAAGGCGCGGGAACGTTTTCAATGTACTGCGACGCGTAGAGCTGATAGGAGCGTTCCAGGTAAGTTTCTTTGCCTTTTTCGATGCGCATTTTTTTCATGAGAATTCGCATGGAGTCATCTTTGTTTCTTTTAAAATAAGCAACGCCTTCGACGAACGCTTTCATGAATCTGAGCGCGGCATCGCGATGTGACCGCAAATAAGCGCGCGATGCGACGAGGACGTTCTGTAAATATTGAATGTCCATCGCCGCGGGGTCTGCGAGGGTTTTGAAACCGGCGTCTTCCGCCATGAAAAACGATGGGTCTTGGAGAACCGCACCGTCGATGCCGTTTTTTTGTAAACTGATGAACATGATCGGCGATGAGCCCAGTTGCACAACCTGGACATCGTCCGGATTCTGTCCCCATTTTCTTTGTATCAGCAGCAAGGCCAGATGCCCGGACGAGCCCAGCGCCGTCACGCCGATTCGTTTACCTTTGAGCGCGTCGGGAGTTTTGATTTCCGGTTTGACGATCAGGCGCTGGACACCTTTGTTATTCCCGGCCGCGACCATAACCACGTCGGCGCCTCCGAGCGCGGCGCTGATTGCTGCGCCGCCGCCGGTTGTGCCGAACTGAAGGTCGCCGGCCATCACGGCGCTGACCGCCCGGGTCGCGCCACCGCCCACGACGATCAACTCCGGCTCGATATCGTATTTTCGGAAAATGCCTTTTTCTTCCGCGATCCACGCAGGGCTGTTGGCTAAACTCAGCGCTGAAAAGCCGAGGCGGACTTTGTCAGCGGCATGCGCGTCAATAGCGAGACCCATCAATGCGCAATACAAAGTCACAAAAGGTAAAGTCGCAACAATCAATGCGATTCGTTTGCTCTTCATGATGTGGTTGCTTCCCCAAGCGTCATGCAATCGATGGCCATTCTGCTAACAAGCGGCCGTAATTTTTGACCGAGTATGTTAACCCTAACTTCGACAGCAGATTCCAAATCATGGACGTATTGCTGGTAACGACCGGCACATGGAGCCGATCTTCAATGCGCTGAATGATCGGCAGTGGGTCCATGGTTGCACCTTGAAAATAAATCGCTTGCGCCGGAGTTTTTCGGAACGTTTCTTCGACAAGATTAAAGAGCTGATCCGGGCTTAGATTCAAAGACGTGCCGGGTATGCGGTTGTCGAACGCGGGACCGAGATGGAGTGTGAAGCCGAGCTTATCGACGTGTGCTTTGATGCCTTCGTTCGAAGCGCGATCGAACGGCGTCATGAGCAGTACCGATTTGGCGCCGAACACCGTCAGCGCGGCGGTGGCAGAGGAAATCGCGCTGACGACTGGCAACCCGGTCGCGTCGGCAACTTTCGCTTCTATAGCGGGATTGAATAGCGTGACGAAACCGCCGGTGAGCATGAGACCCGCGACTTTGTGTTTGTTGACCAATTCGCGCGCGCGAGCCACGATCACGTCCTCTTTGCCGGCAAGATCCTGATAGGACTCGCCGAGCAAACCGAGACCTTCATGCGCGATGGACACGCCAGGAGGCAATATTCCATCAAGTGACTTGAAGTGTGGACGGTTGGGAGTTGCCGGCGAGAGAATGCCAATTTGTATCGGGCTGTTTGTTGCCATCGATAAACTCCTTGATTGATGATTTCGCGTATAACACGAATGAGAAAGTCCGACCAGTCGCGCCTCGCAAAGGAGTTTGAACAAAGCGATCGAATCTCGCATAGTGGGTTTCAGTTTCTTCGCCTGGAGGATGTTCGTGCAATTTCGTATCGCAGCCGTAGATCTGGTCAGCAACACATGCTTTCCCGCGCTCACCGCCGATGAGTTGGGCTACTTCAAAGCGGAAGGATTGGACGCGCATATCGGACTGGCCGCGATGTTGGGCGCGACCAAGGCACTGCGCGAAGGCAGTGCGGACGCCATGATCGCCGGCTCGGTGCACGATGTGCTAACCGAATTCCCCGATTGGCAAGGCGTCAAGATCGTCGTTGCGTTGTCGCAAGGCACGCCGTGGCTCTTGACAGTGCGCGCCGATCTTCCGGCTAAGCGCGGGGATATCAACGCAGTGAAAGGGCTGCGCATTACTGCGGCAGAGGGGCCGGACTTGGCGCTCAAACGACTGCTCCGCGGTGCGGGTATTGAACCTGGACGCGATGTGGAAATTGTCGAACTGCCCGGCGCCAAGTTACGCGATGTCTCTTTCGGCGTGTTCGCCGCGCGCGCCCTCGAGGCCCGACAAGTCGATGGCTTCTGGGCCAACGCCATGGGCGCTGAGACCGCGGTCAGTCGAGGTGCGGGGAAGGTTTTGATCGATGTGCGCCGCGGCGATGATCCCGACGAAGTGAGGCATCTTACATTCGCCGGAATGGCGACGACAGATAAGTTCATCGGCAAGGAACCCAACGCCGTCGCCGCGGCGGTGCGGGCGATCGTCAAGGCGCAAAAAGCGCTGCGCGCCGATCCGTCTTTGGCCCGCGAAGTCGGCAAGCGGAAATTTCCGGCGGACGCGGCGGAACTGATTACCAATGTTGTCGCGCGTGACATCGAGTTCTATAATCCCGGGATTACTGAAGATGCGATCGCTAAAATGAATAGCTTCGCCCAATCGGTGGGACATTTATCGGTGCCGGTAGCGTATGACAAAGTCGTTGCGGTTCAATATCGCGACTTGTGGCAAAGCTGACAAGCGAAGTTTAGCTCGTTTGATTAGCTTGCCGTCGCTGGCGGCAAGGGTTTTTTCACCAATGCATAGAGTACGCTCGCGACTAACAACAAAACCGCGCATGACCAGATCATGATCTCATAGCTCTGAGTCCGGTCATAAATCGCCCCGGCGAGGACCGGACCGATCACGCTCCCCCAGGTAGAGACAAAGCTCATCGAGCCGCGAATCTTGGCAAAATTTTTCCGCCCGAAATATTCTCCGACGCTGGACCAGTTGACGGGAAAAGTCGACTCCACCACACTAAACAACGCGACAAATATCAAGATCGCCCACTCCGCATGGACGCGCGCCAGTACGAACATGGAGATTGTCGCGAATAGCATGCACGTCGCCATAAGCTTGGGTTTGTTGAGGCGATCGCCGATCCACCCGAAAAGGAGGTGGGAAGGCACAGCCATGAACGCTTGCGCGGCTAAGAAAACCGCCGCGCGCTGCTCGCTCACGCCTTTCCACACCATGAGAGCGATGTAATGTACATTGATAGCGCTGAGAATAATCACGCGTATCGCGGTTGCGCTGGTTAGGAACCAAAAGGACGACGTACGGAGCGCTTGGGCTAGGGTAAAGTTGACTTCTTCGAGCGGTTGGGATTGCCCGACAGGGGCGCTATGGGCATTGACCATCAGATCACCGTCGGGCAACAGCCCCATACTTTCCGGCGAGCGGCGCACCAAAAGAGCCAGCGGCATACCAGCAACGATAAACGCAATACCACAGCCAAAGGCCGCTTGACGCCAACCATAGGCATGCACGGCGGCCGACAACAATGGGGTAAAAATAACTCCGCCGATGCCAATCGAGCCGCTGATCAGCGCCATCGCCATGGTACGCTTGCGAATAAACCAAGTGTTGGCGATCAACATGGGCGCATCCATGAAGCCGGCGTGAAACGACAGCGACACTACGCCCATGTAGACGATGAGCAGCATGACGTAACTACTGACGCCGGAGAGCAGCATGTGGCCGACGCCGGTCATGAACAGCGCCAAGATCATCAATGGCCGTGGCCCGTAACGATCCATGAAGTAGCCGGCGATCGGTCCTTCGAATGCGCCTTGCGCTCGAGCTAAAGAGAACACGAGCGATGTCGATGCGCGGCTCAGGTTGAGATCCTGACTCAACGGCAGAAAAAAAACTGAGAAGCCATAAAAATACAAGCCACCACCTAAAATCCGCAGGACCGAGCCGACCGCAATCATGCGCCAGCCGTAATAAAGGTCGGACAATCGTCCGCGTAGTAGATGAAACACGTCGATCCTTTTAGGAGTTGAATCTAGCGCAACCGGAAAATCCCCGGTGGGACAACAGGCGTGGGAGTTTTTAAACTAACCGACTCACCGAACCTTTGCAACGAGTTCAATTTGACAGGACGGGCGACCCCATAGGGGGCGCTCCTCCGCCTACCCAGAAATACGCAGATATAAATTCACTGCTTCGTCAGTGTAGATGGCTTCGATGAAACGGGCGTGACCGTGCCGGCGTGAAATTCTTTCAACACGCTCTCCAACGTTTCAAAATCAGCCAAGGTTCGCAACGATACGAAAGTTGGAAATATCATCGGCAGTTGTCCGCGCTCATGAAGCTGCATGGCGCGCTCGGGTGCCAGCCATAAGCTATGGGTGACTTCATAAGAGGATTCCAGTGGAATTTGTTCGGCCGGCAACGCTGCGACAAAAAAGCGCGTGTCGAAGCGCTGCGAAACCTGAGAGGGGGTCTGCCAATGAGAAAAGTATCCGAGGCTTGCCAAGTCGCAACGAAGCTCCTCGCTTTCGAGTAACGAGATGAAGCTAAGAGAGTTTTTGAGCAGCGCATCATGCATCGCCGATATTTTTCGCGCCTGCGCGACGGCGGGAAAGCGCTCGCCGGACTCGTGCGCAGTGAGCAGAATCCCGACTTCTTCGAAAAGCTCGCGAATAGCCGCGATCCAAAATCCCAGGGCTTGGCGCGGACTAAAATGGGCGCCGACGATCTTGCGTGCTTGATCAGGGGAAAGTCCCGTGCAGCGCGCGGTCGCCGGTGGCGAACAATCCTCTTTAATGACAGAGCCTCCGGGATAACAGTACTTGCCGCCGAGAAATGGCATGCTATCGGGACGCTGGGTGAGAAAAACTTCGAAACCTTTCGGTTCCGACGCCCGCAGCAAGATTACGGTCGCCGCCTGGCGTGCCTTTACTTGAGTGTTCACTGGACGTCGAGTGTCAGCCCGGCGCCGAAAGAATTACGGCAGGGCGCGCCGGCACAATAGAACGTAACGAATCGAGACTGCGGTTCGGCAAAAAAGACAATGCTCGAGGACACTGTGCCGGAGCTATCGCGATGAACGCAGATGGCATCCCCGGGGTTAGCGGAGTCCGGAGCGAGCGAATGATCGGCCAACACGTCTTGCAATGCGGCGACGGCGTCGCTGAGATCGCCGCGCCCAAGCCGCGCCGTGATTTTCGCGTCGCCGAAAAGCGCGTAGGCGCGCTCGGCCTTCGCCGAATGCAAGTCGAATTCCGCCGCGCTACTGAAGACATGAAGTCCGGCTGGAAGCTTCTGGGTAATGATTTTCTCTTCGGCATTGTAGGAAACAAAAGCGTCGTTTTTATCGGCGAACAGCAGCGTAAATGGATTATAGTGCGCGCGCTGATGGCGCATGAGAACTTCCGCCGCTGCGCTCGACATGCAGCCGAGCAATTCCATGCACAGCAAACCGCGGGAGCGCGCGTCCGCTACAAGGGAATTCTGCCCATCGAGATGGCGGTTGAGAATACCGACCATCAGGCCGGCGGAGTTAACGCCCAACCAGGTGCCGCCGGCACGGAGATCTCTACCCGCGATGATTTTTGGCGTTGTCTCTATCAGGCTCGGCGCTGCCGATGGCCGGTCGTAATGCTCGTCGCGGTTGGCGGCGACAATCAACGGAAAATCCTCAAACATGCGAAAGTACAAAGCCAGAGTACACACTGTTCAAGCTTTACAGAATGCTCCGAGCATCTGCAAACCTGCCGCTTGATTGTCGTCACAGATGCTTTGTGTTAGCCTCGAAAAATTGGAAAGGGCAGCTATGTTTCAATCCGTAAATGACGTGATCGCGGGCTTCGGCGCGCAAAAATATATCTGCAATAACAACGTCGCGACGGTGGTTTATCTCGGCACGGCGCTGCAAAAACCGATTCTGGTCGAAGGGCCGGCGGGCGTCGGCAAGACCGAGCTAGGCAAGGTGCTCGCCGATGCGCTCGACATGGAGCTCATTCGTTTGCAGTGCTATGAGGGGCTCGATGAAGCCAAAGCCCTCTACGAATGGGAATACGCCAAGCAGCTGCTCTACACGCAGATCTTGAAGGAAAAAATCGGCGACATTCTCCAAGGTTCGCGGACGCTGCAGGAAGCAGTCGATTGCGTTGCCAATCAAGACGGCGTGTTTTTCTCGGATCGATTTTTGTTGCCGCGGCCCTTGCTGCGCGCATTACTGTCGGAAAAACGCTGCGTTTTGCTGATCGACGAGGTCGATAAATCGGACGCGGAGTTCGAAGCGTTTCTGCTGGAAATTCTCAGCGACTTTCAAATCTCTGTGCCGGAGATCGGCACGCTCAAGGCGAAACATATTCCGTTGGTCATTCTAACCAGCAACAATAGCCGTGAAATGTCGGACGCCCTCAAGCGCCGCTGCCTGCATCTTTATATCGATTTTCCCGATTCCCAGCGCGAGATGGAGATCATCAAGCTCAAGGTCCCCGACGTCGGCAATCAACTTGCCGAAGAAGTCGTGCGACTGCTGCACCGCTTGCGCAAGTTGGATTTGAAAAAGACGCCGAGCATCAGCGAGACTCTCGATTGGGTGCGCGCGCTCACGTTGCTCAACGTCAAACAGCTCGATCATGACCTGGTCGAAGAGACCCTTTCCACCCTGATGAAATACGAGGCCGACATCCGCAAGGCGCATCAAGAGCTCAAAGCCTACCTCGCAGAAAAACAAGCGCAACGGCCAGGCGGCAGCGAAAAAGACCACCTGCATTAGAACAACCATTTGGCATGGAAGAACGGCTGATTGAATTTGCCAGTGTTTTGCGGCGCAACGGCATCCGGGTATCGTTGTCGGAAAACATGGATACTTTTCGCGCGCTCGAGTTGGTCGGCATCGGCGACCCGGTGCTTTTTCGCCACACGCTGCGCACGACGCTGGTGAAACGCGCGGGCGACGTCAAGCCGTTCGAAGAGCTATTCGATTATTTTTTCCTCGGCATCGGCCAAGCGCTGGATGCGATCGATCGGCGCATCATGGACGAGCTCGGTCTTTCACCCGAACAGTTCCAGGAGATGCTCGAACAGATCCAGCGGCTGTTGAAGGAAATGGAAGGCGATCTCTCAGCGCTGACGCGGGCACTGCTCAATAACAACCGCGCCGAGCTCGAACGTCAACTGCGCGAAGCCATGCAGCAGGAGATGGAGCAGGGCACGGCGGACAATTTTCGCTTGACGCCGTATACCCGCATGACAGCGCGCTTGCAGCTCGATCGGGTCCAAAGCGAGATCGAGCGCTTTAAAGGCATGCTGCAGATGCTCGGCGAGAACGGCGAGGACTTGCAAAATGTTCTGCGCTACCTCGACGAGCGCATGCGCGATCTCAACCGCCTGTTGCGCGAGATCATCCAGCAGGAACAACGCAAGAAAGGAATCGAGCCGAGAGATTTCTCCCAGCGCGGCGCCCTGGCGGACAAAAGTTTCGCGTTTTACACCGAAGACGATATCCGGCGCATGAACGACGCGGTGGCGCGCCTGGCGCAGCGGCTGAAAAACCGCTTGTCGGTGCGGCGCAAAAAAGCGGCGCGCGGACGCTTCAACGTCAAGAACACGCTGCGCAAAAACTTGCAGTACGGCGGCGTGCCGTTTCATATCCAACTCGACCGGCGCAGGAAAACCAAGCCGCAGGTGATGGTGCTGTGCGATATCTCCGACTCGGTGCTCAACGCTTCGCGCTTCATGTTGCAGTTCGTCTACTCGGTGCAGGACCTCTACTCGAAAGTGCGCAGCTTCGTTTTCGTTGCGGAGATCGGCGAGGTCACGAAACTATTCGAAGAGCACGATATTCAAACTGCGGTCGAGGCCGCCTTGAAGGGCGATGTCATCGATGTTTTTTCTCATTCGAATTTCGGCCGCGCTTTCGAGCAGTTCCATAAAAACTTTTTTTCCGCCGTGAACGCCAAGACCACCGTGCTGATCATCGGCGACGGGCGCAATAACTACAACCGTCCAAGCGACTGGGTGCTGCGTGAGATCCGGCAAAAAGCCAAGCAGCTCATTTGGCTCAATCCGGAGAGCCGCATGACTTGGGGCATCGGCGACAGTGAGATGCCGCGCTACGCGCCTCATTGTCACGTCGCCGAAGAATGCCGCAGCATCAACCAGCTCTACAAGATCGTCGATTTGATTGTGCCATGAATAAAAAGATCTACATCCAAACCTACGGCTGCCAGATGAATCAGTATGACTCGGAACGAATCCTCCAAGTCATGGCGCGCCAGGGCTACGTTCCAACCGACCGCATGGACAGCGCCGATCTCATGCTGCTCAACACTTGCAGCGTGCGCGACAAGGCGGAACAAAAGGTCTACAGCACGCTCGGAAGGTGGAAAGAATACAAACAAGATCGCGAGGGAATCGTGATCGGCGTGGGCGGCTGCGTGGCGCAACAGGAAGGCGCGAACCTGCTCAAACGGGTGCCGTACCTCGATTTGGTTTTCGGCACGCACAATATTCACAAACTGCCGGACATGGTCGAGCAAGTCGAAGCCGAGCGCTCCCGGCTGGTGGAAACCGCCTTTTACCGCGACCCGGCTTATATGGAAGACCCCGACGGGAGAACTCAGGTCCACGGCGTCAAGGCGTTTGTCACCATTATGCAGGGCTGTAATAAAGTTTGCAGCTTCTGTATCGTGCCGCACGTGCGCGGGCGGGAGCTCAGCCGGCCGAGCGCCAACGTCATCGCCGAAATCGAGGCGCTGGTGAAAAAAGGCGTGATCGAAGTCATGCTCTTGGGACAAAACGTCAATTCTTACGGCAAGCTCACCCTCGGTGAATTGACCTTTGCCCAACTGCTCCGCCACATCGACGCGATCGACGGCCTGAAAAGAACCCGCTTTACCACGTCTCATCCCCAGGATCTCTCGCCGGAATTGACCGACGCATTTGCCACCTTGCAAAACCTTTGCGAGCATTTGCATCTGCCGGTTCAGTCGGGCGCGGACACGGTGCTCGCTCGCATGCGTCGGGGCTATACGCGCGGTGAATATTTAGAGCGCATCGAACGGTTGCGCGAGCGCCGCCCCGAAGTCGCGCTCAGCACCGATATCATCGTCGGATTTCCCGGCGAAACCGACGCCGAATTCGATCAAACCCTAGAATTGCTGAAACAAGTGCAGTATGATGAAATTTATTCGTTCAGCTATTCGCCGCGACCACAAACGGTTTCCGCAAAAATATTCGATGACGATATTCCAAGCAACGTGAAACGCGACCGCCTGAACACCGTGCAAACGTTGCAGCGTGAAATCTCGTTAAACAGGAATCGTCAGCGAATCGGAAATCTGGAAGAGATTCTGCTCGACGGTCAATCGAAGCTGAAAAATGGGCAAATGATGGGGCGCACGCGCGGCAACCGGATCGTCAATGTGCGATGCCCGGCAAATCTCCTGGGCCGATTGATACCGGTAAGGATTACCGGGGCGACCGCCAACTCGTTGATGGGCGAACCTTTGTTAGATAAGTTTGATCTGAAATCCCAGTTAGAAGGGGACATGGCATGACGAAAAAGGAAGATACCATCCAAATGGCGGTTGGCGGTTTGACGTTGGACCCGGTTACGAAGACCCCCATTGTCATTCTCAAGGACACCGAAAATAAGCTTAATTTGCCGATCTGGATCGGTCTCTTGGAAGCCACGGCCATGGCTACGGAAATCGAAGGAATCAAGATGGCGCGGCCGATGACCCACGATTTGCTGAAAACCATCCTGGGTGAAGTCGGCTGCTCGGTTGAATCGGTGGAAATTACCGAGCTCAAGGAAAATACTTATTACGCCTCCGTCAATCTAAAGTTGGCGGGACGCCAAGTGATAATCGACTCGCGGCCGAGCGATGCGATCGCCCTGGCGTTGCGCACCAAAAGTCCGATCTACGTCGCCAAAGCCGTGCTCGAGGCTTCGAGCATGCTGCAGCAGAACGAGGATGCCGAACGTCCCGTGGAAAACGTCTCCAATGTCTCCAAAGAAAAGTGGGCCGAAATCCTAGAAAAAATGGGACCGGACGATTTCAAGTACAAACAGTAAGCCATTTTGCCGCCGGGCTGCTTCTCGGTCGTCACTACAGTCGAGAAGCTGAATCGCATTTTGACCCCTCCAGTCTAGTCAAATCATGGCAACCGCCAGCAAGCGACTCACACGAAAGCAACTGCGTGAACCGGATTGGTTTCAGGTCGGTTTGGAGCACGCTGTTGAATATTTCAACGAGCATAAAGCTCTGGTGTTTTCCGCGCTTGCTGGCATCGTGATCTTGTTGGCTGCGCTCTGGGGTTGGCAGCAATTCAAAGAAAACCAGAACGTCGCCGCTTCCCAGGAGTTTACCATAGCTCTCGCGCTCTACCAAAATCAGAAATACAACGAAGCAATAGCCGCGTTCGAAAAGGTTCAAGCTTTTCGCTGGTCGCGCTATTCAGTGCTCGCGCACATTTACCTGGCCAACAGCTATCTAGCGACGCGTCAGTTGGAAAAAGCGCTGAGCGCCGCGGAGCGCTCCGTGGTGGCTACCAAGCCGGACAGCCTTTATCGTCAAATAGCGCTGGTTACGCGGGCAGAGACTGAAGAACAGATGAAGCAGTGCAAAGTCGCGGTTGAACATTTCGCGGAAGCGGAAAAAATCACCGGCGCCTTGCAATCCCGCGCGACGCTTGGCAAAGCGCGCTGCGCCGAACAGATCGGCGATATCAAGACAGCAGTTCAAGCTTATAAGGATTATCTGAAAGACAACCCGGGTTCGCCCATGGCTCTAAAAGTGACCGAGCTAGAGGCGAAATCGAGCAGCCCCGCGGTCAGCAAGTAAAACTTTAGAGGTAATATATAACGTCTGATAAGATATATTATGTAAACTTTTGTGAATTCTCCCAGTTAAACATTTGCTCAGCCCCCTTCCTTCTC
>Ga0207701_10006511_pt1 | contig 11638 bp, 7 predicted proteins | sample KBSSwiSSwithPhiX_FD_184294 | JGI IMG/M metagenome (GOLD analysis project Ga0207701, IMG submission 184294) | Switchgrass rhizosphere bulk soil microbial communities from Kellogg Biological Station, Michigan, USA, with PhiX - S5 (SPAdes) (version 2) | ecosystem: Environmental > Terrestrial > Soil...
CGCTTCGCCGTGCGGGTGATAATTACCGCTGGTATCGCCGCAAATCTTTGCGCATTTACGGTGTTGCCGCCCCGGAAAAAGCGATAAGTCGTGCATCGCATAAAGAATCCTCCGCTGCGATGGCTTGAGGCCGTCGCGCGCATCGGGCAGCGCGCGAGAAATGATGACGGACATCGAGTAATCGAGAAATGATCGCGATACTTCCTCGGCTACATTGATGGGCTCTACTTTTTCGTTTGGATTCAACATGGTTCTTTAGCCGGAAGCTGGCGAGTATGCAGAAGGGCGCTCGGCTCTGAAACGCTCTTCCCACTTGCGTGAAATCTCATCGGCTTGCCGTGTCGTCACTGGTGGACCGACGCGCGCGCCAGCCGGAAGTTTGATTTTAAGAAAGTTCAGTACTGCACGGATCGTCTTCTCATAATCCTGACAGAGCATTTCATATTCTACTTCGAAGGGTTCGATTCCGATCGCTCGGAAGAAATTGTCCCAGAGTTTGTCCTGGCGTTCGGCTTCGTGCAGTGACTGCTCGATCAGATCCGGATCGAACTCCGGTTCTCGCAGAATGCTTTTGCCCTTCTGCACCTTCCAAAGTCCTGTCTGAAGTGCGCGAGCCGTGGACAATGCCTGGCGCAATTTGTGACGCCGCACGATGCGCAGAAAACAAAGACGGGGGAAAGCGGTCCGCAACAACTCGAGGTCGCTTGTCGTAGAATTTCCAAAACCGTGCGCCTCTCGCAGACGCGCGAGGAAATCGTCCAGATACCAGCTCATCAACTTGAAACCAAACACCTCGTTGCGTGTTATCTTTGCGTTCACGATAGCGCGCACGTACCCGGCGTAATCAGCAACTGGGTCGATTCCGAGTTCTCCGGCATAACCCGATTCGGCCTTCGGAAGAAAAAATTGCTTCGGCATTCCTGCACGCCGCGTATCGCGCAAGCCGTCTGTGAGCAGATTGCTCCCCGAACGAGGAATCGTGCATACAACGTAACAACGCCGCGGATGACGCAGCTTATGAAATAAGCCCCCCATCTCGTTTATACGTCGAGATTCCGCACATTCAGCGCGTTATCTTCGATGAATTGCCGGCGAGGCTCGACGACATCGCCCATCAGAATCGTGAACATCTTGTCGGCATCAACAGCGTTGTCCTCGTTCAGGTCGACCTTCAGCAGTTTGCGTTTCTCGGGATTCATTGTGGTTTCAAACAATTCCTTGGCATTCATCTCGCCGAGACCCTTGAAACGTTTGATCTGCACTCCGCGACGGCCAATCTCCAAAATCTTTTGCAGGATTTCCGGAATCGAAAACAGCGGGTGCGAAGTCGATTTCTCGCCTTCGCCCTCGATCAACTCGAAGATTGGCCGATCGCTGGTGGCGTAATGATCGACTTTCAAACCTTTGCGAGCCAGTTCGGCGATGATTTTTTCGATTGCAGCGGATTCGTGTAGCTCGACTAACCTGCCGCGCCTGCGAGTTCCATCTGCTCGCGCCGGCGGCTCGCCTAACGGGAGCAATTCCTGACCCATCTGCGTATCGAACAAATTCAGATCGAGATTTTCCTGATGAAATTTGCGAACGGCTTTCTCGTCGTGAAAATAATGCGCGCTTTCTTCGTTCCCGTCGCGCACTTTCACCAGATAATTGGGGAGCTTGCCCGACCTAAAACTACGCTGAGCAAGGTAGGTCTCGAAATCGCCCCCGTGGCGGCGCACTGCTTCGCTTAATTTTGCAAGTTTCTCGAGCGATTCGAGAATGTCCTTGAGTTGTGCCGCTGTGAATTCTTTCTTGTCGGCAAGATTTTTCAGCCGTACGTCCTCTGCGCCGAGTGAAATCAGAATTTTATTCAGCCGCGCGTCGTCTTCGACATATTCCTCGCGCTTTTTCCGTTTGATTTGATAAAGCGGCGGTTGCGCGATGTAAATTCTCCCCGCACGCACTAAATCGGTCATCTGCCGGAAGAAAAAGGTCAGCAGCAAAGTGCGGATGTGTGAGCCATCCACGTCGGCATCCGTCATGATGATGATGCGGCCGTAACGGAGCCTTGCCATATCGAACACGCCTTCCTCTTTGCCGTTGTTCTCTTCTTTCGATTTGCCAATCCCGGCGCCGATCGCTGTGATCATCGCCTGGATCTCAGCGTTTTTGAGGAACTGATCTTCGCGCGCTTTCTCAACGTTGATGAGTTTACCGCGGATTGGAAGGATCGCCTGGTAGCGTCGGTCGCGTCCCTGTTTTGCCGAGCCGCCGGCTGAATCGCCCTCGACAATGTAAAGCTCGGTCAGTTCTGGATCGCGCTCAGAACAGTCAGCCAATTTTCCCGGCAAACCGCCGCCGGTGAGCGCGCCCTTACGAATCGTTTCGCGCGCTTTGCGGGCAGCCTCCCGCGCTCGCGCTGCAGTAAGCACCTTTTCGAAAATACGGCGCGCGATCGGCGGATTCTTGTCGAAATGAGTCATCAATCCGTCGTACACGGCCGAGTTCACGATCCCGTCGATCTCTGTATTGACGAGCTTCACCTTGGTTTGCGATTCAAAGCGCGGATTCGGCAACTTAACGCTGAGAACGGCGATCAATCCCTCACGCACATCGTCTCCGGAAAGGGACGGGTCCTTCTCCTTGATAAGGCTGTTTTGTTTAGCGTACTGGTTGATTGCCCTCGTGAGCGCAGTGCGGAAGCCGGTGAGATGCGTGCCCCCGTCGGGGTTCGCGATAGAATTCGCGAACGGCAAAATCTGATCGTTGTAGCTGTCGTTGTATTGGAGCACAACATCGACAAAAACTTCGTCACGCTGGCGTGCGATCACGATCGGCTTGGGGTGCAAGACCTGTTTGTTCTCGCCTAGTTGCCTAACGAACTCTTCGATTCCGTGTTTGTAATAAAATCGCTCCTTTTTCGGCGGATCGACGCGTTCATCGGTGAGCGTGATCTCCAGACCCGGATTCAGAAATGCCAACTCGCGCAAGCGTGTTGCCAGTCGTTCGAACTTAAACTCGGTCGTGATGGTGAAAATCGTCGGATCAGGCAAGAACGTAATGAGCGTCCCTGTAGTCTTCTTGTTTTTGAGTTCGCCGATAACCGTGAGTTTGTCGGTCGTTTTGCCTTTGGCGAAAGCCATGTGATAAACCTTGCCTTCGCGCGAGACCTCGGCCTTGAACCATTCCGAAAGGGCGTTCGTGCACTTCGCACCGACGCCGTGCAGTCCGCCAGAATATTTGTATGCGCCTTGGCCGAATTTTCCGCCGGCATGCAGATTTGTGAGCACCAGCTCGATCGCCGGCATCTTCCATTTCGGATGAATATCGACCGGAATGCCGCGGCCGTTGTCGCGCACCGAGATCGATCCATCAACGTGGATGACTACTTCGATCTTTGTGCAAAATCCGGCCAGATGTTCGTCGATCGAATTATCGAGAACTTCATAAACCAAGTGATGCAATCCGCGTTCATCCGGGTCTCCAATAAACATTCCCGGACGTTTGCGGACTGCTTCGAGACCTTCGAGCTTGTCGATCTGCGCCGCGTCGTATTTTTGCGTTGATGCGATTCCGGTACCAACTTTTTGGACCAGAATTTCTTCTTGAACTTGCGTCATAAAAGTGGGGCCAGACACCCCAGATAAAGAGGATAGCCGAAAACGGCTTCGAAACAACAAATAATCGTGTGGTTTCGAGCGTGTTATTTGCGCTACTAATTGAATCTGTCACAGCGGCCGAGCCCACTATATTGTGGTTTGGGCTAGAGCGTTCGCGGCATCGATTCTGGCGTCTTGACCAGCCGTTTTGGGGCTCCGACAATAGGCTCTTTTTATGCGTCTCCAAGCTCTCTGGGAAGCACGCTGGATTTTGGCTTTTCTTGCGCTGCTCGCGATTGTTTTTGGGCTGTTCTCGGTATGGGCATTCTGGTTTTTTGTGCTGGTCTGTTTGTGCACTGTCACCTTTTTCCGTGATCCCGAACGCGCAGCGCCCGCAGACCCAAATATAATCGTCGCCGCTGCGGATGGTACCGTGATGGACATCGTGGAGCTCGATGAAGCCGAGGTATTGAAAAATAAAACGCGCCGCGTCGGAATTTTTTTATCGATCTTCGACGTGCATACCAATCGTGCGCCGATCGACGGCCGCGTCGTTTACCGTCAGCACCGGCCGGGACTTTTTCTCGACGCGCGCCGTCCGGATTGTTCGGAGAAAAACGAATCAATGACGTGGGCGTTTGAGAACCCGCGCGTCACAGTTGTTGTTCGCCAAATCACAGGCGCAATTGCAAGACGAATCGTGGCGTGGGCGAACATCGGCGACGAATTAAAAAAAGGAGAACGCTTCGGGATGATTCGCTTCGGTTCGCGAACGGAATTATATTTACCCCTTTCCGCCACCGTTCTCGTCAGGGTAGGCGATCACGTGGCGGGTGGAGCGACCCCAATTGCGCGACTGCCTAACGAATGAACGAGCAACCTCCGAAGATATATCTGCTGCCGAACCTCATGACGGCCGGCAATCTCTTTTGCGGATTTGCAGCGGCATTGAAAATTCTGCAGGGCGCATTGCTCCAGGTTTCGAATCCTGACGTGGCCAGCGATCTTTTTCACCTGGCGATCTGGTTCATCCTCGGTGCGTTCGTCTTCGATTTTCTCGATGGCCGCCTGGCCCGGCTGGGTGGCCATGACAACGCGTTTGGGCGAGAATTCGATTCTCTTGCTGACATCGTCTCATTTGGTGTTGCGCCTGCGCTCCTGGTTTATCGAATCGTGCTGCAGGAATTCCCGCGCACGGGCTGGGTAATTGCATTCGTTTATCTGGCGTGCGGTGCTCTCAGGCTTGCGCGATTTAACGTTGTTGCTGCGAACCACGCCGGGGCGGAGAAAGAATTTAAGGGTTTTCCCATTCCTGCCGCAGCCGGACTCATCGCGTCGATCACTCTGTTCATGCTCTGGCTGGCCGAGAGTGAGCGCCATCTCGGCAACTGGAAATTCGTTCTGCCGCCGCTGATGCTTTTTCTTTCGTTTATGATGTTTAGCCGGTTCAGATATCCGAGCTTTAAGGCGGTGGACTGGAAGACGACTAAATCGATCCCGCGTTTTCTAATCATCAGCGTCGTGCTGGTGATCACGGCAATGAACTACGAATGGATGCCAGCTGTCCTGTTCCTGGCGTATTTGCTATATGGCGTGCTGCGGCCTTGGCTCTCCCGCGAATGGCGGCGCGAAATTGAAGAAGAAATTGGCGAAGAACCATCAGAGGAAACAGCTGAACAAGCGAGATAAGGTCGGCCCCGGTTTGCGTTAAGGCCGATAATCAGAAGGAAGACGGAGGCAGCAAAGGTTGACGCAAGACTTCGGTTTTTGATCTTCGCTTGCTTCGTTACCTTTTGTTGAACGTCATAGATTCAATTGGCGAAAGCCTATTGGAGAGCGCGGAGTAGCTATAAACCCTGATCTCGAGAGGTCTTTTTGAACAACGCAAAGCCGTCACGCGGTGAGACGTGACGGCTGATTGCGAGCGTAGGTATTTTGCTACGTCGAGTTATGGGGCAAATATAACATGCCCGGTATAAGTCCCCGCTCCGGATACGTCGCAACCTGGGCTGGGAGCACCGACGTCACCCTCAGCCGTTAGGTTCCCATGTACGCCAGCGAGACCACCAGTCCCCTGTCTGCCCACAAAACGCAGGGTTTCGTGGCCGGTCATAGCGTTGCCGATGCCTTCATAAGTGAAGACCATCGTGCCCTCTGGGCCGCCGTTGACCGAACCGGTGAAGAGGAGAGTGCCATGCAGCGTTATGGAGCCGTCGCGATGAACGACATCCATCTCAGTCCCTACGATGCCAGTTGAAGTTGAAGTGAAGGTGCCAGTGGAGCTTCCACTGATGTTGAACATGACAATCACGTTTTCACCGACCTGGCGAGGAGGACCAGCATAATTAAAGCAGGGAAAAAACTGGCCGCTTGCCGGTTCGGGTCGGCCAGCTTCAGCGCTCGGCAACGCCAATGACGCGCCAATAAATGCCAGCGCACAAAAAATTGTGCGCTCATGTGATAGGAAACGATTTCGGTTTAGCGGAGAATAAGTTTTCATATACACCTCTAAAGGAAGTTGAATCCAAAGTTCCGAAGAATTTCTGAATCTTCTGAAACGAGGATTGATTTGATGCCCCCAAACCGTAATCACGGAGCAGTTTTTTAGCCTTGTAGAAAAGGCAAAAAATGATCACGCTTTGGCTGGTGAATGCGGAAGCCGAGCCGCGGATGTTTACCTCCACGCGCTGGAGTCTCGTCCTTGCCGGGGCGAACGCCGACGGCGACACAGCGAAATCTGCTGAAGCGTTGGCGGAGCTTTGTCGAACTTACTGGCGACCTGTTTTTTCGTACGTCTGCCGCCACGGATATTCGCCTGACGACGCCCAGGACATTACGCAGGATTTCTTTTTGATGATTCTGAAAACGAACTGGCTGCGGCAAGCCGACCAAAGTCGGGGCCGATTTCGCTCACTCTTACTCAAATCAGTCCAAAATTTCCTTCACAACGTCACCGATACTAAGCAAACCCTGAAGCGGGGTGGGGGCGTAGATTTCGTTTCCTGGGATGCGTGGATGGCGGAAGCGCCCTCGCAAATTTCGATTTCGCCCCGTGCGCTCGGCTCGCTTGCGCCCGAGCGCCTTTTTGATCTTCGCTGGGCTGCAACAGTCGTGGAGCAGGCGCTTCGGCGATTGCGGGAGGAGTGTGAAGGCAAAGGACGCCTGCGGCTTTTTGAAGGATTGCGTGATTATCTCGCGGCAGAACACGCCGATATTTCGTATGCCAATCTCGCTGTCTCGTTAGGCATTGCTGAGACAGTAGTGAAAAAGCAACTGCATAATCTGCGTCAGCGTTACCGGTGGCTCCTGCGCGATGAAGTTGCTCACACGGTCGCGAACGCCGCCGATGTGGATGACGAGATCCGTCATTTGTGCGCGGCACTAGCCGCGGAAGCGTGATGAACAAACCAACCGTTCCCCCTGAGGCCATCGCGGGCATAAGCGAGGATTTGACGACGTGCCCGCACTGCGGCGCGCCGACGCAACTCGATCATGGCACCTGCGTCAATTGTCTCCTGCGCGAGGGACTTGAAGCCAAAGGCGAGGCGTCGCGCGAAACGTTCGAAACCATTCTGTTGGAAGCGAGCGTTACCGACACCCACTGGCGTCTCGGTCATTACGAAATTCTGGAAGAAATCGGCCGCGGTGGCATGGGAGTGATTTATCGCGCACGACAGCAGCATTCGCACCGAGTCGTCGCGGTAAAACGGATGCTGTCTCATCAAGTGAACTCGCACGAGACGCTAGTTCGTTTTCGGCGCGAAGCCCAAGCGGTCGCAAGTCTCGATCACACAAACATTCTTCCGATTTATGAGGTCAGCGAAAGTGAAGAAGGCCTGCCGTTCTTCAGCATGAAATACGCAACGGGAGGGAGCCTGCGTGTCGCAGCGAATGTGTTACGCAAGGACCCTCGCGAGTGCGTGCGGGTGATAGCAAAGACTGCGCGCGCCATTGCGTACGCTCATAGCAAAGGAATTCTTCATCGCGACCTTCAACCGGGAAACATCCTGCTAGATGAAAACGGCGAGCCGATGGTGAGCGACTTTGGCCTGGCCAAATGGCTCGACCAAGGTAGCGACCTAACAAGAACTCTTGAGACACTTGGAACACCGGGCTACATCGCGCCTGAGCAGGCTGAGTGTCGATCAGGCGAGCTTACCGGTGCCGCTGACGTTTACAGTCTGGGCGCGATTTTGTTTTACCTTGTTACTGGCCGCCCCCCATTCGTAGGTGCGAACGTTCTTCATGTTATTCATCAGGCTGCTGCAACTCCCGCGCCACGCTTGCGTTCGCTCGTTCCGTCGCTCGACCGCGATCTGGAGACAATGGTGGCTCGGTGTTTGGAGAGTGATCCGAACGCGCGCTACCAATCCGCTGGAGCGCTGGCCGACGATCTTGAACATTGGCTGCGGCATGAGCCCATCCGGGCCCGGCGTTCGGGAATTTTCACTCGCGGACGGAAATGGGTGCGACGTAATCCAACTACTACAGTGCTGGTGGCAGCATTGGTCGCTCTCGCGGCCGCGATTGTGGGCGTGGTGTTCTGGAAGAGCGAATCACCGCGTCCGATATCAACGCTGCTGCCAACCGGTGTTGCCGTAATTCCATTTGAAAATCTGAGCGTCGATCCCGAAAACGCGTCTTTCACTGATGGTGTGCAAGACGAAATCCTGAATGATCTGACGAAGATAGCAGACTTGAAGGTCATTGGCCGAACGTCGGTGATGCAATACAAGGCCGGCGCGAAACGTAACCTGCGCCAGATTGCGAATGAACTCGGAGTCACGCACGTGGTCGAGGGAAGCGTGCAGCGCACAGCAAATCGTGTCCGAATCAGCACGCAGCTAATTGACGCAAGAACAAACAGGCATTTGTGGCAAGAGCGTTACGATCGGCCGCTTGACAACGTCTTTGCAATTCAAAGCGACATTGCGCATGCGATTGCCGTGCAACTTCAGGTCAAACTCTCGCCCAAAGAGAAAGCGGCCATCGAGGAGCGTCCTACGTCTGATCTAGCTGCATACGACCTCTACTTGAAAGCGAAAGAGCTCAGGTACAACGCTCGATTTAATCCCGGTCGCCGAGAGAAAGCTTTATTCCAAGCGGTGCAACTCCTGGAACAAGCAGTAGCACGCGATCCTACGTTTCTGCTCGCTCATTACCAGCTCGCCTTCACGAACGATCTAATATATTTCGCTAATTACGACCACACTGAAACTCGCCTGGCCTTAGTTCAAACCAGTATAGATGCTTTGGTTCGTCTTCAGCCGGACGCGGGCGAGACCCGTCTGGCGAAGGCGAATCACTTCTTTTGGGGCTATTTGAATTATCGTGCAGCGCGCGAGGAGCTGGTTAAAGCTCAACGCGAACTCCCTAACAACGCACAAGTCTTTCAGATGTTCGGTCAAATGAATCGCTGGGAGGGCCGCTGGGAGGAAGCAAGCCAAAATCTTCAACGCTCCGTTGAGCTCGATCCGCGGAATGCAAGTACGATCACCGATTTGGCGTGGGTGTACATTGCCCTCCGCAAATACGAAGAGGCAGACGCCTTAGCCACTCGCCTGCAAGCGCTGGAGCCGCGAAGCCCCATCTTGCGCTGCGGTCGAGGATTTATCGGGCTCGAGGCGAGAGCGGACACGGCGTCCTTGCGTGCTGTGCTAGACACGATCGAAAGCGAAAGCCCGCAGTCGGCAACCGAGGTCGCTGATCTCTCTTTTAGACTCGCTCGTTATGAACGCGACCCGACGAAAGCAGCCCGTGCTTTGGCTAACATGCCGCGGGAGGGAAAAATCGACATGAATTACGCCCCATTCCCGCATACGTGGTACGAAGGATTGCTTGCCAAGCTGCGACAAGACGTAACTGCCGCGCATTCCGCTTTTACGGCCGCGCGCTCTGAAACTGAGAAGCTCGCTCACGCTCAACGGGGAAATGCGGTACCGCTCGGTGTGCTAGCGCTAATCGACGCCGAATTAGGGGATAAGGAGAAAGCTATCGCCGAAGCACGCACAGCATGCGACATGCTTCCTTCTACAAAGAACGCCCTCGACGGCGTTTGGCTAATGACTAATCTCGCCCGCATCTATGCGCTCACCGGTGAGAACGATCTTGCCTTGGAGCAGTTGGAGGTACTAAGCAAACTTGCATCTTCGTGGTTCGGATTCTCATATGGCGACCTGCATCTTAATCCCGAGTGGGATCAGCTGCGCGGCGATCCGCGTTTTGAGAAGCTTGTTGAAGAGTCGAAGAAACCAGTCGTTTTGGAATCGCTCCAGCCTTTGCCGAGCGGGATTGCAGTGCTGCCGTTTGAAAATCTGAGCGCTGATCCTGAGAACGCCTTTTTTACTGATGGTGTACAGGACGAAATCCTGAATAACCTTGCAAAGATTGCGGACTTAAAGGTGATCAGCCGGACGTCGGTGATGCAATACAAGACCGGCGCAAAACGCAACCTACGCAAGATTGCGAATGAACTGGGCGTCGCGCATGTGGTTGAGGGAAGTGTACAACGCGCCGCAAATCACGTCCGTGTCAGCGCGCAGTTAATCGACGCAAAAACTGACGCGCATTTGTGGGCCAACAGTTACGATCGACCACTGGATGACGTCTTTGCGATTCAGAGCGAAATTGCCAAAGCAATTGCCGCCCAGCTTCAGGCGAAGCTCTCACCGGCGGAGAAAGCCGCAATTGGACAGCCTCCCACAAGCAATCTTATCGCGTACGATCGTTACTTGCGAGCCAGGAAGCTAGGAGCGAGCCAAACAGGTCGCGTTCCCGGGGAGATGCGCGAAGTGATACGGTTACTCGATCAGGCTGTAGCTTACGATCCAACGTTCGTGCTCGCCTATTGCGACTTAGCGCGAGCCCATGCCTATGCTTACCATCTTGGGGTCGATCGAACTCCCGCTCGTGTGGCGCTTGCGAAGACGGCGCGCGATGCGGCTTTGCGCCTTGGCCCCGCCCGTGGCGAGCCCCATCTCGCTGCCGCGGACGTCGCCTTTCACTGTGATCTCGATTATGAAACCGCTCTCAAAGAGGTTGACATTGCGCGGGGCAAATTACCTAACGACGCGTTCGTTTTCGCACTGCCCGCCTACATCCATCGGCGACAGGGTCACTGGGAGAATTGCGCGAAGGATTTGGAGCACGCCGTTCAACTCGATCCACGTAACATTTGGTTACTTCAGGATACCGCTCAGACTTATCAGTTCCTGCGGCGCTTCCCGGAAGCAGCTGCCACTTGGGATCGCGCGCTTGCAGTTGCACCGGCCGATCCGAATACGCGTGTGTGGCGCGCGCTAGTCGATCTGGACTCACGCGCGGAAATGCAACCCATGCGCGACGTTATTGAGAAAATCATAAGCGAAGATCCAAGCGCGGTGGACGCGATTCCCGAACATTGGCTCTATCTTACTCTTTGCCGACGCGACGGCGCGGAGATGACACGTGCCTTAGCTTCATTACCCCCGGAAGGAATCATTCGCCGCGACCTGATACTGCCTCGCTCGTTTTGTGAAGGCTTGATCGCGCGAACTCGAGGTGATGCGATGGCGACCGAAACAGCATTTACTGCTGCGCGTGTTGAAATGGAAAAAATTCTGCGCGAACAGCCGGATTACGCTCAAGCTCTCTGCGTTATGGGTATGAGCGATGCCGCGCTCGGCCGTAAGGAAGATGCAATTCGTGAGGGGCGTCGTGCTGTAGAACTCTTACCGGTTACAAAAGACATGATGGCGGGTGGGATAGTGCTTGCAAATCTGGCGATCATCTACGCCTGGACCGGAGAGACAGATCTCGCGCTGGAGCAGCTAGCTACAGCGATTCGGTTTCCTTCCTCGAATTTTCTCAGCTATGGTCAGTTAAAGTTGCACCCGTTCTGGGATCCATTGCGCGGCGATCCGCGGTTTGAGAACCTCCTTGAAGACTCGAAGAAACCGATCGCGATGAATACACTGTAGGCCAACCGCTCCGGTTGGCAGGTTCTCCTGTGGCAGGCGGAGCGCCCGCATGTGATGCAAAGCAGCCGACACGGCTGCCTCTACAGCTGGTTTTGATTCAGT
>Ga0207701_10006516_pt1 | contig 11632 bp, 4 predicted proteins | sample KBSSwiSSwithPhiX_FD_184294 | JGI IMG/M metagenome (GOLD analysis project Ga0207701, IMG submission 184294) | Switchgrass rhizosphere bulk soil microbial communities from Kellogg Biological Station, Michigan, USA, with PhiX - S5 (SPAdes) (version 2) | ecosystem: Environmental > Terrestrial > Soil...
AGCGCTGCTCGTTCCGTCGCCCACGGCGTCAACCGTCGCGGCGATTCGCGCGGTTTTGAAATTCCATAATCCGATCGAAGAGGATCCCGGCGGGATGTACGATCAGTGCGAGGCGCTGGCGGGAGCCGAGGCCGATGAAATTTTTCACCGGTTGCAGAATTATCCTGAAGTGAAGGTCTTACCGCATGTCGACACCGCGTTTGTCATGGAAGCCACGCGCCGTGCGCTGGCGCGAGCGGGCTATGATCTGGACGTATGATGTTAATCGCGGGCTCGAAGTACTCGTCGGTGGCAACCAGATCATTTTAGTTGATGGGTTCGCCGTGATCGTGTCACGATTCGGCTGCAAACCGAGCTTGGCGCGCAGCAGGTAACGCAGGATGATCTCAGAAAGGTAACGAGCGATTCGATCCTCATGATTTGCCCGGCTACGACTCGTAGGTATACAGCATGCGCGGTAGTTCGGCTTCCGCTTCAATACGGCGCGGGTTCGGATAGCGCACCGCCTGCCAGCAAAGCCAGAGCAGAGGCAAAGCTCCACCGATAATGAATAGCGCGTCGCCCGGCAGGCGCGCCCATTCGAGAACGTTGACCCAGGGTATATTGATAAAGTCCAAACTCCGCGCGTACCAGTAACCCAGATCCACGGCGTAATAGAGCTGGACAATGCCCAGCGGAAAAAGATTGACGAACGCCATCCAAGCCAAGCCGATATTCAGAGACCAAAAAGATATCTTGGCAGCGCGATCGCTCCACCGGTCGGCACGGGTCAAGTAACGCAAGCAGAAGAGCAAAAGCCCGGCGGCGAGCATGCCGTAAACTCCCATCATCGAGGTGTGGGCGTGATTGGCAGTGAGCGCCGTGCCGATTTCATAGTAGCTCACGACCGGAAGATTGATCAAAAATCCGAACACGCCGGCGCCGAGAAAATTCCATACTCCTACCGATACCAGGAACCAAACTGCCCAACGGTGGAGATGATAACGCTCCATCGTCTTCTGCTCGCCCGATTTGATGAACGACCATGCCTCCAATGACAGCAACAACAAAGGAATCACTTCCATCGCCGAGAAAGTCGCGCCAAGAGCGAGGTGCGCCACCGGAGTGCCGCTAAAATAAAGGTGGTGCATCGTGCCGATGACGCCGCCGAGCGAGTAAAGAATAATATCCAGATAGATCACCCGGAGTGCCGTGGCCTGGCGCACGACTCCGAGCAAGACGAACATATAGGCGACAATCACCGTGGTAAACAGCTCGAGAAAATCTTCGACCCAGAGATGCACCACCCAGAAACGCCAAAAATCGTTGACGGCAAATCCGGAGCGAGGGCTCGCAAGCAACCCGACGGCATAAAAGGCGGGAATCGCAAGCGCGGTATAAAACAGCATCCAGGGCATGTTGCCGAAGTGCTCTTCGCGCAGCGTCCCGCTGAGTCCTCGAAACAATATAAAGACCCAGAGAAAAAGTCCGATCACCAGCAGGATCTGCCAGAGCCTGCCGAGATCGAGGTATTCCCATCCCTGATGGCCGAGCCAGAACCACAGTTCGCCAGCCAACCAGCCGCGCGCGCCCACGTACTCGCCCGCGAGACTGCCGAAAACAACGATGGCGACCGCAATCAGAAGCAGAACAGTCAGCGCGCCCTGGCCGGAGCGCTCCCGTCCTGCGATCAACGGGACAATGAAAATGCCGGTGGCGAGGTAAGACGCCGAGACCCAGAAAATTGCCAGCTGAACGTGCCATGTGCGCATGATGTTGAAAGGCAGAATCGCCGAGAAATCGATGCCGAAAAATCCCTCCGGTTCGGCGCGGTAATGGGCGATCAGGCCGCCGGTCAAAGTTTGCAACACAAAGAGCAATGAGGATACGAACAGAAACCAGACGATGGCTCGTTGCGCCGGCGTAACGGCCACTTGCTCGACGGGACGAAATCGCACCGGCTGGGTTTCCGCATCGCTCCAACCCAGCCAGTCATAGCGGCCAAAAAAATACAGGATGAGACCAGTTCCGCCTAACAGGCCAATGATGGAAATGACACTCCAGGTGATGGCATCGGCGGTAATGAAGTTACCCGCGAGCGGGTCCGGTGGCCAGTTGTTCGTGTAGGAATAGGATTTTCCCGGGCGATCGGCTGCCGCGGTCCAGGCCGTCCAAGCGAAGAAAGCGGTAAGCTTTCGAATGTCGTCCGGGTTTGTAATCCACTCGGCCTGCGCTCCGCCGCGCGTTTGTTTGGCGAAAAAAAGCGCGCGATAGTGCTCTTCCATCATTTTATGCGCCGCTTCTCTTGGCCCGCTCCAGACAAGCGAATCTTCTGACGGGTTGTAAGTGTTCTTGTGCAGTTCCGCGACGACCCGCTCGCGCGCTGAAAGACCTCCGGCCGGCGCGCCGGCGTATCCCTTGACCAGAAACTCAGCGCTGTTGTGTAGATACTCGGCGGTAAAATCGGGCCCCAGATAAGCGCCATGACCGTACACGGAGCCATACTCCATCAGCGCATAGCGCTGAAAGACGTTCATGCCGCCGAAAATATCGTCACGCGTGAAAAGCACGTTTTTGCCCGCCACAGTTTTTGCCGGGATCGGCGGTTGGTCACGATAGACAAGATAGGCGAGCATGCCGAGGACGGTAAAACCGAAGAGGTAAGTCAGCATCGCTCCTTGAAACCAGCGGGACGAAATCAGCATGTTTCCTCGCGTCATAAATCCCACCTCATGCTGTTTTCATCAGCGTCGTCTCGCAAACTCTTTGAAAGAGTCAACAGGCGAGCGGAACGGCAAGAGCAAAGGTTAAGAGCAAATCGCAGGCATACAGTTAGAAAACAGCGATACTCGGAAAATCAAAACGATTGCACTCGCGAACGATCTACACTTTGCCCGTTGCGCTTTGCCATTTCGCGGGCGTGCTACCTCTTGCTCTACTAATCACCTTGCTCAATTCTCGCAACCAGAGTACCGAGCTGGCAACCGTGGCGCAAAAGAGCCAATCGCCCGCGCTCAACGGCTCTGTCGAAAACGCCTGCTGCAGGAATGGGATATAAAGCACCGCGACCTGCAAGAGAAGCGCTAACGCGACGGCGCCCCAGAGCCACCTATTTGCGAACAGGCCCGTGAACGCGCTCCGGGTATCGGAGCGCGCATTGAAAACGGTGAAAAGCGAGAAGAACACCAGGGTCGTAAAGGCCATCGTATGCGCGTAACGCATATCGCCCGAGCCTTCGATCAGGCCGCCGGGCAAGCTGGCATCGAGAATGAGCAGCGTCCCCGCCGCCATGATCACGCCGACGAACAAAATTCCCGCCCACATGCCGCGGGTAATCACCCCTTCGCCGCGCGGGCGCGGCGGCGCGTTCATGACCTCCGGGTCCGCCGGATCGAGGCCGAGCGCGAGCGCGGGGGCGCCGTCGGTCACGAGGTTGATCCAGAGGATTTGCGTTGCCAGCAGCGGCAACGTCACGCCGCCTGCTTCCGGCCTGAGCCCGATCGCGTGCGCCAGCAGCACGCCGAAAAACATCGTCATCACTTCGCCGATGTTCGACGACAACAGGTAGCGTAAGAATTTGCGGATGTTCGAGAAGATCGCGCGCCCCTCTTCGACGGCCGCGACAATGGTTGCGAAATTATCGTCGGCCAGCACCATGTCGGCCGCTTGTTTGGAGACGTCGGTTCCGGTAATCCCCATGGCCACGCCGATATCGGCAGTCTTCAAAGCTGGCGCGTCGTTCACCCCGTCCCCGGTCATCGCCACAATGGCGCCTTCGCGCTGCAACGCCTTGACGATGCGCAATTTGTGCTCGGGATTGACCCGCGCGTAGACCGATACTTCTCGCACCGTGCGGTCGAGCACCTGTTCCGACATTCTCTCGAGCTCGGCGCCGGTGACGGCTCGCCCGTCTTCGGTGATTCCGAGTTCATCAGCAATGACAGCGGCAGTTTTAGGGTGATCGCCAGTTATCATCATCGGCCGTATCCCTGCCCCCTTGGCGCGGGCAACCGCCTCCTTTGCCTCTTCGCGCGGCGGGTCGATCATGCCAATCAACCCTGCGAACACGAGGTCTTGTTCGACGCGCTCATCGACTTCGTCGGCGGCGAATGCACCGGCCGGCAAGGAGCGGAAGGCAACCCCAAGGGTACGCAGCGCCGCGCCGGCGAGTTCCTCGTTTTCTTGGAGAATCTCCGCGCGCCGTTCCGCTGTCAGGGGCCGGCTCTCTTCTCCCACCAGTCCGTTCGAACAACGGGCGAGCAGGATATCCGGTGCGCCCTTGGTGAAAACCAGCAGGCGCTCCTGCCTTTGGGCGTCTGTATGAATCGTCGTCATCAATTTGCGCTTGGAAGAGAAAGGCACTTCGCCCACGCGCTCGAAGCGCGCGTCGAGCGCTTCATCCTCCAGACCGGCTTTGCGTGCCGCAACGATGAGCGCGCCTTCGGTCGGATCGCCCTGCACCGTCCAACGGCCATCGTGCTCTTGCAATACGGCATTGTTGGCCTGGTCGCCGACGGCCAGAGCGCGCTCCAGCTCGATGCGCAAAGCACCGGCGATCGCGCCAGCTCCGTCTTGACTTACTTCGCCTTCGGGAGCGTAACCCGTGCCCCGGAAAGTCACACGCCCGCTCGCCGTGACGACCGCGCGCACAGTCATCTCGTTCTTCGTGAGCGTGCCGGTCTTGTCGGAAGCAATCACGTTCGCCGAGCCGAGAGTTTCCACTGCGGCGAGATGGCGTACGATGGCGTTACGCTTTGCCATGCGTTGTACGCCCATGGCGAGCACCGCGGTCACCACCGCTGGCAGGCCTTCCGGCACCGCCGCCACCGCGAGCGCGACGCCAAGAATGAGCACGTCGAAAAGCCCCGCGAAGCCGCGCACGTCTTCGATGAGAATAATGGTCGCGATCATCACCACGGCGATGACGATGACGATAAGCCCCAGCAACCTGCCGACACGATCGAGCTCGTGTTGCAGCGGTGTCGTCTCTTGCGGCGCTTCTTTCAGCAACCCGGCAATGCGTCCCATCTCGGTTTGCATTCCCGTCGCTACCACTACCGCTTTGCCGTGCCCGTAGGTGACCGCCGTGCCGCTGAAGATCATGTTATCGCGATCGCCGACTCCTACCTCGTCGCTGATCGGCTCGATGTCCTTCGCGACCGGCAGGCTCTCGCCCGTCAGCGCCGCCTCCGCCGTTTGCAGCGCGGTGGATTGGATCAGCCGCGCATCGGCGGGAACGGTGTCGCCTTCTGCGATAAGGAGGATGTCGCCGGGGACGACTCCGGTCGCCGGGATGCTCTGCTGCACGCCGTCGCGAACGACGTTGGCACGCGCCGCGGACATCTGGCGCAGCGCCGCCACCGCTTGCTCCGCGCGAGCCTGTTGAGCGTAGCCCATGATCGCGTTGAGCAGAACGACCGCGAAGATCGCCAGAGCTTCATAGGGCAACGCCGATTCGCGCTCGTACAGCCACAATCCCGCCGAGATCAACGTTGCGATCAGCAATAGGATGACGAGCACGTCCTGAAACTGCGCGATGAATTTCCGCCACGCCGGCACGGGCTTTTCCGCGGTTAACTCGTTTTTGCCGTATTTTTCGAGTCGCCCCCGCGCCTCCGCCACGCTCAGCCCAAGCTGCGCGTCGCTAGCGAGCGCAGCCAATACTTCGTCCACGGATTGCTGATAGGAAGGCCTACTGGAACGTTTCGCCGAGCTCGCAGATTGTTCGTTCGCTGTGCTCATAAAAACGGTCTCACCACGAACCACACGAAGGACACGAAGGTTCGGATGATGCGTATTTTTTAACCTTCGTGCCCTCCTTTAAAAAAAGGAGTAGAGAAAGATCTCTCACTTCGTCGAGATGACAGGCATCGTCATTCCGAGCGGATGCGAGGAATCTTCCCCTGACATTTTCATTCTCTGTGGGTGATCGTAAGATCAGGAAACACTTCGTGGTGAACATTTATTTTCACCGAATTGCGGCTCATTCCGGTCACTCGTGAGCTTGAAGACACGCGTGCTGCCGCCGGCGAACTCGTACACCGCGCCATCGAATCCAAGATTGATGGGCGCCGCGCCGCGTTCTCGCCCGCGCACCGTAAGCGTGTCGCGGGTGAGCCGCAGATCGAGCGAATGGCCGCGATAGCGGATGCGCATGTCGAGGCGCTCCATGTCCTCGGGCAGCCGCGGGTTGAGCCGGAGAATGTCGCCGGTGATTTCGATACCGGTCGATACGCGCTGCATTAGATCGACGGTTCCCGCCATGGCGCCGAGATGCACGCCCTCAGCGGTGGTGCCCTGCTGGATATCGCTCACGTCGCTCTGCAGCGCCTCGGCGAAGTAGCGCGTCGCGCGCAGCCGGTCCGAGCGCGCCAATACCCACGCATGGACCACACGGGATAAGGTAGAGCCGTGTGACGAACGGCAGTCGTAGTAGGCAACGTTTCGCGGAATCATTTCGGGTTTTAACGAATAGTCCAACCGCGCAAACAGCTCGCCCAACTCCTCGGCGGAAAACAGGTAAAACAACATCAACACATCGGCCTGCTTGGACACCTTGTAGCGATTTGCGCTGTCGTTTTCGGCCTCGAGAATTAGCTCGAGGCGCTGGATATTGCCGTATTGCCGGCGATAGTCCTCCCAATCCAACTCGGCGAGTTGTTCGTAACCTTCGAACTGGCTGATGATTCCGTCGCCATGAAACGGCACAACCATTCTGTGGCTGATATCGCGCCAGCGTGAAATCTCTTCGGCGGACAGGCCGAGCGCTGTCTTGAGCTCGGCGCGGCGGATGTCGGGGAGCACGTGTAGGACATCGAGCCCGCGGCACAGCACCCAGACCGCCATGATGTTGGTATAAGCATTGTTATTGAGACCGGGTTTTGCCGCACCCGGATAGGCCTCGTGAAATTCGTCCGGGCCCATCACGCCGCGAATCTCATAGCGGCCGCGCTCGGGATTCCAACTTGCCATGCTCGACCAGAAGCGCGCGATTTCGAGAATCAGTTCTGCGCCATAGGCCTGGAGAAATTCGACATCGTACGTGGCTTGAAAATACTGCCAGACATTGTAAGCGATGGCGCTACCGACGTGACGCTGCAGATAGCTGTTATCGGGCACCCAGCGTAGCGAGCGCGGATTGAGATTGATCTCCTGGGTTTCCTCCTGGCCATCGCTGCCGCTTTGCCACGGAAACATGGCTCCCTGCAATCCCGCGCTTTTCGCCGCCGCACGCGCCTCGGCGAGACGCCGGTAGCGGTAGAGCAAAAGCGTCCGCGTAATTTCAGGCATTCGGTAGTTGATAAACGGGAAGATAAAAAGCTCATCCCAGAAAATGTGGCCCTCATAGGCTTCGCCGGTCCAGCCGCGCGCGGGCACACCGATGTCGAGTCCGATGGAATTGGGCGAAACCGACTGCAGCAAGTGAAACATGTTCAAGCGCAGCAGCATCGGCACATTCAGTTTGAATCCCGCTTCGCCCGGCCGCAGGTGCACATCGAAGCGGCGCCACAAATGCTTCCAGGAGAGCACATGCTCGGCTACCAACGCATCGAAGCGTCCCGCACGCTCAATCGCCTTTCGGGCGGCCAAGCCGCACTCGGAAATGGCCTGATCTCGTGAGGTGTAAAAAGAAAGAACCTTCTCCAGCAGCAGCGTTTGCCCTTGCCGGATGTTGATCACGAATTCCTGCCCGATGTATTCCGGTGCGTCGATGGCCCGGCGCGCGCCGGCTTGAATCTTGCCGTCCACGAATGCGCTGGTGCGTACGGCTTGTGCGACGTGAACGTGGGACTGGCACGTCTGCACCTGCATGTACACCGTATCTTCGCCCACTGCTCCGCGCGCGACTGGCTCGAGGTGTTGGTTGTTGAATTTGCGATAGAGCTTCGCGCCCGCATTCACGATCCGACCGTCGATGGCCGAACGGACGCTAATCGTGGCGGACCAATTTTCGGGGATAATAGAAAGCTCCAGCGCTGCCAGGTGCATGTCGCTCATCGAAACCAGGCGCCGCTCCTTCAGCGCGGTGCGGCGTGAGTCGCTGTCCTCAAAAGTGATGTTTCGAAGCAGCATGCCGCGCCGTAGATCGAGCTCTTGGCGATAGGATATAATTCTGACCGTTCTCTCATCGAACCACTCTCCATCGCCAATGCGGAATTTGAGGACGAGCCAGTTGGGGAGATTGACAAGATCCTCATTCTCAACCACGCGGCCGGCAATATCGGTGCGTAGCCGATTGTAGCCGCACGCGAGATAAGTCCCCGGATAGTGAATGCCGTCTGCTTCCGCGCTCAAGGTCGCGCCGCGCGTCGCAAAGTAACCGTTTCCCAGCGTGCATAGCGCTTCCCGGATTCCTTCCCGTGCAGGATCGAAGTCTTCGAACATCAGTGACCATGCGGAAGGCGGCTCGACAGCAATCTTGACCTGCGCCAGGCTGGTTACCACCACATCGGCACCGGCTTCGCGGAGCGCCGGCGAGTGCCCGCCATGGTCAACGCCGATGACACAACCAAATCGACCGCCGCTCCCGGCCTCCACCCCGGCGATCGCGTCTTCCACTACAACCGCGCGCGCCGGCTCCGCATTGAGCCGCCGCGCAGCTTCGAGAAAAGCGTCCGGCGCCGGCTTACCTTTGAGCCCATCGCGGACGATATCCATGCCGTCCACCCGGGTGTCAAAGAGCTGCGCGATACCGGCTGCCTCGAGGACCGCCGCGCAGTTGTTGCTGGAGGAGACGACCGCAGTCTTGATCTCCTGGGCCCGCAGCGAGCGCACCAGCGCGATCGCGGCTTCATAGACTTCAACGCCCTGTTGTCGCAATTGTTCGGTAAAATATTGGTCCTTCAGCTTGCCGAGCCCGCGCACGGTTTGCGCGCCGGGCGTGTCTTCGAGCGCGCCAAAAGGCAATTCGATGCCGCGCGACTTGAGAAACGACGCCACGCCATCGTAACGCGGCTTGCCATCGACATAGCGCCGGTAGTCGCCATCGATGTCAAAAGAAACGAAGGGTTCGCCTGTGGCTGCGGCCCGCTGTTCGAGAAAGCCATCGAACAGCCGCTTCCAAGCCGCCGCATGCACACTCGCGGTTTTGGTCAGCACGCCGTCGAGGTCGAACAAAACTGCGTCGTAATCCCGAGGGGAGAGCCTGACAACAGGAGCCGTGCTGGTCATGACCTATTCCTTGGCTGTCTAAAAAACCAGGATTTGCTCGCGCCAGGCATGTCTGGGCAACGTCGGCGCTAAGGTGATTCCTAATTTCGAAATGCGAGTATCGAAATCCGAAACAATTTCAAACTTCAAAAAGATTAAAATGCGGATCGAGGTTGTTCGGAAGATTAGAGCATTGTTTATTTTGATATCGCTTAGGCTTCGCATTTCGTGCTTCGAATTTGTTCATGAGTTTCGCGACCTACGCTCATCGCGCGAGATATTGTGAACTTCGATTTTGGTTACCGCTACGCCGCGCCAGGAGATTCGCCACTGCGAGATCCTCACGAGGGAGCGTGAGCGCTCCAGCCGTTCCCATCAGTAACGGGCAACATTCCTGTATCGAGACGAGGCGCCGGCGGAAGTCCCGTGACCTCGAGGATCTCCTGCTCGTTGAGCGTCTCCCGCGCCACCAAAGCCTGAGCGAGCGCGTCGAGATTTTGGCGGTGCGCCGTGAGCAGGCGCTTGGCCTCTTCATGACTCTCATTGATAATTCTGAGCACTTCGCTATCGATAACTTCCGCAGTCTCATCACTGAACGGCTTGCTGCCGCCGTAGCCCCCCGGGCCGTTCAAGTAGGGATTTTCTCGTGGCGCGAGTTGCACCAAACCTAACCGGTCGCTCATGCCCCAGCGCGTGACCATCCGGCGCGCCAGACCAGTGGCTTGCTCAATATCGCTTTCGGCCCCGGTGGTCTTGGTGGCGTAGACGATCTCCTCGGCCGCACGGCCACCGAGCATACCGATAATCCTCGCGCGTAGATACGCTTCCGGAAAGTTATAGCGGTCACTGACGGGGCGCTGGTAGGTCACACCGAGTGCCTGGCCGCGCGGCACGATGGTCACGCGGTTCACCGGGTCGGCGCCGGGAACTACTAGGCCCAGGATGGCGTGGCCGCCTTCGTGGTATGCAATCCGTTCTTTGTCGGCGCGGCTCAAGAGGAGCGGGCGCTCGGGGCCGAGGACGATCTTTTCCAACGCGTCGAGAAAGTCCTTTGGTCGGACCTCCTGCTGCTCTCGGCGGGCGGCCAGCAGCGCCGCTTCATTGACCAGGTTTCTCAAATCCGCTCCCGAGAAACCCGGAGTCGTGGCGGCTATCTCCTCTAAGCTTGTGTCCTGGGCGAGTGGGACGCTGCGGGTGTGGACTTTGAGGATCGCTTCGCGTCCGATCTTATCGGGAAGATTGACCACTACGCGCCGATCGAAGCGTCCGGGCCGCAGGAGCGCTTTGTCGAGGACCTCGGGCTGGTTGGTCGCCGCCAGGACGATGATCCCCTCCCGGCTGGAAAAGCCGTCCATCTCGGTCAGGATTTGATTCAAGGTCTGCTCTTGTTCGCTCGAACCGCCGATCGCTACTTGCCCGCGTGCGCGGCCGATGGCGTCCAGTTCGTCGATGAAGACGATCGCCGGCGCATGCTCGTGTGCCTGCTTGAAAAGGTCCCGCACCCTCGCCGCGCCCACTCCGACGATCATCTCCACGAACTCCGCGGCGCTCATAGAGAAGAAAGGCACACCCGCCTCTCCAGCGACCGCCTTCGCTAGCAGAGTCTTTCCTGTCCCCGGCGCACCGACCAGCAACACGCCTTTTGGAGCGGTCCCACCTAGGCGGGTGTACTTCTTCGGATCCTTGAGGAAATCCACGATCTCCACCAACTCGTTTTCGGCTTCGTCAATCCCGGCGACGTCATCGAAGGTGACCTTAGTATCCTTCTCCTGGTCGTAACGCCGCGCCGTGCTCTTGCCAATGCCAAACAGTCCGGCGCCCATGCCGCCGCCCTGCTTTGCCATCCGCCGGAACATCCAGACGTAAAAGCCGATGAACAGCAGGGCCGGACCAAAACCGAAAAGAAAAGTGAACAACGAACTGCCGCCTTCTTCGATAGGTTTGGCGCTAATCTCGACGCCATGATCGATCAAGAATGCCTCCAAACTGGGGCCTACGAAGGTCGGCAATGTGGTAGCGAAGTTGCGAGATGTTTTGATCACGCTGTTCGTGGTGACAGCGGCATCGGTGTTTGTCTGGGTGTCGGCGCTCGGCGCCGGACTTTTCTTGTCCGCCGACTGTCGCGTGCCACTCGGAGGCGCACTCTTTTGACTTGGCGGAGGGTAGCTCACTGCAGCCTTGAACCGGCCGGTAATAGACTCGCCTTGGCTGTAAATCGCCTCGACGTTACCCTTGCCGACCTCCTCCTTAAAAAAGGTGTAGGGTACAGTGATCGGCGCTTCTGGACTCGGCATGAGAAGCCGCGCCAGGAAATAGTTTGCGAGCAAGACGCCCAAGAGCCATAGCCATGTTCTGCTCGGCGGCATCATCGTCTGCTGGGTGGGTTTCGCGCCTCCCGGCGTAGTTTCGGATCTCGATTCGCTTTTGCCTCGTGTCTGCTGTCCGGTCAAATTCATGGCGACCTCCTCCGGGCGGACCCTGAGTAATCAGACAGAGATCTTAG
>Ga0207701_10006518_pt1 | contig 11631 bp, 9 predicted proteins | sample KBSSwiSSwithPhiX_FD_184294 | JGI IMG/M metagenome (GOLD analysis project Ga0207701, IMG submission 184294) | Switchgrass rhizosphere bulk soil microbial communities from Kellogg Biological Station, Michigan, USA, with PhiX - S5 (SPAdes) (version 2) | ecosystem: Environmental > Terrestrial > Soil...
CGGTCGGGATGATCGTCACCTTCTTCCAGTTGAGCTTGGCGGCGGCCAGCTTCTTGTAGATTGGCAGCGGCGTTGAGCCGCCGGGAACAGCGATCAGCGCCTCGCCGCGTGCATCGAGCGCGCTTTCGATGATGAAGCCGATGTCACCGGCGACGGCATCCGCCATTTCGTCGGCATCGTCATATTCCCACCATTCGGCTTCGATCATTGAAAGCGCTCCTGTTCCGGCGGTGCGCTTGCCCCAGGCTCGCGCAAAATGCCAGCGCTCAGGAGCCGACCGGTTCCTGGGCATAACCGGACCAGTCGATCACGGCACGGCCATTGGCGTCGGTCGCCGGCCGGTAGCGGAGTTTCGACATGGCGAGACTGCAGGTCCACTGGTCGACGGCCCGGTTACCGCTGGAGCGCATCACTTCGCAACCGAAGGGCCTGCCGGCGACATCGACGTGGAAACGGATGAAGACCGGCGCGCCTCGGGGCCACTGGTTGAGGATCTCCCGGGGATAGTCCCTACCCCCCAGCTTGGGCGTGAGGAGCGACGGCCGGACGACGGCCCCGGAGCCACCGCCACCCCTGCCGTTCCCCGAACCGCCGGCGCCCGTGCCGTTGCCGTTGCCCCCGGCACCGGTCCCCGGGCCAACCACAGGCGCCGCACCCTGGGTCGGGTCGACGCCGGTGTTAGGCTTCTCCGCGACGGGCATCGGCGGCGGCACCGGCAACTGGATGCGCGGCTTGGGCGCGACGACCGGCGTTGCCGTGCTCTTGATATTCTCGGGTGAGGAAGCGCCTTCCTTTTCCTTCGGCTTTTCCTTCACCGCTACCTCGACGATCGGCGGCGGCGGCGGTTCGACATCGACGTCGATGAGTTGGGGAATCACCTCGTCCCGGATGACCTGCATCGTCCCCGAGAGGTTGAGGAAGGCGTAGGCCAAAGCGGCGTGGATCAGCGCCACCATCGTAATGGAGCCGGCCCTGTCGCCTTTGTTGAGGTCAGAACGATACATATCAGCAACAAACGCCCGGTTGAGCGGCAGGGTTTCCCACGTCTAAGGTGACCCATGGCTGAAGCTTATATCGTCGAGGCTCTGCGGACAGCAGGCGGCAAGCGTGGCGGGGCGCTGAAGGACTGGCACCCGGCCGACATGGGCGCGGCGGTGCTGGATGCACTGGTCGAAAAGAGCGGGATCGACCCCGCGGCCGTCGAGGACGTCATCGTCGGCTGCGTCTCCCAGGTGGGCGAGCAGAGCTTCCACATTGGCCGCAACATGGTCATGGCCTCGCGCCTGCCCGACAGCGTGCCGGCGGTCAGCATCGACCGGCAATGCGGGTCTTCGCAGCAGTCCCTGCACTTCGCTGCCCAGGCGGTGATGAGCGGGACGCAGGACGTGGTGATCGCCGCCGGCGTCGAGAGCATGACCCGCGTGCCAATGGGAACGCCGGTTTTCCTGCCGCTGCAGGCCGGGATCGGCACTGGCCCGTGGCCGCAATCAATCAAGGATCGCTACGGCGTCACCGAGTTCAGCCAATTCACCGGCGCCGAGATGATCGCCGCCAATTACGGGTTCACGCGCGAGCAGCTCGATACATATGCGCTCGGCAGCCACCGCAAGGCCGCGGAGGCCACAGAGGCCGGAGCGTTCGACAGCGAAATCGTCCCGCTCGCGATCCTCGACGCCGACGGCAATGAAAGCTTCCACATTCGCGACGAAGGCATCCGCTTCGACGCCTCGATAGAAGGGCTCGCCGCCCTCAAGACACTGAAGCCCGACGGGGTCGTCACCGCCGGCAACGCCAGCCAGATCTGCGACGGCGCCAGCGGCCTGCTGGTGGTCAGCGAGCGGGCGCTAAAGGACCACGGCCTGAAGCCCCTCGCCCGCATCGACAATCTGACCGTCACGGCCGGCGACCCGGTCATCATGCTGATGGAGCCGATTCCCGCCACCCGCCGCGCACTTGAACGATCCGGCCGCAGCGTTGGCGACATCGACCTCTACGAAGTGAACGAGGCTTTCGCGCCTGTCCCGCTCGCCTGGCTCAAGGAAATCGGTGGCGACCCAGCGCGGCTCAACGTCAACGGTGGCGCCATCGCGCTTGGCCATCCTCTAGGGGCCAGCGGGGCCAAGCTGATGGCGACATTGGTCCATGCACTGCATGCGCGGGGCAAGCGATTCGGGCTTCAGACAATGTGCGAGGGCGGCGGCATCGCGAATGTCACGATCGTCGAGGCGCTCTAGCGCAGGCGCTTCCGTCTGAACGGTTTCAACGGGAATCGCAGAAATCCGCCATTTGTCCCATCATGAAACTTCTGGCGTCATTGACTCCGATTAATATTTAGTAAACAATCGACCCCTTGGACTGCACTAGGGGGTATCATCATGACTGCCGCCGTTTCCCAAAATCGTAAGTACCTTATGTCAGGTGCGTTGATCGCCGTCGTCGCCGTGAGCGCCTACGGCCTGGGCCGCGTATATCCGCCGCTGGGACCAGCCGAGGGCACCATCGCTCCGGCTGAACGCTATGTCTCCAGCCAGGTTCAGTCGGGCGACGTCACCTTGGGTGATCAGTCGATTCCGCAACTGATGCAAACAGACGCCTTTGAGGTGATGACCAAGGACCCGAACTTCCAGGCTTTGGCCCGGGACGCCAATTTCGCGGTTCTGGCTCGTAACCCCGAAGCAATGACCGCAATGGCGCGGAACCCGCAGGCGTTCCTCGCGCTTGCCAAGGATCCGCAGGCTTTCGCTGCTTTGGCTAAAAATGCCGAAGCCGCTTCGGCCGCCGGTCGCGTCGCGCAGGGCCGCAATGCCGAGGCATTCTCGGCCATGGCCAGCCACTCGGCCGCTTTCGCGGCCCTTGGCCGCTACCCGCAGGCGCTTACGGCGATGGCGCGCGATGCCAATGCATTTAGCGCCTATGCGAAGGACGCCAACGCCTTTGCCGCTGCCGCCCGTAACCCGGCCGGCGTCGCGGCGATGGCCAAGAACGCCGACGCATTCGCGGCCCTTGGCCGTGACGCGCAGGCGATGCAGGCGCTCGGTCGCGATCCGCAGGCATTTGCGGCGCTCGCCAAGAATGCTGAAGCATTTGCGGCACTCGGCAAGAATGCCGATGCACTGTCGGCTGCGGCTCGGTCTGCAGACGCTTTTGCGTCCAACGCCCGCGGCGCCAATGCCTTTGACGCCCAAGCCGCTTCGGCGATGGCGCTCAATGCCAATGCGTTCAATGCCCTGGCCCTGCAGCCGCAGGCGTTCCAGGCGGCGGCGCAGCATGCCAACGCCTTTGCGGCGCTGGCGCAGCACCCGCAGGCGCTTCAAGCCATGGCCCGCGACGCCAATGCGTTCGCGTCCTATGCGCGTGATGCCAATGCCTTCGCGGCTGCCGCTCGCAATCCGGCCGGGATAGCGGCGATGGCCAAGAATGCCGACGCATTCGCGGCGCTTGGCCGTGATGCGCAGGCGATGCAGGCGCTCGGACGTGATCCGCAGGCGTTTGCGGCGATGGCCAAGAATGCCGATGCGTTCAATGCGCTCGCATCGAATGCCCAGGCGTTCAACGCGGCCTTCAATGCCAAGGCAATGGCGGCCATGTCAGCCAACGCCCGCGCGTTCCAGGCCCTGGCGACCAATGCCAATAGCCTCGCGGCTGCCGCTCAATCGGCCCAGGCCTTCAACAGCCAGGCCGGCATTGCCCAAATGGCTGCGCAGGGCCAGGCCAGCGCGCAGTCCTTTGCCGCAATGGCCAAGAATGCGGACGCCTTTGCCGCCATGGCAGCGCATCCGCAGGCGTTTGTGGCCCTTGCCCAGAACCCGGCGGCGCTGGCGACCTTCGCCCGCAACGCTCAGGCGTTCCAGGCCTTGGGTCGCAATCCCAACTTCCAGGCGCTGGCAATGAATGCGTCGTTCGCCTCGGCTCTGCAGTCGCGGGCGTTCGAAGCTTCGTTCGCCGCGAAGGGCAGCGGGAATGAACGCTAGCATCTAAACGGCGGCCGCTTGGCCGATTGGGGGGCGAACAATTGGCCATGTGGCGTAGCCGCCGTGCATTAAGAGGAAGCGTGGCCGCACTGCTCGTCAGTGCGGCCACTGCTGCATATGGGCAGGCGCAAGGCGACCAGCCGCCTCCGCAACCGCCGACAACGACGGTTCAGGAACCGATCGCCGAACCCGACAAGCAGACCGAACCGCCCAAGCCGGAACCGGCGCCCGAGCCGACCACCGAAGTCGAGCATGTCCCGCCCGATGCCGGCGGGCTCAACCTGTCGACGCTCGAGACGAAGAACTTCTCGCTGCTCTATTTCGACCCGGTCCAGACCTATCTGACGCCTTACATCGGCCGTTCGGTCGAGAACGCCCTCGCCTTCCACCGCAAGATGTTCGACTGGAAGCCGTGGGAACCGGTCAACGTCCTGCTCAAGGACTTCGGCGATTACGGCAATGCCGCCGCCCGCTCCTCACCGAACAATGCCGTCCTCTTCGACGTCGCGCCGCTGTCGCAGACGATGGAGACGTTCACGCCGGGCGAGCGTTTCTTCACGCTGACCAACCACGAGCTCGCTCACGTCGCCACCATGGATGTGTGGAACAAGCGCGACGCGTTCTGGCGGCATTTCTTCGGCGGCAAGCCGATGCCGATCCAGGAACATCCGGAATCTATCCTCTACAACTTCCTGTCCACGCCCCGGAACGCCGTTCCGCGCTGGTGGCTGGAAGGCAGCGCCGTCTTCATGGAAACCTGGATGGCGGGCGGCCTCGGCCGCGGCCAGGGCGCTTTTGACGAGATGGTCTGGCGCGCGAAGGTCCGCGACGACGGCCGCTTCTTCTCGCCGCTAGGCCTTGAGTCCGAAGGCACGGCCGTCGATTTCCAGGTCGGCGTCAACGACTATCTCTACGGCACGCGCTTCTATTCCTTTCTCGCGCTCACTTACGGGCCGGAAAAGGTCATCGAATGGCTGCGGCGGCCGGACGGCAGCAAGGGCTATTATTCCGCGGCCTTCCGCCAGGTCTTCGGCAAGAAACTGGAGGCGGCCTGGGACGACTGGATCGCCTATGAGCACCAGTTCCAGAAGGACCAGCTGGCCAAGCTCTCGGCCTATCCGCTGACCGAAGTGACGCATTTGAGCCCGCGCGGCCTCGGCTCCATTTCGCGCGGCTTCGTCGACACAAAGACCAATAGCCTGATCGCGGCCTTCCGCTATCCGGGCAAGATCGGCTTCATCGGCCGCATGGATCTCGCCACCGGCGCGCTTCACCCCCTGCAGGAAATCAAGGGGATGATGCTCTACAAGGTGACGAGCCCGGCCTTCGACCCGGACACGCGCAAAGCCTATTACACCGAGGACAATTACGCGTTCCGCGACATCATCGAAGTCGACGTCGATACCGGCAAGAAAAAGATGCTGCTGCGCGATGCGCGCATCGGCGACATCGTTCTCAACCCGGTCGACAAGTCGCTATGGGGCATCCGGCACCAGAACGGTTTCGCGACCATCGTCAGGATTCCTGCGCCCTATACGGCGTTCAACCAGATCCACACGTTCAACTACGGGCAGACGCCATTCGACTTGGACGTTTCGCCCGACGGCACCATGGTCTCGGCCAGCTTCGGCGAAATCAACGGCGACCAGTCCGTCCGCATCTGGTCGATGAATTCCATGCTATCCGGCGGCAATCTGGAAGAGACGGCGCGCCTGTCGCTGCCGCCGTCGACGCCCGAGGGCTTCACCTTCACACCCGACGGCAAGAGCCTGATCGGCACGTCCTATTACACGGGCGTTTCCAACGTCTTCCAATTCGATATCGCCAGCCAGAAGTGGCAGGCTGTCAGCAATGCCTCGACCGGCTTCTTCCGGCCGATGCCGCAATCCGACGGCAGGCTGCTGGTCTATGAATATACGGGCGAGGGTCTGACACCGTCCCTGATCACGCCCAAGCCGACGGAAGACCTTGGCACGGTCGAGTTCCTCGGGACCAAGGTCGTCAAAACGCATCCCGAGCTCAAGGATTGGGGCGTGGGTTCACCCGCCAAGGTCCCGCTCGATGAGCTGATCACCGAACGCGGGCACTACGACGCGACGAAGCGCATGAAGCTCGCCGCCATGTATCCCATCGTCGAGGGCTACAAGAAGCAGGTTTCGCCCGGTTATCTCTTCCATTTCGAAGACCCGATGCAGTTCCACCAGTTCGATGCGAGCGTCAGCTACACGCCGTTCGGGGAGATGGAGAGCAAGGAACGGCTGCACGTCGCGCTCAAGTACAAGACGCTGAACTGGAAAATTCAGTACCTGCACAATTACGCCGACTTCTACGATTTGTTCGGCCCCGTCGAACGCAGCCGCAAGGGCGACGTCGTCTCGCTCGGGTGGAACAAGACCATGATTTACGATCCGCCCAGGACGCTGGATGTCTTCTTCAACGCCGCCGCCTTCTTCGGGCTGGAGCAACTGCCCTTCTCGCAGAACGTCGCCTCACCGAAGAACATCGGTTCCGTCGAGGCCGGCCTCAAATATAGCAACACGCGTAAGTCGCTGGGCGGCGTCGACCATGAAAAGGGCATCGCCTGGCGGACGACCGTCGGGTTCGACACCGACTATCACGACGAGTTCACCCACCTCACCGGCGAGCTCGACTATGGCGTGCCCTTGCCGTGGTCCAATTCGTCGCTTTGGGGTTATGCCTCGGCCGGCATCATGACCGGCAAGAAGGACAGCCCGCTCGGCAGTTTCTACTTCGGCTCGTTCCGCAACAACTATGTCGATAACCGGCCGGAGAAGCGCTACCGCGAGCTCGAGGCGTTCCCGGGCTTCGAAATCGACCAGATCGATGCTCGCCAGTTCGGCAAGCTGATTGGCGAGGTCAACTTCCCGCCAATCCGCTTCGCCGAAGTCGGCACTCCCAGCATTTACCTGAGCTACCTGCGGCCTGCCTTGTTCGCGGGTGCAATGTTGACTCACAACGCCGAAGGCGAGAGCCATGATTATGAGACGGCGGGCGGCCAGTTGGACCTGGCCTTCACCGTCGCCTTGCGTCTGCCGATGGTGTTCTCGGTCGGTGCCGCCCACGGTTTCGTCGACGGCCATTCCGAAAAGACCGAGTTCCTTGCCTCGCTAAAGATCATGTGAGCTGCGGATGAACCTTTTCCAATTCGTCGATTGGTCGGTCGCCCTCCTTCCCGTCCTTGTCATGCTGGTCCTGTTCGTCTGGCTCGATGTCTTCAAGCTGATGACGGTCTGGGAGACATTGGGCCTGCTCGGACTGGGCTTGCTGACGGCCGTCGTGACCTATCCGATCAGCGGCACGTTCCTCGATGCCTTGCCGCTGGGCTTTTCGAACTACAGCCGCTTTGTCGCCCCCTGGATCGAGGAGTTGGTGAAGGGCCTCGCCGTCGTCGGCCTCTTCTGGTTCAACCGCATTGGCTACAAGCTCGACGCCGTCATTTCCGGGTTTGCCATCGGTGCCGGCTTCTCCGTCGTCGAGAACATCATTTACCTGATGCGCTTCCCCGAATTGTCGGCCAACGTCTGGATGGTGCGCGGCCTCGGCACGGCCGTGATGCACGGCACGACCTGCGCGGTCCTCGCCGCCACCGCCCACGAATTCGCCGAGCGCGAGACGCGTGGCGCCGTCGCCGACTTCGATTTCAGCCTGCTCTGGTTCGTGCCCGGCTATCTGATTGCCGTCGCCATCCACACGGCCTTCAACCAGTTCCCGGAGCGCCCGCTGATCGCCATGGTCGGCATCCTTGCTGTCGCGCCATTCGTGATCATGGCAATCTTCCGTTTCGGCGCGGTCGAAGCCCAGCAATGGCTGAACGAAGAGCGGGAAGAGACACGCGCGGCCCTGGAAGCCTGGGAAGCTGGGAAATATCCCGACGACGAAAGCGGCAAGAAGATCGCCGCGCTCATCAAGCGGTCGGACGCCCAGACGGGCGCCCGGATGCGCGAATATTGCCAGCTGCTGACCTGGATCCTGCTGAAGGCCGAGGACACGCTGCATGACCAGGCCGACGACACCGAGAAGCTGCACGTCGAGGGACGGCAGGCGTTCATCCGCCTCGACAAGTTGCGCAGCGAGCTCGGACGGTCGAATGTCGCGACCCTAAAGGCTCTGCTGCCCTTCAGCCGTAACGATTATTGGGAAATCTCGGAGCTCAAGGAGCGGATCGGCGGCTAAGTCGCCGTGGGCCTAGTGCCGGTGCTCGCGCCTTAGCCGGTAGCGACCCTCGACAAAGCGGTCGAACAGGCCGTCGATCGCCGGATGGTCGATCTCTTCGGCGTCCTCGTCATGGACCAAATTCTGTTGGCTGACATAGGCCACGTAGCTCGACTCCGAATTCTCGGCGAGCAAATGGTAGAAAGGCTGGTCCTTCGCCGGCCGGATTTGCTCGGGGATCGATTCGTACCATTCCTCGCTGTTCGCGAATTCCGGGTCGACGTCGAAGATGACCCCGCGGAAATCGAACAGGCGATGCCGCACCACGTCGCCAATGCCGAACCGGGCGGCCGGTATGGGTTTGCCCCTTTCGGAAAGCTTGTCGGATAGCTGGCGGTTCATGTGGCTTAATGTAGAGACGCCGCCGGGCTAGGCAAGGTTCCAATGCACTGCTAGAGGCGCGCGTCCGACCGGCAATGGCGCCCAGCGCCGGCAGCACCCGACATGCGGAGAGGTGGCTGAGTGGTCGAAAGCACCGCACTCGAAATGCGGCGTGCGGGCAACCGTACCGTGGGTTCGAATCCCACCCTCTCCGCCACACAACAAGCCAAGTGGTCTCTTCTCTTGGTGCGCGGATTTAAGTTCCCGTAATCTGGCTTTTTTCCCGGTTGATGACGACTGAAATCGCAGTTCTTCTCGGCCGGGCACCATGCATTATGACAGCTTTCCACCCAAAGCAGACATTAGAAACATATGTTCCTAGTGTCCGGAATGGGTCGAAAGGGGACACGCCGCGGTACTTTGAAACCGAACTGGCCCCCGCCTAAGTCTCGGGACTAAGCCGGATTACGCTGGTCCGTTTGATCTTCCATTTCAATGGGTCTCTCGAAGGGAGGCTCCCATGAGGAACAGACATTTGGTCGGTGCACTCGCCGGTTTGGCGATCGCAACCGGTGCTCAAGCGCAGCTGACGCGGGTTGGTTCTGGTGCCGTTGCCGACGCCGTAGAAGCCCGTGGTGCCATCGACACGCTTTATGTTAGCGGCATTACTCCGCAGCCGGTCAGGCCCGACAATCCTTCCGTCCGGGGCGACACCCGGACGCAGACGCTCAGCATATTCAATCAGCTTGGGAAGATACTGACATCCCAGGGTCTGGGGTTCGGGGATGTGACGATGTTGCAGGTCTATCTCGTCGCTGATCCGGCGAAGGGCGGGCAGATGGACTTTGCCGGCATGAAAGAAGCCTATGCGCAGGTCTTCGGCACGGCAGCGCAGCCCGGCAGGCCAGCTCGCGCTACAGTTCAGGTCGCCAAATTGGTAGACGCGGGTCAGCTGGTCGAAATCGCGGCCGTAGCCGTGCGGACGCGCAAGACACCATAAGCCGCACAATTGGCCAGACTCGTCAGTCCTCCGCCTGAGTCCGAAATGGGTCGAAAGCGGACTCTAGCTGTCTAGAGTCCGGAATGGGTCGAATGCTGCCTCAGGCGCGGCCAAGAAATTGGAGAAGAGTTGGCAGGCGACCACTTCCACCGCCAGCTGCGTCATTGGGTATCGTAACCAATGGCGCCATTCGCGCGAAGTCGGGTAACATTGAGCCTGATGGAGCGCCCGGTGATCCTGAAGCTGACTGCAGGCGTCTTCGCTGCTATCGCCGCGTCCTTGGCCGCCGTCTTCGCCTCCCAGGCTGCCAGGCCTGGCGACGCCCGGCCGGTCCGGGTGGAAGTGCCGGCGAGCCCGGAGCGGCCCGTCTTCGTCGAGCTGTACCAGAGCCAGGGTTGTTCGAGTTGCCCGCCGGCCAACGCCAATTTCAATGCCATCGCCGATCGGCCGAACGTCGTCGCCTTGTCCTTTGCGGTCACCTACTGGGATGCGCTCGGTTGGAAGGACACCTTCGCCTCGCCCGAGTTCACCGAGCGGCAATGGGATTATGCGCGACATAACCGGCGGGGCAACGTGGCGACACCCCAGGTCTGGATCAACGGACGGAAGACCATTGTCGGCAGCAACCGGGGGCAGCTTGGCGCAGCCATGGCCGAGGCCGCAACTGGCGGACCGCCGCTGACTCTTGGTACGAATGAGGCGCGAGTGGGCGCGGGCCGCGGCCCCGCCGGCGGGGCGGACCTCTGGGTCGCCTTCTTTGATCCACGGACCATCCAGGTGCCGATCAGGGCGGGGGAGAATGGCGGCCGCACCTTGCCTCACAAGAACATCGTCAGGTCCCTGGTGCGGCTTGGCCACTGGGACGGCGTGGCCAAGACCTATGGCTTGCCTCAGCGCAATCGGGGTCTGGCGACGGCGGTTTTCCTGCAGGCCGGAAAAGGCGGCCCGGTGATCGCCGCAGCCAAGGGCGCCTGAAACCAGTGTGACAGGGCGCTTCATTCCGGCCGCGCCGCTTCGCGCCTAAATGTTGGATACAAATAGGGTTCCGCCCGCCAGCCTCCGCCGCATGGCCGCCGTCTTGCATCAAGCTCGTCAACCTCATGCCCCTCGCACGGACCTCGCGCGCGTAGTTGGTGTGACCTTTGCGAGTTTTGACCGCGGACTACTCGCCGAAATGGTCGCCCATCCCAAGACTTTTGCGACTTTAGTGACCTTAAGGACGTGCCCATCGCCATTGACACCTGCGGCCCCTCCTTATAGGCGGCACGCTTTCCGCGCGGGGGCATGGCTTTCGCCGAGCAAATCGTGCGGTCACAGATTTTTTGGAAAGAGGCCAATGTTCGCAATCGTGCGCACGGGCGGCAAGCAATATCGCGTCGCCCCGGGAGACAAGATCGTCGTCGAGAAGCTGGCCGGTAGCGCCGGTGACAGCATCGACCTGACCGACGTCCTGCTGGCCGGCGAAGGTTCGGACCTCAAGTCCACGAACGGCCTGATCGTCGCCGCCGAAATCATCGCCCAGGCCAAGGGCGAGAAGGTCACGGTGTTCAAGAAGCGCCGCCGCCACAATTACCGCCGCAAGGCCGGCCACCGCCAGCAGCACACGATCCTGAAGATCGTGTCGATCGGCGGCAAGGGCGAGAAGAAGGCCCCCAAGGCCGAAGCCGCGCCGAAGGCCGAGAAGGCCGTGGCTGCTGCACCTGCGAAGGCTGAAAAGCCCGCCGCGGAGAAGAAGGCCGCCGCTCCCAAGGCGGAAAAGGCCGCGGCTCCGGCCAAGGCCCCGAAGGCCAAAGCGTCGACAAAGGATGCTGCACCTGCTAAGGCGGCAGCCAAGAAAGCCGCTCCGGCGGCGAAGAAGACCGAGAAGAAGTAAGCAATGGCACATAAGAAAGCAGGCGGCTCTTCGCGTAACGGCCGCGATTCGGAATCGAAGCGCCTCGGCGTGAAGAAGTTCGGCGGCGAGAGCGTCCTGGCCGGCAACATCATCGTGCGCCAGCGCGGAACGAAGTGGTACCCGGGCGACAACGTCGGCCTGGGCAAAGACCATACCCTTTTTGCTCTTTGTGACGGCCGCGTCGCGTTTCGCGACGGCAAGCTCGGACGCAA
>Ga0207701_10006519_pt1 | contig 11629 bp, 10 predicted proteins | sample KBSSwiSSwithPhiX_FD_184294 | JGI IMG/M metagenome (GOLD analysis project Ga0207701, IMG submission 184294) | Switchgrass rhizosphere bulk soil microbial communities from Kellogg Biological Station, Michigan, USA, with PhiX - S5 (SPAdes) (version 2) | ecosystem: Environmental > Terrestrial >...
ACCGCACAAATGCACGGAAAATATGGTGGGTTCCCTTCGTTCGGCACTGCTCGTCTGTGCTGCAATGAGCGCAAGCTCGGTAGCACCGGCGCAGGTCGGCCCGACTTCGACGCCGATCGTCGAGGCGGCTAGTGCGGTCAGCCCTTCGGCGATCGCCAAAGATCTCCTTCGTAACGCTGACAATCTCGCCATTCCGGTGGAACCGCAGCCGAAGGCAGTGGATACGGACGAAGAGACGGATGAAGCCACTCCGGCGGTCAATCCGGATTCGGACCTTCCGACGATGGTGGCGGCCCTGCGCGGCACGGACGCTGGCAGCCGTGAGCTCGAATGCCTGGCGGCCGGAATCTATTTCGAATCGAAGAGCGAGCCACTCGCCGGCCAGCTTGCGGTCGGTCAGGTGATCGCGAACCGAGCCGATAGCGGCCGCTTCGCAAGCACCTATTGCGGCGTGCTCTTCCAGCGCGGCCAGTTCTCGTTCGTTCGCGGCCACAGCTGGCCGACGATCAACAAGCAGGGTCGCCAGTGGCAGACGGCCGTCGCGATCGCGAAGATCGTCGATCAGGACCTCAAGGACTCCGCTGCCGCCAACGCGCTCTATTTCCACGCGCGCCGCGTTCATCCGGGCTGGCGGCTGAAGCAGGTGGCATCGATCGGCAATCACGTCTTCTATCGCTGATTCGCGCCCTTCCTAAGTTTCACGTTTCGTTCTAGCGTTCTCCGGATGGAGAGCGGCGTTCAAACCCTGTGCTTCACCGATGCCCCGCCAGTGGCCGTCGACGTGGCCCGAGGGGTTACCCGGTTGTTCTGTCGGCAGGATCTCTTCGCGATTTGCGAAGTGCCGCTCCCAAACGGGCGGCGCGCAGACCTCATGGGCGTCGATTCGAAGGGGAACCTGACGATCGTTGAGATCAAGGTGGCGAAGGCCGACCTTCTCGGCGACTGCAAGTGGACGGACTATCTCGACTATTGCGACCATTTCTACTGGGCGGTTCCGGCAGATCTCGTCTCGATCCTCGAGCATGAGCATTACCTGCCGTCCGAAGCGGGGCTCATCGTCGCCGACCGCTACGACGCAGCGCTGATCCGTCCTGCGACACACCGGCCGCTAGCGCCGGCGAGGCGCAAGGCGGAACTGTTGCGATTCGCACGGCGCGCAGCTCGGCGGCTTTCGCAGCAGATCGATCCCACGCTGGGCGAGGGGCGATAGCCGCTTAGGGCTTCGCCTTCCCCGATTGGATAATCTTCAGAAGCTCGGGCGTGCGGTTATCGCGCTTCGCATAGTCGCGCGCCGAATATCCCTGCGCAGAGTCGGCCTTGTCCGGATTGGCGCCGGCATCGATCAGCGCCTTCACGATCGGAATTTGACGCCTCTGAACGGCGATGATCAGAGCGGTCTCGCCCATCTTGTTCTCGGCATCGACCTTGGCACCAAGGCCCAGCAGCCAGTCCACCGCCTCCGACATGCCGACGCGCGAAGCTGCCATCAGCGGAGTTTCGCCGGTCCGTGCAGGAAGATTCGGGTCCGCGCCTTGCTGAAGGAGATAGCCGGCCCATTCGCGGTCGCGCTTGTCGATCGCGGCGATGAGGGCGGTCATGCCCTCGAAGTCGCGGGCGTTCACCAGGCTGGGCTTGTCCTTGAACAGCTTGACTGCGTCGTCGCTCTTGCCGTCCTGGATCGCCTTGACGAACTGGGCGCCGTCATAGCCCCCGTCCTGCGCGATCGCGGGCGCGGCAACCGTTGTGGCTGCAACCGCAAGAAGGATGCGCTTCAACACATGCATTCGAAATCCCCCGGGGCTGGCTTGATCGACAGGGGTTAGCAGAGCATGGCTGGCTTTGTCATGAACGCCTCCAAGCCTTTCTGGGAAAAGCCCTTGTCCGCGCTCGATCGCGGGGAATGGGAAGCGCTTTGCGACGGGTGCGGGCGCTGCTGCCTCCACAAGTTGGAAGACGAGGAGACCGGTGAGCTCTATCCGACCAACGTCGCCTGCAAACTTCTGGACCGGCGAGAAGGCCGCTGCACGGATTACACGCACCGCAAAACGCGCGTCGCCGACTGCGTGATCATCGACCGGCGCAAGCTGAACTCGCTCGACTGGCTTCCGCAGACCTGCGCCTATCGGCTCCGCGCTGCGGGGGAGCCCCTTCCGGAATGGCATTACTTGATCTCCGGAAGCCGCGAGACCGTCCACGAGGCCGGCCAGTCGACGCGTGGCTGGACCGTCAGCGAAGTCGATGCCGGCGAGCTCGAGCACCATCTGGTCGAGCGTGGCCTCTAGGCAACTCGCCACTCATCCGGACCTCCCGCTACCAGTGCTCCTGTGTCCGCTCAGGAGCGCACGGCGGATGCGCCTTCGTCTCGACGAGCGCGAACAGATGCTCAAGGTCACGCATCCGCGTTCCGTCAGGCCCTCTGCAGCGCTTGCCTGGGCCGCAAGCCAGAAGCTTTGGGTCGAGCAACAGCTGAATCGAGCGCTGCCGGCCGAACCGTTCGTTCCGGGGGCAGTGATTCCGATCGACGGCGCGGAGGTCGAGATTTGCTGGTCGCCCGCATCGCCGCGCTCGGTGCGCCTCGACGGCACTCGTCTGGTCTGTGGCGGTCCCGAGGCTGGTCTTTCGCGCCGCATCGAGCTGTTCCTTCGGCGCCGGGCGCTCGAAACCCTGTCGAGTGAAACGGCGCAGATCGCCACCGCTGCGGCAGTGAAGCCCAGCTCGGTTTCCGTCGGCGACGCTCGCACACGCTGGGGGAGCTGCAGCAGCAAGCGCGCGATTCGCTACAGCTGGCGCCTCATCCTCGCTCCGCCCCAGGTCCGGCGCTTCGTCGTCGCTCACGAGGTCGCCCATTTGAAGCATCTCGACCATGGCAAGGACTTCAGGGCTTTGGAGCGCGAGCTTTACGGAAGCGATACCACCGAGGCGGAGGGCTTATTGCGACGCTGGAGTCCGCGGCTGCGAAGGATCGGGATCGGTCGTTGAGCGCGGTTGCGGCTGCGGTTGGGGCTGCTGCGGCTGTTGAGGTGTCGTTGCCGGAGGTACAGGTTGCCCGGGCTGGCGGGGCTGCTGGCGATCGCCTTTCGAGCCGAGGACATTGTCGAGCCATTGCTGACTGAGGCCGCCCGGGGGCTGTTGACCCGGCGGAAGCTGCTGCTGTTGCTGATACTCGCTGCCGGGATAGGTACTCGTTCCCGGGATCGGATTGCCGTTCTCGTCGACGAGCGGGCCGGTGCTCGTGTCGATATATTCATTACCGAGATACTCTTCCTCCGGCTCCAGCTGCCAGTCGGGCATCGGCACAGTCGTCTCGAACTGCTCGACGGGCCGGTTGGCGACCGCAACGGCCATGAAATCGTGGAAAGCCCGCGCCGGGGCTGTGCCGCCGTAGAGCCCGCCGACGGGCCGGGCGTCGTCGCGGCCCATCCACACGCCCGTCGTCAGCCCGCTCGAAAAGCCGATGAACCAGCCATCCTTGTTCGAGGTCGTGGTCCCGGTCTTGCCGGCGACGGGCCGGCCGATCTGCGCCGCTCGGCCAGTTCCAGTAAGGACCGCCGACTGCAGGAGGTCGGTCATTTCCGCCGAAACCCATGGCGCGACGAGCACGCGCTGCTCGGGGAGGTCGTGCCGGTAGAGCTCCCGTCCGTTGACGGTGACGACCCGAGTGATCGCGTAAGGCGTGACCGCCACTCCGCGGTTGGCGACCGATGCGAAAGCTTCCGTCATCTCGATCAGGCGGACTTCGCTCGAACCGAGAACCATTGAGGGGTAGGTCGAGATCGAAGTGGTGATCCCAAACCTGTGGGCCATGTCGGCGATGGTCGAAAAGCCAAGCTGCTGGCCGATCTGGGCGCTGATGGTGTTGATCGATCGCGAAAAAGCCTCACGGAGGGAGACGGGCCCAGCGAAGTCGCGGGTATCGTTGCGCGGGGTCCAGCCGTCGATCGTCACGGGCTGGTCGACCATCACGTCCGTCGGCTTCATTCCGGACTCGAGCGCCGAGAGATAGACGAAAAGCTTGAAAGAGGATCCCGGCTGGCGCTCCGCCTGTGTCGCGCGGTTGTAGATCGAATCAGGGTAACTCTTGCCGCCCACCATGGCGCGGACGGCGCCGTCGCGGTCCATCGCCACCAGCGCGCCCTGCGCTCCGCCCGGAGCATTGGCCACGATCGCTCGCGCGGCGGCCTCTTGCATGCGCGGGTCGAGCGTCGTCCAGACGTCGATCGGCTCGGACGTCTCGTCGATCAACGTGTCCAACTGCGGTAGGGCCCAGTCGGTGAAATAGCGGGCGCTGTCCTGCTTCGTCGTCGGCTGGATCCGGATTTTCGCCGGATCGGCTGTCGCCGCATCGCCTGCCGAGACGAAGCCGTTCTGCACCATCGCCTTCAGGACGACTTCCGATCGATTGCGCGCAGCCTCGACGTCCGCGGTCGGCGCGTAGTTCGATGGCGCCTTTACGAGGCCGGCGATGATCGCTGCCTCGCCGAGGGCCATATGGTCGGCGCCATGGCCGAAAAAGCGCCGGGATGCCGCGTCGATCCCGTAGGCGCCGCCGCCGAAATAGACGCGGTTTAAATAGAGCTCGAGGATCTGGTCCTTGGTGAACTTCCGCTCGAGGGCCAGAGCGAGAACCGCTTCCTTGATCTTGCGGCCCATGCTCCGGTTGTTGCTTAGGAAGATGTTGCGCGCGAGCTGCTGCGTGATCGTCGAGGTCGCCCGGACTCGGTGGCCGCCGACCACTGCCGAGCCTACGGCACGAACCAGGCCGATTGGATCGACGCCCGGATGGCTTCGAAAGCGCCGGTCCTCGATCGCAATCATCGCGGAGCGCATCGACGGCGGAATCTGATCGTAGCTGAGCCACTGCCCGAAGCTCGGGCCGAGCGAGACGAGGACCGTGCCGTTGGCAGCGTGGACCCGGATCATCTGCCCGAGGTCCGACCGCTGCGTGAGCTGCGAGTAACTCGGCAGGGAGGCGACTGCGACCGCGACCGCGACGGCGAGCGCAACGAAGCCGAGCAGCCCCGCGTAAAGGAGTAGCTTGAGGGCAGTGACGAAGGGGCGCCGGCCGGTGCCGGCTTGCGATCGGGCCATCTTCAATCAGGCGATAGAAAGCCGATGGGCTTCCGGCAAGGACGTCGTTTGGCGAAGCTCCGGTGCGCGCGTCATTGCCTCTTCGTGGCGGAGCGCAGGTTACACCGCCATTAACCCTGTTTTAGCCTCTGCCGAATAGGAAGCCGGCGATGGCGTACCGTTACGCCCTGGCGAGCAGTCTTGCCGCCGCCGCTCTGCTGAGCGGCGCGAGCGCCCCCCTGTATGCGCAGTGCCGACTGTGCTCGACGCCAACGACGGAGCTCCACGAGGAGGATGACGGCGGCCCGATTCAAATCGAGGTTCAGACCACTCTCAATTTCGACAGGCTCGTGCTTCTCGGTGACGGCGGCGGTTATGCGACCTTGCTTCCAACCGGCGAGAAGAGCGCGAGCGGAAGCGTCGCGACAGTGAGCGCTGCGGCGATGGTCGGTTCCGTTGCCGTCCATGGCGAACCCAATCGGATCGTCCGCGTCGACCTGCCGCCACGCATGGAGCTCTACTCCGTTGGGGGCTCAAGGATCGAGATCGACGATATCAAAACAGACCTCCCCGGGCTACCGAAGCTCGATTCGGCTGGAAACCTCAGCTTCCGTTTCGGTGGCCGCCTGCAGGTAACCGGTGACGCCGAAGGGCAGTATCGCGGCGATGTTCCGATCACGGTCGAATATCTTTGAGCCAATCGTCACCACCGCGGCGTAAACCTTAACGGCGACGTAACCATGCCCTTGAGGGAAGGGGTAAGCGGGGGCGGTTAATGGGATGCTCACGGGTGACCGGACCAGCGGTCGGGGCAGCCGCTATTTTTTGAACCAGTGGGGAAGTAACATGAAAAAGGTTCTGTTGTTTGCCGGTGCGGTCTCCGCGCTGGCCCTGACCGCCGCTCCTGCAGAGGCGGCCACTCCGACTCAGCAGGCAACTGCAACGGCTCGCATCGTTCAGCCGCTGACGATCGCCTGGGATCAGGATCTCGATCTTGGCACCATCGTGCTTAGCGGCACCGGTCCGTACACGCAGACCGTCGGAATCACGCAGGCGGGCGTCTTCAGCTGCGGCGGTACGAATCTGACGTGCTCGGGCACGACCGGCGGCGCCACCACCGCTCGCTACACGGCGACCGGTACTCGCGATCAGACGCTCACGATCACCGTGTCGCCGACGATTGCGCTGGTGAACCAGACGCAGGCTTCGGCTGACCTGACCCTCACGGTCGACGCTCCGGTTGCGGGTTCTGTCGTTCTCGACGCCACCGGCAACACGTCGTTCGATCTTGGCGGTTCGATCCAGGTCAGCGACACGACGGTCGACGGTGTCTATCAGGGCACGTTCGACGTCAGCGCCGACTATCAGTAATCGCGTTTGACAGGGCGCGGCCACGTGTCGCGCTGCTGAAGGGGTCGCCGGCGACGGCGGCCCCTTTTTCATGCGGTTCGCGATGGTTGAACAGCCATGGTGAACCGAAAATCAACCATTCCTGGCTTAGACGGCGATCACTCCGAAACGGAGCAATGTGGGGATCGTCCAAATGAGTCGTTTGTCCAAAGCCCTTGCCGTGGCCGCTTTCATGGCAGCCCCGTTCCTATTGACCCAGCCGGCACAGGCCGGCGTCGGTGACCTGTTGGTTGCGCCAACGCGCCTCGTGCTTACCGGCGGCCGAAGCGCGGAGGTCATCCTGAACAATATCGGCGACGAGCCGGCAACCTACCGGATTTCGGCTGAGTTCCGGCGGATGAAACCGGATGGAACGCTCGAGGAAGTCGCCGATCCGTCGGATTCCGAGAAATCCGCGCGCGATATGCTGATGTATGCGCCTCGCCGGGTCACGTTGGCGCCGCACGAGCCACAGTCGATCCGAATCGCTGCTCGCCCGCCCCAGGGCCTGCCCGACGGCGAATACCGCGTTCACCTGCTCTTCCGCGCGATTCCCCCCTCCACGCCGGTAACTCAGCCCGCGAGCACAACCGAGAAGGGCGTCAGCTTCAAGCTGGTTCCGGTTTACGGAGTGACGATTCCCGTCATCGTGCGCCTCGGCAACCTCGAGGTGAAAGCCGGAATCGAGAACGTTCACGTCGAGAACCGCGACGGCAAACCCGTCATCGCGCTGGACATCGACCGCACAGGCGGCCGCTCGACCTTCGGCGAGGTGCGCGTGCTCAAGCCCGGCGTAAAGGATCCGATCGCGCTGTCCAGGGCGGTTGCAGTCTATACGGAGCTCAACCAACGCGAAGTCATCTTGCCGATCAACGAGGACTTCAAGGGCCAGATCGCAGGCCCAGTGACCGTCCAATATCTCGAAACTTTCGACGACGGCACCAAGACGATCGCCGAGACCCAGGCAGTGCTGCGCTAGGCCACAAGCACTAGTCCCGGGTACGAGTCATGGCGGGCGTCGGCAAATGGCTGGGGAAGGCGGGCGCGCTAGTCGCTACCGCCTGGCTCACTGCCGTCGGCGCCGTCGCCGCGACACCCATCACGGACAAATGGGCGGCTGACCCCGACGATCAATTCCTTCTTGACGTCAAGCTCCACCAGTATCGGCTCGGCGAAGGCGTGCGCGCCTACAACACGCCCGAAGGCACGTGCGTCGTCTTCGGCGACTTCCTGACCACGCTCGATGTTCCAATGAAGATCGACCTGACCGCGAAGAAGGCGAGCGGTTGGGCGTTCAAGGAAAGCAACCTAATCTCCATCGACGTCGGGACCGGAGCGGTAAGCTATTCCGGGAAAAGCGAGTCTCTCGCACGCGGCGATATTCGCGAAACGCCAGAGGGATGGTGCGTGAATACGGCGGCACTCGCGCGCTGGTTCGGCCTCGGCGTGAAGCCGTTCACCAACGGATCCGTGCTCATCCTCGAAACCGAAGCGAAACTACCGGTCGAGATGGCGCTGGAGCGCGAAAAAAGAGCGCAAAACCTGCACAAAGCGAAATTCGACCTCAAAACGCTGCCGCAGGTGCGCCTCCCCTACAGGATGTGGCGCGCTCCCGCGCTCGACTTCGTGGTCAGCGCCGGAATGACGTATCGGGCCGATAGCGGCACCAAGGTGGACCGCCGCACATCGGTCTACGTTGCCGGCGAGATCGCCCGGATGTCCTACGACGCGCAGATCGCGACCGACGAGAAGGGCGTCCCCGCGTCGCTAAGGTTCCGAGCCTATCGTTCGGACCCCGACGGCGATCTGTTGGGGCCGCTGCACGCAACACACCTGGGCTTCGGCGACGTTGCGGGCCTCAGCACTCAACTCGGCGGTAGCGCCACTCTGGGCCGCGGCGCCGTCGTCACCAACCGGCCGGTGGTTAGCCCGACGAATTTCGACCGGACGCACTTTGAAGGCGATCTTCCGTCCGGCTGGGAAGCGGAAATTTACCGCAACGGAGAGCTTCTGGCCTTTGCGCGGGCCGATAGCCGCCAGCGCTACGTCTTCGACGACGTCCAGCTGATGTATGGCGAGAACCAGATCAGCATCGTTCTCTACGGGCCGCAAGGACAGGTCAGGACCCGCGACGAGCTGATCAACGTTGGCGAGGACAATGTTCCGGCCGGCAAGACCTGGTACTGGGCAGGGGCAAACCAGCCGGGTCACGATCTCGTTTCGCTCGACGGCGATGAGGTCAGCCCGCTCGAGCCCAAATATCAGGCGGCGGTCTCGGTCGAGCACGGGCTGGATGACCGGACTTCGGTCGGCCTTCTCGCCCGCACAATGCTGCTGGACGATCAACAGGTTACCTTCCTCGAAGGGTCGGTGCGCCGCTCGATCGGATCGGCGCTCGTCGAAGTCGGCGCAGCGCGGGAAAGCAATGGCGGCACAGCGGTGCGGGCTCAGCTTCTCGCCAAACTCGGCTCGCTGAACGTGAGCGCGGAAGCCTTGAGCGCCAACATTTTCGACCTTCCGGGCCGCCGCGGTGCAAGCCTCCGCGAAGTGCGGTTGGCGCTCGACGCGCCGATCCACATCGGAAGGGCGGTAATCCCGGCGCATACCGACGTGCACTACTCGGACCATCCGGACGGAACCGGCCAGCTCGACGCTGCAGCTCGCCTTGCCGCGCAGATCGGCCGGTTCAATCTCGCCGCGGACGTAAAATACACCCAGCAATATCTCGCGAAAGGGCCAGCTCCCCCTGCGCAGACGATCACGGACCTCATCGGGACGGGTCGCATCGGCCCGGTAAGGATCCGAGGATCGACCAGCTTCGAAATCAGCCCGAAAAGCCGGTTCCGCTCGACTGAGCTAACCGGTTACTGGTCGTCGTCCGACAATGTCGATTGGGAAGGCGGGCTCGCCTATGACGGGCCCGAGCACCGCGCGCGCATGCGGATCAGCCATATCCGGCGATTCAGCGGCCTTGCACTCGCAGTGACTGGCGAAGCTGCGACCGACGGCTCCGTCGCCCTCGGCTTCAACCTCAACTTCTCGCTTGATCCGGGCCACGGCCTCACGATGTCGCGCGACCGGCTCGCAAGCGGCGGCTCGGTGCGCGCCCGCGTCTATAGGGATCTCAACGACAATGGCGTCGCCGACCCCGGCGAGCCGTTCGAAAAGGGCGCCATTGTGACAGCGGGCCATGCCGTGGCTGAAAAACCGACGGACGCCCGTGGCGCGGTGATGATTGCGGGGCTCCAGACGTTCACTCCAATCACCGTGGGAATCGACCGTTCGAGTCTCGGCGACCCCATGCTGGCGCCGAAAAAGGCGCTTCAGGTCGTTACTCCAAGGCCAGGTGTGCCCGCTGAGGTCGAGATCGGGCTGGTCGGCGCCGGCGACATCGAAGGCGCTATCGTGAAGAGCGGCGGACTTGGCTTCGAAGGCCTCGACCTGGAGCTCGTCGATTCAAGCGGCGCGGCCGTTGCGACGGTTCGAACCGATTATGATGGATATTTCCTATTCGACCGGGTTCCCTACGGCACCTACCGCATCCGGGTATCCAAGGATTCGGCCGAAGTCGCAGGTCTCGACCAGGATCTGCATATCCAGGCCACGGTCAGTGACGACAAGCCCGTCGCTCGTACCGGCACGATCCAGCCCAATCGCAGGCCGCAAGTCGCATCCGCACAATAGTCGCCTAAGACGACTTTCCAATATTTATGCTGTTGCGACGCAGTCGCAGCAGCGCTCCCATATCGGCAGTCAGCGCATCCGCGATGGCTTTTGGAAGCATGCAATCGAGCTATCCCTGAGACAGCCCTGGATTGCATGCTGGTGCGGTCGAGAAGACTCGAACTTCCACGGCCTTTCGGCCACAGCGACCTCAACGCTGCGCGTCTACCAGTTCCGCCACGACCGCACGTGCATGAGAATGGACGGCCACGGCCGTCGCTCCTGGTAAGGGAGTGCGCCTCTATCAAAGCGATTCCGACCGCGCAATGGCGGCGGTGCGATCCCGGATCGGGACAGTGCTTAACGCCTTGTTTACCATTGGCGGTCGCGGGCGTTACATGCCCCGGTGACCGCGATGTTTTTCCTCGCAGCCGTCCTGGCTGGAACTGCCGGCGATCCTGCTCCTCGAGCACCGATCGTCCAGGCGACCGCGACCGTTCGGATCCTGCCCGGAGCGCGGATTACCGCCAGCGAGGTCCCTGAGACGGCGATCGTGCGAGAGACGAGAGTGCGCGGCTCCGACGGCATTGAGCGCAATGCCCGACTCGTGGAATTTCCTTAGGTATCAACCCTTAAGGCTAAGCGTCACGGTGGAATCTAGCCCGCTCGGCGGGACGTCCATCTGCGCGCTGTTGAACGTCGCGCTCGCGCCGGGAGGAAGGGTTCGTGTCGGCGGGGCGATCGTCCAGCTGTAGAGGAGCTTCCCGCCCTTGTCGCGAAGCTCGGCCTGAATGGGCGGCACGTTCTGCTGCTTGGCGCTCGGGTTGATCACTCGCCCGCTGACCATGACGAGCTCGTTGCCGCTTGCCAGTTTCTGCCGCTCCGGAGTGCCCGGCGCAATTTGGAGCACCGTAGGCGGCCCAGACATTCCGATTTGCCGACGCAGCGAATCCGGCGCCAGGAACCAGAGCGCGGCAACTATCGCGACGACGAGCGCGAGGACGATGACGGCGGCCAACAGCCAGTTGCGCTTGCGGTCGGCTCCGGTCTCACTTTCCACGGCCTCGATCTCTTCGCGGTCGGGCAGCTCCTTCTGGAGATCCCACTGATCCTCTTCCGCCCTTGGCTGCGGCCAAGGCTCTCCATCCGGCGGAGGAACCGGAACCGCGATCGGCTCCTCGGCCAGAGTCGGCTCTGCTGCGGTCAAGTCCGGCTCGGTGGGTTCGTAGGCGGCCGATTCCGGCTCGCCGTGATGATAATCCTCCGGTTCCGGCTCGGGCGCCTGATATTCGTCGGGCTGTGCCTCGTCAGGGGCGTCTTCGAACTCGGGCGGCGACGGCTGAGTTTCGTAGGGGTCGTAGGCCGGTTCGGGGGCGGCCTCTGCCAACGGGGCCGCGGGTTCGCCGGAAGTGTAGCTTTCGGGCTCGGCAACCCGCTCCATCGGTTGGGATTCAGGCGCTTCGCTCGCGTCGGGATCCTGGTGCCAGCTATGCCCGCACGCGGCACAGCG
>Ga0207701_10006521_pt1 | contig 11628 bp, 6 predicted proteins | sample KBSSwiSSwithPhiX_FD_184294 | JGI IMG/M metagenome (GOLD analysis project Ga0207701, IMG submission 184294) | Switchgrass rhizosphere bulk soil microbial communities from Kellogg Biological Station, Michigan, USA, with PhiX - S5 (SPAdes) (version 2) | ecosystem: Environmental > Terrestrial > Soil...
CGAGATCATCCGCGTGTACGATCAAAAGTTTTGCGTCGGCAGGATAACCGAGGCGCTCAGCCATAGTTTTGCTCTGAGGTTGAATCGGTGCTTGACCGCGTACGGCAGTGTTGAGATCAGTGATTCCGACTAAAAGTACAAGCGCTAAAACGATCAACCGTAAAGTGATTCGAGTCATTGTTTCTTTTCCTGTGGAGGTCGAGGTCCCTCTCTGTGTAACAAATCAAGAACTTCTTACTTTTAACTCTGAGGGAAAAGCGAGCGCTGTCCAATTTTCTTTCGTGTGATTTCGCGGATCGTGACTGTCTAAGAGAACCAACCACAAAATCACACGAAATAACACGACCTTCGGACTACGTCGGTTGCGGCGACGCTAGCTGGGTTTTTGTGGCTATGTTGACCCAGCGGTTGACACTTGCGTTAACGTAGCGGATATCATCGCCAATAAGGTCACCCCGATTTCGATCTGAGCCCGCGCTCCTTTTAGCAGTCTGTCATTAACAAGCGCAAGCTCCAACTTAATTGATAACAGCCAGTTTTCTTAACCTGAACGAGGTAAATCGTGCTCTCTAAATGCCCCCTTTTGTTCACCCTATCGGTAATCGTATTCGCCATTTCTACAACCCACGCACAATCAAGTTTAGGAACAGGACGTACGTCATTGCTGAAAGTTGCTCTCAACAATGGGTGGCAGTTTCGACAGGCTGATAAAGACACCTGGTATCCGGCCATTGTCCCTGGATCGGTACATACAGACTTGCTGGCGAACAAAGTCATCGATGATCCGTTTTACCGCGACAACGAACAGAAACAGCAGTGGATCGGAAAAACTGACTGGGAATATCGCACGACGTTTAAGGTCACGTCGCAATTGCTCGCTCGCAAGAATCTCGAGTTGGTGTTTGAGGGTCTCGACACTTATGCCGACGTCTATCTCAACGACAAGCTCCTGCTCAAGGCCGACAACATGTTCCGCACCTGGCGCGTGAACTGTTCCGGCCTATTAACATCCGGCGATAACACTCTGCGAATTTCCTTTCGCTCTCCAATTAACGAAATCCTGCCGTTGATGGCAAAGATGAAGTATCAACTCCCGGCCAGCAACGACCAGGGAGAGAAAACTTCACCGTTCACGCGCAAAGCTCCCTATCAATATGGTTGGGATTGGGGCCCGCGTTTCGTAACCAGCGGCATCTGGCGACCGATTGTCTTGGAAGGTTGGGATTCAGGTCGAGTCAGTGATCTTCACATCGATCAAAAACAGGTGACTAAAGAACAAGCAAGCCTTACAGCCCGTGTCGATGTTGTTTCGGCGATCACTGGTGACGCACAACTGATCATCGAAGACTCCGCACACAAGCTGGTTGTCGCCAAACAAACGATCAAACTCGCGTCCGGTCAAAATCATTTCGATCTGGATTTTGTCGTAGCAAAGCCTGCGCTTTGGTGGCCAAATGGATTGGGAGCTCATCCAATAACCACCTTCAAGGCGCGATTAGTTATCGATGGAAAAACTGCCGATGAGAAGTCGGTACGAACCGGCCTCCGCTCGCTTCAGGTTCGTCAGGAGAAAGATGATTGGGGTCTTAGTTTCACTTTCATTGTCAATGGAGTTCCCGTCTTTGCGAAGGGTGCGAACTGGATTCCAGCCGATAGTTTTCCAACCCGAATTACTAACGAGAAGTATCGTTGGTTACTCAAATCAGCGGCCGACTCAAACATGAACATGCTGCGCGTTTGGGGCGGCGGCATTTACGAAGGTGACGAGTTCTACAACCTCGCGGACGAAATGGGAATTCTCATCTGGCAGGATTTCATGTTCGCTTGCAGCATGTATCCCGGCAACCAGGAGTTTCTCGATAACGTTCGCGCGGAAGCTGAAGATAACGTCCGACGACTTCGAAATCATCCGAGTATCGCGATCTGGTCAGGAAACAATGAGATTGAGGGTGCGTGGATGAACTGGGGTTGGAAACAAAACTTACCGGCGTCAATTTGGGACGACTATCAAAAGATCTTCGACGGTGTGTTGAAAGAGACTTGCGCGAGTCTTGACCCTGGTCGCTTGTACTGGCCCAGCTCGCCGCATGGTGGCTTACCTGACGATCCAAACTCACTCAAGAGTGGTGATACTCACTCGTGGAAAGTTTGGCACTTCGCTGCGCCATTCACTGACTATCAGAAAGAGTTTCCACGCTTCATGAGCGAATATGGTTTTCAGTCATTTCCTCAGATCGAGACGGTTGAGTCGTACGCACTCGCTGATGAACACGATATTCAGTCAGCAGTGATGATGGCACATCAACGTCATCCGCGTGGTAATCAGTTAATCAAGGAATACATGCTGCGCGAATACGCCGCACCGAAAGACTTCGAGTCGTTTCTGTACGTGTCGCAGATTTTACAAGCCGATGGAATAAAAGTCGGCGCAGAACATCTGCGACGCATCATGCCGCGAAACATGGGTTCGCTATATTGGCAACTCGACGACTGTTGGCCAGTCGCTTCGTGGTCAAGTATCGACTACACCGGGCGTTGGAAGGCCCTACAGTATTTTGCCAGGCGATTCTATGCTCCGGTTTTGATCAGCCCGCATGTTGACGGCGACAACCTCAACTTCTTTGTCGTTTCCGATTTGCCGCAACCAGAAAAAGCGACGATGAATGTTGAACTACGAGACCTCGAAGGCAACAAGCTGGCAACCTTTAACAAGGAGCTGACTGTTTTCCCTGTCATGAGTCGGTCGTACTTCAGTTTGCCGGTCAAGAGTCTGCTTGAAAACAGAGACGCTAAGAATCTGCTGGTCTACTGCGAATTGGTCGTTAATGGAAAAACAGTTTCGACGAATGAATACTTCTTCGAACCTTTCAAGAACCTCTCGCTGCCAACCGCGCAAGTCAAAGTCGATGCCGTCAGTATTCCCAACGGTTACAAATTGACCGTCACATCCAACAAACTGGCGAAGGCTGTTTACCTATCGAGCAAGACTGCTGGGTTCTTTTCTGACAACTACTTCGATGTGCTGCCGGACAAGCCAGTTGAGATCGAGTTCCGCACCCGTGTAAAAAACCCAGTCGAAGAGTTTCGCAGTCAGCTGCAGGTTCGCTCACTGAAAGACGCGTTCAGTAGTTCCGAGATCACCGTAACGAACAAGTAACTCATCGGCAAAACCCTGTTTCTCTGTGTGAGTCGTGCGCGGCTTTGCGGCCTCCCGTTTCTGTGTGAGTCGTACGCGGCTTTGCCGGCTTTCCGTGATGCCCGCGACTTTATTTGCGGCTACGCCGCCCGAGGCGAAGCCTCTCTTTTCTAAGCGCCGAACGGAAAGCCTGAGGCTTTCCGCACGGGAGATGGCAAAGCCAGAAAACCAAAATCTTTTCTGTTGCCATTCCCAAGCCTTTGTTGTATCTGTGCGCAAAAGCTTAATCCAGTCCCAAAAGAAGGCGGCTCCTAAATGTCCCATTCGGTCTTTGCTCGGCGCGCAGTCCTGTTCTCAACCATTCTCCTTTGCCTGCTCACTTGCGTGAACCGCATAAACGCGCAAGTCCTCGGCGATCCCGTAGACGTCAGTTCGGACTTTCAAAAAATGGAAAACGTCTACTTCGTCGGTAGCAACGTGAAGAGTTTTGATCCGGCGACCGGCCAGGGAACCCTTCAATGGGATCGTTATCTTCGCAGCACAACGCTCTCATTCAACAAGATCGACGTTACCCTGGCACGCGGAAAGGCGACGGAGTTTCCGGGTTCCGAATACGACCAGGATCCGGCACTACCGTTTTCGATCTCTTTCGTAAGTCCACGAACAATTCGTCTGCGCATGTCGACACGTGCTGTACCAATGAGTGACGGAAACTCGCTAATGCTCGCCGGACCAGTGCCAACCGATAACTCATGGAAAGTCGAACAGAACGATCAGACAATCAGCTATAAGAGCGCGTTTGGTGAAGTACGCATCATCAAACAGCCCTGGCACATCGAGTTCTACGATAAGTCGGGCCATCTGCTCACGCGCACTCAGAACATTGGCGACCCGGCCACTTACATCACTCCAATTCCCTTTTCGTTCGTCCGCCGCTCAAGTGATTTGAGCCGGCGAATGGCCGCTACCTTTCAACTCCAGCACGACGAAAAGATCTTTGGTTGTGGCGAGTCGTTCACGCGACTCGATAAACGCGGGCAACATGTCGTCGTCTCAACGCGCGACGGGATGGGTACGCAGAACGAGTACATGTACAAACCGATTCCCTTCTTTCTAAGCAGCAACGGATACGGAATGTTTGTGCACACGAGCGCGCCTGTCACTTTTGATTTTGGTAAATACTACGACGCACACAATGTCATCTATTCCGGCGACGAGAATCTCGACCTGTTTATTTTCCTCGGCGAACCAAAGGACATTCTTTCTGAGTACACCGCCATCACAGGCCGAAGTCCGGTACCACCGCTCTGGTCGTTTGGTTTCTGGATGAGCCGCATCACTTACAACTCTGAAGAGCAAGTTCGCAATGTTGCCGCGCAGCTAAGAGCACACAAAGTTCCGACCGACGTGATTCACCTCGATACCGGTTGGTTCGAAACTGACTGGAGGAGTGATTACAAGTTCTCTTCGTCACGTTTCAAAGATCCAGCCAAGATGCTTGCCGACCTGAAACAACAAGGCTTTCACGTCAGCGTCTGGCAGTACACCTACTTCACCAGCAAGAATGAGGTTTGGAAGGAAATGGTGTCGAAGGGCTACCAGGTAAAGAACGAAGGCGGTCAACTGCCGTTCGAAGATGCAACACTCGACATTACTAACCCTGAAGCAGTTAAGTGGTATCAAAACAAATTGGCCGGATTGCTGAAGATGGGCGTTGCTGCGATCAAAGCCGACTTCGGCGAAGGCGCACCACTCACGGGCCAGTACACATCTGGTCGCACGGGCTGGTACGAACACAATCTCTATCCACTCCGATACAACAAAGCGGTCGCTGAAATCACGAAGGAAATAACCGGTGATAACGTGATCTGGGCTCGCAGCGCTTGGGCCGGTAGTCAACGTTACCCATTGCACTGGGGCGGCGACGCAGAGAATACAAACTCTGCAATGGCTGGTGAACTCCGTGGCGGATTGTCATTTGGCCTGTCAGGTTTTACCTATTGGAGTCATGACGTTGGTGGTTTTGTGAACCGTGCGCCGCGAGATCTTTATCGACGCTGGTTAGGCTGGGGCGTGCTCACTTCCCACACTCGCGCGCACGGAGCGCCACCGCGTGAACCGTGGGAGTATGACGATGCACTGAATACAGATTTCCAACGTGCTCTGGGTCTGAAGTACTCGTTGATGCCTTACATCTACGCGCAAGCTAAGGATTCATCTGCGCATGGATATCCAATGTCGCGCACGTTGTTCTTTGAATATCCAAACGATCCAACAGCGTGGACGATCGACGATGAGTACATGTTTGGTTCGAGTCTCCTCGTCGCTCCACTATTCGAACCGGGCGACATGCGCAAAGTTTATTTACCGGCAGGAAACTGGATCGACTACCAAAGCAATAAAACGTACGAAGGTGGTAAGTGGCACAGCATCACCGCCGGACAGATCCCGGTAATCCTGCTCGTGAAGGATCACACCGTGTTGCCGCATTTGAAGGTTGCGCAAAGCACGTCGGAGATGGATTGGAACAATGTGGAACTGCGCGTGTTCAGTTCTGATAATTCACCGGTGTCGGGATCGTTTACGTCTCCCTCAACCGAGGTGCTCGGGTTGAATCTCGAGAACACCGGAAAAGGCTATGCATTAAAGAGTGATCCGCTGGCGGGCAAAGTAAAATGGCAGATAACACGTGCTGGAGCGAATTGAGTAACCCTTTAGTGACGCCTTCACACTAAAGGGGATGGCACTACTTACGGCCCAACAGCTTCAGGTTCTTGTCGATCAATTCAATTCTTTGCTCAACGCTCGCGTGTGACCGCAACCCGTCTGCCGGTGTGTTGACTACATAGTCCAGTAACTTCTCGACTGTGCTGGTTGCGACGTGAATGCGCGTGTCGGATGATCCGTAGTAGATGAACACTTCTTCATCGCGCACAATCCATCCACAACTGAACAGAACGTTCGAGACATCACCGACCCGCTCATCGCCTTCGGGCGCGAGGAAGTAGCCACCTGGCTGATGAGTCATGCGCCAGGGCTCTTTGAGATCGCAAAGGAATAGATAAAGCACATAGCGCAAACCAGCCGCCGTGCCGCGTACGCCATGCGCAAGATGCAGCCAACCTTTTCCGGTCTTGATAGGCGCCGGGCCGAGACCATTCTTTACTTCTTTGATCGTGTGATACTCGCGGTTATCGATGATCGTCTCGTCACCTATAACTGCGCCGTCGATCTTGTCACTAAGGCCCCAGCCAATTCCACCTCCTGTCCGCGCTTCAATGAAATCATCTTGCGGTCGAGTGTAGAAGGCGTACTTTCCGCCAACAAATTCCGGATGCAGAACAACGTTGCGCTGCTGCGGCGACTTAGTCTTTAGGTCCGGCAATCGCTCCCAGTCGTGAAGATCTTTTGTACGCGCGATGCCGCACTGCGCTACTGCCGATGAAAGGTCACCCGGAACTGCGCTTGGGTCCTTGCGCTCAGTACAAAACAAACCATAGATCCACCCGTCTTCGTGACGAACCAAACGCATGTCGTAGACATTGATATCCGGCTCGTGAGTTTCTGGCATCAGGATCGGATAATCCCAAAACCGAAAGCCATCGACGCCGTTTCCGCTTTCGGCGATCGCGAAAAATGATTTACGGTCCGAACCTTCAACTCTCACGGCCAGAATAAAACTGCCCTGGAAGTCCATTGCTCCACAATTGAAGACCGCGTTGATGCCGAGACGTTCGAGCAGATTTGGATTCGTTTGGTAGTTCAGATCGTATCGCCAGAAGATCGGAGTGTGCGCGGCGGTGAGCACGGGATTCTGGTAACGATGAACGATGCCATTTCCCAAGACAGTCCGCTCATTCATCTCTCCGAGCAGTTCCTGTTGCTGATTCAGTAATTGTTCCAGGCGATAATCAAAATCAGTTTCTTCCATAGACCACCTCAGGAGGATTGAAGTCAGTACCACAACGCGGTAGCGTGTGGCTCGTTTTTACTCTAGGGCATTGACGCGAGCCACACGCTACCGCGTTGTGGTACTGACTTCAAATGGCTCAGCTACTACTTTCCGTAACGTAACTCAACGCGACTGATTTGCGCGTCACCAGTAAACACAATCTTCAGGAAGTGGCTATTTGCGGGAAGACTTTCGACCTCGTATTTGATGGGCAGTTTGTACCCGTAGAGATTTACCTCGGTGGGAAAACTACTTGCTTTCGCGTTCACTTTAGTAAATGTTTCGCCATCGTTAGAGACGTAAAACCCAAGATCCGCCCGAGTGCTCTCCATCAATGTCAGCACTTTAACTGAGCGAAGACTTTGCGGAGTTTTGTAACTAATCCAATCCCCAGTCGCACCTTTCAACCGATTCGGATCTTCCTTGTAAGGTCGGGCATTCGCCGTCTCCAATGACAGCTTTCCGTCATGACCAAACATCTGGGAGAAGTCGATAAGTTCGTCGATCACAAACTGACTGGTCACCTGCACCGGGCCAACTACGTTTGAGGACGCTGAAGTACCAACAGCGTTCTTCGCCCTGACACGATAGAAGTAACTACTTCCGATCTGCGCTTCCTTGTCGGAAAACAACGCGCGATAACGGACCCAGGTATCGTCGACATCTTTCCCAACCACTGTCCACGCGCCATTCTGTTCTGCTGAGCGTTCGACGTCATAAGTCGACGCGCCAACTGAACCTTGCCATGAAATTTCCGCTGGTGAAGTTATCGGCAATAGTTTTGGTGGCGCTGGAATTTCAAACTGCGGCTCTTTCATTCCGCGTATCTCGAAAGCTTTCTCGCGCATCACTTTCAACGTTGCAGTCTCGTTCCAACCCTCGCCGCTTGGGAAGCCAGGATAGTGATAGGGATTGTAGAGACTTGCGCTGGCTGGTTCGGAGTGCCAGTAAAAACCGCCGTCGCGATTGTGGAAGCGCAAACTCCAAATCATCGCACCCGACAAACCTTTGCCAATGACAGCGTCCAGCACTTTGCGAATGTCTGGTGGAGGGATGAAGCCAAACTCACCAACGATATAGACCTTCTTGCCGCTGATCTGTTCGTGAAACTTCCCGATGTCGGCAATCATCTGATCGACGCCACGATTAGAGTCTGGGTAATGATGACTCGAGACGATATCTATATTTGGATCGTCAAGCGCTTCAAGTTGAATAGGTTTATTACCGATATAGAAACCGTCCCAAACGAGATGATTCGAGTCGAGCGATTTGATGTATGCCGCAATCTGTTTCGTCCACGCATAGGGACTGTAGATTTCGTTCCCCGTCTCCCAGGCAAGAACAGCTTTGTCGTCTTTGTATAGAGTTCCGGTGTAGGTGTTACGACGATTGAGAATGAAGTTGATTGTTTGCTTGAAGTCGTCAACAACTGAAGGATCAGTCCAAAACTCCGCCGCCGTCTTACCGCGATACTCAGCATACTGCTCAGCGCCACCCCACCATTTCCAGTTATCAACAAACGGAATGATCACGCGCACGCCGACGCGATTCGCAACCTCAAGAACCTTGTCGAGCGCGCGAAACGCATCCTCGTTGAAATCCCCCGGTTTCTTCACGTGACAAGGAATGGCGTTCGGTCCCGTCTTCTTGCAGATCGAAATGACGTAAGTGCGAGCTGCGCGACCACCCATTGCCTTTATCGTTGTGAGTGCATCCGTGATCTCAAACTCGTCTGGAAAGCGCCATTCGTTCTGCGCCTCAAACGCCATGTTGTCTTCAACGAGGTGAAGGTTTGGAATGTTGAATGAGATGAAGCGGTATTGCTTCTCGCCTTCCATCAATTTGTCGCCGGAGCGGGTGATGAAGTAGCGCATATCGTTCTGGGCGCAGACGACGCTCGTGAAGAGCAGAACCGTCAAGCATACGCCTGACACCTGTAGTAGTGATCTCATAAACGTTCTCTCTGCGCGTTCTTTGCGTTCTCTGCGTCTCTGCGGTTATTTCTCGTTTCGCCAATATCTAACGCCGAGACGCGGAGAACGCAGAGGAGGCGAAGAGCAAATCACTCCTTTACACCACCTTCCCCAACTTCCAACCGGTCGTACCAGAACTTCTTCAAGAAGATCGACGCGGAGATCAACACGACCAGCGAGATGACTGTCCCACGCACATCGCGAAAGATCACGTACAGAGGAATTGTCACCAACATCAACTGCCAGGGAATTCCGACCAGGCAATTCAGTAGATCGCGCGGGGCGTCCGTGTTGCGTTTGATCGTTGGATCTTCGGCTGCGACCATCGCGTGCACCGGCTTCCAAAATCCCCAGGGCCGCACATTCTTGTAGAAGTTTTTCAAAACCTCATCTTCAACTGGTTTCGTCATGAGCGCACCAACGATGCACCCGATGAACGACAACAGCAGGATTACCGGATATGCGTAAGTCGGGTCGTGAAAACTTGGCGCGATCGAGGGCAGCGTCGCCGGAACCGCAAGCGCTGCGATAATCCCAATCAGCATTCCCCAGAAGTATCCGTAACCGTTGAAGCGCCACCAGTACCACTTCAGAATGTTTGCCGCGGTGTAGCCACCGTAGAGTCCGCCGACGATCCATTGGGTGATCTGAGTGATCGACCGCAAATACATTCCAATCACGATGCCGGCAATCAGAATCAGCACCGAACCCAGGTAGCTAATCCTCACCAACTTACGATTATCGGCTTCAGGATTGATGTGCTTCTTGTAAATGTCGTTCACGAGGTAGGCGGCGCCCGCATTCACCGTGGCGCTGAAGTTCGCCATGAACGACGACAACAAACCCGCCAACAACACCCCAACTAGACCAGCAGGCAGAAACCGATTGATGACGTAAGGCAGCACAGTTTCGAAGTCGATGTTGTCGCCCATCTTGCGAAACTCGGGAGTTACAAAAACCAAACCGAGAAGCGTAATTCCGCCGATTAGAATCCAACGCGGGACGAGACAGACTGATACGATCGCGCTCATCAAGCTCGCTTCTCGAGAATCTTTCGCAGCCAGGATTCGCTGCATGTCGTAGTTCGGTGCGGCACCGGCCATGCTCACAAGGATTCCTTTGAAAACCATCACGATGAAGAACAAGCCAAACATCGAGGCAATCCCTTCTTTCGCAATGTGCCCGTTCATTGCCGGCAGTAGCGTGCTCCAGTTCAACGTGATGTCCCACCCGAACGACAAACTTCTCCAACCTGCCGGGGTAACTTGATCGAGCATGCCCGCGTCTACTTTTGTGATTGCGATTACGCCAATGACAATCGCGGACAAAGCCATCAGACAAAACTGGGCAAAGTCAGTGATTACGACGCTCAACATTCCGCCAAGCACCACATATATCGCTGTGATGCTCATCAGAAGGATCGCGTAAGTGTTGGGTGAAAGGTCCCAGGGCAGAAACACTTTGCAGAACTTACCTATGCCCTGGAATTCGTAACCAATAAAACTGACGACACTAATCAAAGCGAACAACACAATGATTCCGCGCGATAGTTCCCCGGCCGCGCCACCGCCGAAGCGTGTTGTTATCCACTCAGCTCCAGTTCGAGCATTTGATCGTCGGATCCATTTTGAAAGGTAAACGGCGTCAAAGATCTGATTGAAGATGGGCCACACCCAGGGAAGAAAGACCGCCTTCATGCCGTAAGCGTAGAGGATGTAGACAAACCACATTGTGCCGGTGATGTCCCACATGGCCGAAGCGTTTGAGATTCCGAGCAGCCACCACGGCATGCTTTTGCCGCCGAGAAAATACGAATCAAGATTTCGCGATGCGCGTCGCGTGACATAAATACCCACACCGATCATCGTCACGAAATAGAGAACCAGAACCACAACGTCTGGAGTAGTAAGTCGCATTTTTTAGCTTGTCCCTTCAGCGAAGAGTGGAACTCGGCAACAAAGAGCGCGGATTATAGCCGAGAACATCTGAATCGAAACATTAACTATGTTTTCACTAATGCGAACCATCCACAGATTCAGCGCGGCACAGCCGCAACCTTGTGGTCATGAAGTCAGTACCACTGCGCGGTAGCGTGTGGCTCGCTGAATTTCCAGAACACATGTCAGTCAAGAGCCACACGCTACCGCGCTGTGGTACTGACTTTATCGCCACGGTGAACCGATCGTTACGAACCTCAGAACCACGATAAAAAAGCAAGAAGTTGGTGGTTTGTTACACAGATCTCTTTTTAAGGCCGTACCTTTGTCTCAAAGAAATTGGTGTAGTCTCAGTAATCTGTGGAAGACCATTGTGTTACCTTGCCCGCAACTATGACGCTCCGAAACCACCCGACTCTCTTCATCATCGCAATCCTGCTGTTCATCCCGATCACCAAAGCGCAGACACCGAACCGTGTCATCACCGCCGACTTCACAAAAGCCAAAGGACCACACAACGAATTCTTTCGCGAAGTTGTCGGTGCAGGACGCGCCGCTGAAGGACTCCGCACCGACTGGCAACGGGATCTCGCTTTGGTCCACCGCGAGTGCGGCTTCAAATACGTTCGC
>Ga0207701_10006522_pt1 | contig 11627 bp, 5 predicted proteins | sample KBSSwiSSwithPhiX_FD_184294 | JGI IMG/M metagenome (GOLD analysis project Ga0207701, IMG submission 184294) | Switchgrass rhizosphere bulk soil microbial communities from Kellogg Biological Station, Michigan, USA, with PhiX - S5 (SPAdes) (version 2) | ecosystem: Environmental > Terrestrial > Soil...
ATGAATCGGGGCTTGCCACTGGCCAGCACGGCGCATGTCAAACGCCCGGTTGCAAATGCTCCAGTATCGATGTTGATCCGGTTGGGCAGTAATTCCGGCTCCCGCACCGGCGTGTGGCCGTGGATAACGATCTTGCCAAAATCCATTCGGCTGCTGAGAAAGTCGTCGCGGATCCACAACAGGTCTGTTTCGTCCTGTTGCTCTAATGGAATTCCGGGACGTACTCCGGCGTGGCACAGAAAGTAACGTCCAACGATTAGTGACGTCTTCAGTGAGGCAAGAAATTGCATGTGTTCGCGCGACAGCACTGCGCGCAATTGCGCAGCGGCTCGACTAAAATTCCGGTTTGTCATCCACCGCCTGACGGAAATATCGAACGAACGCAGCGTTTCCAGACCGCCCAGACGCCACCACTGAGTAGCCGCGGCAGGGTTGTCCAGAAATGTCTCCAACAATGCTTCGTGGTTTCCCTTAAGGGCGACATACCGTCCGGCAAATGGATTCTTCAACAGGCGATCGAGAACGCCGCGTGAATTGGGCCCACGATCGACATAGTCTCCGAGCGTGACGACGAGGCAGTCGCCGCCATTGTCCTTGATATCGAGATTGACCAGCTCAATTATCCGTTCGAGCAGATCCAACCGGCCATGAATATCGCCGATGACGTATAATCGGATCTCCGGGATAGTCATCGTCGTTCCCTGCGCGACTCTAGCGGCACACACCCAGCCATCAGCGTTGACAAGCCATTCGGAAAGCGAAACCTTTTAACACTGGCCGGGTTTGCCGGATCAAGAAAAACCCGCCCGAAATTTCAGGCGGGTTTTGTTGTCACTCGGCAGAACGGCGTTAGACGATGTGAATATGCGAGGCGTCGACCGTGCCACCATTTTCAAGCACGGCGAGCGAGACCTGCGTGCCACCGGCGGTGCTGCCGTTTGAGTCGTAAAGCAGCGTGTGCGTGGCAGTGTTAAAGTGGAAACGCTCGGTGGGAAGTCCGAACGTGTTGTCAGCGCTGCTCCCGAAGATGCCGGTTGCATCGGGGCCCGCGACGCCAAAGGCCGCTGCCAGGACGTCGATTGAGTCGCCCTCGGCCATATTGAAGTCGAGAATATGATCGGCGCCGAGCTGATTTATGATCGTGCCACCCTCCGACGTTGCATTGTAGCGGAAGTGGTCGGCGCCGGTGCCTCCTTGCATATAGTCAGAGCCCCCGCCACCGATCAGGGTATCGTTGCCGGCACCGGCGAGAATGACGTCGCCTCCACCTGCACCATTGAATGTATTGCCGTTGCCGTCGCCGACAAGAATTTCGGAAGCGCTCGTGCCGGTAATATCGCCGCCACCGTTGAGGTTGCTGACTGAAACGCTGGCCGTTGCAGAGAGCGTCCCATTGCTGATGGTGTAGGCGAACGAACCGCCGTCAGCATTGTTCCCGTCATCGATCGTAATAAATCCGCTTGTGCCGACCCCGGCCGTATGCGCAACGGCAAGGCCATTGTCATTGAGCACCCCGGTAACATCGATTGGGCTACCGTTCGGATCCAAGTCGTTATGGAGGAAAGCCCATTCCGGCACATTGAAGGCCACGCCGTCAAAATTCGTCAGAACCATGTCGAAGTTTGCATGCGGCGCGTCGTTCGCGGTGATGGTGATACTGACGTCTGCTCCGGCCTGATCCCCATCGCCATCGGCGATGACATAGTGGAACGTCTCGAGAGAATTGTTAGGAGCGTTGTTCGGTGACACGTAATGCCAGTCACCTGCATCGAAGGTGCCCCCACTCGTGAAGTGGAAGGTCAGGTGCCCGCCCAGCGTGGTAACAAGATCAAGCGTGCCGGTGCCTGCCGCGAACGAATTGCCATCCTTGGTGATCGCATTGGTGCCGGCGTTGTAGGCATAGAGGTGACCGTCCACCGTGATCGATAGGATGCCCGCGCCTGCACCTGGGCCGTCGGCACCGAAACCATCAACGCCAGATCCGGAGTTGGTCGTGAGCACGTTACCATCAACCACGCCAGGAAGTCCGCCGATCAAAGTATTCGCCAATAGGGATTGGTCGGTGAGAACAACCGGATTGTTCGGGTCACCATTGGGGTAGGCAACCGGCTCCAGCGTGGACAAGGTGGCTCCATTGCCGATGCCGACCGCAAAAGATTCTGCAACCCCGTTGGTGTTGAGGAAGTTTTCCCAGGTCGTTTGTTCAGTGGCGTCGATGCCTTCGCTTCCGAATGGCCGGTTTGGCTCACCATCTGACAGAAAATAGGCCAGGGTCTGGGTTGCGTTTGTATGCCCGTAGTCAAACGCCGTCTCCGCATCGGCGAGCGCCGCGTCGTAGTTTGTCTGGCCGCCGGGTGCCAGGGCAAGAGCGAGGAAGGCAATCGCTTGAGCCTTGCTGAGCCACCCACCCGAATCATAAGCGGTGCTGCCAAATCCAACGATGAAGACCTGGTTGACGTTGGCGGAATTAAGCAGATTGATCGCTGCGGCTCTTTCGAGGTCAAGACGCGTCGTGAATCCCGGTACTCCCGGATCCTCAAGCATACTGAAGGACGTATCCACCACCAGCACGAAGTTGGTTGACGCTGCGCCACCCTCGTTGACCGTTGTAGTATTGTTGGTCGCCACCGGGATATCGTCGATGATCCCGACCGAGCCGTTGAGCGATATCGTTTGCGGGCTCGGTGAACTGTCCGTGACCTGGACAAGTCCATTCAGGTTGAGCGAGCGCGTGCCCTCGACGTGGTCGGCCGAATTCAGCGGATGGTGGTCGACGTTGTCAAAAAGCGTGAACGTGCCCTGGCCAGTCCCCGGGTCGAGCTGGAACGTGAAGACGACATGGTCGACGCCTTCGGTGTAACCCGCGGCGCCAACGTTGGTGTAGCCGTACAGCGTATTGCCATCGATGTGCAGCAGAACCGGCGCGCCATGCGAGGTCATCGGATTCGGCGAGTCGGTGAACTGCGCCTGCGTCCCTTCTATGCCGCTCGGAGCGAAGTGGTAGGTAAACGGCCCGGTGCCGCCGAAGACGATGAACGTATCCGACGTAAACTCCCGGGTGATCAACGAGCCAGCACCGCTGTTCGCCGTGTCGGAGTCGTTGTCGGGTGTGGCGGTCTGGTCCTCGTTACCCGTGAAGCTGCTGAGATAAGTCGGGCTGGCGTCATGGCCGAGTTGCTCTTCTTCTACCGTTCCGCTGAAAGGTGCGCTCTGGAGGAGCGGCGTTGTGTTATCGCCGTTCACGGTGACCGCGAGCACGACCTGCTCCACGTCGCCATCGCCGTCAGCGAGGTCGAGGTTAAAGCTGAGGTTGACGTCGTTGCCCTCGGTGCGCACGCCGACCCTCTGCAGGTCGACCTTCGGCCCGCCACCTTCGCCGTCGGCATAAAGCTCGACGTAGTCGAGGAAGTTATTAATTCCAGGAGCGAGGAAGGTGAACGTGGTACCGCCGCCCACGAAATTAATGCTGCCGGCGCCGAAGGTGCCGTCGGTGTAGTGGGCGACGTACAGCACCGTGTGAGAGCCGCCGCCGTAGTTGGAGAACTCGAACTCGGCGGAGTTGACCGGGAGCCCGTTGAACGGAGTCGCCGTGAAGTCGACGTCGTCGAAGTCGAAGCGCAGGAAATCGGTGCCGTTGAAAGTATTGCCCGGCACGACGCCCCAACCGGCCGTGGACCCGTTCACCTCGGCCTGCGGAACCGCCGCAACACCGGTACTCTGCCAATTCGCGATGTTAAGGGCCGATGCATCCCAGCCCGTCAGCAACGACAGTTGCTCCCCGGTGCCGCCGGTGCCGGTTGTCAGAATCTGGCTGTTGGTCGGACCAGAGCCAAAGGCCGTCGAGCCGCCGATCTCGAGGATCTGCCCGGCAGCGCCGTCGATCGGCTTTTGCAGGTCGAAAGTGTACTGACCACCGGTGCCGTCATTCGGCGCACCCGAGTCGATGCCCGGGTTGACGGTCAGAGTGAAGACCTGGTTCGGGCCAAGGGGACCCGGGCCGCCGTCCGGCACCAGCGCGCCGACATAGCCGATGAGCGTTAGCCCGTCCGCGCTGTGCCAGTAGTGGACGTCCTGGCCGCCCGACTGCAGGCCGGGAGGTGCCGTATTGTTGAGCAGGCTGGCAAAGCCCCAGCCATCCGCGCCCGGCGCAAAGTTGAGCTCGCCCGTGGTCGGAGGATCAGCCGGAACGTTCGACACTTCGATCCCCGCCGGCAATGCATCCGGCGTGTCGTCGTCGACATTGATGCTCAAAGTCGTCGAGGCCGTGTCGTTGTCGCCGTCGGTGATGTTAATGCCGAAGGACAGCGCGAGATTGTCTTCCCACTCCGTCTCCGGACCGTTGTTCGCGGAATCCGGGTCGTGCCACGGATGCGACAGCGGCTCAAGCAGCGTGAAGGTGTAGTGCCCGGTCGGGCTGATCACCAGCGTGAAGATGGTGTGTCCGGAGACTGCCCCGGTGCCCGTGTAGGTGCCGCCGGCAACGCCCGGATCTGGTGTCCACAGCAGCGTGATCGCCTCGGACGTTCCGTGTCCGGTCACCGGATCGACGTTAATCGCCTGAACCGGCAGGCCGCCCACGAGCAATGACGAAACCGAGAAGGCCTTGAGGCCGTCGGTGCCCGCATTGAAGGTGAAGTCGCCCTGCGTAGTGAACAGCGCGCCGGCGTCATCGCCGGGGCCGCCAACGATGCCGATGGCATCGACGCCGGGGGTGACCGGCGTGCTCTGTCCCTCGTCGTCGAGAATTTGGCTCGCCGTGGCGCTCGAAATCGACGGCCCGTCGTCGTCAAACGACAGGAACGAGCCTGAGGAGTCTGCAAGGTTTGCAGTTTTTGATGCAACCGCGGTGTCGCCGTCGCCGTCTTTGACCGTGACGTCGAGCTCAAGACCGAGCGAGCCGCCCTGGATGAGGCTCATCACGACGTTCTCGTCGAACACTGACGGATTTTCGACCGCCGGAGGAGTGTTGTCGGAAAGGTCGTGATCGATCGCGAGAAACTGATCGACCGCGATGGTCGAAGTCGCCGGATCGCCCGTATCATTCAGCGTAAAACGGAACGCGACATATTCGTCGTTGGTCACGGCTCCGCCCGGCCCATCGACGCCCGCCAAGTGACCTTCGACGATCGTGTCGGAAATCCTGACGAGGTAGATGGCGCGCTGCGCATCGGAGAGTACCGACAGCAGCGGATCACCGGTATCGGTCGCGAGCAGGTTGGTCAGCGCCGGCGCCGCAAGCGTGAACTTCAGCGAGTTCAGTATGCTGCCGCTCGCGGCGGGGCCGTCGGCGCCAAATAGTGGCGCAAAGCCGGTAAAGAAGTCGTCGAGCAAGCCCGCCGTGGTGACTTTGTGGCCGATCGCCTGGTTCGCCGCCGGGGCCGTCGAAACCACGGGTACGTGGTTATAGACGTTCGGAGCGCCCGGTGCGACATCGTCCGCGCCGCCGTTCGAGACGGCGGTCGGGACACTTTCGCCTTCGCCGGTGTTGTAGTTGTCGAAGGTCGAGTTACTGCCGCCGTCCGGCTGCACCGTCTCGTCCATTTCGATCGCGATGTGCGAAGAACCAAACTCGGTGCTCAGCCCAAGATTTACGACCGGCGTGTCGTCAATGATGTTGATCGAACCCTGGGTGAGCGCGGTCTGACCTGCTTCGTCATCTATGAGGATGACGCCGGTGAAGTCGATCGCGAGGGTCTCTTCGGTCGCCGGGCCACCTGACGTTGCGGTCGGATGATCGACGTTGTCGTAGAGGGTGAAGGTGTAACTATCGACCCCGGTGATATCGAGCGAGAAGACAACGCGGTCGCCCACGTTGTAGCCGCCCGGTGCACCGCTATCGACGTAGCCAATGAAGTGCCCCGGAGACAGCTGCTGATAGAGCACAGCGGCGCCTTCGGACGTGAGGTCGCCGCCGCCGACCTTGTGAACCGGCGAGCCGTTGGCGACAGCCAAAGTGTAGATATAGCTGCCGTCGCCGCCGGTTACGTTGAGGACCCCAGACTTCACATTGGTGACGACGTTGGGGTCGACCAAGGTGTCCGTGTCGTTCCCCGAAGCATCGTCGATGTCCTCGTTGCCCGATGCAGTGATGGGGTAGGTACCGGAGGCATCAGGTTGCAGATGCTCTTCTTCCACGGTGTTGGTGAACCCGTTCTGGAGAACAGGCTGAGCGACATCGTGCACCGTAATGATTTGCGTATCCGACGCCGGATCGCCGTCGCCATCGGTGGCCGTGATCGTGAAGCTGAACGACGGGTTGCCCGTCACAGACCCGGCCTGGTAGGTCCAGGTGCCGTTATTGAAGACGGTGAGCGTGCCGCCGAGGACGGAGAAGGCCTCGGAGTCGGTCGGCGGTCCAACCACCAGCACGCCATTAGGCACGCTGAGATTCTGGGCAACGCCGCCATTGACCGATATGTCCACTCCGTTGGCGACGCCGTCGGCACCTTCCGACAACGTCCAGGTTCCATTGATGCTGGCGTTCTCGTTGACCTCGTTCGGCGTGTCGACAATGTTCAGGCTCGGGCCGTCGTCCTGGAAGATGATGCGGTCGCCAATTTGCGCAGTGTCAACGTCGGTGTCGCCGTCCGAGTCCTTGATGGTCAGGACTGCTTCGATCTTGCCGGCAAGCGACTGCTGAACCGGATCCGGCTCGTCGTCTAGCAGCCCACCCGGCTTTACGTCGTTACCTTCGGACCCGTTATCGTTGCTCTCGTCCGGATCGCCGCGGTCGTCATGCCTGATCGAGAGATACTGCGCAACGCTGATGTCGCCGTCGTCCTCGATGTAAATCGCGAAAGCGGCCTGGTCGTTGAACGTGCCGCCTTGGACGCGGCCGACGATGAGGTTTGGCGCCTCCTGGAACAGGAAGATGGAATCGCCTTCCGTGATGTCGAGGCCGGAGTCCGTGCCCGGGCCGCCGACGATCTGGATCGTGAACGCCTGGGTGAGCGGGGGCGCGTCCGCTCCGACCTCGGACCCGCCGAAGATGCCGCCGAAATCGAGGAGGTTCGTGTCGCGCGCGTAGCCGATCGCGCTGTTGTCGTCAGCGACGTGCGGGTCGTTGCCCTTGTTGGCGATGCCGCTGAACGCGGTCTGCACTTCCGACGGAAGCGACGCGAAGCTTGGAACGTCGTCGTTGCCGTCGTCGCCCGGGGTCTCGTCGTGAATGAGAGAGCCGTTGTTGGCGACCTTGATCTCCGCCTTCGGCACGTCGTCGTGGATGAAGATCTTGAAGGCGTCTCCGAGCAGGACGGCGTCCTGGTCGTAGTCCTCGAACTGGATGATGTTGCCGAAATCCAGAAACCCGATGGATTCCTGGGTGCCGCCTGGGCCGTCGGTCGGCCCGCCCGAGCGCAAGTCGAAGTTCTCGTCACTCGTGCCTTCAGGAGGCGCGACATGGATAAGCTCGTCGTACAGGCGGAAATCGAACTCGCCGGTGACCTGGTTCAGCGTCAGCTGGAAGACGATGTTGCCGGTGTCGCCAAGATCCGGATGGGCCGGATCACCGCCGGGGTTGGCCACGTCCGGATCAGGTTCGAACGCGCGCAGGATCTGCAGGTTACCGTTCTGCTCGAGCGTATAGAACAGCTCCTCGCCGTTCTCGGGGAGCGCCGTCTGCTTCGAGAACAGATGCAGCGACTGCATATGCGCGATCGCGTTCTCGCTGAACGAGAAGACCTTAAATCCGTCCGGCGTCTTGTCGGCGCCCTGCGCCACAGCGCCGGCGAGCGTACCCTCGACGAACGCCGGAGCCGCGAGCCACTCCAAATCGATGATGTTGCCGGAGCCGTCGCCAGTGCCGTCGAACGGGTCCGAGCCCAGCGACGAGAGCGATACGATATCGTCCTCGTCGACCGTGCGGTCTACGGACTCGCCGGTCAGGATTGGCGTGTCGTCGATGACGTCCAGCCGGAAAGCCGCCTCTCCAGGCAAGTCACCAAGATTGATGGTCTGGCCGCCATTGTCCGAAATCACCACCACGCTGGAAAGATTCAGCGAAAGCAATTCCTCCAGCGCCCCGACGTCAGTCTTGCCGTTATCGAGCGTTGGTGTCGGATGATCGAGTTGATCGTTCAGGTCGAACTCAAAATGACCTGTCGCATTGTCTAGCGTGAGCGTGAAGACTAGGCGGTCGAGTGTGCCGTCGCCTCCGTCGTCGGCCCAGCCTTGAATTTCACTCGAGCTGACGAACACGAATTTTACGTCGGCGCCAAGTGAGTGAACCCGGTCGGAGGAAGTATTGCCGTTCGCATTGTGAACGAAGTCGTTTTCAGTATTGGCATCGAGCGTCGGGTTGATGAGGGTGAAAGTGTACGGCGGCACGCCGCCGCCAACGGCTGGCCCAAAATCACCTTCAACGTGAAGCGTAATGGTGTCGGTGAAGGCCGGCGGATTTTCGTCCGTGTCGACACTGTTGGCGTCGTTGACATCCTCATTGCCCACGCCGATTTCGGTTGGCTGCCTCACTTCGCCATGGTGCTCTTCCTCAACGATCCCAAAGATAGGGCCAGTGAAGGCGAGCGCCGGCGGCAACTCCTCCGCCGCGAGGACCGGCGCCTCGGTGACGGTGAAATTGATACCCGGCAGTTCCTCCGGCGGCAGCAGACCGAGGGGGTTTGACAGGCCAAGCGGATCAACGGCCGCGTCGTGGAAATCGGCGCCCGCCGCCGTGCCACCCGGGCCAGCGGCCGGCAGCACGGTCGGGTCTTCACTAATCGTAAAGGCCTGGGCGAATTGCTCGCCGCTGTAAAACTGGTTCGGCCCCATCTCCAGGATCAGGTTTGCCAGGATGGTGCCGCGCGAATCGAAGAAGGGCTCGATCACGATCTGCGAGCCGTCCGCGAAGATCACGTGCAGCGACTGATTCTTGCTGTCGTGGAAGAGCGTGATCGGCTCGTTGGCAATCGCAGTGAAGTCGATCTTCACGGCGCCGGTAAAGCTGGCGTGCATAATATCGGTCTCGCCGGCCTTCGGCTTGATGAGCTTGAGCACCTGCACCGGAGTGGCGCTCGCACCGCCGGTATTGGCCTGTGCCACAACAAACGGACCGTTCATGACAACCTCTCCCGCGTCCTGTTTGGCCGTTGCCCGGACGCATTTTGGGTTCTTTAAATTTAGCGAGAGATGTACCTGCTTTTTTAGTATTCGGTCAACGAATGTTGAGGCTTATTAAGGTTAAAAAACCGCTTTATTTGCAGGTGGTTAAGTCGAAAAACGGGAGGTACTTTTGTCACAGGTACGCACCGAAATTACCGCCGGCAGTAATACTTTGACGGCGTATCTTTCCGGCTATTGATGCCCCTACTCGGTTGCTGGCGCAGGGGAATCAGACCAGAATCGGCTTTGGCTACTTTCGTCCGCTTTCAAGCGCACAAACTGGATTTGGTGCATTTTGGCTAGACTGTTGCGCGTCTGCCCTTGTGCGTTAACCGGTGACGCCGTAAGAATTTCGGTTCCTTTTTGGGGGAAGTCTCATGAAAGACTTTTGGGGTCGGCGTACGGGGGTCGCGCTCGGCGCCCTCATCGCGTCCGTCGTAGCGTCAACACTGGCTCAGGCCAACGGCGTCTCCGCCGCGGGGCCCGGCCCGATTGCCGCGCAGAGGATGTGGCTCTCCTGCGAAAACGGACGCGAATATCCCCTGCATCCCCTGGCAGTGTCACGCGAAGGCGATCTGGTGACGGGATACCTGTTGGTGACCGGCCGCGGACGCGGCGTGCATGTGCGCCTGATCCCAATGGGCAGCGGCTACCGTTATGCGGGCCCAGGCGTCTGGTTCGACGGCATGCGCCAGCAGGCGGTGCTCAACTGGGGTCGGCCCGACGAAGTGCCCTGCACTGTGATGCAGGAATAGACGCATCGAGCCATTCTGCGTTGGATGAGCAACGAGCTTAAACGCGCCCGCAGGGGCGCGTTTGTTTTTGGGCGCATTTGTCCCTGGCATGTGACCAGCGGGCGCTACCGCGCGCAATATCCGCGGTGGTAATGTGCGCCCGGGGAGTACTCAGGGAGCGAAGGAGCCGGCATGTCTGCCGTTCGACGCGCGGTCATTCTCGTGGCGCAAATCCTTGCGTTGATTTTCATCGTGGTGGCGACGATGGCGGGCGCGCTCGCGGGCGACGCCTGGGTCGCGAATGCCGCGCCGATATTCGGCGGCATTATCGCACTCATGCCGAGTGCGCCGATTTCGATCGCCGGAGCGATCGCCGGATTTTGCATCTCTATCCTGCTGACAGCTCTGTTTTTCCTGCTGGTCGAGATCGCGCACAACACCCGGAATCCATTCACTCCGTAGGACAACACACCTGTGACACGAATTCCGGAATGCACCATGAAATGGCCGACACTGGCCGCGCTCTGCCTGCTGCTCGCCATGCCGGCCCTGGCCTTCGCCCAGCAGGGCGCCGTGCAGCAGCGCGAGGTCAAAGGCAAGCCGGACACGGACATCAACGCGGGAATTTTTGCCACCATCCGCAAGGACTGCACCGCAGGACCCCTGCCCGCGGTCCGGCTCGTGACGCCGCCCGCACACGGCAAGGTGACGGTGAAGCAGGGCAAGCTGCGCGCGACCAACGTCAAGAATTGCCTCGGCATGGAGCTGCCCGCCTTCGTCGCGATCTACCGCTCGGCACGCGATTTCATCGGGCAGGACCGCTTCACGCTGGAAGTCGTCGGGAGCAACGGCAAGACGCAGATCCAGCAGGTTACCGTGACCGTGATGCAGGCGGGACACGGCCAGGGAATTTAAGCGGAACAGGGCGGCTCACGGGCGTTTGCCCGTTGAAACTGGCGCCCACTAATGCTCAATTACCGCCACGACGCGGCCGCTTCGGCCGCCGGCGGGATTCGACGAAGGGAGAGCCCTCCTATGCGAAAGACGGCAATCGCGGCCGGTATTGCACTTCTCTGCGCGGCAGCGTCGCAGGCGCTTGCGGCCGATATGACCGCTAGGGGCCCGAAGGTGGCCCGCGTTGCCGCCGAGCCAGTGTGCCTGCGCTGGGTGCAGCAGAACTACTCCTGGTACAACTATTGCGACCCGGTGCCGTATTACCCACGCGCGACTCGCTACTGGTGGGGCTTCTAAGCGCCGGCAGCAAGCGCGGACCAAATCGCGAATTGTCTACGCCGGCCATCCAGGCCGGCGATTGTTTTTAAAAGAGATATTGCAGTTTTCGAACCCTCCAGAGGGCGGCTGTAAAGAGTTCGGTTGCGTCAATGTGCGTGCTGCCCTTTTCTTGCCTTCCATTCGGGTTCTGTTGTTTTAGTGCTCGCCAAGCAATGCGGAAGACATTGCGTTTAATGGCGTTGGGGTGGAGGCGATGCGCTGGGTCCCTGCATTACGCATTTGTGTCGCAGCGAGCCTTCTGGGCGGCAGCGCCGCGCACGCCGCTAACGACAGCATTCGCATAGGCGACTGGATCCTCCGGCCTCATTTCAGCGAGCAGAAAGACAAAAAGCAGAAGGAAAAGCGGCTCGACCGCTGCACGGCGCAGCTGACGAACGCCGACAAGATCACGATGATCTACTCGCTCGACACACATTACATGTGGACGCTCGAGCTCTCGAATCCATCCTGGAATTTTCCGAGCGGATCAAAATTCGACGTCTCGTTCGGCAACCGCGAGCG
>Ga0207701_10006525_pt1 | contig 11626 bp, 9 predicted proteins | sample KBSSwiSSwithPhiX_FD_184294 | JGI IMG/M metagenome (GOLD analysis project Ga0207701, IMG submission 184294) | Switchgrass rhizosphere bulk soil microbial communities from Kellogg Biological Station, Michigan, USA, with PhiX - S5 (SPAdes) (version 2) | ecosystem: Environmental > Terrestrial > Soil...
CGTTCGAGCTGCTGGGCCGGCGCAGCGCGCCCGGCTACAAGCCGCCGTTCGAGGTGCTGGACGTCGTCGTGATCTCGGAGCGGCGGCGCGGCAACTCGATGTTCGCGGAGGCGACGGTCAAGCTGCGCATCGGCGACGAGGTCGTGCACACGGTCGCGGAGGGCGACGGCCCGGTGCATGCGCTCGACGGCGCGTTCCACAAGGCGCTGAACCCGCACTTCCCGATCGCGCGCGACATCCACCTGGTCGACTACAAGGTCCGCATCCTGGACCCCGAGGCCGCGACCGGCGCGAAGACGCGCGTGCTGATCGAGGCGGCGCGCGGCGAGGAGCGCTGGAGCACCATCGGCGTGTCGTCCAACATCATCGAGGCGAGCGCCACCGCGCTGGCCGACGCGCTGGAGCTGCCGCTCGTGCGCGCGCGCAACGCGGGCGCGACCGAGACGAAGAAGGCCGCCAGCTAGCGGCACGAAAAAGCGCAGCCGCTTAGCTGCTTGCAAATTGGTTTTGTGCGACAGTCCGGCCGTGGACGCGGACTTCGCTCTTCTCGAGCGGTGGCGCGCCGGGGAGGACGGCGCGGGGCAGACGCTGTTTCGGCGGCACTATCCCGCGATCGCGACGTTCTTCCGCGGCAAGGTCGGCGACCGCTTCGACGACCTGACGCAGGACACGTTCAAGACCTGCCTCGAGGTGCGGGATCGGTTCCGGGGACACTCGAAGTTCCGGACGTTCTTGCTCGGGATCGCCTGGAACCAGCTGCAGCACTACATTCGCGACAAGGCGCGTAACGCGCACTTCGATTTCGAGGTGTCGTCGATCAGCGAGATCCCCGCGCTGGTGACCTCGCCGAGCGTGCGGCTGGAGAACGCGCGCAAGGTGGAGCAGGTGCTGGAGGCCCTCACGCACCTCCCCGTCAAGCAGCACGTGCTGCTGCAGTGCCACTACTCTCTCGAGCTCGACGCCGGCGAGCTCGCGGAGATCTTCGACGAGAAGCCGGACACCATTCGAAAGCAGCTGGAACGCGCCCGCACGGCATGGCGTGAACAGCACCGCCGGCTGTTCCCGGCCGCGCCTCTCGACGAAGAGGCGGTCGTACGCGTGCTTACCGAGTTGAAACCACGATCGAGCTCCGACCAACGACCAGCAGATTCTCCGTCACGACCTCGCCGTTCCGGGAACTGATTCAGCAGACCATCTCAACGTTTCGTCCATGAGGAGCCCGACATGACAAACCGACACCACGCCGTGCTGTGCGGCATCGCGGTCGGAATCGCCTGCACGATCGCCGATATCTCGTTTGCCGAGGCGGGGTGGTGCTGGGGCTTCGGCTGCGGCACGAACTCGGCTACCGTGGGTGACAACATCGTATTCGACGAGTTGAACTCCCGCGGGACGGTCACGCCAGACAACATTCGAATCATGTCCGCGCACGTTGTCACCTCAGCGGGCTTGCAGCCCGTGCGGCTGAACGTCAAGGGACATAATCTCACCGCTATCGACCTGGCGACGCCGACGACGATCTACAGCGGCGCACAGCTCCTCGACATGGAGTTCACGATCGGGCACCGGGATGGCCGTCGATACGACATCAAGGTGACGAAGGTCTGCGCTGGCAAGGAGACGAGTTCGAGCTGCAAGCCGCTCACGTTCTGGGTTCCCCCCGCGAACTACGTTCCGTACTACGAGCTCACCGTCAAGAAGACGCACACGCGGTCGCGGCCCCCGCTCCCGCGACGGTTTCCGCTCAACCCCGATCAGATGCGGGACAACGATGATCGCGCCGTCGACACGCGCTTCGACGAGCAGCTCTGCAGGGGCAAGCACCTGAATGGGGACGTGCTGTGGACGAGCGTCCCGAACGCCGCGATCTTCTTCGAAGGGGATCACTACGATCCCGAACACAAGGTGGTAACGACGACCAAGCAGTCGGACGGCTGGTTCAACATCGCCTGCTCGGGCGCAGCTCCGGCCAAGATGCACCTGCTTCGTCACAGCTCCGCCGGATCCGACAGCACGCACCACACCAACGTCGGACAGAGAACAGCGATGCTCAAGATGCTCACAGCCGATTACTGCGGCGACGGCAAGGCCTGGACGGCAGACGGCACGCCCCTGAATTACGCGGACGCGCGTGGATGGTTCTCGACCCCGGGCTTCACGCCCGCGAGCGTCGAGCCCAGGGCGGTCGAGTCGGTTTGGGGGCCGACCGGCGCACTCTGCCTGAACGATCCGCGTCGGCTCGCGCGCACCACTCCGCCGGTCTCGCCGGTCCCCACTTGCGAGCCGCCTGCCGTGACGCGCGCCGAAGTCGTCTCGGCGTGCAAGGACAAGAACTACCGGCTTGCGCCGCCTTGGGCGATCACCGCCGGAGGGACGTCTTCCAAGCTTCCGCTGTGTTCGAAGGACTGGTGGGCGAACCCGAAGCTGCACGCTAGCGTCGCCTACGTGATGTCGGCAAACAAGAACCCGTGGCCGGCAGGCGGCGACTACTGCGGCGGCGCCACGACGACGCCGTGACGGAGATTTCGCCCGCGCCTCCCTAGTTAATGAGCGCGTGCACGGGAGAGGCGATCCAGCTCGGCGATCTCAGCGTCGAGGCCACTCGCCTCGCGGAGCCAGTCGCGCGCGGGCGCCGCGTATTCGGCAATCTCGGCCGGGGGAGCGTGCATCCCGGCCAGGAGCTTCGCGAGCTCGGCGCGCGCGCGAGCCAGGCGGCGCTCGAAGGTGCCGCCTGGGTGCTTCTCGACGATGTTGGCGAGCGCGTCAACGCTCGCTTTCAGAGGCTGCTTTGCCTCGCGGAGATGACCGCTCAATCGCTCGGCGCGTCCACGCCCCAGCTGCAGCTCCGCTCGCTCGAATCGGTTCCACCATGGCTCCTGCGGGTCCATCGGCTGGGCGTCGAGCGCGGCGGCGAACTCGTGCGCGGCCTTCGTGGTGTCGCCACGCCAGAAGTCCGCGTACGCGAGAACCGCCGGGGACCTGGGCAGGTCGCCGACCTGGATTGACGATGCGCGCTCGAACGCAGCGAGCGCGCCACTGCGATCACCGCGCTCGCCGCTCGCAAACCCGACCTCTGACCAGCACGAGACCGCACGTTCCGGATTCTGCAATTCGAGATTCGCGCAGGTCGGAAGCAGGAGCTCGATGACGCTAGAAAATGGGACGAGCATCATGCCGCGCGTCCATCGCGCCCACAGCGTATCCGGGTGCTCAGCGCCAAGGAGCTTCCCTGTGTTCGCTTCGCAATCGGCCATGAGCGCATCGCGTCGCGTCCGATCGTCGGTGGTGATCGCAAGGTTGCTTCGAACGCCCAGTAGCTCGACCGCGCCAGGGCCGATGACCCCTTCCGCTTCGCGCAAGGCACGTTCGAACGCGGCACGTGCGAGGTCGCGGCGCTCGAGCGCCAGCTCGACGCTACCAACGTTGTTGTAAAGCAGCGCGCGCGCGAACTTCGACGTTCCCGCGTTGGCGGCGACGGCCTGGACGATCTCGACGCCAGCGAGTGAACCTTCGCCTCCCACCGACGTTCCTTGCGCCCAGGCGCGGCGCGCCCACGCCTCCACAGCCAATGAGTGTAGGCCCGCCTGAAATGCGAGCGTGAACGCTTCGGTCAGGACCGGAACCGCCGCAGCACGATCGTCATCCATCGCCATCGTGGCGTGGCCCTGCACCAGCAACGCCTCCGCGAGCACGGGCGTGTAAGCGAGCTTGCGTGCTTCGGCAACGGCTTGCTCTGCGAGAGCGCGGGCGGGCTTGGCGCGGCCGGCGGCGATCTGGATGCGCGCCTCTTCGAGGCGGCCGCGGAGCTGGCCGACTTGCGCGGCGATGGGCGCGGGCGGCGGGTCGACACCGGCGAGGAGGGCGGCGGTGTCGTTGCACGATTCGGGGGTCGGGAGCTCGCTGGTGGCGCGCGTGATCGACGGGACGGACTGCGCGTCGGCGGTGCGGATGATCTCGGCGACCGACTTCAGCGCCGCGCGGCCGTGATCGAGGCAGGCCATGCGGCGGTCGAGGAGGGCGTCGGATTGCACGCCGCGGGTATGCGCGAGGCATGCGTCGCGGTAGCCCGCGGTCCAGCGCTGGGCGTGGTCGCGGAGCTGCTCCTCGATTCGCGGTCGCAACGATTTGCCGTAGGCGCTCAGCGTCGCGATGCGATCCAGCGCGCCGGCTTGCCCGCCGGGGCCCCAGACGCTGGAGAGGCGGGCCGCGCCTTCATCGCAGGCCGCTTCACGAGATACGTGCGTGGTGCGCCCAACGAAGAACGCGATCGTGCCCGCCACCGCGAGCACGACGCCGGCCGTCCACCATCGGCGGGCGAGGGTGCGGTCGCGCGAGAGCACGCTCAGCAAGTCGTTCATCGACGGGAAGCGGTCGGTCGCGACGGGATCGCGGCCGCGGTCGATCGCCCTCTGCAGCCACCGTGGCAGCGCGCGGCCCGCCGGCTTCGCGCTGGCGAGCGCTTCGGCGAGCGCGACGCAGAAGCTGTACTGATCGGCGGCCTCCGTGACGGGCTGGCCGATGGCCTGCTCGGGCGGCATGTAGCGCGGCGTTCCCGCGATCCGCTGGCGGCCCTCGTTCGACGTCTCGGGGTCGGCCGCCTCGGTGGCGAGCCCGAAGTCGACGACGCGCACGAGGCCGTCCTTCCCCATCATCGCGTTGTCGGGTTTGAAGTCGCGGTGCACGAGCTTCTTCTTGTGCGCCGCCGCGAGCGCCCGCCCCGCTTGCTGGTACGCCTCCAGGATCTCGTCGACGGTTCTGTCCGCCTTCCGCACCCAGTCTCTCAGCGTGTCGCCGTCGACGAACTCCATCACGATGAAGACGTCGTCGCCGTCTTGCCCGCACTCGTAGATCGGCACGACGTTCACGTTCGCGAGCTTGGCCAGCGCCTGCGCTTCCGTGAGCGCGTTTTCACCCTCGCGGCCGGGCGCGCGCAGCTTCTTGATGGCGACGTCGCGTTGCAGGGTGGCGTCGCGACCCTTGTAGATGTCGCCCATCCCGCCCGACCCGATGCGTTCGATCACCTCGTAGCGGCCGATGTTGGTGACCTTCTCCTCGTCGCCGAACAGCCCGGTTCGGACCCGCCATTGAGCGTTCTCGATCGCGAACGCCTCTGCGGCCTTCACCGCGGCCAGGTCCATGGTGAACGAACCCGGCGGAGGAGGCGGGTCGCCCGATGCGCTGACCGTTTCGTTCCCGGCGGCGGGCCGGGCGGGGCCGGGACCGGTGTCGGCGACTTTCCCGTTGGAGCCAGGCGGCCGGACCATTGGTGTTAGCCTTACATCTACTACGAATGGCAAGAGGCGGGAGGCGTCAGCTTTTGACCAGCGGCGGAGTCGCTGACGTTCGGTCGGGCACGCGAATACGCGCGAGATCGGGCGCTTGGCGGCGGGCACTGCCGCTGTCACGGCGGTTGCACAGACTGCTGACCATGCGCCGGATCCCCGCCGCTTTCGCGATCGCCACGGCGATCTGCTCGATCGCGATCCCTGCCCGCGCCGACGATGCGCCGGTCGTGCCGCTCTCTCCATCGGTCGAGAGCGAGGCGCCACCGCTGACCGTCCGGGACGAGTTCGGATGGAGGATCCTCTCCGCCGACGCTGGGGCCATGGTCATGACGTTTGCCGCCGCACAGGTCTGGCAAAGCAAGGCCGTCCTCGCTCCTTACTTCGTGCTGTCGCCGCTCGTTCACCTCGTCCACTCCGATTACAGCGGCGCGGTCGAGAGCCTGTTGCTGCACGTGGGCCTGCCGCTCGCGGGCTGGTACATCGGGCGCGCGCTGGATCCGCCCGACTGCACGCCCACGCCTGACAAGTGGTGCCTCGACTCATTCGATTGGGGGCCGCCACTCGGTGTTCTCGCCGGTGTCTCGCTCGCCACCGCGATCGACGCGGTCTACCTCGCGAACGTCGAGCGGCCCGCGGCGGAGATGGTCACCGTCACGAGGCACAAGCTGTCGGCGCTGCCCGCGCTGGGCGTCGATCCGAACGGGCGCGTCACGCTGGCGCTGACCGGTCGCTTCTGACGTTCATCAGCGCCAGAACAGCGGGTGCTCCTCCGCCCACTTCGTCATCGCCTCGACCTCTTTCGGGTGCGCCTCGCCCCAGCGCTTCATCTCGTCGGGAAACGCCGGTCCGTACAGCCAGTGGTCGTAGGCCTCGAGGTGACCGGCGGCGTTCAGCGCCACCAGCCACGCCAGCAGCGGCGTCTTCTGTTTCGCCAGCGGCTTCTCCGGTCTGTCGATCGACGCCACCAGCGCGACCCGCACCTTGTGCAGCGACGCGAGGCTCAACCCCTGCTTCTGCGCGGCGATCAGCGCCTGCGCGATCGCCGCCGCGATCGGATCCGCCACCGCGGGCTTGCCGGTCGTCGTCGCCCCGGCCAGCCCGTCGCGGTACACGCCGACCATCATCTCGGCGGTCTTGTTGCTGCGCGCCGGCTCGAGCAGCCGGAACATCTCACCGTAGACGAGCGCCAGCACGGGACTGTCGCTGCTCGCGAAGATCTCGGCCGCCCGCTTGTAGTTGCCCGGGAACGTCGGCTCGGCCTCGGTCCCCTGCAAGTAGACCTTCAGCGCGTCCTGTGCCCGACCCCTGCCGCGCAGCGTGGTCCCGAGATCGGAGTAGAGGACGCCCGCCTTCGGGTTTCGCGCGATGCCTTCGCGCAACACGGACTCCGCCTGTGCGGCGTCTCCCGCCTCGTCCAGCGCGCTGCCCAGCGCTGACAGCATCATCGGCTCCAGCCGGGCGCGATACGGCAGCAGCAGCTCGACGGCGCGCCGCGGCTGGTGGGCCATCCGGTGCGCGAGCGCCAGCTCGTGAAGCACGGTGGCGCTCAGCGGATGCTTCCGGTGGAGATCCTCCAGCGTCGGGATCGCCTTGTTCAGCTGGCCCGCGTCCATCTGCTTGACGGCTCCAACGAGGGCATCGCCGTCCGCACCTTCCAGCGGGCCGAACACCAGATCGCCCGCCGGCACCGCGGGCGCGGTCGCTTGCGCCGTCGCCGGCGGCGGTGCCGTGGCGCTCGGTCCCGCACACCCCGCCGCGGCCATCAGCGCGAGCAGCACGATCGCGACGGCGTACCGGGCGGTCACTCTCATCAGGATCGCGCCGACCATCGCCGCGAGGACCATCCCCACGACGTGACCGCCGACGACGTGCGCCGTGCTCGCGAACGGACAGAGGAACACCAGCAACAAGCCGCCCATCGCGCCGCCCGCCGCGCCCAGCGCCATGCCGATGCGCGAGCCCCCGACGGGAACCAGGCGACGCAGCGCAAGCAGGCCGACGACGAGGAAGACGACCGCGACCTTGCCGATGGTTCCGATGCAGTGCAGGCAGGACTCGAACATCGTCCAGCCGCGGTCAGCGGGCCGCATGCTGACGCCCGGAACGTCGACCGTCGCGAACAGCGCGAACAGCGCCACGACCGCGATCGCGGCGCCGGACAGCAGCGACGCGCGGCTCGGCGCCGGCAGCACGTCGCCCCGGCGCGGCACCAGCGCCGCCGTCAGCGACAGCACGGACGCCGCGCCCCACAGCGCCGCCGCCGCGATCACCCACGCCACCGGCAGCGCGGCCAGATCCCGGCGCAACGGCCCGTGCACCACCGCGACGACCGGACCGATCAGACCCACCAGCGCGACGACGGCCGCGGCGCCGAAACGCGTACGCGTGCGCACCGGTTTCATCCCCTCGATCGCGCGCAGCAGATCGGGAGACGGTGGCGGGGGCGGCGCGCCGACGCCGGTCGCGTCGCCCAGCAGGCGCTCGTCGAAGTCCTTGCCGCCGTCGGTCACGCAGTCTCCTTCCGTCCCAGCATCTGGCGCAGCGTCACGTAGGCGCGGTGCGCGCGCTGCTTGATCGCGCCAGGCGTGCTGCCGGTGATCATCGCGGCGTCGGCGATCGATCGGCCGTGGACCTTGGTCAGGATCAACGCCTGGCGCTGGTTCTCCGGCAACGTTGCCAGCGCCGCGAGGGCGCCCGCGGCCGCCGGATCCGCGCGATCGGCGGGATCGGGATGCGCGTCGGCGGCGACGCCGGTGATGTGAGCGGCGGGCTCGCCCGCTGGCTCGCCGTCCTTGCTGAGGCGCACGCGGCTGCGCTTGCGCTTGCGGATCTCGTCGAGGCTGGTGCGATGGGCGATCGTGTAGATCCACGGGATCGGGTTGGCGCCCAGCACGTAGCTGCCGCGCGCCTCGTGCACCTTGAGGAACGTCTGCTGCAGCACGTCCTCGGCCGCGGCCTTTTCGCCCAGCAAGCCGGTCAGGTACGCGAGGATCCGCGGCGCGAGCAGTGTATACAGCTGGTGAAATGCCGCGGCGTCGCCGCGGCAGTACCGGGCCATCACCTCGGCCGCTTCTCGCGCCTCAGGTTCGCCGCCCATGATCCTCGCGCCCTCTTGATAGACCGGGTCGCGGCGCACTACAAGTGCGCGCGTTGGCCGCGCGATCGGCGCGAAAGGTCGAGGACGATCGCAGATGGTCGTGCCGGCTGCGATCACAACGGTGTCTCCTGTACGATCTACGCCCCACTCTGCACGTGGTTACGGTAGATGGTTTATTGAGACGACTCCGAACGGCCGTGGCCACGCCCACGACTGCTCGTGGGATCACGTACAACTCCACCACCGATCGGGCGGTTTGTGACGGGCATGTTGCTTGCAGCCTTCCGCCCACAGTTTCGAAACGTTTTCGGGCGTTTCGCTGAAGGAGAAGGAAAGGAAATGACGATGGGGGTCAAGGTCTTCACGGCCACGAAGGCCAAGGAACGAGAGATGCTGGGTGACGTGATCACGCGCTGGCTGGCGGACAATCCGCGGGCGCGCGTCGTCGACAAGATCGTCACGCAGAGCTCGGACAGTGCGTTTCACTGTCTGTCGATCACGCTCTTCTACGCGACCGAAGAGGGCTGAAGAAGGCCAGTGCCGAGCTAAGCCAGCGCGGGCAACGCGGCCGCACGGCGCGCCTCTTCGGCGAGCCCGTCCAGGAATCGCGCCACCGCCCGCGTTCGCTTCAGCGTCGGCCGGCAAACCAGGTGGACGTCGATGGGGGCGACGTCCGCCCGTTCGATGACCAGACGGCGGCGATCGCCTCGCGCGAGCGCTAGCCCCGGGACCAGGCTGATGCCCAGCCCCTGACGCGCGTAGGACAGCATCAAGGACACACTCGGCACGTCGATTGTCGACGGGGGCTGCAGGCGGAGCCGCGCCAGCATCTCGTCCAGGACGCGCCGGCCCTGGCTCCCTGCGCCGAGGCGCAGCAGCGGCTCCCTGCCCAGGCGCGCACGCAGCGGCTGGGCGCCGCCTCGGCCGCGCCGCGGCGCGACCCAGTAGAAGCGCTGCCGGCAGAGCACGGTCGCGTCCGGTCCGGCGGGGCGGTGGCTGCTGACCATCGCGACGTCGACCAGCCCATCCGCGACCAGGCGCGACGCCTCGACCGAGTTCGTGGTCGTGATGTCGAAGCGCAGCGGCGTCGCGTCTTCCGCCAGCCGCCGGAGGACCGGGAGCAGCAGCGCCTCGCCGAGGTAGTCGCTGGCGGCGACGCGCAGCGTGGTCACGCGCTCGCTCGCCAGCTCATCCAGAAGGCCTTCGAGCGAGGACGCCTCGTCGAACAGGCGGGTCAGGCTGCCGAGCACGGTCTCGCCGGCGGGGCTGGGTCGCAGCCCGCGGCCGGCGCGCTCGAACAGCGCGACGCCGAAGCGCTGCTCGATGCGGCGCAGCTGCTGCGACACGGCCGAGGCCGTCTTGTGCAGCCGCCGCGCTGCCTCGCCGACCGAGCCGGTCTGCGCGACGACCAGCGCGTCGTGAAGGGCGGGGATCAGGGCCGGATCCATTGATTAAGTATTACTTAACTGAACCGTGTCGCGAAGTCACTGGACGGCCGCCGCGCGCCGGGGCCAAAGTGTCGACCATGAAGCCGGCCGGTACCGCGAAGCCTCGGACGATGTTCGAGAAGATCTGGGACGCGCACCTCGTGCGCGCGGCGAGCTCGGATACGCCCGCCATCCTCTACGTCGATCTGCACCTGGTGCACGAGGTGACCTCGCCGCAGGCGTTCACCTGGCTGCGCGAGAAGAACCTGAAGGTGCGGCGGCCCGAGCGCACGGTGGCGACGATGGACCACTCGACGCCGACGACGCCGCGCGGGCGCGACGGCCGCATCCCGGTCCTCGACAACGCCGCCGCTGTGCAGATCGCGGCGCTGGAGAAGAACTGCGCCGACTTCGGCATCGAGCTGCACGCGCTGGGCACGAAGGGGCAGGGCATCGTTCACGTCATCGGCCCCGAGCTGGGCGTGACGCAGCCCGGGGCGATCATCGTCTGCGGCGACAGCCACACCAGCACGCACGGCGCGTTCGGCGCCCTGGCGTTCGGCATCGGGACCAGCGAGGTGTCGCACGTGCTCGCGACGCAGAGCCTGCTGCAGAACACGTCGAAGACGCTGGCCGTGACGGTCGAGGGCCAGCTGCGCCCGGGCGTGACCGCGAAGGATCTGGTCCTGGCCGTCATCGCGCGCCTGGGCATCGGCGGCGGCACGGGCCACGTCATCGAGTACCGCGGGTCGGCGATCCGCGCGCTGTCGATGGAAGAGCGGATGACCGTCTGCAACATGTCGATCGAGGCGGGCGCGCGCGCCGGCATGATCGCGCCTGACGACGTCACGTTCGAATACCTGAAGGGCCGCCCGCGGGCGCCGCAGGGCGCGGCGTGGGACGCGGCCGTCGCGGCCTGGCGCGAGCTGCCGTCCGACGAGGGCGCGGTGTTCGACCGCGAGGAGAAGTTCGACGCGGCGAAGCTGGAGCCGATGATCACCTACGGGACCAACCCGGGCATGGGCATCCCGATCAGCAGCGCCGTTCCCGAGCCCGAGAACGCGACCGCCGCCAAGGCGCTGAAGTACATGGGGCTCGAGGCGAAGCAGCCGCTGCTGGGCCACAAGGTCGACGTCGTGTTCATCGGCAGCTGCACGAACTCGCGGCTGTCGGATCTTCGTGCGGCGGCGGGCGTGATGAAGGGGCGCAAGGTCGCCGCCGGCGTGCGTGCGCTGGTCGTGCCGGGCTCGCAGCAGATCAAGGCGGCCGCCGAGGCCGAGGGCCTGGACCAGGTGTTCCGCGACGCGGGCGCCGAATGGCGCGAGGCCGGCTGTTCGATGTGCATCGCGATGAACGGCGATCAGCTGTCGCCGGGCCAGTACGCGGTCAGCACGAGCAACCGCAACTTCGAAGGGCGGCAGGGGGCGGGTGGTCGCACGTTCCTCGCCAGCCCGCTGACGGCCGCGGCCGCCGCGGTCACCGGCAAGATCACCGACGCACGGGAGCTGACGTAATGGACAAGGTCACCACCATCACCTCGCGAACGGTCGTTCTCCCCGTCGAGAACGTCGACACCGATCAGATCATCCCGGCGCGCTTCCTGAAGGCGACCAGCAAGGTCGGCCTGGGCAGCAAGCTGTTCGCCGACTGGCGCTTCGCCGCCGACGGCGCGCCCAAGCCCGACTTCGTGCTGAACCAGCCCGCGGCGGCGGGCGCCTCCGTGCTGGTGGCGGGCGACAACTTCGGCTGCGGGTCGTCGCGCGAGCACGCGCCGTGGGCGCTTTACGACTACGGTTTCCGCGCTGTCGTCAGCACGT
>Ga0207701_10006526_pt1 | contig 11624 bp, 7 predicted proteins | sample KBSSwiSSwithPhiX_FD_184294 | JGI IMG/M metagenome (GOLD analysis project Ga0207701, IMG submission 184294) | Switchgrass rhizosphere bulk soil microbial communities from Kellogg Biological Station, Michigan, USA, with PhiX - S5 (SPAdes) (version 2) | ecosystem: Environmental > Terrestrial > Soil...
GCCGCGAACCTGACTGCGCCGTACGACAAGACGACGCTGGGGGATACGCAGCAGAGCAAGGACCGCTTCATCACTGAAGCCTTTGACGAGGTGAAGGACTTTCCGCCGATCGTTGACGGCAAGCGCACGATGCCCGTCCATTAGAGCAGTTTCACAACGGCGTCGAGCGGGTCTTCACAATGGCGTCGAGGCGGGTCTTTAGAACCGCCTAGAGCTGCTTGAATCGTCTCCACTGCTCGTGGCGCACCAACTGATGCGGCGGTACAAGCTCTGGGCTAGAATGCGCCCGTGTGGCGGCCACTCCTGGCGCTCGGGCTTGGCATGACACTCGCCCTTGCGCTCGATCAGATCGTCCGGTTGCTTCTTCCACCTGAACAGACGGGTGAGAGGCACTGGTATCTCAACACCGTGCAGTACCATCCCATCCTCGCGTGGTCGGGTTACCCCAACTACGTCGAGACGAACGACGGAATTCACATCCAGACCAACTCGCTGGGGTACAGAGACCGGGAGCCAGTCGATGTGGCGGACGGTGAGAAGTCCCGTGTGCTCTTCCTGGGTGATTCGTTTACCTGGGGTGACGAAGTCAGATCGGACGACCGATTCACTTCTCTCCTCGAAGCCTCTTGCGGATCGCTCTGCGATCGTCTTCCGCCGATTCACGCGATCAACAGGGGAATCATCGGGTACGGCACGGCCCAGTCCTTCCTGCAGTACGTGCTGACGAGACGCGAACATCCGTTCGACCTCGTCGTCCTCGCTCTGTTCACGGGCAATGACCTCACCGACAACGCCGCCGTGGACAGCCCAAGCGGTCCCCGGCCTCGCTTGATTCAATGCGATCCGGAAAGCGGCGGCCATGAGTTGTGTTTGGAAGGCGTGCCGGTTCCGCCGGTCATCGACTGGCCAGAACACCGATTCCTCGATCCGCGTGGTGCATTCATAGGGACCTTTGGCTGGAGCGGCCTGATGGCGCTGGCGAGCCGGCGGCGGGCGCCTCAATTTCTCATCGAGAAGCAGATCGCGAACAGGATGAATGGCATGTTGCACTCTCTGCCGTTCCGGTTGGTCGAGCGGACGACGGATGCTCCGATCAAGGATCGAATTGGCCAGTTGGAGGCCATCCTCGGCGCGATGGATCGGACGATTCGCGGGGACGGCAAGGCGTTCGGTGTGCTGGTCTTTCCGAGTGCGCGCGTGTACGCTGGGCAAGCCAACGACGAGCTTCGAGATTATCGCGAGATCCTCGGTGTGCTGGATCGCCTGGACATCCCCTTCGCTGACTACTACGAGCACACGAAGGATTCCCGATGGGAGGATCTCTACTCCGAAATCGACGGCCACTGGCGGTCCTCGGGACATCAGGAGGCGGCGATGCTGCTGCGGCCGCTGCTCGTCGCGCTGCGTGCCGCGGAGTGAAGTCGATCAGTGCCACCCCTTCAGTTTGCACACTACCTGCGGTCCAGTGCCCAAATCAGCATAGGAATCGAGTAAGCTTCACATCCTCGAAAAACGGTTGTGAGGAGTGCGCGGAATGACGGCACGGACGCACTGCCCGGAGTGCAATAGTCACGCGGTAATCGATCTCGCAGAAGTGCTCGACGATCGAGAGGTCGATTTCTTCTGGTGTGGGAGGTGCCGCGCCATGTGGCATCTTCGCAAAGGCGAGAACTGGCCCCCGAGCAAGGCATTGCTCGAGCCGACAGGCTCAGGCCAGGACCGTAATCTCAGTTCGCACGGCCCTACGGCACGGCCGCCGCGTCCCCATCGAACACCCGGGGTTCGATCGCATCATTCGACGCGAACGTTCGCTCCGTCTCAGCGCTGAGCGTCTCGAGCCGGTCACTAGACGAGACACAGGCGCCGATCGCCGCCGATCTCCTCGGCCGGCAACTCGCATGGCACGCTCGAGGTCGGCATAGTCCATAATGCGCCTTGTGTGCAATGGAGTTGTGGATTTTACGTAGGACCATGCTCCGCCCCCCCTGCGGACATTGACGTCACTCTCGTGCTCGCTGGAATAGTCTTTGAGTGGCGCGCACGTCGCGATGCGCCGGTTGGACGGATCCGCCCCGACGTCCCGGGCTGTCGTCACTCGAACGCGATCGCGCTGATTCGAGGATTGGATCGCAGTGCTTACCGCTTCGACTGACACGGCTTCCTTGCTGGACGCCCAGACTGGCACGGACGCGGACCAGCCGCATTCTTCAGCGAGGCTCGTACGCTCCTTCATTGCGATCCTTTCTCTCGATCGCTGCCGCTCGTCCTCAGCATCGCCGCGACTCCAGCGACTACCAGGTTGGGAATCAACGCACGTCATTAGCAGCGATGGAGCGTCCGAGTTGGCATTCGTCGATGCCGAGCGATGCGGTCGGACCATGCCTCGTCCCGCGGGACGCGTCACTCTCATCGTGGGTGACGACGCCGAATGGGAAGAGTCACAAGGCAAAGTGTGCATGGGAAACGCGGCATGCCTGGAGTGGGACTCGATGCACGGGTCGATCTCCGTCCTGAGCAGCATCGTCGCCATGCCGCCCATATTTGTATGCCGAACGCCCGGTGTGGTCGTTGTCACGTCCGAGCTCTATCTGCTCCGCGCGGTTGCGCAGCTGCCACTCGCGATCAATCCGCAAAGTGCGCTGGAGCTATTCGCGTTTGGCTACCCCCTGGGGCATCGAACTCTCTTCACCGGCGTGACGCTGATGCCAGGCGCGCACCGTTTACAGCTGGATGTGCACGGTGGCAACCATCTCACACGGTCCTGGAACCCTCCGCAGCCTGAGCCCTTATCAGACCCATCCTCGTACGTAGCTCTTCAGGCAGAGGCCTTCCGTCGGGCGGTTACGAACCTTCATCTGACGAACAGTCTCTTCTCTCTGACGGGCGGACTCGATACCCGCGCGGTACTAGCGGTCTTGTCGAAGACCGCCGCGAGGCCCACTGCCTGCACGATGAGCGGAAGTCCTGCCGTGTGCCTCGACGCCCGTCTCGCGATGGCGCTGTGCAGGGAGTATCGCTTGGAGCACGTTCTGGTCACACTCGGTGAGCAGTACGTCCGAGACTTACCCACGTACGTCGTCGAGGCATCGCGGCTGTCTGGAGGACTCGCCAGTCTGGATCAGGCGCATGAGGTGTATTTCAATCGGCAACTGAATGGTGTCGGCTCGAGACGGCTGTCCGGCAACCTTGGAAATCAGCTCGCTCGTCGAGGCCTGGAAGCCTATGCAACCAGGGATGCAGCCTTTGACGTGCTGAATGAGGGGCTTGCGAGAGCGGCAAGCGTTCAGCGCCAGCAACACTGGCTCGATTCTGCCACGAGGAACTCCGAGTCCACGCTGCTGCAACTGCTGCTGGAGTGTGAGGCTCCCTTCTCCTCCATCGGGAACTTCAGCATCGGACAGCACTTCATGATTCAGCAGACTCCGTACGCCAACCGCCTGCTGATCGAGATGGCGCTGCGATCTCCGCTACAGGCTGGTGCGAGCCAGCACTTCAAGGCACGCCAAGCGCGCCTACGACACGTCGGTCGTCGTTTTTTCGGTCAGGCACGAGCGCACTCGTTCCAGTGCAGCGTGATTCGAGCGGCGGGCGGTGCCGCTGCGCACTATCCGATCAACTGGGGCTGGCGCGCGGCAGGCGGTATCTCACTGCGAGGACTCGGTTGGGGTGTTCTCGCCTTCGCCGATGCAGCGTCGACGACGTGTTACGCCTCGTCTGCCCCGATTCGGAAAATCCTGAGTGCAGTGGGCGCTTCTGGTCTGGAAGAGATCAGGCAATCCCGGTTGTGGCTGGACACCGTCTTGCGGGAGTTCGTCAACGATACGCTTCGTTCGAAGCCGGTGGCAGAGAGTGGGTTATTCAGCGCCGCTGCTCTGGTCCGAGTGTTGGACGAGCACTACGATGGCATCAACCCGCATCACGCCACGATAGTCGCCACCTTGGATCTGGCCCTCGCACGCCAGATTTTTGTAGCGTTCTAGGCTAGGCTTTTGCGTCAAAGGCAAGCGCCTTCTGGAACACGCGGCCACCGGTGTCTGTGAGCCGGAAGTTTCGTCCCGAGTACTTGTAGGTCAGTCGTGTGTGATCGATCCCCAGGCAGCGCAGGACGGTCGCATTCAGATCGTGTACGTGCACCGGGTCGGCGGTGATGTTGTAGCCGTAGTCGTCGGTTTCACCGAGCGAGATGCCCGGCTTTACGCCGCCGCCCGCCATCCAGATCGTAAACGCGCGCGGATGATGATCGCGCCCGTAGTCATCCGCCGTCAGTTTGCCCTGTGAGTACACGGTGCGTCCGAATTCACCGGCCCAGATCACCAATGTGTCGTCGAGCAGTCCTCGTTCTTTCAAATCCTGGACGAGTCCCGCGCTCGGCTGATCGACCTGCTGGCACGTCGCGCGAATCGCCCTCGGCAAACCGGAGTGATGATCCCAGGCGCGATGGTAGACCTGGATGAATCGCACACCGCGCTCGGCGAGACGGCGCGCCATCAGACAATTGGCGGCGTAGGTCCCCGGCCGCCGCGAATCCTGGCCGTACAGCTCATACGTGTGCTCCGGCTCCTTCGACAGGTCCGTCAGCTCCGGCACTGATGCCTGCATGCGGAACGCCATCTCGTACTGCGCGATCCGCGTCGCGATCTCGGGATTCTGCGTAGCCTCGAACTCGAGCTGATTCAGCCGCTCGAGGTTTTCGATGAATCGCGCCCGCTGCGAGCTCTCGAAGCCCTCGGGATTCGAGACGTACAGAACCGGGTCGCCCACCGATCGCAGCTTGACCCCTTGGTACTTGCTGGGAAGGAAGCCCGTACCCCACTGCCGCTCTGCCAGTGCCTGACCGTTGCCCGTAATCATCACGACGAAGGCGGGCAAATCCTGGTTCATCGTGCCCAGTCCGTACGACACCCACGCGCCGAGGCTCGGCCGGCCGGCGAGTTGAAAGCCTGTTTGCGCGAACGTCACGGCCGGGTCGTGATTGATCTGCTCGGTGTGCAGTGACTTGATGAAGCACAGATCGTCGACGACCTTGGCGGTGTGTGGGAGCAACTCGCTGAGCCATGCGCCCGATTGCCCGTACTGCGCGAACTTGAAGATCGACTGCGCGATTGGGAAGCTCGTTTGCCCTGCCGTCATTGCCGTCAGGCGCTGACCGTTGCGGATCGATTCCGGGAGATCCGTGCCGTGTGTCTTCGCGAGCTGCGGCTTGTAGTCGAACAGATCCAGCTGCGATGGCGCGCCGCTCTGGAACAGATAGATCACGCGTTTCGCTCTGGGCGCGAAGTGCGGCAAGCCGGGCAGGGCGCCGGTGCCGTTGGAGTCAGCGCTCTGCGCGAAGAGGTCGCAGTGCAGCAGTTCGGCCAGCGCCGCCATCCCGATACCGACGCCAGCCTGTCCAAGAAAGCGACGCCGGGCTACGCGCGGATCCATAACTACTCCTTCATCACCACTTCGTTCAGGTTGAAGATGAGGCTCGTCACGCTGGTGTAGGCTGCCAGCTCGCTCACGTCGACGCCGGGATCGCGCGGGCGTTCGCCGTGGCTCACGTACTTCAATGCCGCCTCCGGCTTGTTCTTGAACAGCTCGAGGTTTTCGACGAACGCGTCTTCGAGCACGGCCGTCTCTGATGCTTTCGGCATCCGCGCGGTCGCTGCACGGAACGCGTACGCGATCCGCGCCGCGTGCGTCGTGCCGCCTTCTTTCATCACGCGCTCGGCAAACACTCGCGCCGCTTCCACGAACGTCACGTCGTTCATCAGATCGAGCGCCTGCAGCGGCGTGTTCGTCATCACCGGCCGCACCATGTGGCTTTCGCGCGCCGAGGCGTCGAAGTTGGCCATCGAAGGCGGCGGAATCGTGCGTCGCCAGAAGGTATACACGCTGCGGCGATACAGGTTGTCGCCATGATCCTGCACGTAGGCGCCGCCACCGCCGATCTCATTCCACAGCCCTTCCGGCTGATACGGTTTCACTGACTGGCCGCCGACCTTGTTGACCAGCAGTCCCGAGATCGCGAGCGCCTGGTCGCGGACCATGTCGGCCGAGAGTCGCATGCTCGGTCCACGCGAGAGCAGCCGGTTGTCCGGGTCCTTCGCGCGGAGCTCCGGGCTCACGCGTGACCCCTGCCGATAGGTGGCGCTCATCACGATCGCTTTCTGGAGCGCTTTCACATCCCATCCGGTGCGGATGAACTCCGTGGCCAGCCAATCCAGCAGCTCGGGATGCGATGGAACCTCACCTTGCGATCCGAAGTCCTCGGCCGTCTTCACGATGCCGACGCCGAAATACATTTGCCAGAACCGGTTCACCGTCACCCGCGCCATCAGCGGATTCGACGGATCGACCAGCCATCGCGCCAGCCCCAGCCGATTCGGAGGATAGGCGGTGGGAGATGGGGACAGCGCTGCCGGCAGCATCGGCGTCACCACATCACCCGGCTTGTCGTACATTCCGCGAATCAACAGGTGCGTTTCGCGCGGGGTCGGCATCTCCTCCATGACCATGACGGTGGGGAGGCTCTGATAGAAGCTGTCTCGCTTGGTCTGGGCTTCCGTCAATCGCGTCCGTGCGGCGGCGAGATTGGCGGGAAGCGCATGCTCCAGGAAGTAATCGCGGATCTTGTCGGCCTGCGCCGGTGTGCGCTTGTCCTCGGGCAGTGAGGCGATCGCGGTCACGGGTGTGAGGTCGGCAAGCATCCCGGCCTCCGCCGCCGACAGCGCCCGGTTGTAGATGCGTACCTCGTCGAGACTGCCGTGGAAGCGATTCTCGGGCCCGCCGCCGGCGCCGATCCGGAGCGGTTCTCGCTTCACCGCGCCCTGGCTGTTGACGTCATCGAGGAAGATCTCGAGCTTCTGCTCCTCGCCGTCGATGTAGATCTTGACGCCGCTTGCCCAGCGCGAGCCGGTGTAGGTCAGCGCCACGTGATGCCACTGGTTCGGCGCGATCGCCTTCTGCGTGCGCAGTCGAATGCCTTCGTCGACCCACTTGGTGACGTAGTCGTATTCGAGCTTCCCCTCGCGCAGGTTGAGCCCGTGCCCGTTCGGCTCGACGATGTCTTCATCCCTCGTCACGATGGCGCCGTTCTCCGTCGTGGGATAAATCCACGCCGCCATCGTGTAGCCATCGTCATAGGTAACGGTCGGGTCGTTGGCGCCGAGCGCGCCTCGTCCGGCGCCGTAGCTGTCGAAGCCGGCGATGTCGCCACCGAATTGAATGAAGCTCTTCCCGTCGAAGCTGGCCGCCTGCCCGACGCGGCCTGGCGTCAGGGTCGGGAATGGCGTGCTCGCGTTCTCCCGAGCGGCTGCCGCATTCGATCGCGCGCTTCGCCCCTCCTGCAACTGCGCGATCTGCGGAGCGAGATCGCCATCGAACGGATAGTAGGCCACGAGGCCGCGAGCAGGCGCCCAGTCCACCGCCGTGGACCTATCGAGCGTACGTTCCCACTCGCGCTGTGCTCGCGCCACCTCCGGCTGAAGCTTCGCATAGGCGGCAGTCGCGGTTGCCAGTTCCTCGTCCAACCGCTTCAACTGCGCATCCTGATCGGGAAGCGGCGCCGCAATATACGGCGGCGAATTGCCGACGCGGCGAAACTTTCCATGCTCGGGCACGTTATTGAAGTACGCAAAGAGCTGATAGAACTCTTTCTGCGTGAACGGGTCGAACTTGTGGTTGTGGCAGCGCGCGCAGCCGAGCGTGAGGCCGAGGAACACCGTCGACGTGGTGTCGACGCGATCGACCACGTATTCGGCCGCGTACTCTTCGGGGACGATGCCGCCTTCTGAATTGCCGCGGTGATTGCGATTGAACCCCGTGGCGATCTTCTGGCTCAGCGTGGCGTTGGGCAGCAGGTCGCCCGCCAGCTGTTCGATCGTGAACTGGTCGTACGGCATGTTGCGATTGAAGGCATCGATGACCCAGTCGCGCCATCGCCACATGAATCGCTCACCGTCGGTCTGATAGCCGTTGCTGTCGGCGTAGCGCGAGGCATCCAGCCATGGGAACGCCATGCGCTCCCCGTACTGCGGCGACCGCAACAGGCGATCGACGACCTTCTCGTACGCGTTCGCGGATCGATCGGCCAGGAACGCGTCGAGCTCCGCGGGCGTAGGCGGCAGCCCCGTCAAGTCGAAAGACACCCGCCGCAGCAGTGTCGTTCGGTCCGCTTCCGGCGACGGCTTCAATCCTTCGCGCTCGAGACGCTGCAGCACGAACGCATCGATCGGATTCCGGACCCAGTTCGAATCGTTCACGTCCTTCGGCACGTCGGGCCGCTTCGGCGGAATGAACGACCAGTGCTTCTGCCACGTCGCGCCCTGCTCGATCCAACGCGTCAACAGGGCGACCTGCCGCTCGCTGAGCGGTTCACCGGCCGCCGCGCCGTTCTGACTGCGGGGCATGCGGACCGCGGGATTGGTGGCGGTGATACGCCCGATCATCTGACTGTGTGCGGGGTCGCCGGGAACGATCGCGAACCTGCCGTCCTTCAACGCGCGCTTGGCGCCCTCTTCCTGATCGAACCGGAGCGTCGCCATCTGCGTCCCCGGTCCATGGCACTGGAAGCACTTGTCGGAGAGGATTGGCCGGATGTCGCGATTGAACTCGATGGTCGCGGGCAGCGGCTGCTGCGCCGGCGTTGCGGGTGTCCCTTGCGCCGCCGACTGGACGATCTGCGTGGAAATCGCACACAGAAACAATCCCAACGCGCCCATCGCCGACACCCGAGCGGTTCGCTGCGCGCGTGCGCGCCTTCTGCCGGAGAGTATGTCCATACAGCGTGCCTTGTCAGGGCGTCTTGCAGGCCCCGTCAAATCCTACGCCCAGACGACCTCGGTCGTCTCGCGTAGTCTTCATCCATTCTTCGAAAAGATGTCCAGCTTGTAGCCCGCCTTGTTGAACAGGTACATCCGCGATTCATCGGCCATTTGCCGGAATCTGTCCATGTTCACGCCGACCATCCGGCCGCGGGCTTTCCGTATCCGGCCGCCGATGATCACCGTGTCGATGTTTCGCACGTCCGCCGCCGCTACCACCGTTCCGATGGCGTGGTTGGATGGATAGACGTTGATGTCGTCGGTCCGGATCATGACGATGTCCGCCTCTTTGCCTGGTGTCAGCGTCCCGCACTTGTCGAGCAGACCGGCGCACGCGGCACCGCCCACCGTCGCGGACTCGAGCACCGTGCGCACGCTGACGAGGGCGGGCGCCTTCGCGTCGCCGTTGGCCTTGCGATAGGTGGCCATCGCTCTCTGGACGTTGAAGGCCACATGCATCTCGGTGAACATGTCGGTGCCGTACGACACCTCGTTGTCGATGCTGAAGCCGGGGCGCATGCCGTGATCGAGCGCCTTCTGAAATGCGGACACACCTTCGCCGAGACCGTATTGCGCGTCAGACCGGGGACAGACGTTGACCGTGGCGCCGGCGTCCTTCACGCGCTGCCACACCTGGTCCGGCCATCCCTGACAGTGGTTGAAGGTGTTGTCCGGGCGGAGCAGCTTCTCGCTCCAGAACTGCTCGAACTCTGGTCCGGCTGCATTCGACTCGGTGGTGATACGGATCCCGAGCTTCCGCGCCAACGCCCAGTTCTCGCGGCTCATGCCGGAAAACATACGCAGTGTCACCAGCTGGTCGGTCGACGTGAAGAAGCGTTTCTGCAGCCGCTCGAGATCCTGCGGCCACTGCTTATCCCAGTCGCCGGTCTGCGGCGCGCCCGACGCGTGAACGCCGCGAATGCCCGAATCGATGAGCGCCTGGACTGCGGCATCAGAGTGCGCGGCCGAGCGTGAGTTGTGGGAGTTGTCGATTACGCACGTGATGCCGGCGTCGATGCAACCGAGCGCGGTGATCAGGTTCCCGACGTAGATGTCGTCGGGACGATAGTAACGAGCGAAGCCGTTGTGCGTCGCGGCCATGTAATCGTTGATGGCGCCATCCGGGATGATGCGGCGGAGCTGTCCTTCCCACGAATGGCGATGCGCATCGACGAATCCTGGAATGAGGATCGTGTTCGTGGCGTCGATCACCTGCGCTTGCGCCGGGGCCTTGACCTGGTCGCCGACGCCGACGATCTTCTTCCCGTCGATCAGCACGTCGCCTTTCGCGAAGTCGCCGACCTTCGGGTCCATGCTCACGATGGTGCCGCCTCTCAGGAGGATGGGCGTACGCGCCGCTGCGACGTTTTCGACGACCTGAGGACGCTGGCCAGCATCGGCTTCGCGCACCGCGAACGGCACGGCGGCGAGCGCGGCAGCCGCCTTGAATGCATCGCGTCGCGACAGGCGATGGCCCTGGGTGCGGTCGCGTGTGTCTCGCTTCATGAATCGACCTCCTGCGTCACCGATGAATCGTGCGGCGGGTGTATCTTAGCCCCAGTGCCTTGCCGAAGCCGCTTTTGATGTCATGAAGCGGGCGTGACATGCTCGCGCATGCGCGAGTTGACCGATCTCGCTAGTTGACCTAGTCTCACTCTTTTCCGCGCTCATGACTCCAATCTGTGTCTTCGTCAGCCACGCGTCCGAAGACGAGGAGGTTCTCGCGGCGATCCATTCCGCCGTGCGAAGGAGTCTCCCCAACGCCCGGGTTCTCAACGTGGACCGTCACCTCTTGCCGGGCAAGGCGATCGATGCAGGTCTGGTTGAACTCATCGAAACAAGCCACGTTTTCGTTCACGTGTCCTCTCGCGCGGCCAGGCAGTCGGGCTGGGTTGCCCAGGAAGTGGAGTGCGCCAGAGCGAGGGAACAACGCGGAGAAATGTATTTCGTGACGGTGATCGCAGATGCTGGCGTTCTCTCAGAAGGCGAGCTCCAGAGCAGCAGGAAGTACCTGCGCTACGGACAACACTCTCGTGCTGCGCGGATCGCGGGTCGCCTTCAGCCTGACCCATGTGGCTGTGGGTCTGGATCAGTTGGATGACGCTGTACGTGCTTCGGTTCGTGGACTTTGAGTACCGATCACCTGGCTGGGATTCCTTCGGTCCTCGGCACGGTGTTCGTCTATTTCACGTACCTCCGGCTCGATGTGCGCGAGGAGGAACACTACGAGCACGCGGGCTGGAATCAGTACGCGTTTCCGATTGCCACCACGGCGCTCCTTTCCGGTTTCTATCTTCTGCTGGCGTTTGGAATAGTCCGGAGCTCATTCTGGCCTGACCTCATCAAGAGCATCTGGCTCGGACTGGCGATCAGCCTGGTCGGTGGGCGTCTGAGCAGCCGGTTCATCAATGCCCCTCGGCTCCCGGTGACGTTCTTCTATATGTACGGGCTCCTGCAGATGTTGTTTCCCATATTTCAGACGTCGAGCGCTGCGCTGCCGGAGATTGTGCCTTTCACTCACTACGGCTACCGATTGGCGCTGCTCGCCGGCAAGACTCTTCTGGCCGACGTGTTGGCGTGGGCCGTCCTGACGCGACGACTGGAGTTCTTCCTGATGCGGATGGAGCCGTTGACTGCCAACGTGGACGAGGAATTCAGGCGGTGGTCGGATCCGGATGTCAGCCCGCCGCTGACCGGGCGTGCCAGTCGCCAGCGAGATCGCACGGTGGGCGTCTGAAGGACGCCTCGGTCACGCGCTCACGACACTGGTTCGATCTGCAGTAGCGCGCCCTCGTCTTCGTCAGTCAGTAGATAGAGCAA
>Ga0207701_10006528_pt1 | contig 11623 bp, 11 predicted proteins | sample KBSSwiSSwithPhiX_FD_184294 | JGI IMG/M metagenome (GOLD analysis project Ga0207701, IMG submission 184294) | Switchgrass rhizosphere bulk soil microbial communities from Kellogg Biological Station, Michigan, USA, with PhiX - S5 (SPAdes) (version 2) | ecosystem: Environmental > Terrestrial >...
TAGTGTGATGCGGTGGGTTTCGAAACGCGAGCAGTGCTCTCAGTCGGGCGCGTATTTCTCTGCTCCTAGAAAGTGGAGCGAAACGTAAGGTTGATCGCCCACGACCCAACTGTCATGCCCGGGACCGATGTAAAAGATGTCTCCGGGCTTCATGACGTAAGACCTTCCATCTTCCATGGCACACGCAGCTTGCCCCGATATCACCAAGCCAACGTGCTCCACCTGACAAAGGGGAGCTCCGGCAAGTGGCGCGACGTGCTGCGACCATTTCCAGCCGGGTTCGTATGTTGCCCTGCCAATCGTCATTCCGCCGCTCTCAATGATTTCGAACCGTCCTTTTTCAAAAGTGCGGACCTCGTCCGGGTTCTCAAATCGTTTAATCAGGAAGTCAGTGTAATCAGGAAGCATAGTTAGCTCGGTTGATGCTCTTAAAAGGATACGTGGTGCCGACAAGTTAACATCCTCTGCAAAGCTTGATTACTCGAATCCGGCAATGCGATGAGGCAAGTATCGTTCCTCGAGCGCTTCAATTTCCGCATCGGATAGTTTCACGTCGACCGCAGCCGCTGCTTCTTTGAGATGATGAGACTTGGTTGCGCCAACGATTGGCGCCGTTACCGCAGGCTTGTGAAGCAACCACGCGAGCGCAATCTCCGCGCGGGAGATGCCTCGCGCCTTGGCAATTTCTCCGACGCGATCTACTACCGGGCGGTCCGCCTCTTCAGTTTTCGAATAAAGTTTTTTGCCGTACTCATCGGTTCGACCGCGAGTAGTGGTCGGCTGCGTCTCCCATTCGCGAGCAAGACGACCGCGCGCCAGTGGGCTCCACGGCAACACACCGATACCTTCCGCCAAACAAAGAGGTAACATCTCCCGTTCCTCCTCGCGATTCAGCAGGTTGTAATGTGGCTGCATCGAAACAAAACGGGTCCAGCTGTGGAGATCGGCCAGGTAAAGCGCCTTGCAGAATTGCCAGGCAAACATCGATGACGCCCCGATGTAGCGCGCCTTTCCGGATTTCACGACATCGTGGAGAGCCTCGAGTGTTTCTTCAATCGGTGTTTCGTAGTCCCAACGGTGGATCTGATAAAGATCGACATATTCGGTCGCCAGCCGGTGTAAACTGTTGTCGATCTCGGTCATGATCGCTTTGCGCGACAATCCGCGTCCGTTCACGTCGGGACGCATCGGGAAATAGACTTTCGTCGCGATGACTACCTCATCCCGTTTCGCAAAATCGCGTAGCGCACGGCCCACGACTTCTTCGCTCCTGCCAGTTCCGTACATGTTGGCTGTGTCAAAAAAGTTAATACCAAGCTCGAGCGCTTGTTTGATGAAAGGCCTGCCTTGTTCCTCATCCAGACCCCACTCTCTCTCTTCCTTGAGTCCGTAACTCATGCAGCCTAGACAGATTCGCGATACCTTGAGTCCTGTCTTGCCAAGATTTGCGTAGTTCATCTTTAACACCTCCTATTTAATCATTCGCGTTTCGTTTCAAAGCGACTCCGGCTATCACTGCGCCGACTCCGGTTAGTTCGTAAAGCGACGGAACTTGTCGCAGAACGATTAATCCTACCAGGCAGGCTGTCGCAGGCAACAAGGACAGCATTAGCGCAAAAGTCGCCTTCGATAATCGCGCCATTGCAAATTGATCGCAGATGTACGGGATGACAGAGGAACAAACACCGACTCCGGCGCCAGCGAGCAGGAGGATGGGATCCAATAGCGCCGCCGACGCACTTCTTAAGCCAATTGGCGTGACCACGATGCTTGCGATGAGCATTGCCATCGCCAGACGCTCAACTCCTCCGCGGCCGCCGCTCGCCGCGATCCGATGCCCCAGCAGAATGTAGAGAACGAACAGCGCGCAATTCGCAAATGCAAAAATGTATCCAATCGGCTCGCCACTGATTCGCACACTGGTCAACAGGAACACTCCGCCGCATGCCAGTAGTAAAGCGGCAAGATTGCGCATCGTTCGCACTCCTAACGTCGCCAGCGCGATGGGCCCGAAGAACTCAATCGTTCCCACCGTTCCCAGCGGCAGCCGATTGATCGCCAAATAGAAACAGACGTTCATGGCGGCTAGCACGAAACCCAATGCGACCACGATTCGCTTCTCGGCTGCGCCCAGTTCAGCGAACAAACGCCACGGACGTTTCCAGAAGGCGAATATCACAGCTGCGCTTGCAATCCGCAGCCAGGCGACGCCTAATACGTTAACCCTCGCAAACAGAAGCACCGCAAAGGCTGGACCAAGATAATGAAAAATGGCGCTGCAAATGAAAAAGGCTTCTGGCGGAACAGGTCTCGCCGCGTGCGCCGGTTCGCGCGTGATCAACTTTATCGGCAAGGTGATTTTGTTTGTCATCGAAACAAACTAAAGCGTCGAACCTAGCTGGCAAACATAAAATAAGGTAATATCTAGTACAACCTACCAATTTATAATGTCTAATAGCTATTTGTCCCGTGAATATTAAGGAAATATTGAAGGATCAAAAGAATATTGAGATTCTGAAGCTCTTGCAACGGGATCCCCGGATGTCGATCGCGGAGCTGGCCCGAAAAATTAAGATGTCCAATCCGGCGGCGAAGGAGCGTGTTCGACGTTTAGAAGAGAGTGGAGTGATTGCGGGCTATCGTCTCGAACTGGATCCGAAAGCAGCGGGACATGAGATCACGGCGTTCGTCAGAATCCGGCCGCTTCCCGGACATGTGCCCAAAATCTCGGCGCTCGCTCAACAGGTTCCCGAGGTTGTGGAATGCCATCGAGTCACCGGCGAAGATTGCTTCATTCTCAAGGTCCATTTACCCGCAATCGCGTCTTTGGATCGCGTGCTGGATCGCTTTCTGGTTCATGGGCAGACGACAACCTCCATTGTGCAGTCCTCGCCCGTACCTCCACGGCCACCACCAATTTCGGCGGCTCCTGATCGCAAGAACGCGAAGCGCCGGTGACTTACCCGACGATCCGCATTCGTAGGCGTTTCGGAAACGCTCTACAATTTTTGCGCCTTGGTTTAACATCCTCACGCAATGGGAAACACTTTTGGCCAGCTCTTTCGCGTCACGACTTTCGGCGAGTCGCACGGGGGAGGCGTGGGCGTGGTTATCGACGGTTGCCCTCCGAACGTCAAACTGTCCGAAACGGAAATCCAACGTGAGCTGGACCGCCGCCGTCCGGGCCAAAGTAAGATCACAACGCAGCGAAAAGAAGCAGATCAGTGCGAAATTCTTTCCGGTGTGTTTGAGGGCAAAACGCTCGGCACGCCGATCGCGATTCTAGTGCGCAATAAAGATGCACGGCCAGACGACTACGCCGAGGTCGCAGAGAAATTTCGGCCCTCACATGCCGACTTTACTTACGAAGCGAAGTATGGAATTCGAAACTGGCAAGGCGGTGGCCGCGCTTCGGCGCGCGAGACGATTGGTCGAGTAGCAGCCGGTGGAGTCGCAAAGAAAATATTATCGGCGCTGTATGCAAAATTCGAAATTGTCGCCTACGTCACGCAAATTTACGACGTCGCTGCGAAGATTAATCGTTCCGCAGTGAAGGGGAAAGACGTGGAGAGGAATATTGTTCGCTGCCCGGATGCCGCGGCGGCGAACAGGATGATTTCGCTGATCGAGGACGTTCGCGGCCAGGGCGACTCGGTTGGCGGCGTCATTGAATGCGTCGCTCGCGGCATTCCGCCTGGAATTGGTGAGCCGGTTTTCGATAAGCTCGAGGCAGATCTGGCTAAAGCAATGCTGAGTATACCGGCAACAAAAGGTTTCGAAATCGGTTCTGGTTTTGCGGCCACCCGGATGCGGGGTTCGCAGCATAACGATCCATTTGAGATCCGCGGCGGAAAAATTCGCGCGGCGACAAACAACTCCGGCGGAGTGCAGGGCGGCATCAGTAATGGAGAGGAAATCTATTTTCGCGTCGCGTTTAAGCCGACAGCTACAATCGGCCACGAACAGAAAACGGTGACTAGTTCGCGCCGGCAAACGCGACTCGCTGCGCGCGGACGGCACGATCCGTGCGTTCTTCCCCGTGCAGTGCCAATCGTAGAAGCAATGGCCGCGCTGGTACTTTGCGATCATGCTTTGCGTCAGCGAGCGACTAAGATTGCAGATCGCGGGCCGCGGATTGCGGAGCGGTAAGCCTGCCGATGCCGAGCGTTCTTCCATCCGCAACTCCAACCATCGGTCGCGAGCACGCGAGCATTTTCGGTGTCGACAATCCGCAATCCGCGATTTCATCGTTGGCTGGGTCGCCACTTTGGCAGGTGGTTTTCATTTCTTTTGGCGTCATTTTGATCTTATTTGAGGTGCTGCGGGGATGGCGATTGGGTTTGATGCGTCAAATCATGCGTCTTATTGCCATTGGTGTTGCCTACGGCTCCGCGCTTCTCGGAGGCGCCTGGTTGGTCCCAGCGGTGCGGCCTTTTTTCAAAATGCCTGATCCAATTTTGTCGATTCTGTGCGGTGCAGTGTTAGCGATCGCCGCATATACGCTCATAAGCGGCGTCGGGGCGATTTTGTTCAAGCGAACTTCCCAGCAAGAATCTGGGTTGCTCTACCTGATTTACGGTTTTGCGGGCTCAATTCTTGGATTGTTTTTCGGTCTCTTTCTACTTTGGCTGACTATTGCAAGTGTGCGAACAGTCGGCGCACTGGCTACAGGGCAAGCTGACGGCCGGTCTGGCGTGGTAGCGCACCGTGTACAAGACCCGACCTCGCGCGCGCTCGATGTGCGCCGTCGTTTCCTCTCGGAACCAGAAGACGGCAAGCAGACGCTCGCGACTTCACTGGCCCGCCTCAAGAATTCACTGGAACTGGGCTTACTTGGAAGCGTGCTTAAGAACACCGATCCGATTTCGCAGAGGACCTATGCGATGCTGGAAAAAGCCGGGAGCGTTTTTTCCAATCCCGAACGAACGCAGAAATTTTTGACGTTTCCCGGTGCGCGCGAATTGGCCGGGCATCCAAAGATTGTCGCGTTACGAAGCGACCCGGAAATTGCCGACCTGGTCGCGCAGGGGCGCTTTCTCGATCTCCTTCAAAACCCACGTGTGATCGAAGTGGCAAACGATCCGGTCCTCGCGCAGCGCATCAGGAAGTTCGATGTTCAACGTGCGCTCGATTACGCATTGGAGAAACAACAATGAATTACATCACCACGATCGGTCTGGAAGTGCACGTCCAGCTGAAGACGCGGTCCAAAATGTTCTGCGCTTCGCCGGTTGAGTTCGGAGCGAAACCGAACACGCACACTTGCCCGGTGTGCCTCGGTCTGCCCGGCGCACTGCCGGTGATGAATCTTGAGGCGCTGCGTTTGACCGTGCTTACCGGGCTCATGCTCGGATGCGATATTGCTCCGGTCTGCAAATTCGATCGCAAAAATTATTTCTATCCGGACATGCCGAAGAACTATCAGATTTCGCAGTACGACCTGCCGCTTTGCACCAACGGCGCGGTCCCGCTGCACGATCTCGCTTATCCGAAGGACGCGCAGAAAACCATCGTGACGCCGGAGAAGGAAGTAGATTTGGTGCGTATTCATCTCGAGGAAGACGTGGCGAAGAGCTTTCACTTCGAGAACAGCACGGGGATCGATTTTAATCGCGCCGGCATACCATTGATGGAGATTGTGACGCAACCGGAAATCAATTCGCCGGAGGAAGCGTTCGCATTTCTCACTTCGCTCAAACAAATTTTGATCTACGGCGCGGTAAGCGATGCCGACATGGAGAAAGGGCAACTCCGCTGTGACTGCAACATTTCGGTACGGCCCCAGTTGCAAACAGAGCTTGGAGCGAAGATCGAGATCAAGAACCTGAATTCAATCAGCGGGGTGCGACGCGCTTTGACCTACGAGATCCGGCGTCAAGTCGCAGCGCTGGAGAAGGGCGAAACAATTCAGCAAGAGACACGTGGTTGGAACGATGCGGCCGGCGAAACATTTCTCATGCGCACAAAAGAATTCGCGCATGATTACCGCTACTTTCCGGATCCCGATCTCGTGCCGGTGAAAACTGAAGTGCTGCTGGTCGAAGTGCGACAGCGCGTGCCTGAGCTGCCGAAAGCGAAACGAGCCCGTTTCGTCCAGCAATATCAGGTGAGCCCCTACGATGCCGCAGTGCTGGCGAATGATCTCGATATGGCAAGGTACTTTGAAACGGCAGCCAAGGGTGCAAAGAAACCGAAGAATGTCGCAAACTGGATTCTGAATGATTTGCAGAACGCGCTCAGTGTCGCCGGTAAGCCCATCAGTGATTGTCCGATTTCACCAGAAGCCCTTGATGAGTTGGTCAATTTGATCGACAGCGGAAAAATCAGCGGCAAACAGGGCAAGGAAGTTTTCGCGGAAATGTTTGCCAGTGGAAAAACCGCGACCGCGATTGTCAAAGAAAGGGGGATCGAGCAACTGAGCGATTTGAGCGCCATCGAAAAATTATGTGACGAAGTGATCGCTGCGAATCCCAAACCGGTCGCGGATTTCAAGACCGGCAATGTTGCTTCGCTCAATTTTCTTAAGGGGCAGGTAATCAAATTATCAAAAGGAAAGGCTAACCCGCAGCTGGCCGGCGAGATTTTGGAAAAGAAGTTGAAGGACTAAGCAAACGTCCAACCTCAACGTCCAAACGTGAAATGTTGAACTCAAAAATTGTAGGGCAACCGCTTCGGTTGCCAATACCTTGATCTGGCAGGCGGTGCACCTGCCCTACAACATGGTTGATAGATATCGTGAAAATTCTGATCGCTCCCGACAAATTTAAGGGGGCATTAAGCGCGCGTGACGTTGCGGAAAACATCGCGGAAGGGCTGCACGAAGTCTTGCCGAATGCTGAGATCGAAATCGTGCCGATGGCGGACGGCGGAGAGGGTACCGCGGAAGCGATTTGCGAAGCCCGCGGCGGGTCGTGGTTGAAATGCAAGGCGCACGATCCCATCGGGCGCGAGATCGAGGCCCGTTACGCCTGGATTGAAAACGGAAAACTCGCGGTAATGGAAATGAGCGAAGCCTCAGGAATGCGACGGCTGTCGGAAAATGAACGAGATCCGGTTCGCGCGACCACATTCGGCGTTGGCGAAATGATCTTGGATGCAAAGAATCGCGACGCGAATGAAATCATCATCGGTCTCGGCGGTAGCGCGACAAACGATGGTGGATCTGCGATGGCACGCGCGATTGGGTACCGATTCGATTACGAGCACGAGAAAGACAGAGAACGTGTGGCCGATTTGATGAATCTCGAGCGGATCGAAAAGCCGAAGGATTTTAAGTTGCCGACAATCATTGCAGCCGTTGATGTGCGCAATCCGTTGCTTGGCGACAATGGCGCCACGCAAGTGTTTGGTCCGCAAAAAGGCGCGACCCATGATGAACTCAAAGTCTTGGAACAGGCGCTAACCAGGCTGGCCAATGTTGTCGCCGAAGACTTTGGCTTTGATTATCGCGACAAACCCGGCGCGGGTGCGGCGGGCGGACTGGGATTTGGGCTGATGAGTTTTTGCGGTGCGACCATTCGGCCTGGCTTCGATGTGGTCGCAGAAGCCGTCGGGCTCGAATCAAAAATGAAAGATGCCGATGTGGTTATCACGGGCGAGGGAAGTTTGGATCGGCAAACCCTGGAAGGAAAAACGCCGGCAGGCGTTGCGAGATTGGCGCGCAAACTTGGAAAAAAAGTTTTCGCGATTGTGGGACGCAACCAGGGAGACAGACAGGTGGATGAGTTGTTTGATGGGGTTTATGAACTCGCTCGGCCTGACATGAGCGAAACGGAACAGATGAAACACGCTGGAGAGTTATTGCGCGAGAAAGCGCGAGAACTCGCTAAAAGTTTATACAAGTGGCAGCAATCTCTCAGGGCGATTTCTTCGCGTTCCTTGGATCGTCGGCGGGATTTACGTAGTTGATCTGCCATGGGCCAATCCCGTGGAGTTGAATGACAGTCTCTCCTTCGGACCAGGCGGTGTGTATCATGCCGGCGGGCCAGTAACCGAAGGACCCGGCAGGAAGTTTTTTCGCGCTGCTGCGATCGAGCGTTTCTCCAGTGGAGAGATGCAGAATACCCGAAATCACAGTGACCCGCTCAGTCTTTGGATGGGTATGCGGCGGGACATGATAGCCGTCAGGAAACTGAAACCGGACCACGAACGGGCCTTCTTTCGTTGGGTCGCCTTCGAGTACGGCCATCTTTGCGCCAGGAGGCAAAGCCGCCGGCCCTGCTTTCCATTCGACAGCTGTCGGAGAATAGAGATGCATGTCGGCGGATTGCGTTTCTTCAGCGGACAACTGTGTGTGGATGAAGACGACGGCTAGGAGCGTAGCTAATGCGGATCCGATGATCGCTTTCATATGTGAAACTATTGTTCCCAGGTTTTGTGGGTTGTTCAGCAAAATTCGCGATATTGCTTGGCGGTTTCGACATAGCTCCACGCCCATCGAGCGATATCCTTTTGTTCATCCAGGCTCAGTTGCCGACGGATTTTCGCGGGCGATCCAAGCACCAGCGAGCCGGGCGGAATTTTTGTCCCGATGGTGACAAGGGCGTTTGCGCCAATGATCGAGCGCGCGCCGACTTCCACGTCGTCGAGAATGACGGAGCCCATGCCAATGAGCACTTCATTATCGATGGTGCATGCATGCACGATCGCGGTATGCCCGACAGTGACCAGTTCGCCCATGGTTGTTGGGTAATCTGTGTCGACGTGTACGACCGCATTATCCTGGATGTTCGAGCGCGGACCGATCACGATGCGATTGATATCTCCGCGAAGCACGGCGCCGTACCAGACGCTTGATTCCTCTTCCAGAATCACATCCCCAATCACTGTTGCACCTGGGACAACCCACGCGCTGGAATGGATGGCAGGACCTTTTTTGAAACGGGCGCCAATACCGGCGTGTCCGGTGGGCAGGGTATCGGGTGTGATATGCATGTTAGCGATTAACCTTCATCGCCCGATCCGCCTCCGCAAGGTTACGGCGCGACTGGCGCTCAACGTCCACCGCCCAATGGGAGAAGTTCGCTGACGCACACCAAACGAGTGCCAACAAGGCGAGCGATGACATTGCAAAAATGTAATAAAAAGGCTTGCATCGCTGAGGACAATTCCTTCTCATCGCGCGCATGTATTCGAAATTCACTCTTGCTTTAGGAACCGCGCTCGCGGCGATCGTGCTCTGTTGTTTTGTCGAGTCCAGCCTGGGTCAGGACGCCCTCACGGCTCCGGTTGCGGAGGGCGACAGTGACGATGTCGATGGTGAGACCGACGACAAGGATGATAAATCCCGCCAGCGCCGCTCCCACAAGAGTGGCGGCAGTGTAAACACCCACAATGCACCGTGGGCCAACGCAAATGAAAACCAGTCGCTAGCTGTAACTAGCATCGCTGAAACGACTGAAGCCGAGGCAGTCGTCGTTACTGGAAGCTGGTTCGACACCTATCCGGTACCGTACCCCGCATTGCCGCCAGTGGAGGGGACCAGAATCAATTCCGGCAAGAAAACTTCGTTCGTGAAACCGAAAGAGTTCCCTGCCTTCGCCGGTAACGACTATCGAGAAGTGATGGCAACTACGCCCGGCATTGTCGTCAGCGAAGAGCCCCAATCGCCAATTATCAATTTTGGTTATCGCGGCTTGAATTCGCAGCGCAGCGAGTTCACCCAGGTGCTCAAAGACGGCGTCTCGATTAAGAACGAGCAATTCGGTTTTCCTGAATCGCATTACACCCCAATCCTGGACGCGGTGGAGCGGATCGAAGTCATTCGCGCGGGTGCGGCTTTGCAGTTTGGTCCGCAACCCGGTGGGGCCATCAATTTCGTCATGAAAATGCCGCGCGTGGATGCCCCGTTTCATTTCACCACCAGGAACATATTTGGGAGCTATAATTATTATCGCAATTTCACAGAAGTGGACGGCACGATTGGACGGCTTGGCTACTACTTCTATTACGACCACCGGCAACAGGACGGATTTCGCGAGGCCAACAGCGATTACGATCTTAATGGGGGAAGCGCACGTTTCGTGTTGGACGTAACCAAGGATAGCCAGTTCATACTCACGCTCGATGCGTACGACGAAGAACACGGCGAACCGGGCGGCATGCGTCGCCGGGAAGAAGTCAATCCGCCTAACTCTGTCTTCGTGGAAGACGGTTTCACTCAGACCAGTCGATTTTTCGATCGATTCCGGCTCGAACGCTACTACGCCACGCTCGAATATCAGAAATTCTTCTCCGAGAGAACAGAACTCGATATCAAGGCGTTCGGCGGATACCTGACGCGCTGGAGCACGCGCCAGCGCGGCGGCGGGTTTGGCACGCTGCCTAGCGGACCAGATGCCAACACCGATTCAATTCAGTTGCGGACCGACTACACAGAGGGTCTCGATGCGCGGATGCGCCACGACTACAATTTGTTCAGCGACGTCTCCACCATTGCCGGCGGTATCTATTTTTATCATGCGTTGCAGGATCGTCGCGATGAGCGCGGTCAAACGCCCGGCGCAGAGCATGGTGCGCTTCGTAATTTGAACACCGGCGAAACGTGGGACGGTGCTCTTTTTGCCGAGAATCGCTTCCATTTTGGGCGTCTTTCCATCGTTCCCGGGATGCGCCTCGAATTCCTGGAGCAAAGTGTCGACGAAGAAGTAAACGTCTCGAATCCCCTGCATTCACAGTCCGATTTTAATTTTGTGCCGTTATTTGGGTTGGGAGTGGATTATGTTCTGGTCGAAGGTGAACCGTTGGTAATGCCGCCGTCGCCGGTGCCAGGTTCGAAGGGCACAGACTCAAAAAAGGTAGTTACGCCAGTCGTCGGGCCAATAGGCCCGCCCCGTGTTGAACTTTACGGCACAATATCGCAAGCCTACCGGCCGATTACGTACGGAGAACTGGTGCCGACCGGAGCAAGCAGCGTGGTAAACGGAAACCTCAAAGAAGGCGAAGCGCTTCAGTTTGAATATGGAGTGCGCGGAAAGCCGTTCCCGTATCTCAATTTTGATGTCGGCGGTTTCTATTTCACTTTCGACGATCAAGTCGGCGAGGTCATTTTGCCTAACGGCTTTACTTCCACCAGTAACGTTGGTGACGCGCGTTACATTGGGTTTGAAGCCGCGACCGAACTGGACGTTCTGGCGTTAGTCAACGGAGGCGCTCCCAGCCCGTACGGCAACCTGATGCTTTATGGCAACGTCACCTTGTTGGACGCCGAATTCACTTCCGGGCCAAATACCGGCAACACGCCGGCGTATGCACCGGATTACCAGGTCAAGACCGGCGCGATCTATAACTACAAGGATACCTTTAAACTCGCGCTTCTTGGCACGCTTGTTGACAATGAGTTCGGTGACGATGGCAATTCCTTTGAAGGCTTCATTCCCGCCTACAATGTTTGGGATCTCACGGCCGAATTTAGATTCTGGAAGGGGCGCGCCGGAGTCTTCGCCGGTATCCGCAACGTGTTCGACGAGAGTTATTGGGGCGAAGTCCGCGAGGAAGGCATTATGCCTGCGCTGCCACGAAACTACTACGGCGGTTTCGAGTTCTTCTTCTAGAAGGTTGCTACGCAAGGTAGGGCGAGCAGTCCTCTGCGCGCCGCATGAGATTCCAATAATCGGCGCGCACG
>Ga0207701_10006530_pt1 | contig 11621 bp, 10 predicted proteins | sample KBSSwiSSwithPhiX_FD_184294 | JGI IMG/M metagenome (GOLD analysis project Ga0207701, IMG submission 184294) | Switchgrass rhizosphere bulk soil microbial communities from Kellogg Biological Station, Michigan, USA, with PhiX - S5 (SPAdes) (version 2) | ecosystem: Environmental > Terrestrial >...
CCAGGCGCTCGCGCACGTCACCGCGGTGAGCGCCGAGCGCGCGGGCGAATACGTGCGCCTCGACGCCGCCACGCGCCGCAACCTCGAGCTCACCGAGACCTTGCGCGGCGAGCCGGCGCCCACGCTGTTCTCGCTGCTCGACGAATGCGCCACCGGCATGGGCAGCCGGCTGCTGCGCCACTGGCTGCATCACCCGCTGCGCGATCGCGCAGCGTTGGCGGCGCGCCATGACGCCGTCACGGCCTTGCAGGATTCCCAGATCCACAAGATTCTCAGGCGCTTCTCCGACGTCGAGCGCATTACGGCGCGCCTCGCGCTGAAGAGCGTACGTCCTCGCGAGCTTTCCGGGCTTCGTGATTCGCTCAAGCTTCTTCCCGAATTGACACAGGCCGTGCCGGACACTGCCGCGCTTCTTCGGCAGTTGAGCGCCGACCTCGCTGTGCCCGCGGACGCATTGAACCTGCTGCAAAGCGCCATCCACCCCGAGCCATCGGCCCGCGTCATCGACGGCGGCGTAATCGCCGACGGCTACAGCGCGGAGCTCGATGAGTTGCGGCGCCTGCAAACCGATGCTGGCTCGTTCCTGATCGAGCTCGAGAAGCGGGAAAAGGAACGCACCGGGATTCCGAACCTGCGCGTCGCCTATAACTCGGTGCACGGCTATTACATCGAGGTCACGAGCTCGCATATCGGCAAGGTGCCGGAGGACTACCGGCGCCGGCAGACGCTGAAGAACGCCGAGCGCTACATCACGCCCGAGCTCAAGACTTTCGAGGACAAGGCGCTCTCGGCGCGCGACCGCGCCCTGGCGCTGGAGAAGTCCCTCTATGAGCAGGTGATCGAGCGGCTCCAGCCCCACCTCGGTGCGCTGCAGAAAATCGCGCGCGCCCTCGCACAGGCCGACGTGCTGTCGAATTTTTCTTCATTGGCGATGAAGAAGAATTTCGCCAAACCGCAATTCACGGACGACATCCAGATAACGATCGAAGGCGGCCGCCATCCGGTGGTCGAGGCGCAGATCGAGAGCTTCATCGCCAACGATTGCCGCCTCTCGCCAGTGCGCCGTTTCCTGCTGATCACCGGCCCGAACATGGGCGGCAAGTCGACCTACATGCGGCAGGTGGCGCTGATCGTGCTGATGGCGCACATCGGCTCGTTCGTGCCGGCGCGCGCCGCGCGCATCGGGCCGGTCGACCAGATCTTCACGCGCATCGGCGCGGCCGACGACCTCGCCGGCGGGCGCTCGACCTTCATGGTGGAGATGACCGAGAGCGCCTCGATCCTGCACAACGCCACCGAGAAGAGCCTGGTGCTGATGGACGAGGTCGGCCGCGGCACCTCGACCTTCGACGGGCTGGCGCTGGCCTGGGCGATCGCAAATCACCTGGTGCAGAAGAACCGCTGCCTGAGCCTGTTCGCCACGCACTATTTCGAGATGACGCGCCTCGCGCTCGAGTACAAGGACGTGGCCAACGTGCATCTCGATGCGGTCGAGCACAAGGACACGATCGTCTTCCTGCACGCGGTGGAGGAAGGACCGGCCAGCCGCAGCTACGGCCTGCAGGTCGCGGCGCTCGCCGGCGTGCCGAAGCCGGTGATCCGGCAGGCGCAGAAATACCTGCAGCTGCTGGAGGACTCGAGCCTCGCGCGCGGCAACCAGGATGATTTGTTTTCCCGAAAAACTGAGCAATCGGTCGAGCCGCCGAGCGATCCCCTGCGCGATGAAATGCTGAAGGTCAATCCCGACGAGCTCACCCCGCGCGAAGCCCTCGAGCTGCTGTACCGCCTGAAGAAGCTATGAAGCTGGAAGGCCTGCGGGTGCTCGACCTGACGCTGTTCCTGCCGGGGCCTTATCTGACGCTGGCGCTCGCCGACCACGGCGCCGAGGTGATCAAGATCGAGCCGCCGGGCGAAGGCGATCCCACACGCCACCTCGGCCTGTCCGACGGCGACAGCACGGTGTACTTCCGCAACCTGAACCGCGGCAAGAAAAGCGTGGTGATGGACCTGAAGAAGCCGGAGGAACGCGAAGCATTGCTCAAGCTGTGCGAGAGCGCCGACGTGTTCGTCGAGTCGTTCCGCCCCGGCGTGGTCGAGCGCCTCGGCGTGAGCTACGAGCAGGTCAGCGCGCGCAATCCGCGCATCGTGTACTGCTCGATCAGCGCCTTCGGCCAGCAGGGGGCCTTGCGCGACCGGCCGGCGCACGACCTGGCGGTGGAATCGCTGAGCGGCGTGATCAGCCTGAACCTCGGCGTGGACGGCAAGCCCGCCATTCCTGCCCTGCCCGTCGCCGACCTGGTGTGCGCGCTGCAGGGACTCTCGGGCATCCTGATGGCGCTCCTGCGCCGCGAAAAGACCGGGAAAGGCGATTACCTCGACATGGCGATGTACGACGCCACCCTCGCCGCCACTGCGAACATCCTGGGGCCGACGCTCGCCGAGAACCGGCAACCGGTCGCGCGCCACGAGCGCACCACCGGCGGCTCGGCCTTCTACCGCCTGTACGAGACCGCCGACGGCCGCCACCTCGCGCTCGGCGGGCAGGAGATGAAGTTCGTGCGCAACCTGCTCGGCGCGCTCGGCCGGCCGGAGCTTGCTCCGCTATGCGAGAAACCCGGGCCGCATCAGCAACCGGTGATGGAATTTCTGGAGAACGTGTTTCGTGCCAAGACGCTGGCCGACAATCTCGCGTTCCTGTCGAAGCTCGATGTTTGCTATGCGCCGGTGCACACTCTGCCGGAAGCGCTCGACGCCGCCGCCGACAAGCTGCTCCGCGACGAGCACGGCCGCCGCCACCTCGCGCCGCCGGTGCGCTTCCGCGACGAGCCGGCGCGCCCGAGCCTGCGCGAGCCGCGCCTCGGCGAGCACGACGCGCTCAAGAAAGGCGGATCGAGCGGATCTGGTCGCGGTTGAGGCCGATGTCGCGCAGCATGCGGTCGCTCATCGAGTAGAGCTCGCGCTGCGTGCGCCGCCGGGCCCAGGCCCTACGGAAGAATTCGAAGATTCGTTTCATCGCTTTCCGCGCCGACCAGCACCAGCCCGTCGCCGCACACCTGGTAGCGGCCGCCGGCGGCGAGGAAACGGTCGCCCTGGTAGCCGTCCTCGGTGATCCACACGCGCCCCTCGACCACCTCGATCGCCAGGCCGCGCGCGCTGCGCAACCGCAGGAAGCTTTTGTCCTTGAGCTGGAGAACCATGCCGCCAGCGTAGGACGTCGCCGCGCCCCGCAACAGATTCACGTCCCGTAAACTGTGCCCCTTACAGCGCGCGCCGCGAACGACTGTTATGGTCGGCGCGGCGCCGAACTGTGTCTGGCCGCAGTACAGCGCTCTTGCGAGGATGGCTCCATGCTGGAAACCGCGCCGCTCTATCACCAGCTCGCCGATCAGATCCACCAGCTGATCCGCGCCGGCACGCTGCGCGCGGGCGACCGCGTGCCCTCGGTGCGCCGGCTTTCCAACCAGCAGCGCGTGAGCGTGTCGACGGTGCTGCAGGCTTATCAGCGCCTCGAGGACATCGGCGTGATCGAGGCGCGCCCGCAGTCCGGCTATTACGTACGGCGCCCGAGCGCGGCGATGCCGGAGCCGGAATCGTCCAAGCCGCCGCGCCGCGCGCTCACCGTCGAGGTGAACGCGCTGGCCGACGCGGTGCTGGTCCACGCCACCGCGCCGAACTTCGTCGCTTTCGGCTCGGCCTGCGCCGCGCCGGAGCTGTTCCAGCTCGAGCGCGTGCGCCGCGTCCTTTCGTCGGTGGCGCGCCGCGACCGCGGCGCGCTCGGCCGCTACGGCCTGCCGCCCGGCACCGAGCGACTGCGCCGCGCGATTGCGCGCCGCGCGCTCGACTGGGGCTGCCGCATCGACCACCGCGACCTCGTCACCACCACCGGCTGCATGGAGGCGATCAACATCTGCCTGCGGGCAGTGACCAAGCCCGGCGACCTGGTGGCGCTGGAATCGCCGACCTACTACGGCTTCCTGCAGATCCTGCAGACGCTAGGCCTGCGTGCGCTCGAGATCCCGACCCATCCGCGCACCGGCATCTCGCTCGAAGCGCTCGAGCTCGCGCTCGCCGAGCATCCGGTGAAAGCAGTGCTGGTGATGCCGAACGTGTCCAACCCGATCGGCGCGAGCATGACCGACGTGGCGAAGAAGCGCCTGGTCGAGCTCCTGGCGCAGAAAGGGGTGCCGCTGATCGAGGACCACATCTACGCCGAGCTGCAATTCGAGTCGCCCGCGCCGCGGCCGGCGAAGGCCTTCGACAAGGGCGGCAACGTCATGCTGTGCAGCTCGTTCTCCAAGACGCTCTCGCCGGGGCTCAAGTCCGGCTGGATCGAGCCCGGCAAATGGCGCGACCAGGTACGCACGCTGAAGTGGGTGGTGAGCGGCGGGCACAACGAGCTGGTGGAGCTGGCGGTCGCCGAGCTGATCGAGTCCGGCGGCTACGAGCGCTCGCTGCGCAGCTTGCGCCGGCGCTTCGAGTCGCAGGTCGACACAGCGCGCGGCATCGTCGCCGACTCCTTCCCGCGCGGCACCCGGGTCACGCGCCCTTCCGGCGCCTACATACTCTGGGTGGAGCTGCCCAAGGGCTGCGACTCGGTCGAGCTGTTCGAGAAGCTGCTCGAGCGCGGCATCACCATCGCGCCCGGGCCGATGTTCTCGGCGTCGCAGCGCTACCGCAACTGCATGCGCCTGAGCATCGGCCAGGTCTGGTCCGACAAGCAGGAGAAAGCGCTGCGCGAGGTCGGACGCCTCGCGCAGCAGCAGTCCTAGTCCGCACGCACCGGTTTCAGCGCGTGGTCATAGGTCCACGCCCCGATCAGGTCACCCTGCACATGGCCGGCACGCACCGCGGTCGTGAAGTGGATCCCCGCCAGAATGCGCGAGGCGCCGTTTTCCTGCGCCGCCTCCGAGAAGCTCCAGAACTTGCGCGTGATACCGGCGTAAGGCGCCCCGCTCGTCGTGGAGAAGGAGACCATGTCGGTGCCGAAGTAGCGCGCCAGCACCGCTGCGGCGGCCGCGCCGAGCACGGTATGGGTCGACGGATAGTCGGGCACCGGGGGCGTATCGAGATCCGGTAGCCACGCTGCGTCGCCGCTGGAGCCGCCGTTCTCCCGAATGGCCGTCGCCGGGCGCCAGTAGTTGTAGTGGTACTTGGCCTCGAAGCCGCCGATGTAGCCGTCGGCCATGGCGAAGTTCAGCAGCGCAAACAGGCGTGCACTCTGCCATTCGTCCAGGTTGCGTGCATTGGCCACCTCGCGGGCAATGCGGTTCCAGCCCTGCGGCGAGCTCTCATACCAGAAGCGCGAGATCTCGCTCTGCTCGGGGGTGCGCACGGCCGAAGTCTTGCCGCCGATGGCGCGAACTTCCTCGATGTCGGCGCGTGCACGGGCACTCGTCGGCGCCAGCGGCTGTGCCGGGCGGAATTGCGCGGACGAGGTCAGCACGAACGGCTTCACCTTGCCCCAGTGCGCGAACCACGCCGGCGTGAAGTCGGGCGGCGTCGGGCGATACTCACCGGGCCTGGTTCCTGCAGCCCGCGCTATTGGGCGATTCGCGCCGTCGTCATTGCGCAGCGCCAGCAGCCGTGCGGCTGCCTGCTTGCCGACTCGCATCCCGTCCGCCATGGCGCGCTTGTCCTTCATTTGCTCCAGCGCCTCAGCGAACTGGACTTCGAGGTCGGCCTTGCGCGCCGGCAGCAGCTCGACCAGCACCGCATGCGCCGCGGCAGCGACCGCCGCCTCCGGCAGCGCGCCGGACGGCGCCGTGACGCCCTCGCGGTAGGGCTGGTTGCGGCGATCGATCGCATTGAGCGCATCATGGATCGCCGCCTGGACGATCGAGAAAATGCGCGACTCGGTCAGCGGGTCGGTCTGCTCGGCCGCGGCGGCGTCGGTCATCACGCGGTTCCAGCGCGTGACCTCGCCCGCGCGCGCGAGCGGCACGATCAACAGGATGGAAAACAGAAATGCAATTGCCTGGCGATTCATCGGAAGCTCCCTTGTTTTGGAGCGTGCAGGCTAGTCGCCGGCCGTTTCCGCAGGTTTTCAGCCCGGCAACCATTTGTTTCTGTCTCGTATACTCGGCGCATGAAGCTGGTGGACATCGGCGCGAACCTGACCCACGCGTCCTTCCACGCGGACCTCGCCGACGTCATCGCCCGCGCGCGCGAAGCCGGGGTTGCGCAGATCATCGTCACCGGCACCACGATCGAGGAATCGCGCGCCGCCATCGCGCTTGCCCGGGCGCATCCCGGCCTTTCCGCCACCGCCGGCGTCCATCCCCATCATGCGCGGGACTGCGGTCCGCACACGATTCCCGCCCTGCGGGAGCTCGCGAAGGACGTGGTCGCGATCGGCGAGTGCGGCCTGGACTTCAACCGCAACTATTCGCCGCATCCGGACCAGGAGAAATGGTTCGTCGCCCAGGCCGAGCTGGCGCTCGAGCTCGGCAAGCCGCTTTTTCTCCATTCACGCGATGCGCATCCCCGGTTTTCCGACATATTGAGGAACTTGAAAATTCGAAATGCCGTTGCGCATTGCTTCACCGGTGAGCGCGAGGAGCTGAAGGCCTACCTCGACCTCGGTCTCTACGTCGGCATCACCGGCTGGATCTGCGACGAGCGGCGCGGAAAGCACCTGATCGAGCTGGTGCGCGAGATCCCGCGCGACCGGCTGCTGCTCGAGACCGACGCCCCGTACCTCACGCCGCGCGACCTGCGGCCGCAGCCCAAGGCGCGGCGCAACGAGCCCGCCTTCCTGCCGCACATCCTTCGCGCGGTGGCGCGCGCCCTCGGGCGTTCGCCCGAGGAAGTCGCCGCCGACACCACCCGCAACGCCAGCACCCTCTTCGGCCTGCATGAATCTGGTTCATCTGCTGCTGCGCAGCGCCCGCTGGCAGCCTGATCGCCCTGCGCTGGCGGTCGGCAAGCGCCCGGTGCGCACGTACCGGGAGATGGCCTCACGCGTAGCGAAACTGGCATCGGGTCTCACCCATCAATTCAATCTGAAAAAACACGATCGCGTCGCCCTGGCGATGAGGAACTGCCCGGAGTTCTACGAGATCCTGTTCGCCTGCTGGCACGCCGGCATCACCGCCGTGCCGATGAACGCCAAGCTGCACCCCAAGGAATTCGCCTACATCCTGGAGAACTCGGGCGCGAAGCTGTGCTTCGTCACGCCCGACCTGCAACCGGCCGTGCCATCGGGGATCGCGGTCGAGGATGTCATGGGCGGAACCGAATCCTCACCAGCCGATGTCGATCCCGACGACGTCGCCTGGCTGTTCTATACCAGCGGCACGACCGGCGTCCCCAAGGGCGCGATGCTCACCCATCGCAACATGCTGTTCCAGACCCACGCGTACTTCGCCGACATCGACAAGCTCGCGCCGGGCGACAGCGCGCTGCATCCGGCGCCGCTGTCGCACGGCTCGGGCCTCTACGGGCTGCCGCATTTCGCCGTGGGCGCGGTGAACGTGATCCCGGAGAGCGGCCATTTCGAGCCCGCCGAGATCTTCGAGCTGCTCGACCACTGGCCGAACGCCTCCTTCTTCGCCGCGCCGACCATGATCGTGCGCCTGCTCGCGAGCCCGGCGGCGCGCACGCCGCGCAATCTCAAGACCATCACCTACGGCGGCGCGCCCATGTACGTCGCCGATTGCCTGCGCGCGATCGAGCTGTTCGGGCCACGCCTGTTTCAGCTTCTGGGCCAGGGCGAAGCGCCCATGACGATTACAGGTCTGCCCCAATCGGAACACGCCCGGCGCACTCATCTTGAAACCTGCGGTTACGCGCGCACAGGCGTCGAGGTAAAGATTTTCGATGACCAGGACCGCGAGCTGCCGGCGGGCGAAGTGGGCGAGATCGTCACGCGCTCCGACTGCGTGATGAAGGGCTACTGGCAGAATCCCGAGGCCAGCGCGAGGGCGAAGCGCGGCGGCTGGCTGCACACCGGCGACGTCGGCAGCCTCGACGCCGAAGGCTTCCTCACCATCAAGGACCGCTCGAAGGACCTGATCATCTCCGGCGGCGCCAACATCTATCCGCGCGAGATCGAGGAGGTGCTGTTGCGCCATCCCGCCGTCGCCGAGTGCTCGGTCGTCGGCCGCCAGCACCCGGAATGGGGTGAGGAAGTCGTTGCGTTCATCGTGAAACGCAAGCCCGTGGGTACGGACGAGCTCGACCACCTCTGCCTGGACAACATCGCCCGCTTCAAGCGGCCGCGCGAGTACCGCTTCGTCGAGGCGCTGCCGAAGAACAACTACGGCAAGGTGCTGAAGACCGAGCTGCGCAAGCAGCTCAGCGGCGGCGCGGCGAGTCCGGCTGCACCCAGTTCGGGTCGTCGATGAAGTAGGTCTCCTTGACCACGCCCTGGGCCAGGTTCACCAGGAACCAGCGCGGCGTCGGATAGCCGGGAATGCGCATCGGATAGGTCCAGATGTCGAGGCCGCTCATCTTCGCGTGCATCGGCTCGAACGGCGGTCCGAGCAGGTCGAGCACCTCGTCCGCGCGCGTGGCGCCCGGCTTGAGCTTCTCGGTGTTTTCCAGCGTCAGCCGCTGCTCCAGCGCGACCAGCCGCCCGTCCGCGCCGATGCGCGCGACGTAAGTGGCGTAGCCCCAGGGCAGGCGCGGATAGTAGTAGGCGGTCTCGCCGCCCGCCGCCACGCGCTTGTCCGCGGCCGGACCCATCACCGCTTCGACCTCCGCCGCGCTCGACTTCCCCGGCACCAGGCCGCGCCCCTCGAAGCTCGCGCAACCGGCGGCGAACACGGCGAGGGCGACGACGACGGTGATGCGCTTCATGGCATGCCGGCTACTCGCCCTTGCCGGGCTCCGGGTCGAAGTACTTCTCGAACTTGCCGGGGACTTCCTTCCAGGCGTCGGCGTCGGGCGGCGGCGTCCCCTTGCGGGTGATGTTCGGCCATTTCACCGAGAAATCGGCATTGAGCTTGAGCCACTTCTCCGCCTTGCCGTCCGAATCGGGCAGGATGGCCTTGGGCGGGCACTCTGGCTCGCACACGCCGCAGTCGATGCACTCGTCCGGATGGATCACGAGCATGTTGTTGCCCTCGTAGAAGCAGTCGACGGGGCACACCTCGACGCAGTCCATGTGCTTACACTTGATGCAGTCTTCGGTGACGATGTAAGTCATAGGGGGCGCATTATAAGACGCGCGTAGAGAAGCGGCGACGCGAGGTTAAGGGATTTGGTGACTGCCCCGCCGGGCAGGCAGAGGTGATCATAGGCGATGCCTCGCCCGCCCTTCCTGGCGCCGTTCCTGATCATCGTCGGCGCCATGCTCCTGATTCTCACCGCCGGCACCGAAGTCGTCGGTGGAATGCGCGCGTGGCTTGCCGGCAACGCCGAGCTGCCGAGGGAGCTGATCCTCCATACCCTCGTCGCCGGTGCGGCTTTGCTGCTCGCGGCGGCAGTGCTTATTACGCGCCGCTCTATGCAACGGCAAATGGCTGCTGAAGCCGCGCTGCGCCAGAGCGAAGAGCGCATGCGCCTGGTCGCGAACAACGTTCCGGCGCTGATCTCCTACGTCGATCGCGACCAGCGCTACCGCTTCAGCAACCGCACGTACGACGCGTGGTTCGGCATCCCGCACGAGCAGATGATCGGCCGCACCGTCGCGGAAGTGTTTGGCGACGACGCCTACACGCGCATGCGCCAGGACATCGAGCGCTGCCTCGACGGCCAGCCGGTCGAGTTCGAGTTCACCAACGGCGAAGGCGGCCGCCGGCGCACCATGCAGGTGTCGTGCGTGCCGCATCTCGGCCCGCGCACCCAGTACGGCAGCGAAGTGCTCGGCTTCTACATGCTGGCGAACGACGTCACCGCGCTCAAGCGCGCGCAGGAAGACCTGCGCTTCGCCGCGGTCCAGCTGCAGCACGACGCGCGCCGGCTGGAATTCCTCGCGCACCACGACACCCTCACCGGCCTGCCCAACCGCGCGATGTTCGCCGACCGCGCGCGCGAGGCGGTGGCGCACGCCCGGCGCCACGACAAGAGCGCGGCGTTCCTGTTCCTCGACATGGACAACTTCAAGAACGTGAACGACAGCCTCGGCCACGACGTCGGCGACGGCCTGCTGAAGGTGATGGCGGCGCGCCTGCGCGCCAGCGTGCGCGGCGACGACTTCGTGGCGCGCATCGGCGGCGACGAGTTCTGCGTGCTGCTGCAGGACATCGCCGAGCCGCGCGAAGCGGCCGCGGTGGCGCAGAAGCTGCTGACCGAGCTCGCCAAGCCCTGCCAGATCGGCGAGCACGAGGTGGGCTCCGGGGCGAGCATCGGCATTGCCTGCGTGCCGCAGGACGGCGACGACGTCGGCACCCTGCTGCGCCTCGCCGACCACGCCATGTACCGCGCCAAGCAGCTCGGGCGCAACGGCTACCAGTTCTTCTCCGGCGTGCTCAACGACTCCGCGGCGGCGGCGGCCGAGCTGGCCGACGAGCTGCGCAGCGGCATCGAGCGCGGCGAGCTCTTCCTGGTCTACCAGCCGCGCATCGACGTCGCCACGCGCCAGCTCGCGGGCGCGGAGGCGCTGCTGCGCTGGCGCCACCCGCGCCACGGCGTGCTCGGCCCCGAAGCGTTCCTGCCGCTCGCCGACGATACCGGCCTGCTCGGCCCGATCGGCGCCTGGACCCTGCGCGAAGCCTGCTTCCAGGGCCGGCGCTGGATGGACGCCGGCGTGCGCCCGTTCTCGGTCGTGGTCAACATGACCGCGCGCCAGCTGCGCAGCGAGCGCCTCGGCGAGCAGGTGCGCGCCGCGCTCCGGGAAAGCGGCCTGCCGCCCGAATCGCTGCTGATCGAAATCCCGGAAACCGCGGTGCGGCATGTCGCCGAGCCGATCGAGCAGACCCTCGCCGAGATCACCGCCAGCGGCGCGCGCTTGAGCGTCGACGACTTCGGCACCGGCTACGCCTCGCTGCCGATGCTGCAGAAGCTGCACGCCAGCGCGGTGTGCATCGACCGCAGCCTGATCTCCGGCGTGCCGCACGACAACGAGCACGCCGCGCTCGCGCGCACGCTGATCTCCCTCGCGCGCGGCCTCGGCCTCGAGGTCGTCGCCAAGGGCGTCGAGAACAACGCGCAGCGCGAGTTCCTCATGGATGCCGGCTGCCGCATCTGCCAGGGCGACCTGTTCGCCCCCGCCGGCCCCGTCGCCGAAATCGATCCCTTCCTGCGCGAGCGCCGCGCCGCGCTGGCGGCGTAGCTACGTCAGGGCAGCTTTTCCTTCAGCAGCTTGTCCTTCTTGAGTGCTTCGAGGAGGACGGGTACGTACTGCGTCGCAGCTTCTTCTCCGGATAACCTGTGGGCGTTGGTCGTCCGGGTCCGCGCGGACCAGAGGAGCTTCTCGCCGTCCAGGGCAAAGATCGACGCCTCCGCGGTGACGTTCTTCATCGAGTGGTCGCCCCCCTGAACATAGGACGTCGGATTGAAGTACCGCGCATAGGCGCCGGTAATGGCGGTCGCCTCCGCGTAGGGCACACCATTTACTCCGATGAGCCTGCCCCGGTCTTCGTTCGTGGTCGTGTCCGATTTGATCATCCGCGCGAGCAGCACGAAATCGGCACCCGATTCGTCGATACTCCGCCTGAAGCGCGCCCGCTCGGCGTCGG
>Ga0207701_10006532_pt1 | contig 11621 bp, 16 predicted proteins | sample KBSSwiSSwithPhiX_FD_184294 | JGI IMG/M metagenome (GOLD analysis project Ga0207701, IMG submission 184294) | Switchgrass rhizosphere bulk soil microbial communities from Kellogg Biological Station, Michigan, USA, with PhiX - S5 (SPAdes) (version 2) | ecosystem: Environmental > Terrestrial >...
CTCTTGCCGTCATGCCTCCCCCCGAGTTTTTTTTGCGTGCGCAGGTTGGGCTATGGGGGGGCTATTGCGTCTGGATGGCCACGAAACCGCCACAATTGGCTCCTGACGCTCCCGTGGACGTTCGCCGGGCCATCGCGTCGTCCGTGACGAACGACCACGTACAGAGCCATCTGGGGAGGGTTCGATAGATGGCGCGCAAACGAGAACCCGTGGGTGTTGGGTCAACCGCCATCGTGGAGCGCACGAACGCAACGGGGCCAGCATTCGACCCGGTCGAACGTCGACGCCTCGCCGACCTCAAACCCTACGAACGGAACGCGCGCATCCACCCGCCAGCGCAGCTTGCCGACCTCCAACGGTCGATGGGCCACTACGGATGGACGATCCCCGTGCTGATCGATGAAGACAACGGCATCATTGCTGGCCACGCGCGGGTTGAAGTAGCGCTGGCCCTCGGCTACGAGGACGCTCCCGTGCTCGTTGCACGCGGTTGGGATGACGCCAAGAAGAAGGCGTACATCCTCGCCGACAATAAACTCACCGAGCGCGGCGGCTGGAACTGGGAACTCGTGTCGGCTGAACTCGTCGACATCCGAGAATTGGGCGGTGATGTGTCGCTGGCGGGCTTCGAAGAGTTCGAGTTGGCCCCGTTGCTCGATGCGGAGTGGAACAAACCCGACTCGGACGAAGCTGCCGCCGAGCTGCCCCACGGTTCGACCGACGGCCACACGATCAAGGTCACCCGCGAGCAGTACGAAGTGATCGCCCGCGCCATCGACCGGCAACGACAGGAAGACAAGCAGCCGCGCATGAGTGAAGGGCGCGCGCTCGAACTCATCGCCTCGGCAGTGTTCCCCGAATGACATTGATCCGGCCCGTGATCGTCAACTCGGATGCGTTCGAGGAGGTACTCGTCCGACATCCCGACTGGCTACCCGAACTCAACCCGCTCGTGTCGTATGCGTGCATCGGCAAGACGAACGGTTGCAGCTTCTGGCGCGCGCCGTTCCGCTCCTGGATGCTCGACTCAGGCGCATACTCGGCGTTCACCGTCGGGCACACCATCAACATTCTCGACTACATCGCCGAGTGCAAGCGGCGGCTGGCCGACCGGCGGCTCGTCGACATCATCTCGCTCGACGTGATCGGCGACTGGCGCGCGTCGTTGCGCAATACAAAGCTCATGTGGAAAGCGGGCATCGAAGCGATCCCGGTGTTCCACTACGGAGAGCCGTGGGACGTGCTGACCGGCATGGCCAAGGACTATCCGATGATCTGCATCGCCGGGTACACGATCTCTCACGCGCTGCCGTGGCGCATGGGCTACACCAGCGAATGCTTCCACCGCGTCTGGCCCGCGAAGATCCACGGGCTAGGCATGACCTCCACAGCGATCCAGATGAAGTTCCCGTTCTGGAGCGTGGACGCTTCGACGTGGACGAACCCGACTCGGTTCGGCACCTATCGGGAGTACCGCTATCAGGTCCACACCCGCAACAACGCGAGCGACCGCAACGACGGCGGGCTGCTCTACTACATCAACCTGCAACGTCGGCTTCAAGCGCAATGGAAGAACGAACTCAGTCAGTTTGCTTCGCAACCCGTCCCGGCCTAATTGGAGCCGCCCCGCCGCGCACCAGCTTCGGCCCCAACAGCAAAGGTCTGCTCACGGGCGAACGGTTCCATCACCGGGGCGACAGCTACCACGACCTGCTCTCGTCGACCGAGATGATGTTCCGGCATCTCTTCGCCGTGCCCACCAACTGGGACGTGCTGTTCCTCACCGGGAGCGGGACGCTGGCCAACGAAGCGGTGCTCTGGTCGCTCATCACGTCGGTGCGCGTTCACGAAGCGCAGTACACCTTCGCCGCCCGGCTGCAACGCCTCGCCATCGCGCACGGACGCTACTGCGCCACCTCGCCGCACGTCGCCTATGTCGGATATGAGACGGCAGAAGCGCGACTCGTGGAAGCACCAGCAGTGACTCCAGCGACGGGCGGCTTCCGATGGGCCGACATGGTGAGCGCGTTCCCCTACTACCTGCCCGACTATCAGCGGCTGCACGCTTTCACCACGGTCACCGGCAAGCAGATCGGAGCCTACCCGGGCATGAGCGTGGTCTGCGTGCGGAACGACATCTGGCGCATGTTCCGGCCACCCGGCCCGTACAGCTACCTCAACCTCGCGCGCTATCACGAGTCGGCACTCCGTCACGAGTCGCCGCACACGCCCGCAATGGCATTGCTCGGCGATCTCCGCGAGACGCTCTCCCGCTTCACCCTCGCCCGGCTCCGGGCCGATATCGACGAACGGCGGCGTATCGTCCAAGGGCTTCCCCACGCGCCCGGCACCGGGCCGGTCATCACGCTGCGCGATGTGCCCGAGGATCTCGCCCGCCGCTGGCAACTCTACTCCGGCCCGCAGGGCTATCAACTGTTTCTGTGGTCGGGCGAGACGGAGTACTACCACCAGTTCCGCAGCGAGTGGCGGTGGTCGAGATGACGACTGCCGTGGTGATGCTCAGTGGCGGGTACGACAGCGTGGCCGCTCTGGAGATGACGCTCCGTGATCGTCGGGCGGCGTGCATCTTCGTCGACTACGGCCAGCCGTATCGGCTCCAGGAGAAGCGCGCGGTCGATATCGTGGCCGAGCACTATGCCGACCATCCGCACTTCCTCGGCGTGCGCATCCTGCGCCTGGACATGCTCACCTCCGATGTGCCGGTACCCGAGTACGTGCCATTGCGGAACCTCGTGATCGCCAGCGCGGCGGCGAACGTGGCGCAGTCCATCGGCGCGTGCGAAGTGGTGACCGGCAGCAAGACCGACATCTTGCGGCCCGGCGATCCCTACTCGTTCCGTGACTCGTGCGTCCAGTTCTACCGAATGCTCGAGAAGGTGGTCTTCTTCGCGACCGAGAGCGGGATGACCGCTTTGCGCTTCGAGATGCCCATCGCCGGATGGGACAAGGTCCAGGTGCTCAAGCTACTCACCAATGCCGGGTTCGATCTCGCCTCGTTGTGGAGTTGCTACCGCGACAGCATCGAGCCATGCGGCACGTGCCATCACTGCATCGAACTCGCGCACGCAAGGGAGGCGCTCCACGCATGACATGCACCCGGCGGCTCACGTTCTGCGCTGGCCATCGCGTACTGGGCCACGAGAGCAAGTGTGCGCATCCGCACGGGCACAACTATGTCGCCGAGATAACCGCCGAGGCCGCGCTCGACAGCATAGGGCGCGTGATCGACTTCGGGGTTATCAAGGCGACGGTCGGCGCGTGGCTCGATGAGTACTGGGACCATGCGTTCCTGGTGTATGAGGCCGACCGCGACCTCATGAAGGTCTTCGACGGCCATCCTGACTGGCACGTGGCCACGCTCGACGTGAACCCGACTGCCGAGAACCTCGCCGATCTGCTGCTGTCTGTATCGAACGACCTGCTCAAGTCGTCGGATGTCCGAGTGGTCCGAGTGCGTCTGCACGAGACCGAGAACTGCTACGCCGATGCCGTACAGAATTAACGAAGTCTTCTACACGCTGCAAGGCGAAGGCGTCCGCGCCGGGACGCCGAATGTCTTCGTGCGCTTCTCGGGCTGCAACCTCGAATGCAAAGTGGAGCCGGGGCCAAAGTCGCCCGGCGGCTTCGACTGCGATACCGAGTTCATGTCGGGGCGCACGCTCACGCTCGCCGAACTCATGAGCGAGATCAACGATGCGTCCTTCACCTGCCAGTCGGTCGTACTCACAGGCGGTGAGCCAGCGCTGCAAGTCGACTCGGAGCTTGTTCATGCGCTCCACGATGCTAAGTACCACGTGGCCATTGAGACGAACGGCAGCCTCCCGATCAAGCCCCCGGTCGACTGGATCACCGTCTCGCCCAAGGTGGCCGAGCACGCGATCCGTCAGGTCGACGCCGACGAAGTCAAGTATGTGCGAGCGGCGGGGCAAGCGATCCCGCGCCCGTCATGCATGGCCGAATACAAACTCATCTCGCCAGCGTTCGAACCGGACGGCACCGTGCTACCGGAGACGTTGCGCTGGTGTATCCAACTCGTGAAGGAGAACCCGCAATGGCGGCTTTCAGTCCAGCAGCACAAAGCGTGGAAGATCAGATAGGCGGCGTGCGGCAGGAGTTCGAGAACGCGCTCCGCAACGTGCTGGCCATGTACCCGACCTCGGACGAAGTACTGCGGGCCACGCCGGGCCGCGTGATCCGCGCGCTTCAGGAGATGACAAAAGGCTATGACCGCGATCCCGCCGAGATCCTGGCCTGTCAATTCCCCGAGTCCTGCCGCGATCTCGCGCTCATCAGGAACGTTGAGTTCGTCTCCCTCTGCGAGCACCACCTTATGCCGTTCGTCGGGCACGCGCATGTTGGCTATCTGCCCGACGGCAAGGTGGTCGGCTTATCGAAACTGCCCCGGCTCGTGCAGTGCTTCGCGCAGCGGCTGCAACTCCAGGAGCGGATGACCAACGAGATCGCCAGCGCACTCCTGGAGCACGTGTCGGCGAAGGGCGCGGCGTGCGTGATCGAGGCAACGCATGGATGCCTATCCTGCCGGGGCGCGCTCCAGAAGCAGGCCGTCTTCGTTACGTCGGCGATGCTCGGCGCGTTTCGCGAGTCGGGCGATCTTCGCCGCGAGTTCTTCGCCTCTATCCAACTCAATTCGAGGATCTGATGCCGGGACCGAAACCCAAGCCAACTCATCTCAAGCTGATCCGGGGCAACCCGGGCAAGCGGCCACTCAACAACCGTGAACCCAAGCCCGTCGGCGACCTCAAAGACGCGCCCGCCAACTTCAACGACGATCTCCGCGACATCTGGAACTATGCCATCGAGCACGCCCCCGCCGGTCTCCTCAAGAAGATCGACTCGGCCATCCTCGAAGCGTGGTGTAACGCGCAGCGGCTGCACCGGCTGGCCAGCACCGAGCTTCGCCGCACGGGCGTGCTCATCCGCACGCCTAACGCCGAGATCCCGGTTCAGTCACCGTGGGTCGCCATCCTCAACAAGCAGGCGCTCATCATGATGCGCGCCACCGACCATCTGGGCTTCTCGCCCGCCACCCGTTCTCGCATCGTCACAGGCGATGTTCCGGCTGGCGGCTTCGGAGCATGGGACTCGATCACCGGATAGAACATGGCCACTCGCACGCGCACGCATCCCCATGTGGCGCTTGCCGAGGAGTACGCCCAGAACGTTGTCAAGGGCCGCGTGCCCGCTTGCCGCTGGGTGCGCCTCGCGTGTGAACGGCAACTGAGCGACCTGGAACGCTGGCGCGGCAAGGACCAGCCGTTCTTCTACGACTCGGCCGCAGCAGAGAGAGTCTGCCAGATCGTCGAACTGTTTCCGCATATCAAGGGCGTCTGGGCGTCCGAGCGCCAGAAGCTCAAGCTGCAACCGTGGCAGTGCTTCCTCATTGCGACGGTCTTCGGTTGGAAGGTCGCAGCAACGAAGCGGCGGCGTTTCAAGGTGGCCTACACGGAGGTGCCGCGCAAGAACGCCAAGTCGACGGTCACCAGTGCTATCGGCAACTACCTCGTAGCGTGCGATGCCGAGGCTGGCGCCTACGTGGTTTCCGCTGCCAACACCCGGGACCAGGCGAAGCTCGTCTTCACCGACTCGCAGATCATGGCGCGACGGGAACCGGACTTCCTGCGCAAGTTCGGAGTCGAAGTACTCGCGCACATGATCGCCGTCCCCGGCACGGCATCGAAGTACGAGGCGCTGTCTGCCGAACATTCAAACCTCGATGGTCTCAACCTGCACGCGGCACTCATCGACGAATTGCACGCGCACGATACGCGCGGGTTGTGGGACGTGCTCGAAACCGCCACCGGCTCACGCGCGCAGTCGATCATCTGGGCGATCACCACAGCCGGGGTCAACCGCGCCTCGGTCTGCTACGACCAGCGGAGCCACGTGCTCGACATCCTCGGTGGCCACGTCTCGGACGACTCCTACTTCGGCATCGTCTACACCATCGACGATGGAACCGACTACTGGGACGAGGCGACGTGGGCGCTGGCCAACCCGAACTGGGACGTGTCGATCTACCCGGAGACGATCCGCTCGGAAGCCAAGCGCGCGCAGCACATGCCGAGTGCGCAGAACAACTTCCTCTGCCGCCATCTCGACATCTGGGTCAACGCGGATGTGGCGTGGCTCCCGGCTGGCTCGTGGGACCGCTGCGTGGACAAGACGCTCGACATCGAAGACTTCGCGCATGAGTCCTGCTACATCGGCGTTGATCTTGCCCGGCGCTCGGACATCACGGCGCTCATGATCGTCTTCCCGCCCAAGGGCACGCGCGAGTCGTGGGCGGTCTTCGGTCGCTACTACCTGCCCGAGCAGACCATCTCGCGTCCCGAGAACGCGCACTTCCAGGGCTGGGAGATCGCTGGCCGCTTGATCTCGACGCCCGGCATCATCACCGACTTCGACTACATCATTAACGACCTGGACGATCTCGCCGCGCGCTTCAACGTTCAGGAGATCGCCTTCGATCCGCACGATGCCTCGCCGATATACAACGCGCTCGAAAAGCGGATGCCGCGCGTGAAGAAGGTTGACGTGAAGCAGTCACCGTCCAATATGTCGCCCGCAATGGTCGAGATGGAAGGACTCGTCCTCGGCAAGAAGATCCGGCACGATGGCGATCCCGTGCTCGGCTGGATGGTCTCGAATGTTCGCTGCCGCCGTGGCTTCGGCGATCTCATTCAACCCGAGAAGGAGAGCGAGAACAAGAAGATCGACGGCGTGACCGCAACCCTCATGTGCATTAACCGCGCACTGCGCCGGGACCAGCCCACGGTCGCGCGCGCAACGTTTATCTCGATGGAGGACTGATGTTCACAGGCATCATGCAACGCATCGGCGCTACTTGGGCGCGCGTCGTTCGCCGCTTCACCAGTTCAGCCGGAACCAACATTGTGGAAAGCACAGTCCCGGGACTGATGCCGGGCGATCCGACCTCGGCGCTCCAGTCAACGGCAGTGTGGGCGTGCGTGCGCTTGGTCTCCCAGGCGATCTCGGCGCTGCCGGGAAGCATCTTCGAGGAGACTCCGGACGGCAAGCTCAAAGCGATCCGTCACCCGTATTACCGGCTGCTGACACTCGCGCCAAACCCGCTCATGACTATGGTGCAGTTGCGGCAAACGAGTGTCATGCATCTGATGCTCTACGGCAACGCCTACTGGGTGCCCGAGATGCTCGAAGGCGAAGTCATCGCGTTGTGGCCAGTGCCGCCCGAGCGCGTGCGCATCAAGCAAATGGGCAACCTGTACCGCTACATCGTCACCGATGCGGCTGGCCAGCAACGCGAGTACGGCCCGCTCGAACTGCTCCACTTCCGTATCTTTAGCCTGGACGGCATCACGGGGCTGTCGCCCATCGAGTTCCATCGCGCAACGTTCGATATGGAAGGCGCATCCCGCGCCTATTCGCTCAACCTCATGCTCAACAGCGGGCGTCCGACGGGCGTGCTCGAATATGCGGGCAACCTGGACAAAGACCAGAAGGAAGACATCCGCAATATCTGGAAGCAGGTTCACGCCGGGCCGCAGAACGTCGGCAACATCGTGGTGCTCGAAGGCGGGACGAAGTATCAGGGGCTGGCGCTGCCGCCCGAGCAGATGGAGTTCATCGCTCAACTCAAGTTCTCGGTCGAACAGATCGCGAGGATCTATGGCGTGCCGCCCCACCTGATCGGAGCAATGGACAAGCCGACCTATGCGTCGGTCGAACAGCAGGCGCTGGAGTTCGTGCAGTACACCTTGCAACCCATCGTTACGGCCATGGAGCGCTCCATTCAGACCGTACTGCTCGACGGCCTGTTCTTCTACAAGCTCAACCTTGCCGCGTTCGAGAGGAGCGACATCAAGACGCGCTATGCGGCGTATGCCACGGGACGCCAGTGGGGCTGGCTCTCGGTCAACGACATCTGCGAGATGGAGGACCGGAACCGTATCGGACCAAAGGGCGATATCTACCTTCAACCGCTCAACATGACCCCCGCCACCGAGACCCAACAGGAGTTGATAGATGCCACAACTGGAATACAAAGCGTTCCCGCTGCTTGACTTCAAGAGTGAAGAGGCCGGTCGGTTCAGCGGATATGCCGCTGCCTACTCGAAGGACGTATACGGTGACCGCATCGCGCCCGGTGCGTTCGCCAAGACCATCAAGCGGTCGAAGGGTAAGATCCCGATCCATTACAACCACAACGACGCGATCCCGCTGGGCTTCTCGTCCGAGTTGGTCGAAGACGCGAAAGGTCTCTACATCGACGGACTGCTCTCGCTGGAGTCGACGAACGGCAAGGACATCTACGCGCTGCTGCAAACCGCGCACAAAGTCGGCTTCAAGATGGGCCTGAGTATCGGGTTCATCACCGAGGACGCCGACTACGACGAGCAGGAAGGCCGGTTGCTCAAGAGCATCGACCTCTGGGAAACGTCGATCACACCGTATCCGGCCAACCGGGCCGCGCGCATTGACGGGTTCAAGTCGATGCGCAATTACGAGGTACTCCTGCGGGATGCCGGGGTATCGCGGGAAGGGGCCAAGCGCGCACTCGTGTGCCTGGAACCTTTCCTCTTGGCCGAAACCGAGCGGGACGCCCGGCACCTACGGCAACTCAGTCAGACTCGCGCATTGCGCGAGGCAGTAGGAGTCTGAACATGGAGAACCCGCAGACCGTAGATCCCGAGATCGCCAACGAGATCAAGTCGATCCTCACTGGCTTCGAGACGAAGATGGGCGGCAAGTTCGTAACGCAGGACGACGCCGTGAACTTCAGGAAGGAAGTCGAAGGCAAGCTCACCGCTCTGGCCGAACTTAAGGCCGAATGCGTGGCGGCGATCGATACGCGCGCCAAGGAAGAACGGAGCGCGATGGAGCGCTTCGTCAAGCAGTCGACCGCGCATGGCGGGCCGGGCATCCTCGCGCCCACCGACGCGGAGATCAAGTCGCTCGGTTCGCGCTTCGCCGATACGCCCGAGTTCAAAGCGTGGGCGGCATCGAAGGACTCGCGCGGTCGTCTCAACGTCACGATCACGGGGCGTATCCGCGAAGGGAAGGCCGCGGGAACGATCACCACGCCGTCATCCGGCTACCCGGTCACCGCGCTCCGGGTTGGCCACATTGAACAACCCACGCTGCCGCTCGGCGTGCGCGATCTGCTCACCGTCGTCTCGCTGTCGGCTCCTACGAACTCCATTGAGTACGTGATCCCGACGTGGGAATATGCCGCCGACTATCAACTGCTCGAAGGCGACAAGAAGGCGCAGGGCAACGTTACCTACGTGGACAAGACCGCTGGCGTGAAGACGCTGGCTTGGTACGTGAAGATGTCCCGGCAGATGCTCGCCGACGTGCCCTACTTCGCTTCGACCGTCGACAGCCAGTTGCTCTACGGTCTCGCCAAGAAGGAAGACCACGAGCTGCTTCACGGCGACGGGTTGGCTGGCCACATCCACGGGCTGCTCCCGCAAGCGTCCACGCTCGCCGCTGACTTGCTGGCCGACATTATCTACTCGGCAGACCAAGTGCTCGCCGCCATCGCTTATCTTCGTTCGCTGGCCTTCCAGCCGACCGCCATCGTAATGAACCCGATGGACTGGGCAGCGATGCAGATCCAGAAGACGAGCCAAGGCGTCTACATCCTCGGCGGGCCTCCCGCTGCCAGTGCCGCAACAACGTTGTGGGGCTTGCCCGTGCTGCCTAATTACGAGATGACCGCCGGGACGTTCCTGGTGGGCGACTTCCCGGCCAACGCCGTGCTGTTCGACCGCGAGTCGCCGTCCGTCGACGTGGCCACCGAGAACGAGGACGACTTCGTGCGCAACCTCGTCACGATGCGCTGTGAGGAACGCATTGCCTTCGCGGTGTATCGTCCGACCGCGTTTGTCAAAGGGGTGATCCCGCCGGTCGTCGTCCTCGGCGCGTCGGCTCCTCAGCGCGAAGTGAGGAAGAAGGAATAGCCTTGACCGTCGTTGTCTTCCGCATTGAGTACAAGCACGGCCCGGTGAACTACCGGGCCGGGCAACTCACGCACTTGCCCGACGCCGAAGCAACGGCCCTCGCCGAGAAAGGGGTGGTGGAGATCCGCCATCCCCACCTGTTCACCGAGACGAAGGGAGAAGGCAACCCATGATCCATGTACGCCTGTTCCTGCTGCTACTGGCGGTCGTCGCCTTCGCGCTGGCCGCGTTCGGCGTAACGTCGCGAGTCAACCTGATCGCCGTCGGACTGTTCTGCTGGGCGCTCTCGCTCATTCTCGTATGAGTCCTCCGCGCGTTCCATATCACGGGCCGGTGGTCACGGGCGCACAAGACCAGGACAACTTCGTGCGCAACCTGATAACGCTGTACTACCCGTACACCGATCTGTGGCCAGACGGCCCGCCCGTGTCGAGCCACAGAGTTTCAACCTCGGTTGAAGCGCTGCCGCCCATCCTCGCGCTCGACCGGATCAAGCTCCACTGCCACGTGGAACTCGACCAGACCGCCGAGGACGATCTGTTGCTCGGCATGGAGATGGCCGCGCGTCTCCACGTGCAGCGCACGCTGCGCGCCTCTATCGATCCCACGGTGGGCGAGAACGTCAAGCAAGCCATGTACCTGCTCATCGCGCACTGGTACCGAAACCGCGAAGCGGTGATCGTCGGCACCATCACGGCGGCGCTGCCGCTCGGCTTCATGGCCCTCCTGATGCCCGAGCGCGACTATTCAGGAGACTACTGATGCCCGCCGAACTCAATGCGGGCGCGCTCGACCGGCGCGTGACACTGCTGCGTCCGGTCTACAACGAGCATGAGGACGAGATCGCCTCGTGGGAGATCGTCGGCGAATGCTGGGCCAGCGTGGCTCCCAAGAGTGGCAAGGAGGACGACGGAGCCGGGCGCACCATCTCGGTGGCCACGATCCCCATCCTCATCCGCTATCGCACGGACATTGACGCGCGCTGGCGCATCCGCGACCGCGAGCAGGAATACGAAGTCAAGTCGAAGCTCGACATCCTGCGGCGGCACGTGCAACTCGAACTCACCTGTGAGGAGGTTCTATGAAGAAGACACCCGGCGAGAGCATGTGCATCGCCCTACTGGATCATCCCGCCCAGCGGCGGTTCGATATCACGCTGGAACGCAAGGCGGCGGGTCCGATCCTCGGCGCACCCGGCACATATGAAACCGTGCCCGCTGTGGTGCCCGGGCCAAACCTCGCGCTGCGGCTGCGTTCGCTCATCCCGCAGGGGCGCACTGCTGGCGGCGGCATCACGTACCTCCGCGAAACTTCGATCACCTCCAGCCCCATCACGCCGGTAGCGCCGGGCGCGGCCAAGCCGCTGCTCGACATGACTTACGAGTCGCAGCAGAAGCCGGTCGTCTCGATCCCCGGCTATCTCAAAGCATCAACTCAGATGTGGGACGACTTCCCGATGCTCTCAAGCTGGATCGACGCGCGCCTCTATTACGCGCTGGCGCTGGGCGAGGAGAAGGAGCTTCTCAACGGCACGGGCGTGTTGCCGCATCTCGAAGGGTTTATGGCCGTGGCCATTGCGGCAACGACCGTCGCTGGCGCTGGTGGCGCGGCGGTGCTTGATAACGTATCGGCGGG